>Ga0181521_10001624_pt1 | contig 27487 bp, 22 predicted proteins | sample PEATcosm2014_Bin_32_FD_119764 | JGI IMG/M metagenome (GOLD analysis project Ga0181521, IMG submission 119764) | Peatland microbial communities from MTU Mesocosm Facility, Houghton, MI, USA - PEATcosm2014_Bin02_60_metaG | ecosystem: Environmental > Terrestrial > Soil > Wetlands > Peat | place...
CCAGCGTGGGGCCGATCTCTGCCGCTGGATTGTCGCCGGCAAGCTCCGCAATCAGGAAAAACTGCTGCGTTACTTTGCCAAGAGCCGAGAGGGCGAGTTTCGCCAGTCGCTCGAACACGCCGCTTCCGCCGTTCGGAAATTGCGCCAGGCGGCCTTGGCGGTGGAAGGAGCCTGCACCGACGCGGTCCGTCCGGCGCTTATGGGTTTCGAAGGCACCGCAGGCCGCATGTACTGGCGCGAGGTCGGGCGATTGCTCCCGGACGAACTCGGCTTTGAAGGGCGCCAGCATCAAGGGCCAGGTGATGCCGTCAACGCTGCACTCAACTATGGCTACGGCATTCTCTATTCGCACGTTTGGGGAGCGGCGATGAACGCCGGCCTCGAGCCGTTTGCCGGTTTCATGCATGTCGACCGGAGCGGCAAGCCTTCCATGGTGCTGGACCTTGTGGAAGAGTTTCGTCAGCCGGTGGTAGACCGGGCGATCCTTACGTGGCTGAACAAGGGCGGGAAGTTAAAACTCCTCGAGGGCATGCTGGATGGGGAGACGCGGGAGAACGTGGCTGCCAGGGTTTTGCTGCGTCTGAATACGGCGGAGAGGCATCGAGGGAAGAGCCATGAGCTCCGCTCAATTATTCAAATGCAGGCGCGGCTGGCGGCGAGTTCCTTGCGTGGGACACGGGAATACAGGCCGTTCGCTTTCCAATGGTGACTCTCACGGCGGGACAGGTGCGGCAACACAGGTGAGACGGTGGCCAGAAAAAATCGATACAGCGGAGTGTTGAAGCCGCTTCCGGTTGGCAAAGGGAGCGCGGAGGTGTCGCTGGTCCTGATCTACGATATTGAGAACGACCGGCTGAGAACGCGTGCGTCCGACATTTGCCTCGACTACGGTCTGGAGCGTATTCAGTTCAGCGCCTTCTTCGGGAAATTGAACAGGAATCGCAGGCAGGAGCTGGCTCTGAAGCTGCAAAACCAGATGGGAAACGAGGCGGCTCGGATTCGGATTATACCCATCTGCGGGGACGATCTTTCCGACATGTGGGTACTCGACCAATACCGCCGTAACGCGGACGATTTAAAGGCTGAGGCGGAGCGTGAGGTTCCGCGGCTTCGAATCCTCAGGCAGGGTGAGTGATGAGGCAAGGCGAATAATGGATCCGCTGCCCGTGACTGAGTTACGGCAATGGCAGTATTGCCGCCGAATCGTTTACTACCATCAACTGATGCCAGGAACCGGGCAGAGTACCTACAAGATGCGGGAGGGCGAACGCGCGCAGGAGACGATCGAGAACCTGGAGATGCGGAGGACGCTGCGCGAGTATGGGCTGGAGGGCGCGGAACGCCAGTTCGGGGTTTGGCTGAGCGATGAGCGGATCGGCCTTTCGGGCAAGATCGACCTGCTCCTGAAGAGCGACACGTCAGCGGCCGTGGTGGATTTTAAGCTAACCTCGGGTGAGGTGGGCGAGAATCATCGAATGCAGCTGGCGGGGTATGCGGCTCTGGTTGAGTCGGTTCTTGGCTTGCCAGTTGAGCAGACATTTCTGTTCCGGATACCGGATAATAAAGTTTTCGCGGTTCCGATTGGGCGGGACCTGAAGGAGCGCGTTGCGGATGCGGTGCGATCCATGCAGAGGCTGCGCGAGACGGAAGAGCTGCCTGCGCCGACAGTCGTGCGGGCGCGTTGCACGGAGTGCGAGTATGCGAACTATTGCGGGGACATCTGGTGATTCTCGCAGATTGAGGGGTATCGGCTGCAATTCATCTATCCGCCGGAAACGGGGAGGGTGTATGCTCGTTAAGTACTTTAAACTCGGTAACTTTCGAAGATCCAACGAAGTCGTCCCCTTCGCGAAGGGGACTGAAACTCAGTTCCGCCAGCGCAGCCGGCGGATAGTATTGGCCAACGAAGTCGTCCCCTTCGCGAAGGGGACTGAAACTGAATCGAGCACCATCGCGACCAATTCCCCGATCTCCCAACGAAGTCGTCCCCTTCGCGAAGGGGACTGAAACAAGAAAGCGTTTCATGGTCTGATGAAGTGGTGAAACCAACGAAGTCGTCCCCTTCGCGAAGGGGACTGAAACGCGATAAGCGTAAACGACTTGGAACCAGTCTCCGCCCCGACGAAGTCGTCCCCTTCGCGAAGGGGACTGAAACATATGCGTCCTCGGGGCGGTGTCTGTCGCCGCGAATCCGACGAAGTCGTCCCCTTCGCGAAGGGGACTGAAACATAAATCGTGGGACGGCCCGGCGAACGAAGCCCGGCTCCGACGAAGTCGTCCCCTTCGCGAAGGGGACTGAAACTTCGCAGTCCGGGCACGGTCTGCCGTTTGGTGCATCCCGACGAAGTCGTCCCCTTCGCGAAGGGGACTGAAACCGATAGTCAAGCGCGGCGCGGAGTCCGACTTTCACCCGACGAAGTCGTCCCCTTCGCGAAGGGGACTGAAACACGAAGGCACGCACACGCGCCTATTTAGCAGATCACCCGACGAAGTCGTCCCCTTCGCGAAGGGGACTGAAACCTGCTGTCCCGCCTGTGCGTCCGGTTCCGAATTGGCCCAACGAAGTCGTCCCCTTCGCGAAGGGGACTGAAACCAAGACAAAGGTCGGATTCGCAGTACGAAGCGCCGCGACTTACGCGCGGACGCCGCGGAAGAACGTTCGCAACTCTTCCACAAACAAACGCGGCTGCTCCATGCAGGCGAAGTGACCTCCCCGCGGCATCCGCGTATAATGCACGAGGTTGAAGTCGCGTTCGAGGAACCGCCGGGGCGGCAGAAAAATCGGCATCTCCTTCGGAAACGCCGCAAAACCCGTTGGTACCGCGATCCTGCCTCGCGGGGCGGCCGGCTCGTCGGCGTTTCCGCGGTAAATCCAGACGGCCGAGCCTGCCGTATCCGTCACGAGATACAGCATCACGTTGGTGAGCAGCTGATCCTTTGTGAAGGCGTGTTCGATCCCGGTTTCCGAATCACTCCAGACTTTGAATTTCTCGACGATCCACGCGGCCGTGCCCAACGGACTGTCCGAAAGCGCGAAGGCCACGGTCTGCGGCTTGCGGGATTGCTCGCCGAAGTAGTCGAGTTCAATCTGCCTGTATGCGTTCGATGTACGGACCCAGGCCTTCTCCTCTTCCGTCTGCTCCGCTTCAGGCAGAGGGCGCGCCGTTGTGCCACTGCAATGAATTCCGGCCAGCGATTCCGGAAACTGCACCGCCAGTTGAATCGTGACAGCCTGGCCCCAATCTCCACCCTGCGCTCCAAAGCGCGCATAACCGGCGATGTCCTTCATGAGCTTGTGCCACAACCGCGCAATGGTCACGGGACCGACCGGCTTCGGCGGTTTCGACGAGAACCCGAACCCCGGAAGGGAAGGAATCACCACATCGAATGCATCCTCCGCCGACCCTCCGAATGCAGCCGGATCGGTCAGCGGACCAATCGCATCCTGAAATTCCACTACTGAACCGGGCCAGCCGTGAGTCAGCACGATCGGCAACGGACGGGGCCCCTTGCCCCGGACATGGTAGTAATGAATGTCGAAGCCGTCCACCTGCGCGATGAACTGCGGATAGGCATTCAGCTTCGCTTCCGCTTTGCGCCAGTCGAACTGCGTGGTCCAGTAGCCGGCCAGCTCCTTCATGTAGTCCCAGTTCGCGCCGTACTGCCACGCGGAGCCATCCAGCCGGTCGGGCCACTGCGCTTCGCGAACTCTTCGGAGAATCCGATCGACTTTGCGCTGCTGAATTGCCACGCGAAACGGCCGCGGCGCGGAACCCTCCCGCGAAGCCTGGGCAAGCAGAGGCGCGGAGGCGAGACCCATCAATGCGCGCCGCCGCGAAAGATTCGACACGTCCGGCATCCTCGAATTGTACACTTCCGGCGCGACGTTCGCCGCTCTCCGTTACCGCTCTTCGCCGCGGATCAGAAAGTAAATTTCATGGCGAGCTGCATAATTCTCGGATCCATCGCGCTTGTAATATTGCCGAAAGTGCTCGGGGCGCTCAGGGTGACCGACGGAGTATTGAAGCGCACGTGGTTGAACACGTTAAACGCTTCCGCGCGGAACTGGAGGTTTTCGCCTTCGCGGACGCGGAATTCCCTGACCAGCGCCATATCAAACTGGAAGAATTTCGGGCCGAGGACGTTGAAAACGCCCACATTGCCGAATGTGCCCACAGCCGGCTGGGCGAAAGCCGCCGGGTTCAGCCATGAGACACACGGGGAGCTGTTGGCGCAGGCGGAGCCCCGATATGGCGATGCCGTGTTGGTAAGAATCTGGTTCGGACGCTCCAGCGCTGTGCTGAACCCGAGCAGCGACTGGTCGAGGCCGGACGCAATGGGTATTAACGCCCGTCAAACTGCGATCAAGAAACAGGCGACCACGACGAACGGCGCTTCGCGCTTAAATGTAAAGAAACGTAATCAGCTTCCGAAGACCAGACCATCCAGGCACAATCTGACTTTGCAGCACTTGCTCCTTGTGGGGACGGCGGACTCCGCGTTGCGCCTCATCCTACGACCTGCCCCAACGCGTCGATGCCTATGATTATAGAGACGTCTTAGTCTGACTGTAAAGTTAAGTATTATTTGGAGTTATCACTTACTCAGGATTGATCAGCGTTAACTGAGATCTCTGTCTCTAAGCGTTGCGCTATGTTCCGGAGCATGTCTATGATTATAGAGACGTGAAGGATCGGGACCCGACGTTGCCCCAGAGAATTTCAGCTAAGCAATCGAGGAAGCATTCGACCGCCCGGGCCCGGCCTGTAGCTTCGCGCCGCATCGAGCCGCTGTGGGCAGCGCTGGTGCCGATTTTCCTTCTTGCCGGCTTCTGCCTCCTCGACCGCGTCAATTCCAGCCCACATCTGCTTTGGGCCTTCGGCGCGGCCACGGGACTCCTCCTGGTTTTCCTTCTGTTGCTTTGGCGTCAGGCCACCCGCACAGGTCGGACCCTGACTTGGGAATTTGTCGCAAGGCCGCCGCACTATGTCCAGTTCATGATGCACTCGGCGGTCTATGTGTACTGGGGTTGGTACTGGCGCGAGGTTTACCACGATGTGTCGCTGATCGCCGCGCAGATCGTCTTCGCCTACGCGCTGGAGATGCTGGTATGCTGGTCGCGCCGCGATAAGTGGGTGCTCGGTTTCGGACCGGTCCCCATCGTCATGAGCACCAACCTGTTTCTCTGGTTTAAGGATGACTGGTTTTTTCTGCAGTTTCTCCTGATAGCCACCGGGATACTGGGCAAGGAGTTCATCCGGTGGAAGCGCGACGGCCGTCTGACGCATATTTTCAATCCATCGGCCTTCTCGCTCTGCGTTTTCTCTATAGCTTTAATAGCGACGCGAAGCACCGGGATCAGCTGGGGACGGGAGATCGCTACCACGTTCGAAAGACCCCCTCACATCTATCTCGAGATTTTTCTGTTGGGTCTGGTCGTTCAGGCTCTGTTTCGCGTTACGCTGGTTACCCTCTCAGCCGCCGCCGCCCTGTACGTTCTGAATCTTTGGTACACGGGAATGACGGGAGACTACCTGTTTATCGCCAATAATATCCCGGTAGCGGTGTTCTTGGGGCTGCACCTGCTGACGACCGACCCGGCGACATCTCCGAGGAAGGACTTGGGAAAGATCATCTTCGGCGCCATGTATGGAGCCGGCGTGTTTGGCGCGTACAGTATTTTCAAGTTGGCCGGAATTCCGGAATTTTATGACAAATTACTGATTGTTCCCCCTCTCAATTTGAGCGTCCGGATGCTCGATCGGCTCAGCGAGGCTCTGGCGGCCAGGTACGAGCCTCTGACCTTGTGGTTGACCAGCAGGCCGAAGCAAATCAATTACGCCTGGATGAGCGTTTGGGTCTGCCTGTTCATCACTATGACGGCAAGCGGCTTTCTGGTCAAAGGTAACGACCACCCTGGTTCGGACCCCGCGTTTTGGGCCAAACGCTGCCAACAAGGCCGCACCACTTCCTGCGCAACCTGGACCGGTTTGTTGAAATTGAAGTGTACGGAGGACAACTCAGCTGCCTCTTGCCTGGCGCTCGCAAAAGTGTTGGACGAAGGGCGGTTTGTCCCGCGGGACGAAGCCCAGAGCGCGGCGATGTTCTCCCACGCCTGTGACGACGGTCTTAAGGAAGCGTGCCTCGGCTTAGTCGATTTCGTGAAAAAGGGTGGCGACAAAGTGTTCGCCGATTCCTGCACCCACGGCGACGGCGCAAGCTGCTTCGTTCTGGGATCGCTCTTCAGCAGCGGCTCGGGCGTGTTCAGGGATCCGGCTATGGCTTTTGAAATGTTCAGCAGGTCCTGCGGGATCGGGTGGCTGCGCGCGTGTGGGCGCCTCGGAATAAGCTATCTTACCGGCGAAGGTACGCCGGTGAATCCCGATCTGGCGATTGCAAACTTCGACAAAGCGTGTGAGGGTCATCACGCGGCTAGTTGCATGCAAGCGGCTCAATTCTATCGGAGCGGGAAGTTCGGATATCAAATGGAGTCCCTCGCTCGCCTGCGTTTCCAGCAGGCCTGCGACCTGGGCCTTCGGGCCGCCTGCCCGTCGGACCCGAAAGCCGCCGCGGCGGCTGCGGCACACTAAACGTGTGGAAATGACCGGAGACAGGGCCCTCGCCAGCGAAGTTTTCCGGCTCGAAATCGCCATTCCCGTTTACAACGATTGGGAGTTGCGGCACTGTGTCTGCGCCAAATTGGACTCGGAATGCGCGAGGACCGGCCTGAGGCCCGCCATCGTGACGATTAATGACGGATCCACCACGCGTGTCAGGGAAGATTTTGTGGAATGGCGCCCCGAATGTATCGCCTCGTTCGAGATAGTCGATTCATGCAGCAACCCCGGTCACCAGCGCGCAATCTGAGTTGGGTTGGTCCATATTTGCCAGACATACTCCGGCCGCCTGAAGGTCTGATGCCACCAATTGCGTATCCCGGAACGGAGCTGGAGGTCTTTGCCCACGCGCATAACTGGAAGCGCTATGTCCGGCCCCAAGTGCGGAATTACTTGACCGGAGACGTCCTCGGACACATTGCCGACGATGCGGACGAACTTCGGCGCGCCTGGCGTGACCCTGGAGCGGCTGCGCTACTTCTACGCTGTGGGCATCGCCGCGTCTCTGTTCAATCGCTTGATTCTGTCTTCGGCCTCGCCCAATGCCCGTCAGATACAGACATGGGATCGGCTTCTTGTGCCGCGTTCGCGTGGCGTCGACCCGTTGCGGGGGCGCCGCGTGAGTAAATCCATTCCAGCGGTCCGGAAAAACGCGACCGGTACCTGATGTGACCGGTGCTTAACGCGACCAGATGGAATAGTAGCTGTTTTGGTAAAGGCGCCGCAGCCCCATTTCCGGACGAGGCAACCATGCAGCCGGGGAGGCATAGAATAAACCCGGCCTTCTCCATTCCTCCGGAACCGTTCCCTCCCGGAAGAAGCGGTCGACCTCCTCGTGCCGGCGGAGGAAGTCCGGGGTGAGCCTCCTGTGACCCTGCCAACTGCGGGCAGGTGTATAAGTACTTACCAGGTAACTGATCAGTTGGTCCTGGCAGATGACCATGTCTCCTGGTGTTAGATGTACGCTGAGCCAGCGCAGCGCGCCGTTCTGATCCACTGACAGGGAAAGCGACTCGTCATTGTGAAACGCGTTCGCGCCGAGCCACGCGGCATTATCGGTCAGGAAGAAGGCTAAGAGCAGGGCGATCGCGCCGAGCTTCACCCACGGAATGGAGAGTTTCAGCAGGCGGTCCAGTAACGCGATCAACGGCCCGGAACCGAGGAAAAACAGCGCCATCCAGTCGTAGCCGTGCGCAAAATGGATCGGCTGGATGGGCCGCATGACCAGATTATGCTGCGTAAGCGCCAGAACCACGAGGAACCAGACCGCAAAAAGACGCATCCGGGAGTCGCGGAAGCAGCGGAAAGATGTACTCTTAATCCGCCGAATCGCAAAGTACCCAACGATAATCAGGGCCGGAATGAACGTAACCGGAGGATAGAGCCATTTGAGCTGCCATTGCGCCTGAACGGCTCGGTGCTCGCTGAAGCGATTCAGCCAGAACAGGTAATAACTCACATGCAGGGCCGCGATCAGGACGGCGCCGAGCAGGTATCTCATCGTGACTGCGGCACTTCCGATCGCCAGTTCGATCGCCGACCACGCGATCAGAATGAGGCTCAGCGTCAGACCCGTAAAGGGATGACTGCAGGACAGGAGCACGGCAAAGCCAAGCGACAGCGCAAATCGTCTTTGCATCAGGCATAAAAGGCTCAGCAGGAATACGCCGTGATAGTAAGCCTCCGTCGGGTAGACCAGGTTCCGTCCGAAATTCAGCATCCACCAGCCGTTTCCCGGATCGTGTTTCCACACCGACGACAAAGGATGCCCGGTCAACAACACTGTCGCCAGCCCAAACAGAGTGAGCATTCCTCCGCCCCAGAAGAAACATATGAACCCAATCTTTTTGGCACCGGTTTCGGCGCCCACTGCTTCCGCGTAAAACCGTGCCGCGGCGGTTGCCGCGAAGAAAAGAGCCAGCAGGCCAAAAACGTTGAACGTGACGCCCGGATCGAGCCCGATTTGCTGCATCAGCCCGAGAAGCAGTATGTGGGGCTGGAAATAGATGTTCGGAGCGTTGTAGCCGGCGTACGGGTTGCTGTAAGTAAGATGGAAGCCCTGGTTAAAGAATTGCCGTCCGTTCGCCAGGTAATAAGGCATTTCGTACTGGACGAAGCCGGTGGGGACTCTTCCCTTCAGTAGAGGAGAAATGACGGCATTGCCGAGGGGAATCAGCGCTGGAAGGCTGAGCAGCAGGGCGACCCGGCGGAGCCACCGGCTGGAGGAGGGCGATCGAGAACTGGTTTGCGGGATCTCGGCTACAGACGCGGTACCCATCGTTGTGCCGGCTGTTTCAGCAAGCCCTGTTTGAGCAAGCAGGGTTCGAAGGGACAGATTCGATCGACTCAGCGGAATCGGCTGTGCCGCAAATCCGAGTGAGATTTGCGGCACAACTTTGCGGCACAGCCCAGGCGCACAGACCTAAAAGACGTACTTCATGGCGATCTGAAGTATCCTGGGATCGTTAGCCGCCCGGAACTGGCCGAATGTAGTCGGCGTGGACAAGGTGACTGCCGGAGCAATGGCAACACCGCTCGAGTTATTGCCGGCGAACCTCACATTATTCGGGAAATTGAACGCCTCGACCCTGACTTCGATGCGGTGATTTTCACGGATCCTGAATTGCCGCACGATGGCCGCGTCCAGCTGTACGAACGACGGGCCCAAAACGTTGAATACGCCCATGTTGGATAACGCACCGGTGGTAGCGGTGGTCGGTTGCGCAAAGGCGAGCGGATTCAGCCAACTCACGCAGGGAGCGACGTTGGCGCACGCCCCGCCCTGGTTGGGGGCGGCTGTGTTGGTAAGCACCTGCTGAGCGCGTTCCGTGCCCGTGTTTCCGTATATCGAGCTCAAGCCGCTGAGGATGGTGTAAGGAGCGCCGCTGCTCCATCGATACAGCAAAGAAGCCTGCCAGCCGCTCGCGATCAGGTTCACCGCTCTGTTCGAGAATTTCGGCATCGTCGCGACGGCCGTAACATTGGCAATAACCCTCCGATCCTGCGCGCAATTCCCGATGTCCTCATTACGATCGTTCTGGTGCACGTAATACAGGAACCAGTTTCCGGTTCCGTCGCCTAAAACATTTGCGGTATTCAAGCTGATGCAGTGGGAATAAGTGTAGTTCGCGATCACGCTTAGGTTCTGTCTCATGCGATAATTCGTCGCCAGGACGAGGCCTTCATAGCTGGAAGTGGCGCCGGCATCGAATGGGCTCACATACCCGATAGGAGCCGCTGCGACTGGATTCGCCAGCGTAAGAAGGCGGCGATTGTTCACATTGGCCGTATTGGTGCACGGCCCCGGCGCCGTCAAGCCATACTGGCCCGCTACGCAGTTACCTGGAACAAATTCGGCCGGATTCTCGTTGAGCATGTCCAGCAGGTGTGTCCCCTGATTTCCCATGTAGGTTATCGAGCTGAACCAACTGGGTGTGATCTGTCTCTGAATCGCAAAGTTCCAGTTGTAAACTCGCGTGGGCGGAAGGTTGCGCGGCACGGGCATAAAAGCCGAGCCAGCCGGGAAATCGCCGGTTGGGGGAATGCTGTTGTAAGCCGGGAACGGGTCTCCACCGATGCTTACCCACGGGTTCGCGAGCGGAAGCGGACCCGGGAGCGTAGTCTGCCCCGAGAACGGCGATGAGTTTTCCGGGTTTGCATAAAGCTGCGAGTTGAAAAAGTCGTAGCCAATACCGGCGCCCGCACGAATCGAGGTTTTTCCGTCGCCGAAGGGATCCCATGCCAAGCCGATGCGAGGGGCAAAATCGTTCCACACTGCGTTCATGGCGGACCTGCCGTTGAAGCCGGGATCGCCCGGATAGGTGAATCCCGGGGGTGCATTGGTCCATACTTTGCTAACCTGGTTGGCATAGAAACCGGCCAGGCTGAATTCATAGATATGGCTGTCCCGGTCCTGAAATGGAAGATAGGGTTCCCAGCGGAGACCGAAAGTCGCGGTCAGGCGGGGTGTGACCTTCCAGGTGTCCTGAGCATAGGCTCCGAAGAACCACTGGTCGGTTATCAGGTCATTGGGAAGAGACTGGAGCACTGAGGCTAACTGTCCCGAAAAAAGGTCTCCCAGTCCGGAACCGGTGTACGCGCCGGTGACCGAATAGCTGCCAATGGAGTAGACGTTCGCCATGCTGATGGCGACGGCCCGCATAAGATCCGCGCCGAAAGCGATCTGGTGCTTCCCCTTGATCAGGGTGAAATCGTCGTTGACCGAGCCGCTGCTGTTCTCCTGCCAGTCGTTGGCGTCCACGCCGGAGCCGACGGTAAAATCGCCCGTTACGGCGATCTGCATCGCATTCGGCGTGTAGGTGTAAGAGTTCATGCCAATCTGCGAGGGGCCGAAGTAACTGGAGCCGCCGTGAAACACGAGTGTGCGGTTGATCGAAAAGCGCAGGGAATTGATCATCGTGGGGCTGATCAGCCAGGTATGGCCGAGCACGGCGTCCCACGCCCTGTCGTCAATCGAGTTGCCGCCGGCCGACAGAATGTTCTTTGGCGTCAGGCTGTAGGGATTGGCCTGATTCTGCTTGGTGACGAGATAACGGAAGAAGATATTCTGCTTTTCGTTCAGTTGATAGTCGATTTTCAGCGGCACCTGCCAGAAATACTGCGAAAGCAGGTTTGCCGTGAGAAACAGGCCGCATTGGTTCTCCGCCGCGGGCAGGTAGCTCGCAATCTTCAGGGCGACGGGATTGATCATCGACTGAGGAATTTGGTTGTTTACGAACGGGGCCTTCAGGTTGAGCTGAACTCCGCTGGCCTGGCAGCCGGCGGAGGCGAAAGTGGAAAAGTCGCCGGTGAGCATCGCGGGCGTTGGAACATAGTCCTGCGCGGGTGACGGGGCTTGGCGAAGTTCGGTTCCCTGATAGCCGCCGAAAAAAAACAGCCTGTTTTTCCTGATGGGTCCACCGACTACGCCGCCGAACTGATTGCGTTTCAGATTGTCCTGCGTGGGGGAGAAAAAGTTCCGGGCATTCAGATCGCCGTTGCGGAAGAACTCGAACGCGTCGCCATGAAACGAATTGGTGCCCGATTTTGTGACCGCGTTCACCTGGCCTCCCGCATGCACACCGACTTCCGCGTTCTGCGTGCTGGTGTCGACTTTAAACTCCTGCAGCGCATCCGGGAACGGAAGCGGCATATTCGTTGCGTCGTAGAGGTTCATATGCGGCGCGCCATCCAGCGCATAGAACGTGCCGTAGTCCAGGCCGCCGGCGATAGCGATTTTTACGCCGGTGTTCATTCCATACGCCGGCGAAGTGGCGGTCTGGACCGACCCCGGAGTGAGAACGACGAGATCCGTGGGGTTACGGCCGTTCAAAGGCAGATCCAGAACGCGCTGATTCTCCATCACGGTGCCGACGCCGAGTTTCTCGGTCTCCACCTGACTGGCGTTCGCCTGCACTTCCACCGTCTGGGTTACCGCGCCCACCCCAAGCGTGATCGCAATGGTCGGAGCGCTGTCAACCTGGAGCACGATTCCGCTCTGCGCGTAATTCTGGAATCCCGTTTTTTTGGCTTCGATCCGGTAAGGGCCGGTGGGAAGGTTCGGCAAAACGAACTCGCCCGCATCGTTAGTGGTAGCCGTGCGCGAGATACCGGTGTCGGTTTGCGTCGCGGTCACCTGCACACCCGGTACAACCGCGCCGGATTGATCCTTCGTAGTTCCACCGATCTGTGAAACAGCCTGCCCAAATGCCGATCCACAGGTTAACAGCGCAACGAGCAGAACAATAGCCGTGCTCTTCACAACGCCTGTCATTAGTTGGCTCCTCATTTTCATCGATCCCCGAGTCCCTCTTCCATCCGGCCCGGCCGGCAAGGCACACCTATCGCTCCCCTGCAACAGGGTTCCCCCTGGACACAAGCGATCACCGCTGTTTCACCCAACGCAAAAAACAACTCAGCGAACGATGTTGTTTCCGGCGATCACGACCTGATCCATACCTCCGAAGCCCAAGTGGACCATATGCTATATCAGTCAAGAGTCGAAGTCAATGGTGAAAACAGGGAATTTCACAGGGAATTTCAAAGTGAATTTCACAGTGTCGGACTGGGCACAATGAGGGTGGGTGCCGTTGCAAATGGCGATCTTTGCAGGGAAGTTCAAGATCGGCTTGAAATTCTCTTTAGCGGCGTGCCACCTGTGGCGCCGGCACCGACGCGCCGAAGAACCCGGTGCCCCGGACCGGGCGGAGGGTGATTTGTTCGCCTCAATCGGATGAGGGGCAGAGCGCGATGATTTTCTTCGCCACGACCATGTACCCGTCGAGGTCCATCGGTTTGCTGAGGAAAAGGTCCGGTGTGTATGCGGTCATCTCGATTTGCCTGCGAGCGGCCTTTTCAGCGAACACGACCGTTGGAACAACCCTGAGCTCGTGGTGGGATTTCACGGCTTTGAGAATTTCAGTTCCGTCGATCTTGGGGATATCGAGATCCAGAACGATCACGGAGGGCCGCACGTTTTCGGACAGAAGGAGGGCGAGGGCCACTTCCCCATCACCGGCCGAAACCAGCCGGACATTCTCGTTCAGCCTGCGGACGGCTTCCCGCAGCAGAAAGACTTCTCCAGGATTGTCTTCGACATAGAAAATCTCCGCCGCCATATTTACGAGGGAAGCTCGGCTACATCCAGCCAAAAGGTCTTCAGAGAAAATATGGCTTTATAGATGCCGTCGAGATCCAGCGGCTTCCTGACATAGCTGTTGGCATGCAGCTCGTACGCTCGCCGCACGTCTTTGCGCGCATTCGAGGAGCTGAGGATGACCACCGGAAGCAATGCCGTGTCCGGATGCGCGCGTATCGCCCGCAGAACCGCATGACCAGTCATGATGGGCAGATTGAGGTCCAGCAGCACAAGATTGACTTCCGGAGAATTGATATGCTCCCCCCGCCGGAACAGAAAATCGAGCGCATCCTCACCATCGGGAACGACGCTGAGATGGTGATTGGGGTGAACTTCCTCGAATGCATCGCCGATCAGCCGCACGTCGGCCGGGTTGTCTTCAACCAACAAAACCTCAAATCGCGATTTACCCACTGTATGACGCTCCCCCAATGTCGGGCCATGTGAAATAGAAAGTCGATCCGAATCCGGGTTTCGACTCCACCCAGATTCGACCCGCCCGGCCCTCTATGATCCGCTGGCACAATGCGAGACCAATGCCCGTCCCGGGGTATTCCGCCTTCTTATGGAGACGTTTGAAGATTACGAAAATCTGTTCCAAATATTCTTGAGCAATCCCAATGCCATTGTCGCGGAAGGAGAAAAGCCATTCATTTGCCGTCCGCTGCGCGGAAACGTGCACCTCTGGACGAACATCGGGCCTCTTATACTTCAGCGCGTTTGTAAGCAGATTGTGGAAAAGCTGCGATATTTGCCCTTCATCGCCATCGAGTGTGGGCAGCGGATCCCGAGTTATGGTAGCTCCGCTTTCTTCAATGGTCACGCGGCAACTTTCCAGCACTTTGTCGAGAAGCGCATTGCAATCCACCGGCGCGCCTTTCTCCGTCGAGTGGACAATCTGCGAATACGACAGCAGATCTTCGATCAGCGCGGCCATGCGCTTTGTGCCGCTCTGAATAAACTCCAGATACTCGTCGGCCCGCTCATCCAGTTGCCCTTTGTATCTGCGGGCGAGAAGCTGCGAAAAGCTGGTGACCATGCGCAGGGGTTCCTGCAGATCGTGGGAGGCGACCAGGGCGAAGCGCTCGAGGTCCGTGTTCGAACGTTCCAGATCCCGGCTGGCCGATTGGGCCTGCACGCGGGCGAGTTCCGCCGCCTTGTAGAGCCGGGCGTTGTCGATCGCGATCGCCGCCTGCGTGGATACGCGGCCGACGATTCGTTCATGCGCCTCGGTGAACACGCCGGCATTCTCGTGCCCGAAAAACAGCCCGCCAATCACCTCTCCCGAGCGGGAAACCACGGGGGCGGCGAGATAGCTCCGTACAGCCACGCACCCTTCCGGCATGGCGAAAAGCGGAGCGTTTTCGTCGTAGCGGGGGCCGATGCCGGTAACGGCGCGAATATCGTCGTAACGCACCATCCCACCCGACCTTCCGAAGGAGGCCGCGAGGTCCGCCGCAGTTCCCCGTGGCGGGCACTGGTTAAACGCGTTGCGCGCCGCTACGCCATCTATTACCCCGGAAACTGCGAACAGAACGTTCGATTCGTTCCCGTCCGCGACCGCGCTGTAGCGGAAGATACCAAATTGCGCTGTGGTAAGTTCAGTCGCCGCATCCGTCACGGCCTGCACGAGCTTTTCGAGATCCAGTTCCGCGAAGGCCAGATTTCCCAGATGATTGAGGATTTCAGCCTCGTGGCGGGCGGCCTGCTCACGCGCCAGGAGCTCCTCACGCGCCTGGTCCGCTTTCTTGCGCTCAATCCCGATCGCCACGCTGTTCGCGATGGCTTCGAGTGCGTGGAGCGCATCTTCATCGAGTGGCTGCCGGGCGAACGTGGCCGCGACTCCCACCAGGCGGTTCTCGACAATCAGAGGATATCCGGCAAAAGCGACTATGCCCTCTTTCCGAGCCCACTCCGGGTCGCCGATCCTGGGATCGCCGCCGGCGTTATTCGTCAATAGGGGCTGCCGTTGCCGCGCAATCATTCCAATCGCGGATGCCGGCAACCCGCTCGTCCCCGTTGCGATGCGGCCTTCGGCGCCATTCAAATCCGAATACAATCCGGCACTGGCCTGTAATTCCAATTCGTCGGCGGCCGCGTCGAGGGTCCAGATGCGGGCCAGAGCCGCATCGACGTGCTTCACAACAGACTCCACGCAACTCTGCAGCGCTTCCCGCAGATCCCCGATTCTTGTGAGCGCGATGCCAACGTCCGCGCTCAAGGCGATCAGGCGCGCTTTGCGGACGAGAGCGTCCTCCGCCTGCTTCCGGACCGTGATGTCCTCGGTCAGGGTGACGATGCCGGAGGGTTCGCCTTCGGGGTGGCGGGCGAGCGAAACACTCTTTCGCACCCAGACCACGGTACCGTCTTTGCGCAGACAGCGTTTTTCGATGACGTAATCGTTGATCTCTCCCGCCAGCATCTGCCGGCTGAACGCGGCATAACGCGCGCGGTCTTCCGGATGCGTGATGGCGTAAGAATCGATCTCCGTCAATTCCTCCCGGGTGAAGCCGAGAATATTGCAGAAAGCGTCATTTACCTGGAGAAAATGGCCCCTGGTGTCGGCGAGCGACATGCCGACAGCGGCTTGCGCAAAGGCTTTGCCGAAACGTTCTTCACTGGCGCGAAGATCCAGCCGAGCCTCTTCGGACTTGGCAGCCAAGCGGTCCTCAGCCCATCTTGCGCTTGTCAATTTTTGGGTTACGTCTTGTTTCGGTACTTCTTGATTATCCCACCTTTCCGGGCGTGGAAACGCCGACCTTCCGACCGGGGCCGCCTCATCGATATATGCTGGACGGGAACTGGCCGGTTACTGTTTGGAATCGCGTTTTATCGGAGTTCTCGGTTGCCTAAGATCGCTCGAACAGCATACATTGTGGCGTTCCTGATAGCGGGAAGCACCGTTGTCGCTGCGCTGGCAGGGCAGATTTTTCTCCTGCCCTTCGCGCTGGTTCCGCTGATCGCAGGCATCGGCATTATGCGCAAGCGAGCTTGGAGCGGCTGGGGATTCGCGCTTTACACGTTTGCACAGCTGCTGCCCGTATCACGCGTCTTGTTGCGCTCCAGCAGCCTCAGAACAGGGCCGCCCGGAGCCATTGAAGCGGTCGCTCTGGCCGCGCTTTTGATCCCTCTGTTTTTCTTCGCGGGGAGATCGCTGGCACGGGCCGGGGCACGGAGCGGCAGGGCGTGGCCGTGGATCGCGGTTTCGGCCATCACGGGGCTCCCTGTCCTCTTTGTGCAGGCCTTCTTCATCCCGACAGCCGCGATGGAGGACACGCTTCTGACCGGCGACCGCGTTCTGGTACAACACTTCCCCCAGCCGAAACTCGTACGCGGAGACCTGATTGTTTTCACCTACCCGATCGATCGGCGGCAGACGTTTGTGAAGCGCGTCATCGGCGTTCCCGGAGACCGGATCAGAATTGCCAACAAGATTGTTTACCGAAACGGCGCCGCGATCGACGAACCGTATGCGGTTCACAAGACGGACTACGTGGATGCGTACCGGGACAACTTCCCGAGCGAACCCGACGTTCGCCTGTACGCTCCCGCCGAGGAGATGCTCAAGCGGCACGTTTCCAGTGGCGAGGTGGTTGTGCCCGAAGGGAAATACTTCGTGCTGGGCGATAATCGGGACCTTTCGCTGGACAGCCGGTATTGGGGGTTTATCGGGTCGGGCGATTTGATCGGCAAGCCTCGGCTGATTTACGATTCCGAGGAGCAATCAGGCGGCCGCCGCGTACGGTGGGGCCGGTTGTTCAAGTTGCTATGACTTCCGACCGGCTTCCTGTACCGGGGCGATGGCCAGGGCGTGACGCGGCTCGTACAGCATGACCTTCACGTCGCCGGGCAATGTCATCGTGATGGTGATGCCGAAACCCCGATCTTCCGGTTCGCCATCGATCCGGACCCCCTTCGCGCGCAACTCGGCGATTGTCGCCCGGATGTCATCGCACATGAACGAAATCCGATGATGGACATTCGATTCAGGCGTGGGACCCTCGGCGGGATGCACCCCGAGCTCCGATGGAGGTAACGCAAAAATGAGCCATCCGCCGCCCGCATCCACGGACTGGAAGCCGAATGCATCGCGCAGGGCCGCACGCAGCGCTTCGGCTTCCGGCGAGTAAAGCAGCATGTGGGCGCCGATGATTGCCATTCGTATTCTCCCGCCGGAATCATAGCAAAAGGCGCGGGGCCCTGGCAGGACTCCGCGCCTTTTGCTCGTCAAGCTGCGCTCGACGTGTTACACGGCGAGGTACAACTTGTTGCCGCCGCGGTTCACCAGCAGGAGCGATTCTCCATTCGACTTGTGAAGGGCGCTCGACAAGTCGTCCGAGTTGGTCACGGCATGGTGGTTGACTTCCTGGATCACATCGCCTTCCTTCAACCCAGCCGAGGCAGCGGGGCTGGATGGGTCGACCTCCGTCACCACTACGCCTTTGGTGTTGGCCGGCAATCCGGCCTGGCGCGCGGTCCGGGCATCCAGATCTTCGACGGAGACGCCTTCGAGCGCCTGGTTTCCGGCCGCTCCGGTTTCGCGGCTGGCCCGCTCCACTTTCTTACCTGGCAGTTCACCAACCTGGGCTGTGATGTCCCTGGTTTGTCCGTCGCGGAACACTTTCAAGTGAACCGTCTGGCCGGGGGTCATCATGGAAACGTTCATGCGGAGCTGGTTGCTTTCCCCGATGGAGGATCCGTTGACCGAGAGAATCACGTCACCGGACTGCAAACCGGCCCTCTGTCCGGGGCTGTTGGGGCTCACGTCGCTCACCAGCGCGCCTTCGGGAGCGTTGAGCCCGATGGCCTTCGCGATGGCGGGGGTCACTTCCTGGATCGTCACCCCCAGATACGCGCGCTGCACCTCTCCATGAGTCACGATCTGGTCCATCACGTTGCGGGCGAGATTCACCGGCACCGCGAAACCGATGCCCTGATTGCCGCCCGAACCCGGGGCCAGAATGGCTGTGTTGATGCCGATCAGCTCACCGCGATCGTTGACGAGCGCGCCGCCGGAGTTTCCAGGATTGATGGAGGCGTCCGTCTGAATGAAATCCTCGTAATCTTCGATCCCGAGGCCCGTCCGGCCGGTGGCGCTGACAATTCCCATGGTGACGGTCTGTCCGACGCCGTAGGGGTTGCCGATGGCCAGCACCGCATCGCCGATCTGCATTTTGGCTGAATTGCCAACCGTGATCGCAGGCAGGCTATTGGCTTCGATCTTGAGGACCGCGATGTCCGTCTTGGGGTCCGTTCCCACTACTTTGGCTTTGAACTCGCGCCGGTCGGGAAGCGTGACCAGCACATCGGTGGCGCTGTCCACGACGTGGTTATTGGTCAGGATATAGCCATCGGAACTGATCACGACACCCGAACCCAGACCGCCTTCGCGATGCGAGCGGGGAGCTTGCCGCGGCCCGCCATTACCGCCCAATCCGTCATCGCCGCCGAAAAACTGGCGGAAGGGATCGAATTGCTGCTCGGAAAAACCCGTTGGGGCCTTGACTACTTTGGACGCGGATATTTTCACGACGGCCGGCATGGCAGCTTTGGCCGCGGGAGCCATGGTGATCCGGCTGGGTGATTCATTGGGGTCCGCAAGCTTGAGAGCGATGTGCGCGCGGGATTCGAGGGCGGCGGCCACGAGCCCTCCGCAAACCGTCAGGGCACATACCGCAGCAAGCGCTTTTGTTCGCAAGTGAAATGGTTTCAAGTGAAACTCCTTAAATTCTCCGGGCGTTCTTTTGTGCGCCCGTTAAGATGGACGCGCAAACCCGCAAAACGTTTGACCCGGTGTTCTATGATCGGATTACCTCATGGACCCGATTTCCGAATATCAAAAGTGGAAACAGCAGGGTGAGTTGTTGCGATCGCAGGCGAAACAAGCCATGGAAACGAGATTCCGGGAACTGCTGGTGGAAGCGGCCGGCATCGCGCAGGAGTATCAGCGCGACTTCGGGACGTCACTCAAGCCCCCGGCAACGATCACGGCATTCCGCTACAAGAGGGCCGCGAGCCACAAATCGAAGAAAAGCGTGAAAGCGGCGGGCCCGCGCCGGCAGGAATCGCAGGCCGTTACTCATGTGGCCCTGGCTGACCCGAAGATTCGCGGATTGGAAAAACGGCGGGTGCAGATTCAGAAAAAGCTCGACGCCGCGAAGGGCGCGGGGAAGCCGACAAAGAACCTCGAAGACAAGCTTTACGAAGTTGAGGATGAACTGCGCCTGGCTGGCCATGCCGCCTGATCGCAAAGGATAAAATAGGCGGGTTGAAGAGACTCACTCAGCTTGCCGTATGGATTGGAATCGCGGTGGTTGGTGCATCGGCTGGAGAACAGTCCGGCGAGCTGCCCAATGGTTTGTACGCGGTATTCACCACGTCGGAAGGCGTTATTACGGCAAAGCTCCACGAGAAATACACGCCGATCACAGTGGCGAACTTTGTCGGTCTGGCGACAGGTACGAAGGCCTGGAAGGACCCGCGCACGGGTCTGATGGTTAAGCGCCCGATGTACGACAACATCACGTTCCACCGGATTCTGAGGGACGAGATGATCCAGTCGGGCGACCCCACGGCGATCGGCAACCATAATTGCGGATTCACGATTCCCGATGAGTTCCTGATTGGCCTGAAGTTCAACGTTTCGGGAAAGCTCGCCATGGCCAATACCGGCCAGCCCGATTCGGGAGCGTGCCAGTTCTTCATCACGGCGGGTCCGGTGCCCCAATGGGACAACGTGTACACGATATTCGGCGAGGTGGTGCGCGGAATGCCCGTGGTGCATGCGATTAACCATACTCCGCTGCACGGAGACAAACCCGTTGTCCCGCCCCGGCTGATCACTGTCAGGATTGAACGCGTGGGTCCGGAGCCGAAAGTCAAAGCCAGGAAATAGCGGAAGACGCGAACTCCGGATTACCGCTCTTCACTCAGGCCTTCGGCCGAGGAACTCGAACATGCGGCAGGAATTGCCGTTGAGCGAGAGTGACTGGTGGATGCTGAAATGGACCCGATGCCAGGGAGCGGTTATCGACGCCACTTCTTCTTCCGAGTGGTGATGGGCAATGAATGACAATGCACCGTCCGCGGCGTTTACCGCAAAATTGCCCGGACGCCACCCCTGGCGCTCCCCGGCGGCATAACGCGCGCGATAGTTGGCGCTCTCGGGAGACAGCAGGAAGTCGTGGATGTAAAGGTAGCCTTGCGGCCCGACCAGCGCGCCCGCTCGCCGCAGCAGGGCTTGCCAGTCGGCAGCGGCGGGGAAGCAGGTGAGGACGCGAACCAGCAGGACAACATCGAAGGGCGCGGAGGGAGGGTCAATGAGGATGTCCGCCACTCTGAAATTCGCGTTACCGGATAGCCCGGCATGAGCGGCCCGCAGCTTTGCCTCGTCGATCGCCGCCTCGTTGATATCGACGCCGAGGACGTTCAGGCCATGTTGGGCCAGAAACAGGGACACCCCGCCTTTGTTGCAGCCCACATCCAATGCGGTGCTGCCCTCCGGCAATTGCCCGGTGGCCATTTCCTCGATTACGACGAGAGGGGCGAGATCGGCGATGTGGGGCTGATAGTCGATGCTTGCCCAATCGCGGTATTCTCCAGCAGCGGCGGCGACAAGATCGCCAGCGGCTGGGCGTGGGTTCTTTACTTGCCGGCCGCGCCGACGAGGTGCTTCAGGTCCCGATTGTTTTCCTGGCAAATGTATTCCAGAATTTCCTGATTGGGATACCATGTCGCCTGGGTCACAACGGTCCAGGGCTTGGTGTAGTACTCCGGATCCTCGATGGTGGCTTCGACCCTGAGAGTGTTGGAATCGGTCCGCGTGAACCGTTCGGTGACGTGCAGTTGTTCGCCATGCTGGTGCCCGGCGGCGTCGAGCCAGGTACGGTCGTTGAATCCGATCGTATCGACCACGAGGGTATCGCCTTCCCACTTGCCAACCGAATATCCAAGATAAGTCGGATTGGGATCCTTCGGCTGCTCGCGGCCATCCATCCAGATGTTGCGCCAGACGTGCGCGCCGCCTTCGTACACAAAGACGATGCGGTTCGGGAGTTGGAAGATCTCGGTCGGATAAGGAGTGTACATCATGCGGGGCACGCCTGGGGGCAGGCAAAATCCCTCGGGATCGTCCTTGGAATTGGTGGCCGTTGCCAAGTCGAACGCCGCCTTGCCCTTGGGCGTGAAGGGCACCTCGATCGTCTTGCCGTCGGGGGTTTTGCCCTGTTTCTGCATGTCGATGATGTAGGGGACCTGCCAAATTCCTCTCATCGGCGCGTTGATGCTTTGGGAATTTCCGCCAAGATCGGGCTTGCCGGCATTGGCGCCGAGATAAGCATCGTTGGGCAGACGTGGCGTGGGACCGGCGGGCGGGCGGGCCGGGCCGCGGCCTCTGCCGCCACCACGGCCAAATGGAGCGCCTTCAGCGGGGGCAGCACCGGAAGCCGCCGCGGGAGGCTGCTGCGCCGCAGCAGGGGCGGGCGCCAAAGAAACAGCGGCTACAATGGCCGCCACTGCCACGATCAAGCCCTTAAGGTAACTTCGCAGGTAACTTCGCACGTAATAAAACCTCTCAAGCCCGACATATCGCGCGCCGGCTTCTATAGATTCCAAGAATATCAGACGAGGGTAAAGATCCGCATATCGGGAAAACATCCGGCAAAACGGCTTCCGGCAAATCGCCAGGAAATTTCATGAAGTTGTAATCTTCACTTCCTTTACAATATTTTTTTCGCAACAAATCTGCACGCCACGCTCGTGTTCAGGCGGACGCGTAAACCATGTCGTTGCCGGGCTGTCCCGCTGATAGCGTCTCGAAGTTCTATCGACTTTTTGGAGGAAGGCCATGAGACTTATGAGGAACAGCCGTATTACGCGGTTCGCCGCTGGAGCTTTGTCAATTTTTCTGCTGCTGCGCGCGCCGGCCGGGGCCCAGGAGACGCTGGGCGCGATTACCGGAACCGTGAAGGATTCCACGGGCGCCGTGGTCGCGGACGCCACCGTCAAGGCTCGCAGCGTAGCCACTAACCAGGAGATCACCCAGCACACGGATGGGAACGGCTCGTACTCGGCGCAGAACCTTCCGATCGGCATGTATGAGGTGACATTCTCAAAGACCGGATTCCAAACCGAGACCCACACACAGGTGCTGGTCAGCGGCAACCGCACCTCAACAGTGGACTCCACCCTGCAGGTGGGCGCGGTCAGCAGCACGGTTGAAGTGTCGGCAACGCCGCTGATGAATCAGGTGGACACGACGAACGGATACGTCGTCGACCTGCTGACCATCCAGCAAACGCCTCTTGGCACGGGAAGTTTCACCCAACTGGCGATTCTGGCCCCGGGTGTTCACGCCGATTTCCTCGGCGGCGCGGGCGCCAATTCCGGCTTGGGCAATCAGGCGATCTTCGCCAACGGACAGCGCGACACCAGCAACAGCTTTTCGATGAACGGCATCAGCACGGACAACCTGTTTAACGGCAATTCCACCAGCCAGGTGGGTGAAAACCGGTTCGTCCTCAACACCGGTGAGAATTTCGGCGCCGGCGGCGGGATACAGACCGCCACGTCCGTTTACGGCGCTATCGGAGAGGCACTGCCGACGCCGCCGGTGGAAGCGATCCAGGAAATCAGCGTGAATGCCGCCATGTACGATGCGACGCAGGGGGCTCACAGCGGCGCGCACATCGGCATCATCACGAAATCCGGCACCAACGCGCTGCACGGCGAGTTCTATGAATATTTCCAGAACAGCGCCATGAACGCCGCGCCGTTCTTTTACAACGCTTCTCCGGCGTTTACGACCAAGGATCCTTTTCTGGCCCGCAATCAGTTCGGCGCAACCGTCGGCGGACCGATCAGGAAGGACAAGCTCTTCTACTTCGGCTCCTATCAGGGAATCCGCCTCGCGGATGCCTCCGAATCGATACAAACCCTGACCGTGCCGCTTGGCCTCACCAACGACCGCAGTCTTGCGGGCATCGTCAATATGGTTAAAGCCACCAACGGAAAAACAATCACTCAGAGCCAGGTCAACCCAGTATCCCAGGCACTTCTGAACGCCACGCTGCCCAACGGACAGTACCTGATTCCGACTCCCACGATTACCAATAGCGCCCAGGCGGCGGCGCTTGGGTACGACGCCATTGCGCAAGGGCCCAACGCCACTTCGAGCGTCGATCAGGGTATCGTCAACATCGATTATGTGGTGAACGATAACGATCGCCTGACAGGCAAGTACTACGTACAAAACAATCCGACCTCGACCCCCTTCGGCGCGGTAGGCGGCACGCTCGGATTTCCGCAAACGCTTTCCGCCGGGAGCCAGGTTGGATCCATCGACAACACCAAGATCCTGACGCCCACGCTTACCTGGACCCAGCGCGTCGGCTTTACCCGCCTGCGCGCATATTCCAGCACATCGCAGGCGTTCACGCCGAGCGACATCGGCATGAATCTGCTGGGCGCCACCGTCTTTCCTCAGATTGAGATATCGAACTTCGATCCCACCATCGCCAAGGCCCTTGAGTTCGGGCCCAGTGTAAGCTTCGGTAACGCCGGCATGTTCCAGAACCAGTGGGAATACGGGACGACCATGAACTGGGTGAAGGGCAGGCATACGATCTCGTTCGGCGCGAACTGGTATCACACGCAGCTCAACATCGTTAACAACGCAACCAACAGCGCCACGGTCGACTTCAGCAGCCTGACCAACTTTGTCGAAGGGGTAGTACGGACTGGCGACTACTCCGCCGCGTTCGCCGGCTCGGCCAACCGGTATTACCGCTCCGATACCGTAGGCGCGTTTGTCAACGACAACTTCAAGGTCCGCAGCAATCTTACCGTGACCCTGGGTCTGCGGTGGGACGACGACGGGCCTTTGTCCGAGCAGTACGGCAGGTTGACGGGCTTCAACGCCAATCTCTACTCGTACAACCAAACCACGGGTGTCTTCAGCGGCTCCGGCCTGGAGTTTGCCGGCAACAACCCCAATTTCGCCACCCAGGGCGCCAGCAATTCCCTGATGACGCAGAGGCAATGGGGCTTTGCGCCGCGCGTCGGGGTGGCGTGGTCGCCGGTTTCCAAACTGACGGTTCGCGCGGGATACGGAATCTACTACGACCGCGGCGAGTTCTTCAGCGAGCTGTCGCCGAGCGCGGGCGGCGGCTTCAGCGGACCGTTCGGCGTCACCCTCGCTCCTCCTTTCGTGACGCCCGTCTTTGCCGCGACGGGCGCCGCTGCCACGGATCCGTTCGGTACCACGCCTCCGGGGACGCCCCCGGGAAGTCCCGCCGCTTTCCTCGCTCAGCTGCCGAACGAAGCGCAGACCATATCGGGCGCTTTTCCCGCGGGAAACAGATTCGGACCGTTCCTGTATGGGGGATACGACATCAATAACAAGCTTCCTTACTCCGAAAACTGGACCTTCGATCTTCAGTACCAGGCTTCGAACAGCTGGCTTTTCAGTGCGGCCTATGTCGGCAACCACGGACAACACGAGGTCCTGCCGATCCCCTTTAATCAGCCGATCATCGCCACTGCGACGAATCCTGTGAACGGCCAGACCAGTTCCTATGGCGGTGTCCTTTACACTGCTCCCGATACCGAGCCGATCTCGACCAGTGAATTTTCCGGCAACGCTCCAGTCCGCGTCCCCTATATCGGCTATGACATGAACTCGGTGCTGTATAAGGCCATAGGAATTTCCAACTACAACGCGCTGCAACTCCAAGTTCGCAAGCGCCTCTCGTTCGGACTCACTCTGACGGCCTCTTACACCTGGTCTCATGCACTCGATGAGCAGAGCGGCGAGGGACTGTTCGTGACCGGTAACAATCCGGAGATCCCGCAAAACAACTATGCGTCAGCGGATTTCGATCAGACCCATGTGTTCCTGATTAACTACGCCTACACGATTCCAAAGGTCACCGACAACAAGCTGCTGGGCCAGTTTGTGAATGGCTGGACGATCAGCGGTCAGACCGTTGCCCAAAGCGGCCAGCCCTACAGCGTTTACGACTATTCGGGTTCCGTGGGCAGCCTGTACTTCGGCACCTATGACGAAATAGCCAACCCGATCGTGCCTCTGAAGGCGGGCTTCTCCGCCAAACAGGCTGAACTACAAGGAACAACCGGCGTGAATGCGGGCCTGCCAGTGCTGAACGCAAACGATTTCTCGCCGGTGTTCGTCGCCCCCGGCACATACGGCGTACCGGCCTGCGATGCGTCGGGTTGCGACAACTATGAGTCCATCTACGGAGCTACGGGACGGAACATATTCCGGGCTCCGTTCCAGGTACGTTTCGACATGGGCCTGGCGAAGGAGTTTCTCATCCACGACAAATATCGCCTGCGCTTCAATGCGGCCGCCTTCAATCTGTTTAATCATCCGGATTTCGATGCACCGAATAACGACGTAGTATTTTTTCAGGATTATACGGCGCCGCCGGTCTTTCCTCCGACAGGCAGTCTCGGGATGATCCAGCACACGGTGGGCAGCCCGCGTTTCCTGCAGTTGGCGCTGCACCTGTCTTTTTAGCCGTGCTTGTGGGGCAGCTTGGCAAGCTGCGGCCGATTGGCAATCGGCCTTGTTCTGCGACAGACCAGCGGGGTTGCCAACCCTGCTGAGGTCCCCATAAAGGGGACCTGTCAGCGCGCAGGATGCCATCCTGCCCCACGGTACCAGGCGTCTGCCGCCAAATCACTTCGCGGAATCTATTTTACTTCCGCGGGCGTTGAAGTCGCAGGCCCCATGCCGACGATTTCAATGACGCAGTCCGCATCCTTCGCACCGTCATAGTGAATGCCCTTCGCGTAGTGCGTGACGTAGCTGCCCGGGGCCATCGGGACGGTGCTGTTGGGATCGTATTTCGTGCCCGTGCCGACCCACCAGGTGCCGGATATGACGTAGATATACCGGTCGTTCCGATGAAAGTGAGGACGGCTCATGTTGCCGGCGTGCCATTTCGTCAGCTCGACATAAATGCCTGGTTTGGAGGGATCCCCGGCCAGGATTGCCGTCGCCGACTTTCCGTTATCCACCCAGGGGATCTTGTCCGGCGGTGTAATTTTAATTGCCTTGGGGTCCAGATCCGCGGCCATGACAGATCCGAATGTGACGAACGCCGCGATAGCGACTGTGAATTGGAATTTAGACATAATGCGCGCTCCTTAGCGCACAGGCCGAAGGGCCGTTGTGCGCGTTTACAGAATCAATATCAGAATATTACGGCAATCGGCACGCGAAGCTCGATGCGTCGTTGGTGCTGCCGGCTCCCTTGTAAACCGCAACTTGGGGATAAGGGCACAGGGGACGCGTCCGGTCCACCGAGCCGCCGCTCACGTGCGAAGCCACTATTTCCTTCGGCGCCGCGCCCGACTCCCGCCAGCGCTCGACGACCGCCATCTTGTTGAACTGGTCGGGCCCGTCGCCGCCCGCGCAATGCATCATGCCGGGCACCATGTAGAGCTTCATCCAATCGTCCTGCTTCGATCCCATCTTCGCCAACACGCCGTTGTAGAAGTTGATCGTGTTCCCGGGCGGGATGGCCTGGTCGGCCCACCCGTGATAGAGCAGCAGCTTGCCGCCGTGCGCTTTGAACGGTGAAAGATCGTAAGTGTGAGCGTCGATGAAGCCGGCTTTTTCGTCGGCCAGCGCCACGTCGCGGTCGAGATCGAATGTGCGCCAGTCCCAATCCGCGTTCTGGTAGCCCAGTATGCGGATGCTGTCGAGCCCGCCACCGGGCTGAGCAGGAATGGTCCGAAGCGAGGCATACTGCAATTCGCCCCCCGGCTCGAATCCGGTCCAGATGATACTGGTTTCGTTAAAGACAACCTTCCCATTGAAAAATGGTACCTTGTTTGGTTTGGTCTTCACATCGGCGTAAACGATTTTTACCAACTCCACCTGCGGAGCAGTGAGGCATGTGTCGGCATCGCCGTTCTTGCACAAGAGCACGGAGGGGTCGAACTTGCATTTGTGCGGATCGCCGATCAACCCGTCTTTCAACCCGTCAAGCGCGTCGCACTGCTCCATAACGGCCTTGTGCAGAGTCTCGACCTTGGCCGGAGAGAGCGCGGCGTCTTTGGGGAGTCTCATCTCCTCCATTGCCCGCTCGACACTGGAAGCGTGCAGATGGAGATGCGGGTTCGCGGGCGCTCCCGCCACGACGCCATCGAAATCCTCCGGATAGCGGGTCACTTCCACCAGCGCCTGCCGGCCGCCCGTGGAGCA
>Ga0181521_10001627_pt1 | contig 27458 bp, 27 predicted proteins | sample PEATcosm2014_Bin_32_FD_119764 | JGI IMG/M metagenome (GOLD analysis project Ga0181521, IMG submission 119764) | Peatland microbial communities from MTU Mesocosm Facility, Houghton, MI, USA - PEATcosm2014_Bin02_60_metaG | ecosystem: Environmental > Terrestrial > Soil > Wetlands > Peat | place...
ATGGCCACGCGCGACGGCCTACGGGGGCGAAGGCTCGGGCACCTGGTGCTCAGCGCGCTGATCGACCACGCCACGGCCAACGGCGGCCGGTTCATCTGGTGCGAGGCCCGGATCGGGGCGACGGGCTTCTACGCCCGCTCGGGGTTCGTCGTCGAGGGTGAGGCCTTCATCCTCGAGGAGATCGAGCACTGCCACATGTGGCGCGACCTGTAGGCCATCGCCGGCCGATCAGACGTCCGGTGCCGCCTTGGCCGTCGACTCCTCGGCGGCCGCACGAAAGACGCCCTTGGCCATGAGGGAACGCTCGCTGTCTCGCCGGCGCGTGTAGATCTCGGCCCGCTTCGCGTGGAGCTCGGGCGAATCCTCGGCGCGCACCGCGAGCTCGGCCAGATGGCAGGCCAGACGGTGCTCGCCCGACTCCGACAAGGCGACCGCACGGTCGATGACCCGCTCCGGCCCCCCGGCCAGGGAGGCGATCTCGGCGGCCAGCGCCCCGGATGGGGCCGGCTTGAGGTTGGCCGCGTCGCCGTCCCACCACCCGCCGTAGAGGCGCCAGATGTTGCGCACCACGAACTCGGGCTCGTCGTAGGTGGGCTGGAGATACGGCCGGTCGGCGAGTTCGGCGGGCACCCGGACGGTGTGGAGGATCTCGTCCAACGGGGCGCCCGCGTTCATCATGGCCAGGGTCTGATCGACCAGGGACTCGAGCACGTGGGCCACGTCGGCCAGGACCCGGGCGATCCGATCGCGTCCGGCGATCGGCAGGCCGTGGGCAGGGAGGTACAGCTCGGGCTCGAGTGCCGCCATCGCGTGCAGGGCCCGCGCCCACTCGGCCGGGTAGCGCTGGACCTTCTGGGGGTTGCCCGCGTTGGGGAACACCCAGGTGACGAAGTCGCCACCGCAGATCGTCCGGCGCTCGGGCAACCACACCCACGTGTGGTCGTCGGTCTCGCCGCGGTCGTGGTGCAGGGTGGCCGGCTCCCCGGCGAGCTCGATCTCAAGCCGGTCCGAGTACGAGACGGTCGGCCAAACCCAGTCGATGGCCCAGCGCTCCGGGACCACCTGCATGAGCGCGATGCGGCCGAACTGACGAGCGTTGATGCGCGCGTTGAAGCCGTCGGTCTCGTCGTAGCGGTGGAAGCGGTCCGCGACCCCGTGATGGGCGATGACGCGTGGGGCCGGCGCGCCCATGGCCCGGGTCTCCTCGGCGAAACGGGGCGCGCCACCGACGTGGTCCATGTGCCCGTGCGTGTACACGATCGTATCGACCGGTGCCGCGGACCAACGGCGCAGCGACGCCTGTACCGGAGCCGCCATCGCCTCCGATGAGGTGTCGAACAGCGTCAGGCCGGCCTCGCCACCGAGCGCGATGACGTGGGAGAACGAAGCCACGAAGGCCAGGCCGTCACCGAACTCGGCCAGGCTCGCGTCCATGGGTTGGGTCGTCGCCCCGTCCCCGGCGTGGCCGTCGTCGACGAACCGAGACGATCGCTCCAGCAATTGATCGGCGACATCGTTGGGCATGGCCCGCCCAGCATGGCATCAGTGACCCCGCTCCCGCCCGAGGGGCATGGCGACGCGCCCGGCCCTACGCCGGATGGGAACGGTCAGGAAGCGGTGATCAGGAAGCGGCGGCGGCCGGTACGTCCAGGTCCTGGAGGCCCGGGCCAATGAGGTCGGCGAAGTTGCCCCGGAAGAAGCCGTAGCGCACCTCGTCGGTACAGTCTTCGAGCGAGGTCTCGAACCGCTTCATGGGGTTGCGGCCCCCTTCGACGTGGGGGTAGTCCGACGAGAACATCATCACCTCGGGACCGCTGTGCTCGATGATCCAACCGGCCGGCTCGTGCGGGTACGGGGTGACCCGGAGTTGGCGGCGGACGAACTCGCTCGGCTTGAGGCTCGCCGTCTGGAGCCGCTCCTCGTTCCTTCGGAAGGCGTCGGCTGCCGAGTCCATCGAGCGCATCCAGCCGGGGACCCAGCTGGCTCCGAGCTCGATGGCCCCGAAACGAAGCTCGGGGAACCGGTCGAAGACACCGTCGAAGATGAGGGTGGCCAGGGTCTGCATGGGCGCGTACGGGATCGCCATGTAGGAGACCGAGGTGAAGTTGGTGTCACCCCCATGGAAGTCGGGCACCGGCGGGAGTCCGTTCTTCTTGTACACCGGGTTCATCGGCAGCTCGCCCCCGACGTGGAAGAGGATGGGGAGGCCGGCCTCTTCCGCCTGGGCCCACACGCGGTCGAAGCCGACGTGGCTCTGGGAGTGCTGCCGGGGCGGGTTCGACGCGATCATCAGCGCCCGGGCGCCCGTCTCGATGGCCTCGGTGGTCGCGGACGCCGCCCGGTCGATGTCGGAGAAGGGCACGTAACACACCGGCAGAAGGCGGCGGTCGATCGAGCAGAAGTCGACGATGCCCCGGTTGTGGCCGGTCGCCAACGCGTAGGCGAGTTCGACATCCTCGCCGAGATCGAACTTGCGCAGCGGGGCCAGATAGGTCGTGGTGAAGACCAACTGGCTGGCGAACCCCAGGTGGTCGAGCGCGGCCGGCCGGTCCTCCCGCAGCATCGCGCCGAGGGCCACGTGGTTCTTGCGCAGCATGATCTCCTCGGCATCCTTGGCGCGGAACGCCGGGTCCTTCTGCTTGGCCAGCGCCGCGTCCATGAACGCCGGGGTGTCCCCCGTCTCGAGGGCCGCGGTCAGCCGTTCCCGCATCTTGGGGTCGGCGTGCTCCTCGGCATAGCCAGGCGGCTCGAAGATGTGCGAGTCGGCGTCGTGGACGACGCGCCCCTCGACGTATGGCATCGTTTTCCTCCTCCTCGACCAATTTGACCAGGTCAGGACCCGGCCAGGTCAGACGGCCCAACCACCGGCCGTTCCCATCGTGCCACCGGAGCCCGACTCCGGCTCGTCCGGGACCGTTGATCGGGCCCTAGCGTCGCCGGTGCGAGCCTCGGATCGGTTCAGTCGGCCAACCAGGCGAGAATCGGCCCCACCGCGTCGTCGATCTTGAGGCCGGGCGTCACGTCAAAGTCGATGTACTCGGCGAACGCCAGGATGTATTCGTAGAACCCCGCCGTGGTGTCGCTCTCGACGATGACCACGCCACCGGAGCCATCCATCCGCACGTAGTGAGCGACCTCGCCGGGGGCCGCCCCTCGCTTGCCGAACTCGTCCATCAGCCGCTTGCTGTCGGCCCTGGTCAGATGGGACTTCAACTTGTATTCGGTGATGAAGAGCATTCCCGCCCCCCTGTTGAATCTGGGCCGCCGACTCGACGCCCAGTGACGCGGTCCACCTTTAGGTGGGACCGTAATCCCCGAACCTGGCGTGATCCACTGGGAATGGCCGGTGGTGGTTCTGCGGGAGATCAATCCCCGATGGGAATGCCGAGGGTGAGCAGGGCTAGCTCGTGGAGGATCCGGGCCGTGGCGCCCCAGACCCGTTCGTCGGCGACGTCGAAGAACCAGATCCGACGGGCCTGCGGCCCGGCGGTCGAGAAGGCCTCGTAGGGATCCCACGTCTCCTCCCGGAACGCCCCCTCGTCGACCAGGTCGGCGAGGGCGACGTCGAACACCCGTGCCACCTCGTCAGGGTTGGCGACAAGGGAGGGCCGCTCCCCGAGCAGGCCCACCACCGGCAGGACGAACGACGTCGCGTTGAGGGTGAAGAGTGGGTGGAGCCAGGCGACCACGCGGACGGCCCCCGGATCGAGGCCGATCTCCTCGCGGGCCTCCCGCAGCGCGGCGCCCGACGCGTCCTCCCCTTCGTCCATGCGGCCCCCCGGGAAGCTCACTTGGCCACGATGGGTCCGGAGCTCGGCCGAGCGCCGGGTCAGCACCACCCGGGCCTCGCCGCCCTCCTCGAACAGGGCCACCAGCACGGCCGCCGCGCTCGCGTCGTCGGTCGAGGCCCCCGCCGGGAGAAGCCGTCGCCACGGGGCCAGGGAATCCCCGGGTGGCGCCGGCGGGCCGTCGGGTGCCGGCCCCAGTTGGCCGGCCGCCTTGAGGGCGCCCAACACGGTGTCGAGACCGATCGGCCGCCGCCGTTCGTCCGGCAGGGTCGCCCAGAGGGGCGGACCCCCGAGCAGCCGGTGGGCCGGGTCGAACGGCTCCGCGCCAGAGCCCGATGGTTCTGTGTGGGCGCTCGGCATCGGTGGTCTCAGGCTAAACACCCGAGGACCGGACCGGTGCTACATCATCCCCATTCCGCCCATGCCGCCCATGCCACCCATGCCGCCGCCACCGGGAGCACCGGCGGTTGCCGGCTCGGGCTTGTCGGCGACGAGCGCCTCGGTGGTGAGCAAGAGACCCGCGACCGACGCGGCGTTCTGCAGCGCCGAGCGAGTCACCTTGGCCGGATCGATGATCCCCGCCTTGACCAGGTCCTCGAGGTCGCCGGTCAGGGCGTTCAGACCGATGTTGCCCTTGGCCGTCTCGACCTGCTGGACGACGACGGCACCCTCCAGGCCGGCGTTGGAGGCGATCCAGCGCAGTGGGGCCTCGAGCGCCTTGGCCACGATGCGAGCACCGGTGGCCTCGTCGCCCTCGAGCGACGCCGCCAGCTTCTCGACCGCCTTGCGGCTCCGGATCAGCGCGGTGCCGCCGCCGGCGACGATGCCCTCCTCGACCGCGGCCCGGGTCGCGGACAGGGCGTCTTCGATCCGGTGCTTCTTCTCTTTCAGTTCCACCTCGGTGGCCGCGCCGACCTTCACGACGGCGACGCCGCCGGCCAGCTTGGCCAGCCGCTCCTGGAGCTTCTCGCGGTCCCAGTCCGAGTCGGTGTCGTCGATCTCCCGCTTGATCTGGGCGATCCGGCCCTTCACCTCGTCTTCTGATCCCGCGCCTTCGACGATGGTTGTGTCGTCCTTCGTCACGATGATTCGGCGGGCCTTGCCGAGCAGGTCCAAGGTGGCGTTTTCGAGCTTGAGCCCGATCTCCTCGCTGATGACCTGACCACCGGTCAACGTCGCCATGTCCTGGAGCATCGACTTGCGGCGATCACCGAATCCGGGCGCCTTGACCGCCACCGAGGTGAACGTGCCACGGATCTTGTTGACGACGAGCGTGGCCAGCGCCTCGCCCTCCACATCCTCGGCCACGATGAGCAGCGGCTTGCCGGTGCCCATCACCTTCTCCAGGACCGGCACGAGGTCGTGCACGGCTGAGATCTTCTGGTTGTAGAAGAGGATGATCGGCTCGTCGAGCACCGTCTCTTGGCGCTCTTGGTCGGTGACGAAGTACGGCGACAGGTAGCCCTTGTCGAACTGCATGCCCTCGGTGAGCTCGAGCTCGATGCCGAACGTGTTCGACTCCTCGACCGTCACCGTCCCGTCCTTGCCTACCTTGTCGATGGCCTCGGCCAGCACGTCGCCGATCGCCTGGTCGGCGGCCGAGATGGCGGCGACCTGGGCGATCTCGGTCTTGGAGTCGATCTCCTTGGCCTGGGCGGCGATCGCCTCGACCACGGCAGAGACCGCCTTTTCCATGCCCCGCTTGAGCGCCGAGGGAATCGCGCCGGCGGCCACGTTGCGCAGACCCTCACTGATGAGCGCCTGGGCGAGCACGGTCGCCGTGGTGGTCCCGTCTCCGGCCACGTCGTTGGTCTTGGTCGCGACCTCCTTGACCAACTGGGCCCCCATGTTCTCGAAGGGGTCCTCCAGTTCGACCTCGCGAGCGATCGACACGCCGTCGTTGGTGATGGTGGGGGCACCGAACTTCTTCTCGATGACCACGTTTCGGCCCTTCGGGCCGAGCGTCACCTTCACCGTGTCGGCCAGCTTGTTGATGCCGGCCTCGAGCCCCCGTCGGGCAGCCTCGTCGAACTTCAGGATCTTGGACATGGGTGGGACAGTCTCCTCTTGGTTCCTTGCGATACCCGCCGGCAGTCGAGCCGACTGCGGCCGGGCAGGCAGCCCGGCCGATGCTTCAGGCGCCTGCTTGGCCGGCGCCTACTTCTTGGACTTGGTGCCCACCTTGGCCAGCACGTCGCGCGCGGAGAGGATCAGCAGATCCTCACCGTCGACGGTGATCTCGGTGCCGCCGTACTTGGAGTAGACGACGGTGTCGCCCACCGCCACGTCCAGAGCGATGATCTCGCCGGTGTTCTCGGCGCGGCGACCGGGGCCGACCGCCAACACCTCGCCCTGCTGGGGCTTCTCCTTGGCCGTGTCCGGGATGACCAGACCCGAGGCCGTGGTCTCCTCGGACTCGCCGGGGCGAACCACGATGCGGTCGTCGAGCGGTTGCAGATTCATCGGGACGGGGCCTCCTTGGCGCTCGTTAGCACTCGAACCTTGTGAGTGCCAACGATAGCGGCCCCGGGGGGCGGGGGCAACCGCGGGCAGGGCTCCGTTTCGACCCTACGCGGCGACAACCCGCCCGGCCCTACCGGCCCGAAGGAGGTGACGGCTGCGTTGAGGTCGGCGTGGGTTTGATCTCCGCACCCCAAACCGGGAACCGCCCCAAGGCCGGTCCCCCGGCGAGATGTGCCCTCACTTGGACAAGCGAAAGCGAAACCCGGTCCAGCCCCGGGTAGCCAGAGGGTGGCATGCGATCGGCCGAGCACGGCAAACCGACCGACTACCCCCCGTTGCACCGCATGGCTCCCTTGCTGCCGTGGCCGTCATCGTCCGATCAACATCCGACGGATGCGCCACGATGTTCGACCCGAGCGGGATCTACCGGTCACGTGCGAACGCACCCGATCAGGAAAAGCGCTCGGCCGACGTCCGTTGCGGCATCATTAGAGAAGCGCCATGAGCATTTCCGCCGATGCTCGATTCGATCGACACGGCAAGCTTCGCGCCGTTCGCCCCCCGCTGTGGCTGGGCAAGGTCGCGAGATGTGTCCTGGTGGCGGGAGTGGGGATGCTCGCCGGGAGCTTCGGCCTGCCTTCTGCGGCGGCAACGCAGGATGCCAACCCGTTCTTCACGGCACGTTTTACGACCACCGTCAACCCCTTTACGTTCGGACAGGATCCGTCGTGGACCGCCGACGGCCGGGTGCTCTCCAACGAGAAGGACTCGAATGGGGTCTCGCAGATCTACGTTTCGCGGCTGAACGGTTCGCAGATATCGTGTCTGACCTGCGGTGAGCCAGGACCCAATGGATTCCCCCAGGAACGACCCGAGGGCGATTGGATCCTGTTCTGCTCGTTCCGTGGTCAGAAGGTGACCTTCGGCGCACCATGTCTCGGCGGGATCGGAAGCGACCTCTACGCGATGCGCCCCGACGGAAGCCACCTCACACGGTTGACTGGTCCGAGCTCCTCGTTCGAGTCCGGGGGGATGCCCTACGACAACTACCACCCCTACTGGTCGCCCGACGGCCGCCAGCTCATCTGGACCCACGTCGAATACAACCCGTTAGCGCAAGGTGGCACGCAGTGGACGATCCTCTTGGCCACCTTTGGCGTGGACAAGAGCGGGACCCCGCACTTAAGCGATGTCACCGTTGTCGCTCCTGGCGGTGACAACGCCTACGAGACCCAGGTGTGGGCGCCCGACGGTAGCGGCGTGCTGTACACGTCATTCAGCTCCGACGCCAACAAGGCCATCGGTTGGCTCAATTCGGAGCTCTACTTCCTGCGTCTCTACGGCGATGGGGCATCTCCGTCACACCCCAAGGTCACCCATCTCACCGATGGGAACCCTGGCTGGGACGAGCAGGCAGTGTTCACGCCCGACATGAAGGACGTCATCTGGATGTCGAGTCGGGGTGCCCCCACTTGGTATCAGACGGTCGTCACCGCGACCCAGCAGGCCGGCTATGACCCACCCTTGGAGAACGACGTGGCCGGTCCGTTCTTCGTGCTCACCATCCTCGACCCGAAGTTCCGAACCGACCTCTACGAGCTCGATCTCAGCACGCACGCGATTCGCCGATTGACCAACTTGCACCAAGTGGTGCCCGAGTTCTACTTCAATCTATCCGGCACCAAGCTGATCTGGACGACCGGCGAGCTCACTCACACGTACATCGGGACGTTTTCCCCGACCCCAGTCGCGATCCGGGCATCAGTGCGCCCGGATCGCGCTTGGATCAACGCGCCCATCCACGGCAACCACACGCCGCCCGAACCGGAGAAGCCCGCTTCGATCAACCTGAACCTCGCTTCGGTTCCTCAACAGGAGCTCGATGCCTTCTCGCTGTTGGAGAGCCAGCTCTCAGAGCTCGCCCACCTTCTGCAAGGACTGCCCCTTGGAGCGTCGTGTTGCCAGGCCCCCGGTTGAGGGTCACTGCTGAACACGACCAGATGCGTCCCAAAGATCACCGCCCTCCCTCAGAGCCCTACCCGCGCCGGCGATGATGTCGCTCCGCCTCGGCGACCCTTCCGGGTAACGGGCGGCCCAACCATCCCTCGAGTGTCTCGTCGACGTCCAGCAGCCGGTCCAGATCGACACCGGTGCGGTAGCCGAGGTCCTCCAAGAGGTACACGAGGTCCTCGGTGGCGAGGTTGCCCCCGGCGTCGTCGGCGAACGGCGAGCCACCGAGACCGCCGACCGAGGTGTCGAACCTCGTGACCCCAAGCTCGAGGGCCGAGTAGGCGTTCGTGAGCGCCGTACCGCGCGTGTCGTGCAGGTGAAGCCCGACGACGCCGGCCCCGACGAGCTCGAGCACCTGACGCAGGCGTCGCGGCGTGGCCACACCGGTCGTGTCGGCGAGCGTGACTGAGGCCCCCGCGTCTTCGAAGCGCGATGCGAGGGACGCAACGCTGTCAGGCCGGATCTCCGCCTCGTAGGGCGAGCCGAACGCGCACGAGATGACGACGTCGACGACCGGGGCTCGCTCCGCAATCGCCAGCGCCTGATGGACCGACTCCTCGACACTCATACCGACGTTCCGACGGCTATAGGTCTCCGAACTCGAGACAGTCACGCTCAGGTGATCGATGCCGGCCTCGAGGGCGCGCTCGGCGCCGATCAGGTTCGGCACGAGCGCCCACCAGGTGCAGTCTGTGTCCGCGGGCAGTCCGGCCACCACCGTCGCCGCCCCCGACATCGCCGGGACGGCGCGCTCGGACACAAAGGCTGCGACCTCCATCGCCGACAACCCGCACGCCGCCAGCGACCCGATGAGCGAGATCCGTTTCGCCAGCTCGAGCGGCGCCTCGCGCTGCAGGCCGTCTCGGGGTCCCACCTCCCGGATGACGACATCAATCGGTTTCATCGGGGGCCTCCATCGAGCACGCCACTCGAAGCCTCCGGCGTCGGCAGCCCGATGGCGCGGTAGAGACCGGCGAGGGCCATCTGCTCGAGCAGGTTGGCAAGAGCGCTGCGATCCAGCTCCCGACCGAGGAACGGCGTGGAGTTGATGAGCCCGATGGCCGCATGGGTGGCGGCGCGCCGCACCGTCGCGTCGACCTTCGGGGCGATGGATCCAAGGGTGTCGACCCATTGCTCGACGTACAGGCGCTGGGTCCGGCGGATGCGTTGGCGGGCCGGTTCCGGCACGTGCGCGAGATCACGGGCATGCACGGTGATGAGCTCAGGGTGATCCAGAGCAAAGCCGACCTGCCAGGCCACGAGTTCATGGAGCGCCCGCCCTGGGTCAGACGTCTCGCTGACGCAGCGAGTCCCGCCGGCATACAGGCGGTCGCTGATGTCCGTCAGCATCTGGGTGAGCATCGCCTCCTTGGAGGCGAAGTGCCAGTACACCGCCGGGCCGGAGACACCGAGCCGCGCCCCGAGGTCGTCGGTGGAGGTGCCGGCGTAGCCGCGCTCGGCGAACAGCTCGGCGGCCACCTCCAAGAAGTCGGCCTGCCTGGATCGCCGCCGGGCCGGGGGCGTTGCGTTCACCACCCGAAGAGTATCCTTAGGGATCGCTAAGGAGACTCCCATGGACTTCCGGCCCAGCGACGAGCACCTGGCGTTCCAGCGGATCGTCCGAGAGTTTGCTCAAGGCGAGGTGGCGCCGCACGCAGACGAGTGGGACCTGGCCGGGCGGCTCCCGGTCGAGATCGTGCACGCGATGGGCGACCTGGGGCTCTTCGGGCTGGTGTTCCCCGAGGCCTACGGCGGAGGTGACGGGGACTTCCTCTCGCTGTGCCTTGCCATCGAAGAACTCGGCCGGGTCGACCAATCGGTCGGCATCACGCTGTCGGCGGGCGTCGGCCTCGGAGCCGCGCCCATCTTCCGATTCGGCACGGAGGAGCAGCGACAGCGGTGGCTCCCCGATCTCATCGCGGGCCGTGCGCTGGCGGCCTTCGGCCTGACCGAGCCCGACGGAGGCAGCGACGCCGGGGCGACGCGCACCCGGGCCATCCAGAAGGGCGAGGGTTGGGTCCTGAACGGGGCCAAGGCGTTCATCACCAACTCCGGCACGCCGATCACCTCGCTGATCACGGTGACCGCCCGGACGCCCGACAACGAGATCTCCTCGTTCATCGTGCCCTCCGGCACACCGGGCCTCACCGTGGCACCAGCGCCGCGCAAGCTCGGCTGGCACGCCAGTGACACCCACGACCTCTCGCTGGACGACTGCGCCGTCCCCGGCGACGCGCTCTTGGGACAGCCGGGCACGGGCTACAAGAACTTCCTCACCGTCCTCGACGACGGCCGGATCGCGATCGCTGCGCTTGCGGTCGGTTGCGCACAGGCGTGCCTCGACCATTCGCTCGACTACGCCAAACAACGGAACGCGTTCGGAGGGCCCATCGGCCGGTTCCAATCGGTCGCGTTCGCACTCGCCGACCTCGCGGTGGCGGTGGAGAGCGCCCGCACCCTGACCCACAAGGCCGCTTGGTGCAAGGACTCGGGGCAGCCGTTCCGGCAACAGGCTGCCATGGCCAAGCTCTACGCCACCGAGGCGGCCGTCTCGGCGGCGAGGACGGCGACCCAGGTCTTCGGCGGGTTCGGCTTCATGGAGGAGTCCCCCGTCGCCCGTCTCTACCGGGACTCGAAGATCCTGGAGATCGGCGAGGGGACGAGCGAGATCCAGCGTCTTGTCATCGCTCGCGGTCTGGGGCTGCCGGTCTCGTGAGTGACACCCCGGAGGGCCTCGGCGCGCGCATCGATCGGGCTTTGGCCGGCAACGCCCTGCGCTATGGCGACAAGCTGGCCGAACAGAAGAAGCTGCCAGTACGCGAGCGTCTGGCGCTCCTCGTCGATCCCGGCACCTTCGTGGAGGACGGGCTCCTCGCCAACACCAACGATCCCGACCTCCCGGCCGACGGCGTGGTGACGGGATCCGGCCGGGTCGACGGCCGGCAGGTCTGCGTCATCGCCAACGACCCAACGGTGAAAGCGGGGTCGTGGGGGGCGCGCACGGTCGAGAAGATCGTACGGATGACCGAGCACGCGCTGCGCCACGAACTGCCCATCGTCTGGCTGGTCGACTCGGCCGGGGCCCGCATCACCGACCAGGTCGAGATGTTCCCGGGCCGCCGTGGGGCGGGCCGTATCTTCGCCAACCAGGTGAAGCTCTCGGGCGTCGCCCCCCAGATCTGTTGTCTCTTCGGACCCTCGGCCGCCGGCGGGGCGTATATCCCGTCCTTCTGCGACGTCGTGATCATGGTCGAGGGCAACGCCTCCATGTACCTCGGCTCTCCCCGCATGGCCGAGGAGGTGATCGGCGAACGGGTGACCCTCGAGGAGATGGGCGGAGCGAGGATGCACGCGACGGTGTCGGGGTGCGGCGACAACCTCGCCACCGACGACGCCGACGCCATCGATCAGGCGCGCCTACTTCTGAGTTACTTCCCCGCCTCCTGGCGGGGAATTCCACCGACGACCGCCAGCGAGGAGCCGGTCCGCGTGCTGTCTCGCTCGGAGCTTCCTGACGCCGACGCGTCCGGGTACGACATGCACCGGCTCATCGAGTGCATCGTCGACGCCGACAGCTTGTTCGAGATCAAGCCACTCTTCGCCACCGAGCTGATCACCGGCGTGGCGCGCCTCGACGGACACGTGATTGGCGTGGTGGCGAGCAACCCGGCCAGCAAGGGTGGGGTGCTCTTCGTCGACTCTGCCGACAAGGCAGCCCGGTTCGTGTGGATGTGCGACGCCTACAACATCCCGCTGCTCTTCCTGGCCGACGTGCCGGGATTCATGATCGGGACCCAGGTCGAGCGGCAGGGGATCATCCGGCACGGGGCGAAGATGGTGGCGGCCGTGACCGAGGCGACCGTGCCGAAGGTGTCGGTGATCGTCCGTAAGGCCTACGGCGCCGGCCTCTACGCCATGTGCGGGCCGGCCTTCGATCCGCTCGCGACGCTCGCACTGCCGACCGCCAAGATCGCCGTGATGGGCCCCGAAGCCGCCGTGAACGCGGTGTTCGCCAACCGCATCGCAGCCATCGACGACCCGAAAGAGCGAGAGGCGTACATCTCCGAGAGGCGACGCGAATACGAGGAGGACGTCAACCTTTATCGGCTGGCCGGCGACCTGGTCATCGACGCCGTGGTGCCGTTCGAAGAGCTCCGCCGGGAGCTGGTCACCCGGTTCTCGGCGGCGGACCCGGCCGATCGCGAGGTGATCCAGAAGCGCCACGGGATCCATCCGGTCTGAGTCATCCGGGCTCCGCCCGGTCGGTCCAGGCAGCCGGTCGACGCTCCCGGAAGGCGGCCATCCCCTCGGCGGCCTCCGGCGACTCGAACAGCGACTCCGACAGCGAGCGTGTCCAGGAGAAGGCCTCCTCGCGATCCATCCCGGGAACCTGGGCGATGAGGCGCTTGGTTGCCGCCAGAGCCCTTGGTCCGCCGAGCAAGAGCCGCTCCACCACCTCGTCCACCGCCTGGTCGAGTTGACCGGGTTCGACAACGCGGGCGATGAGCCCGACGGCCGCGGCGCGGTGGGCATCGAAGCGCTCGCCGGTCAAGAACAGCTCGCTCGCGTCCGAGCGTCGCATCTTCGGCAGGCACACGACAGAAATGATCGCCGGGGCGACACCGAGTCGGACCTCGCTGAACCCGAAGCGGGATTCAGTGGTGGCGATGGAGATGTCACAGACGGCGGCCAGACCCACGCCTCCGCCAAGGCAAGCTCCGTTGACTCGACCGACGACGGGCTTCTCCAACTCCTGGATGGACCGCAGCAGGCCCGCCAGATCGAATCGGGAGCGGGGAGCGCCCGAGACGGAAAGGTCCATGCCGGCGCAGAACGTCGTGCCGACGTGGGTCAGCACGATCGCTCGGATCGACCGGTCGGCGCCCATCCGCGACAGATCGTCGCCCAGGGAGTCGAGCATCTCGGCGCTCAGCGCGTTTCGCTTCTCCGGCCGGTCGAGCGTGATGGTCGCCACCGGACCCCTGATGTCACACCTGGTCGGCGCCGACACTGTCCCTCCTCGATAGGCGGTCGCCCAACTGTAGGACCGCCCTACGAAGAGGGCTTCGCCCGGCGCGAGCTCGATGGATGACACCTCAACTCGACACCTCAACTCGACACCTCAACTCAATGGGGACGGTCGAGAGAACGAGCATGCGGCGGCCGAGTTTGAGAGGACAGCCAGTGCCCAACCGCGGCCCACCGGGCCATTCAGACCTTGATGACCACCGTGTTGACCACCTTGTCGTGGAGCGTCTGGCGCCTCGGATCCCAGGCTGGGAACAACATGTCGATGATCCACGGGATGAAGAGCAAGATCGCGAGCAGGCGTTCGAACAGGTCGCGCCCCAGGGCCCGCCAGAACCCGATCAGGCCGCCAGTGTTGGCGTCGACCGCCTTGATCCTGGCCGCCATCATCCCGACGGTCTGGCCCCGCAACCCGATCAGGAGCGAGGCGTAAAGGGCGCCGATCACCAAGAAGAGCAGCTCGCTCCCGGGGCCGAAGCGGACCCGGGCGCTCGTCGTGGTCGTATGCATGTGGTAGCCGTGGTCCAACGCAAGGACGATGGCGTAGACAGCGAGCAGGATCACCCCGTCGATCAGGAAGCCCCCGACCCGGGCCCAGTAGCTGGCGTAGGGGACGGCGCCCGGGTACCCCGGGGCGCCGAAGCCCGGTCCGGGCGCACTCGACCATTGGCCCGGCGGCGGCGCACCGGGCGGGTAGTAGCCCGCTCCGTCGCCCGGGTATGACGGGGGCGGAGGCGCATAGGGAGGAGGCGCCCCCGGGTAGGACTGCGGGGGCGGGGGCGCGTAGGGAGGAGGCGCCCCCGGGTACGACGACGGAGGCGGAGGCGCTCCGGGGTAGGGCGGCGGACCCGAAGGGGTGCTGGGTGCGTCGGGATGCTCGTCGGACATGGACGTCTCCTTGGAGGGCCTGGCAGAGCCGACTGTAGGGCACCCGAGCGGCCGGACGGCGGTCCGGGATTCGGGGTCATCGCCGAGACCGGAGCTAGCGCCGGGGCCGCACCTCGTACGCACACACGTGTGCGCCGTCCATCAAGTGGGCGACCCGCTCGACGGTGGCCCCCGGAAGGGCGGCCCGGATGAACTCGAGCTCGCTCGAGCAGGCCTGCCGGAACCCGGTCGCGACGGTCAAGATGGCGCAGTTGTGCTCGGTGATGCGCCACCCGCCGCCCTCGAGCGCCTCGACGTCGGCCAGGTAGCCGTCCTCGTCGAGGATCCTGGTCAACTCGCCGACCTGGTCGGCCAGGGGGAGGTCGGCCAGCCGGGGTGCCGCGCCGTCCAACCGCCGCCGGCCCCGCTCCTCGAAGAGCCTGGTGACCTCGTTGCTCTGGGGCCCGCCGAGGTACCCGAGCAGCTCGGAGGTCAGATCGCCGTAGCGCTTGGGGAACAGGGCCTCGGCGGCCGCGGTGAGCTCGTAGCGGTGGGCCGGGCGGCCACGGCCGTCGGGATCCCGCCGGTGCTGCACCAGCCCGTCCTCGCCGAGGCGGTGCAGTTGCTGGCGGACCCCGGCCACGGTGATCCCGAGCTGGGCGGCCAGCTCGCCGGCGGTGATCGGCCCGGCACGCTTGATCGCGGTGAGGATGGCGCGCCGCGTGGTGGGCAGGTTGGCCAGGGGGGCCGCGTCGAGCTCGGTCGTCACGGCAACACCAGGTGGACGTCGCCGAATTCGTGCCACAGGTACCCCTCCGCCACCGCGAGGGCGTACGAGCGCTCAAGGAGGTCCCGTCCGACGATCGCCTCGAGCATGGCCAGGTGCGACGCCTCTGGTTCGTGCCATCCGGTCAGCAGCCCGTCCACCGCCCCCACCGGGCGCTCGGGGGTCACCACGGTGTCGGTCCAGCCCCGGCCCGGGCTGACCTCGCCTCGGTCGTCGACGACGGTTTCCAGGGCCCGCACGACGGTCGTCCCGATCGCGATGACCCGGCCCCCGCCGCGTCGGGTCTCGTTCAGCCGGCGAGCGGTGGTCGGGGTCACCCGGAAGTACTCGGGATAGGGGGCCTCGGACGCCTCGAGGGACGCCACCCCGGTGTGCAGCAGCACCGGGGCGACGCCGATCCCCCGGGCGATGAGCCGGGTCAGCACCTCGGGGGTGAACGGCCGTCCCGCGCTCGGCATCTCGGCGGACCCGGGCTCGGTGACGTACACGTTCTGGTACATCGAGATCGGCCACTCCCCCTGGACGTAGCCGTAGCGGATCGGGTTCCCGTGCGCGGAGAGATAGCCGAGGAGCGGTTCGGGGAGCACCAGCGAGGCCACCCAGAGGCGCACCCCGGCCTGGTGGCTCGCATACGGGCTGAGAAGGGACAGGCGTCCGCCGGCCGGCAAGCTCAGTTCGTCGCCGGCCCGGCCGGCGAAGTACGGCTGGCCGTCGGAGCGGAGCTCGACCGTCCAGAGGCCCGCCGGGAGCTCCGTGGAGAGGTGGACCGCCAACGGCCGTCCATCGGGATCGATCGCGGCCAGTTCGGCCGCCAACGTGCCCGACGTGTTGACCACGACGAGATCGCCCTCCTCCAAGACCGCCGGCAGATCGGAGAAGGTGGCGTGCACCACCGAGCCGTCGTGACGGCGCGCCACCATCATGCGGACCGCGTCGCGGGTGAGCCCGCGCGCCTCGGGCGGCGAGCTCGCCTCCAAGGCCGGCGGAAGGGCGAAGCTGAGGGTGGCCATCCGCAGCGGCGCCGACGAGGTGACCGAGATGGTCATCGGCCCGCGACGACCTCGGCGGCCCGGTACCGCCCGCTCGGCCGCTGGCCCTCGATGAGCCCCACCAACCGGGGGACGACCTCGCCGGGCTGGGGGCGATCGCTCACGTCTTCGCCTGGGAAGGCGTCCTGCTGCATCTGGGTCGCCATGTCGCCCGGGTCCACAGCCCACACCCGCACGCCGGGCTCCTCGACGGCCAGCACCGCGCTCAGGTGATCGAGGGCGGCCTTGGACGAGCCGTAGCCACCCCATCCCTCATAGGCCTCCACCGACGCGTCGGACGAGACGTTGACGATCCGCGGGTCGGACGATCGGCGAAGGAGGGGGAGGGCCGCTTGGACGAGCGCCAGCGGGGCGACGACGTTGACCTCGTAGGCGCTTCGCAGCTGTTCGAGCGGGTACTCGGACAACTCGGGCATCGGCGTCGCGCCGAGGGTGCTGGCGTTGTTCACCAACAGGTCCAGCCCGCCCAGTCGTTCGACCGCTGCGACCAACGCGTCGCGGTGCGCCTCGTCGGTGACGTCACCGGGGATCGCGACCAGCTCGGCCGCCCCGCGGCGCCGTGCGCCGAGTTCGGACTCGGCGTCGCCCAGCGCCGCTGCGTCCCGGGCGTCGATCACGACCGCCCAGCCCTGGTCCAGCAGTTCGGCCGCCAGCGCTCGACCCAGCCCCCTCGATCCTCCGGTGATCAAGGCAATCCCCATCTCGCACCCGCTTCCGCTCCGGTGGGTTTCCCCATTAAACCAACTCTATTCTTTCTTTATTGCCCCGGCAACCGGAAGGGCGAAAGGTCAGGGTGCGAGGCGCTCGACCAGCCACCCCTCCCCGTCGCGCCGGTAGGCGAACCGGTCGTGGAGCCGGTTCTCGCGGTGCTGCCAGAACTCGATGACGGTCGGCGCCAGCAAGAAGCCGCCCCAGTGGCGCGGACGCGGCACCTCGCGTCCGGCAAACTCCGCCTCCGCCTCGCGCACGGCCGCCTCGAGGGCGGCCCGGTCGGCCAAGGGCCGGCTCTGGTCCGACGCGTACGCGGCCAGCTGGCTGGGTCGTGGGCGGGACGCGAAGTAGCGGTCGGAGTCCTCGTCGCTCACCGGGGTGACCGGGCCTTCGACACGGACCTGTCGGTCAAGGGGCTCCCAGTACGCCGTGAAGGCGGCGTGGGGGTTGGCCGCCAGCTCGCTGCCCTTGCGGCTCTCGTAGTTGGTGAAGAAGACGAACCCCCGCTGGTCCCAGCCCTTCAACAGCACCATGCGGACCGACGGGACCCCGAGGTGATCGGCCGTGGCCAGCGCGACCGCATCGGGCTGGCGCACCGCTTCTGTGGCCAGGGCAAACCACGAGCCGAACTGGATGATCGGGTCCGCGTCGAGGTCTTCGGCGCGCAATGGGTGCTCGGCCACGCGCGCCGACCCTATCGGCGCGACGCGCCGGAGTCTCAGTCCTTGGGAGAGGAGTCCTTGGGAGAGGAGTCCTTGGGAGAGGAGTCCTTGGGAGAGGAGTCCTTGGGAGAGGAGTCCTTGGGAGAGGAGTCGCTGAGAGTGGTGCCGCCGAGCGAGGTGAAAGAAAGGAAGAGGTTGGGATCGGCGCCGAGCGACAGCGGACTTGGGCCGTCGTGGGCCAGGCGCCATTGTCCCGCCGCCGCCACCATCGCCGCGTTGTCGGTGCACATGGCGAGGCTCGGCACCAGCGCCGCCACGCCGTCGGCCCGGCACGCCTCTTCGGTGCGCCGCCGCAGCAACGAGTTCGCGGCGACCCCCCCAGCCAGGCACAGCCCCCTCGCGCCGGTGGCGGCCACCGCCCGGCGGGCCTTGCTCACCAGCACGTCGACGACCGCCTCTTGGAACGACGCCGCGACGTCGGCGGTCGGCGCATCGGGCGCCTTGTCGACGGTGCGGACAACCGCGGTCTTGAGGCCGGAGAAGGAGAAGTCGTAGCCGTCGTCGAGCATGGCCCGCGGGAACGCGAACGCGCTCGGGTCCCCGTGCACGGCCTCCCGATCGACCGCCGGGCCGCCGGGGTAGCCGAGGCCAAGGTACCGGGCCACCTTGTCGAATGCCTCCCCCGCCGCGTCGTCGAGCGTCTGGCCCAACAGCCGGTACCGGCCCACCCCCTCGACCAAGACGAGGATGGTGTGGCCGCCCGAGACCAGCAGCACGACGAGGGGCCACTCGAGCTCGGGGTGGTCGAGGAGCGACGCGAAGAGATGACCCTCGAGGTGGTTGACCCCGACGAAGGGGACGTCCCAGGCCATCGCGAGGGCCTTGGCGTGGCTGAGGCCGACCAGGAGCGAGCCGACCAGCCCGGGCCCACAGGTGACGGCGACGGCGTTGACCGGGGGCCGCCCGTCGGCATGGGCTCGCTCGAGCGCCTCGGCCACCACCGGCGTCAACAGCTCGAGGTGGGCCCGACCGGCCAGCTCGGGGACCACCCCGCCGAAGCGGGCGTGCAGGTCGATCTGGCTCGCCACCACCGAGGACAAGATGCGGCGGTCGGCGCCGACCACCGCCGCCGCGGTCTCGTCGCACGAGGTCTCGATGCCGAGCACCGTCTGGTGGTCGGGGTCCGGCGCGCTCATCGCGTCAGCGCGGGTCGGGCCCGGAGCTCGGCCTCGATCGCGGCGATCCGCTCGGTGTACTCGCGCGAGGGGAGGTCGTAGGCCCACATCACGTACGCGTCCTCACCGGTCATCTGGTAGTAGTTCTTGCGCACGCCCACCGGGCCGAACCCGAACCGGCGGTAGAGGGCCTGGGCGCCTTGGTTGCCGAACGCCACCTCGAGCGAGAGGTGCAGCGCACCCGACTCGATGGAGGTCCGGACCGCGTCGAGCAGCAGGACCGAGGCCACGCCGCGTCGGTGGTACTCGGGCGCCACTGCCAGCGTGGTGACGTGCGCCTCCTCGCCGGTGAACATGAGGCCGCGGTAACCGATCACGCGGCGCCCGATCCGGGCCACCCGGTACGACCGGCCGTGACGCATCGACAGCTCCGAGCCGAAGATCGTCGAGCTCCAGGGCTCCGGGAACACCCGCTTCTCGATGTCGAGCACCGTCCTCATGTCTCTTCGGTGCATGGGGCTGACGTCGACACCGAGCAGTGCGTCGGTCATCTCAAGTGCCCCTTGCTGGCTGCGGGGCCCGTTGGACCCAGTTGATGCGGACATCGGCCTCGCGGAGGTACACCGGCACCACGTCGGTGGCGTCGGAAAGTGTCGCGCCGCCCTCGAGGCGGGCCGCCGACAGCGACACCAGCGCCACCGGGTCGAGCGCGGCCAGCGCCAGGCCGGCCACCGAGACCCGCTCGGTCTCCAGCAGGTCGCGATAGCGCAGCGCCCCGTCGCCGCACGCGAGCACCGGTCGCTCGGTCCCGGGCGCCACGTCGGCCAGCACCCGTTCGGGACGGCAGCGACACGGCGCCGACAACGCCACCAGTTCGCCCGGGCCTGCTCCGCGCGCGTAGTGCGCCGCGAACACCTCACTGCGACGGCCGTCGACCACCGGGACGACGGTTCCCGGCCAACCCGCCTCGAAGGCCGCCCAGGCCAGGATCTCGAGGCTGGTCGCCCCGAACACACCGATCCCGAGGCCCTGGGCCAACCCCTTGGCCGTGGCCACCCCGACCCGCAGGCCGGTGAACAGGCCCGGACCGAGATCGACCGCAACCGCCTCGATGCGATCGAGCGCGATCCCGGCCATCTCGAGCACCCGCGAGATCGCCGGGGCCAGGTTCTCGGCATGGCGCCGCCGGCCGGTCACGCACAGCGCGGCGCCCGATCCTTCGCCGTCGCTGATCGCCGCGCCGACCACGTCGGTCGCCGACTCGATGCCGAGGATGATCATCGGGCGTCGCCGGTCAACCGGGTCACGGCGAAGGGTTCGAGCACGGCCGCGATCGCGTCCGCTCGGTCGGCCCAGCCCGGGCCCCGGGCCGACAACACCACCGAGCGCGGCTCGGCATCGCCGTCGCTGCTCGTCCCACGCTCGTCGGGGGTCAACGCGACCTCCAGGGCACTCTCGCCCAAGACCGGGGCGCCGGCGTCACCCCACTCGACCAACGCGACGGCCTGTCCCTCGATCAGCTCGGGCAGGGCCAGGTCCGCGACCTCGGCCAGGTGGTCAAGCCGGTACAGGTCGGCGTGGACCAGTTGACGGACCGGTCCCGGTCGGGTGCACGGATACTGGCGCACCAGCGTGAACGTCGGGCTGGTGACCGGCCCGGCCACCCCGAGCCCGGACGCGAACCCCTGCGCGAACACCGTCTTGCCCGCCCCCAGACCGCCCACCAGGAGCACCAGGTCACCGGGCCGGCTCTCTCCGGCCAGAGCCGCCGCGAGTCGGCGGGTCTCGTCGGGGTCCTCGGTCCGCACGCCCAGCGACCACGCCACGGTCGCCGCGGACGGTTGGGTGTCTCTGCTCCGAGGCATGGCGAGCACGGTACCGGCCCCGCGTGGCCCGTGGTGAGTCTCGGTTCCTATTCGGGGGCCCGGGTGAGCAGGCGCTTGGCCCTCACCAGGTCCGCCCGCATCTCGGCGACGACCTGACCACCCGAGCGCAACGCGAACGCCGGGTGGTAGGTGGGCACGAGGTGACCGCGACGGAACGGGTACGGCTGGCCGCGTAGGGACTTGATCCCCTGGGTGGTGTCGAGGAGCAGTCGCGCCGCGAAGTTCCCCAACGTCACGACGACGCGAGGGTCGATGAGGTCGATCTGGGCCTCGAGATAAGGACGGCAGGCCTCGATCTCTTCGGGTGCCGGATCGCGATTCTCGGGCGGCCGACACTTGACCACATTGGCGATGTAGCACTGGCTCCGATCCAACCCGAGCTCCTCGAGCATCAGCCGGTCGAGCAGCTTGCCCGAGCGCCCGACGAAGGGCTCGCCGGCCAGGTCCTCCTCGCGGCCCGGGCCCTCGCCCACGAACATCAGGTCGGCATTCGGATCGCCGACACCGAACACGACCTGGGTGCGGCCCTTGGCCAGCGGGCACCGGACGCAGCCCAGTGCCTCGGCCCGCAGAGCCTCGAAGGCTACGGGCGTCTTCTGCCCGATCACGGGCGGAATCGTACCGGGGTCGCCGACCGGGCTCCGTTCGGTAGCAGTCAACTTGATCTGTTACAGCCCTAATCGCTGCTCGGTCTCAGCATCAGCTGTCGGTCCCTCGGTAGGAGGGGGCACGAAACTGCTCTTCGGAGCTTCCGACGCAAAAGCTCAATGTGCGCGGAGGGTTGAAAGTGAGCCACTACCCTCAGGCGGACAGCTCGGCCGAGAAGCCCTCCAACAGCGCGTCGAGGGCGGTCGGCCGCTCCAGCATGACCAGGTGACCGCACCCCGGCAGCACCTCGAGACGGGCGCCGGGTATCCGGGCCGCGACGTCCCTCGAGCGCCGAGGCGGTGTGATCACGTCCCTCGAGCCCACCACCACGAGCGTCGGAAAGTCGATCTTGCCCAGGTCGATGCGCATGTCGAACTCGAGCAACGGACCGAGCAGCTCCGCCATGGCCCGCGGCGTCACGGTGGTCGAGATCGATCGGACCAGCTCGACGTCGGTGGCACGAGGATGCGCGCCGAAGCACGCCCGGGCCCCCCACGTGGCGAGGTCCGAGCCCGGAGAGACCCCCTTGCCCCGCCGTTCGGCGAAACGGGCCGCCCGCCACGCCACCCGGGCCGTGGCCACCCCCATGGGGCGGCCGACCGGACCGGGGATGGCCGGACCGGAGTCGGTGGCCAAGAGCACCAGGCCGGCCACGTGTCGGTGCAAGGCGTCGCGACGGTGCAGGGCGGCCAGCTGCAGCACCATCCCGCCCATCGAGTGGCCGACCACGACGGCGCCGGTCACTTCGAGATGCTCGAGCACCGTCACCAGGTCGTCGGCCAGCCGTTCGAACGAGTACCCGCCCGGGCCCCCGATCGACTGGCCGTGCCCCCGCAGGTCGAGCGCGATGACCCGGTGGGTGCCCGAGAGATCACGGAACTGGCGCGCCCACACCCCAACGCTGAGCGTGACCCCGTGCAGCAACACGATCGTCGGTCCCCGTCCCGCCTCGACCACGTGGATGCGTCCCCCGTCCTCGGTGGTGACGAAGTGGTGCCGGAGGTCCGAGGGCATCGAGAGCCCGGCCGCCGTCAACTCGTCCGCGCTGGCGGCCCAGCGCCGCACGAACGACCGCTCGAGGGCGTAGGCCGTCCCGAGCCCCGTACCGATCGCCAGTGCGGCGAGGACCCGGTTCCTCTTCACGCGCGCGCTGACGGGTTGGCGGTGGTGGCGAGCCCGTGCCGCCACCTTGGCCCGCCCGCGGTGCGAGTGACCCGCGGCACGCGCGGTCCGATCCCGGTCAGGACCTCGTAGGAGATGGTGCCCAGGCGCTGCGCCCACTCCGCCGCGTCGATCGATTCGCCACCCTGGCGGCCGATCAGGACGACCTCGTCGCCCAACGAGACGTCGTCGTCGGGACCGCAGTCCACCAAGATCTGGTCCATGGTCACCGCGCCGGCCAACGGTCGCCGGCGCCCACCGATCAGCACCTCGGCGCCCGAGTCCAACAGCCGCCGCGTCACGCCGTCCGCGTAGCCGATCGGCACCGTCGCGACCGTCGAGGTCGTGGGCAGCGGGCGAGCCCGACCATAGGAGGGACGCTCCCCCGCGTCGAGCCTCCGCAAGGCCACCACCCGGGCCTTGAGCGACAACACCGGCTCGAGCGAGCGGTCGTCCGACGCCGACGCCAGTGCCCCCGCCATCGACGGACGGGGCAGCTCGCCGTAGAGGGCGATGCCGGTCCGCACCAGGTCAAGACGCGCCCGGGGGTACGCGATCGCCCCGGCCGAGTTGGCCGCGTGGCGCAGCGCCGGGCGGACCCCCTGCGCCTCGATGTCGGCCAGGTGCCCGTCGAGGCGCGACAGCTGCAGCTCGGTGAACTCGCGGTCTTCGGCCCCGTCGCCGTCGGCCACCGCGAGATGGGTCCAGAACCCCTCGAAGGTGAGGTGGGACGCCTTCTTCAGCGCTCCGATGAACCCGACGACCTGGTCCGGCGCCAGCCCGACCCGGTGCATGCCGGTGTCGACCTTCACGTGCACCTTGGCCGGCCTGCCGAGGATCGCGGCGGCCCGCTCGAACGCGGCCAGGCCGCCCTGGCTGTAGAGGGTCGGCGTCAGCGTGTGCTCGAGGGCGGCCTCGGCGGTGTCGGTGGGCGGTTCGGACAGCACGAGGATCGGCGCGCCGATGTCGGCCCGGCGCAGCTCGATGCCCTCGTCGACGAGGGCGACGGCCAGCCAGGCCGCGCCGGCCTCCAGGGCCGCCTTGGCCACCGTGACCGCGCCGTGCCCGTAGCCGTCCGCCTTGACGACGGCGCACACCGCGGCCGGCGCCGATACGTCGCGCACCAGTCGCACGTTGGCCGCCAGCGCGTCCAGGTCGATCTCGGCCCAGGCCGGTCGCGAGATGGCCTCAACCACGACCAAAAGCCTCGGTCTCGGCTTCCGACAGCCACTCGGCCACCAGATCGGGGAGATCGCCGGACACGAGACCCTCGGGCCGGCCCCGCCTTCCTGCCGCTCCATGGACGTGGGCCGCCAGCGCGGCGGCCCGCGGCGCGTCGAGGCCCCGGGCCAAGAACGCGCCGATGATCCCGCTCAGCACGTCGCCGGTCCCGGCCGTCGCCAGGGCGGGCGTGCCGGCCGCGGCCAGCAGCACCGACGGGCCCGAGAACCCCTCTCCTCCGGGCGCCGCCACCGCGGTCGGCGACCCCTTGACCAGCACCACCGCGCCGGTCGAGTCGGCCAGTCGGTGCGCCGCCGCGACGCGGTCCGCTCCGGGGTCGTGGCCAGCCAGGCGGCGGTACTCGCCGTCGTGGGGGGTGAGGACGACCGGCCTGTCCTCGCCCTCTCCGGCGATCACCGGACGGGCGCTCGCCACATCCCCCAGGGCGAACAGCGCGTCGGCATCGGCCACCACCGGCACCGGGGAACGAGCGATGACCCGGCGCACCGCGTCGACCGTCGCGTCGTCGCGCCCGAGGCCCGGACCGATGACGAGGGCTCGGCAGCGACCGAGGATGCCGAGCACGTCGTCGGCCCACCCCGCCTTGGCCAGGGGCAGCCGGACGGCCTCGTCGGGCCAAGGTCCCCCCGCGTCCGGCCCGGCGCCGGGCACCGAGAGGCGGACCATCCCCGCCCCGGCCCGCGCCGCGCCGCGCGCGCACAAGCACGCGGCGCCCTCCATCCCGGGCGACCCGGCCACCACCGCCACCGCGCTGGCCCACTTGTGCGCGTGCCGTGCCCGCCTCGGAAGCCAGGCCACATCGGCGTCCTCGACCATTCCGATGGAGGTCTCACCGACGGGCAACCCGATGTCGGCAACGTTGACGCGCCCACTGGCCCCCGCTCCGTCTCCCATGAGCAGCCCCGGTTTGAGCGCCGCGAAGGTGACCGTCCGGGTCGCCCGAAGCGCCCGACCGGGCATCTCGCCGGTGTCGCCGTTGATCCCCGACGGGATGTCCACCGCCAAGACGGCCGTTGCCTCATCCACCTCGGGAGCTTCGTAGGTGCCCGAGAACCCGGTCCCATACGCGGCGTCGATCACGAGGTCGCACTCGCCGAGGCGGGCCGGGGCCGACGCCGCGTCGAGCAGCTCGACCACCGCCCCGCGACGAGCGAGCACCGCTGCCGCCACCCGCCCGTCGTTGCCGTTGTTGCCCTTGCCGGCCAGAACCACGATGCGGCGCCCGTAGGCCCCGCCGAGCATTCGCAGCGCCACCACCGCCACCGCGAAGCCGGCCCGGCGGATCAGCTCGGACTCGTCGAGCGACTTCAGCGCGGCCGCATCGGCCGCCCGCATCTCGGCCACGCTCACCACCGGTCGCACGGCTCAGCCCGATCCGGGCGGGCCGGACTCGGCCAGCACCACCGCCATGGCGAGATGGTCGGTGTGGGTCAGCGAGACGTGCCACGCACGTACCCCCCGCTCGGCGGCCAGAGCCGCGGCGCGGTCGAAGAGCCGCAGCGACGGCGCGCCGCGGCGAGCCCCGGGGGCACTCCCCCGAACCACCTCGACGTCGTGGAGTGCGAAGCCGCCGATGCCGGTGCCGAGCGCCTTCATCACGGCCTCTTTGGCCGCGAAGCGAGCCGCCAGGTGCCCGGTCGGGTCACCGCGGTCCGCGGCGTCGGCCCGCTCGGCCTCGGTGAATACCCGCTCGGCCAGCGACGGCCGGCGGCCGAGGACGCGGCGGAAGCGGTCGATGTCGACGGCGTCGATCCCGATCCCGGCCATGTGCGCCCCGCCGGCAGAGGGCGACTCGGTACTCACTCGACGGTCACGGTCTTGGCCAGGTTGCGGGGGCGGTCCACGTCGAGACCGTGCAACCGGGCCAGTCGATAGGCGAAGAGCTGCAACGGCACGATGTCGACAACCGGGGCGAGCAACTGCTCGGCCTCGGGCACCCACAACACGTGATCGCCCAGATCGGCGGCCCGCTCGTCGCCGTCGTTGGCCACCAGCACGATGGTCGCGCCGCGGCTCTTGACCTCGGCGATGTTGGACTGGAACTTGTCCCACAGCGGATTGCGGGTGGCCACGCCCACCACCACGGTGCCCTTCTCGATCAGCGCGATCGGGCCGTGCTTCAGCTCACCGGCCGGGTATCCCTCGGCGTGGAGGTAGGACAGCTCCTTCAGCTTGAGGGCCCCCTCGAGGGCCACCGGGAAGCCGACATTGCGGCCGAGGTAGAAGAAGTCCCGCGCGCCGACGAGCGCCTCGGCCACCAGGTCGACCTCCTTCTCCCGGCTCAGCACCTCCTCGATCATCCCGGGCAGACGGTGCATCTCGTCGATGGTGTGCCCGATCTCGGCGGCCGACAGCGTGCCGCGCACCTGGGCCAGGGTGAGGGCGAGGAGGTCCAGGGCGACGATCTGGGCCAGCAGGGTCTTGGTGGCGGCGACGCAGATCTCGGGCCCGGCCCGCGTGTAGAGGACCGCGTCGGAGTCCCGGGCGATCGACGAGCCGACGACGTTGGTGACGCCGAGCACCCGTGCCCCGCGCTTGGCCGCCTCCGCGAGTGCCAACGCCGTGTCGAGCGACTCGCCGGACTGGCTGACCCCGACGGCCAGGGTCGCCGCGTCGAGGACCGGCTCTCGGTAGCGGAACTCGCTCGCGATGTCGACCTCGGCCGCGATCCGGGCCCAGCGTTCGATCGCGTACTTGGCCAGCAGCGCGGCGTGGAAGCTGGAGCCGCACGCCACCAGGTACACCTTGGTGATCCCGCGCAGGTCGTCGTCGGTGAGGCCGGTCTCGTCGAGCGTGAGCGACCCGTCGGGTCGACGGCGGTCGAGCAGGGTATCGGCCACCGCATGGGGCTGCTCGCGGATCTCCTTGCTCATGAAGTCCTCGTAGCCGCCCTTCTGCGCGGCGCTGAGGTCCCAGTCGACGCTCAATGCGGGCGGGTCGATCTCCTCCCCGGACAGGGTGGTGACCCTCACCGAGCCCGGCCGCAGCTCGGCCAGCTGGTCGTCGGCCAAGACGAACAGCCGCTTGGTGCGGCCGAGGAGGGCGGGGATGTCCGACGCCAGCAGCGCCGCACCGTCGGTGAGCCCGAGCACGAGCGGCGTGTTGCGCCGGGCCGCCACCAGCAGCTCGGGCTCGTCGGCCGAGACCACCGCGATGGAGAACGAGCCCCGGATCTCGAGCAGCGTCGCCCGCACCGCCTCGGCCAGCCCCAGCCCCTGGGCCATGTGCTCCTCGACCAGGTGCGCGAGAACCTCGGTGTCGGTCGCCGACGTGAGGGTATGGCCCAAGGACACCAGGCGGGCCGCAATCTCGCCGTGGTTCTCGATGATCCCGTTGTGCACGACCGCGACCCGGCCGGTGCAGTCGAACAGCGGGTGGGCGTTCTCGACCGACGGGCGGCCGTGGGTGGCCCAGCGGGTGTGGCCGACACCGGCTCTGGCCCCGCTCGGGGCCGATTTGGCCAGCTCCCGCAGGGCCGCCACCGACCGGGTCTCGTCGGCCGCGCGGATCCGCCACAGCTCGCCGGGGGCCGTGAGCACGATCCCGGCCGAGTCATACCCCCGGTACTCCAGGCGCTCCAACCCCTCGACCAGCAGTTCGACCACGTCGTCGACGCCGGTGGCCCCGATGATCCCGCACATGGCCCCGAGGCTATCGGGGCGCCGACGGGGACCCCGTCGATGATCCGGTTCAGCCGGCGCCGCGTCCCAGCGAGCCCTCGACGGCCGCACAGAGCCGGTCCACCGCCGAGACGGCGGCCGCGGGGTCGAACGTCTCGACCATCACCCGGATCACCGGCTCGGTGCCGCTCGCCCGGAGCAACACCCGACCGGTCGAACCGAGCGAAGCCTCAACCTGTCTCACCGTCTCCCACACCTCGGCGGCCCCGGCCAGGCGGTGCGGCTCGAGCACGGTCACGTTGCGGAGCACCTGGGGGACCCGCTCGATGAGACCCGCCGACAGGGCGGCCAGGCCGAGGCC
>Ga0181521_10001628_pt1 | contig 27440 bp, 24 predicted proteins | sample PEATcosm2014_Bin_32_FD_119764 | JGI IMG/M metagenome (GOLD analysis project Ga0181521, IMG submission 119764) | Peatland microbial communities from MTU Mesocosm Facility, Houghton, MI, USA - PEATcosm2014_Bin02_60_metaG | ecosystem: Environmental > Terrestrial > Soil > Wetlands > Peat | place...
CACCGGGAGCGAGATGGAGGTGCTGACCACGGTCGGCGAACAGATCGGGTGCGTGCTGGTGCTGGCCCGCATGTCGCCGGACGCGGTGGATTCGGCGAACCATGTGGACCTGGTGCTTTCCTCGGGCCCGGTTTCGATGAAACAATAGGATCGTGACCTTTGGACTGACCCGATGGGCCAGCGCGGTGGCGGCGACCGCGGCGCTGGTTGCTCCGCTCGCCGGCCAGCGCTGGGAAACCAAGTACTTCTACGACCAGGAAAAGTCCGGACTGGTCTTCACGGACTTGGCTTTCCCTTCGGCGCAGCGCGGCGTGGCAGTGGGTTTCGTCGCCGACGGGAAGCGCGAGGAGCCAGTCTCCCTGGTGACCTCGGATTCCGGCGAGCACTGGCAGCGGCTGCCGCTGGCGGAGATGCCGGTTTCCTTGTTCTTTCTCAATGAGAACCTGGGCTGGCTGGTGACCGAGAAAGGCCTTTGGCGAACCACGGAAGCCGGCCGGAACTGGGTCAAGCTGGCCAAGCCGCCGGCGGAAATCCTCCGCGTCTGGTTTGTCGACGAAGAAAACGGGTGGGCGGTGGGCGCGCGGAAATCGATTCTGGAAACGCACGATGGCGCGCAACATTGGAAGCCGGTGGTGGTGGCCGCCAAACCGCCGGGCGATCCGCTCTACAGCGCCTACACGTGGATTGCTTTCGCCAATCCGGATACCGCGCTGATCACCGGCTGGAACATACCGGAGCGCCGTTGGGGCAACGAGGCGCCCGATTGGATGGATCCGGAGGCGGCGCTGCTGCGCTCCGATCTGCCCCACCTGAATTACACGCTCACCACGCACGACGGTGGCAAGACCTGGAGTTCCCGTTCGGCCTCGCTGTTCGGCGAGATGGAACGAGTGCGTCTCCTGCCGGACGGCCGCGGCCTGGGGCTGACCGTGTATTCGGAAGGCTTCCACTACCCGAGCGAGGTCTACCGCCTCAACTGGCACACCGGCAGGAACGCCAGCATCTACAAGACCCCGGATTTTGCCGTCAGCGACATCTGGCTGGCTCCGAGTGGGACGGCTTACCTGGCCGGCACGGTGGTGCGCGGGAAACTGCGCGATGTGGTGCCGGGTAGAGTGCAGGTGCTGACCAGCACGGATTACGTGGTGTGGAAGGAAATGGCGGTGGATTACCGCGCCGAAGGCCACCGTGCGATCCTGGCGGCGGTGGACGAAGCCAATATGTGGATCGCGACCGACATGGGCATGATCCTGAAACTGGCGCCCGCCCAGTAGCGGCTTTCGATTTTGAGATCCGGTTCGCGGGTTCGCGGGCGAGCGCGCCCAACCGGCTATAATGATGAACGTGGAGAAAAACGCGAGGGTATTCGCCAGCTTCGAGGACGCCGATGCGGCCGACGCGCTCGATGACGCGGCGCTGTCCTCCGAGGAGCGCCTGAATATCTTGATCGAGCTCCGCGACCGCCGTCACCCCGATGCCGCTGAACAAAGACTGGCGCGAGTTTCTCGAGTTGTTGAACTCGAACGGAGTTGAGTACCTGGTGGTTGGCGCGTTCGCAGTCGCCTTCCACGGTTTCCCTCGCTATACCGCGGATCTCGATTTGCTGGTGCGGCCCACCGAGGAGAATGCCGGCCGCGTCATGCGCGCGCTGTCGGAGTTCGGCTTTGGCAAAGTGGGAATTCAGGCAGCGGATCTCCGCTCACCCGGCATGGTGATCCAGCTTGGCGTGAAGCCGAACCGGATCGATCTGCTGACTGCCATCTCCGGCGTCAGCTTCGAAGAAGCGTGGGCGACTCGCAGCGATGCCGAACTGGAAGGGATCGCCACGCACTTTGTTGGCCGTGCGGCATTGCTCCGTAACAAAGTGCAGACCGGCAGGGCCAAAGACCTTGGCGATGCGGAAGAGCTGCGAAAACGGACAGCCGAACAGGATGGATGAGAGCGGGTCCGGCCGGTTCATCCAGGGGCAAGGCAAATAGAATCTTCCCACCTTGCTGGGACAAACAGATCCGGTTCGCTTCCCAACAACCGTGCAGGGGGTTATAATCCAACTGATTCACAGCCGGATTTTGGGAGGACAATTGCCATGAACCGATGCGGTCTTTGGATGGCTGCTTTGTTCATCGCCGGAGCCGCCGTTGCCGCGGCCCAGGACGTGGACGCCAGCTATCAGAATTTGCAGGACGCGGTAGCCAAGTTGGGGACTGACCAGAAGGCACAGGCCGGGGCCGACGTACTGAGCGCGGATGTCGCGGCGGTCAAGAAACTGGCCGGGGAAACGAGCGCCCTGGCGCGCCAGGAGATCGCGAAGCCGGGCGACGAGAGCGACCCGGATGCCGCCAAGAAGCGTCTCGAAGACCTGCACGCCATTGACACCTACACCGAATACGCGCTTTACGCCACCGCGGTGCAATCCGACGCGCCCGTACTGGTGGACCTGATCGGAACGCTGGAGAAGCAGAACCCCAAGAGCAAGTACCTGGACCAGGGCTATCAGGTTTACCTGGCGGCGCTGGCCAAGACCGGCTCCAGCAAGATAACGGCGATTGCCGACAAGGCGTTGCTCAGTTTCCCGCAGAATCCGGTTCTGTTGTACTACCTGGCCAATAGTGCGGCCAACCGCGGCCAGAGCGATCGCGCTCTGACATTTTCGATGCGCCTGATCGCGCTGTGGAACAGCCATCCCAAGCCGCCGGAAGGAGTGAGCGAAGCCGACTGGGATCGCCAGCGCGACGCATCGCTCGGCCCCTCTTATTACATGGCGGGCAAGGTTTATGCCGCCAGCTCGCGCTGGGTGGATGCCGACAAGTACCTGCGCGCCGCCCTGCCTTTCGCGAAAGGCAATCCAGCCATGCAGGCGGAGGCCCTGTTCCAACTCGGCATCGCCAACTATAACCTGGGCAAGATGACCATGAGCAAGGCGAGGATTCTGGAAGGCGCCCAGTTCAGCGAGCAATGCGCCGCCATTCAAGGCGCCCGGACGCAGGATGCCTGGAAGAATGCCCAGGTCATGAAGGCCGAAGCCGCCAAGATGCGCTGAGGGACCGGCGCGAGAGAATACCAGCCACAGATAGAGAACAAGCAGTCTGACCGGCGTTCATCTGCGTTCATCCGTGGCTCGGAACGAACTTGTTCGACAGGCACTTAAACTCGTGGATACCCGAAGAATACTCGTTACCGGCGGAGCCGGATACATTGGCTCGCACACGGTTCGCCTGCTGCTCGAACGCGGCTACGATGTGGCGGTGGTGGACAACCTTTCGAAAGGGTACCGGCAGAACGTTCCAGCCGGGCGCCTGCACGAAATGGATGTGGCCGACACGAAGGGGCTCACCGAACTGATGCGGCAATTGAAGACCGAGGCGGTGGTGCATTTCGCCGCCTTCATCGCGGTGGGCGAATCGATGGTGGTGCCGGAACGGTACTTCGTCAACAACGTGACGGGCTCGCTGTCGCTGCTGGACGCCATGCTGGGCGCCGGCGTGAAGCACATCGTGTTCTCCTCCACTGCCGCGGTATACGGCAATCCGCAGGCGGTTCCGATTCTCGAGACTTTCCCCATTCAGGCGGTGAATCCGTACGGCGAATCGAAGGTGATGGTGGAAACGCTGCTCCGCTGGTTCGACCGCATCCACCATCTCACCAGCGTGTGCCTGCGCTATTTCAACGCCGCCGGGGCCGCCCACGCCGGCGGGCTGGGCGAACAGCACGAGCCGGAAACGCATCTCATCCCGCTGATCCTGCGCGCCGTGCTCTCCGGCCGGCCGGTCACCGTTTTTGGCGAAGATTACGATACGCCCGACGGAACCTGCATCCGCGATTACATCCACGTGGAGGATTTGGCCGAAGCCCACATCCTGGCGCTCGAATACCTGCTGGCCGGAGGCTCGAGCGACCAGTTCAACGTGGGGACCGGCTCCGGCCATTCGGTGATGGAAGTGATTCGCGCGGTGGAAGAAGTCACCGGGCAAAAGGTGCCGTACATTTTGGGGACGCGGCGCGCGGGCGATCCTTCGCGCCTGGTGGCGAGCTCCGATAAGCTGCGGGCTACGCTCGGCTGGCAGCCGCGCTCGAGCGAGTTGAAGACCATCGTGACGCACGCCTGGAATTTCGCGCGTCCCCACGCGTAGCAGCCGGCGTGGGACAGGTGTACGGATGAAACCGATGCGACCGGCATTCTTCAAATCGGCCACCGACTTTCGCGACTGGCTCGCCCGGCATCACGCTACCGTGAGCGAACTGCTGGTCGGATTCCACAGGAAAGAGTCCGGCCGCGGCATCACTTATCCGGAGGCGCTGGACCAGGCGCTCTCGTTCGGCTGGATCGACGGTGTCCGCAAACGAGTCGATGCGGAAGCGTACACCGTCCGGTTCACGCCGCGGAAACCGGGCAGCATCTGGAGCGCGGTAAACATCAAGCGAGTTGGCGACCTTACGGCGCAAGGGCTGATGAGGCCGCCGGGACTCCGCGTGTTTCGCGAGCGCGACGAGGGGAAGACGCGGCGGTATTCGTACGAACGCGAGCAGGCGAAGCTCGATCCGGCGTTCGAGGCGGCCTTGCGCGCCAACCAGAAGGCCGCGGCGTTTTTCGATCGACAGCCGCCCGGCTACCGGAAAGTCACGATCTTCTGGGTGATGAGCGCGAAGAAAGAAGAGACGCGCGCGCGCCGGCTCGCGCACCTCATCGAGCGCTCGGCGAGCGGAGCCCGTATCGATCCGCTCAGCCCGAACCGGAAATAGGAAAACACACGGGCAGAGCCTCGGGAGACAGGATGCGCGCTTCCATCCAGCCGGCCTGGCGCAATCGGGCGGGGGACGCGGTGAACGCCAGCTTGTAACTGATTTCCTCGAGCGGGCCTTCCACCATCGAGCTGCGCTGCGGATAGACCAGCGCCAGGTAGCGCAGGATGGCATAGATGTCGCCATCCTCGGGCTGGCGCAGGCTGTAGCCGTTGGAGCGGAAATGGACGGAAGCGCCCTGCCCGGAAAGCCGCCACGCCAGGAAGGCGCAGCAATGAACGGCGTGTTCGAACCAGGCGTCGAGGCTGGGCGGCACATTGCGGTCCAGGAAGAGCTCGACGGTGCGCTCCTGCTCGCGGGCGAATTCCCGCACCTGCAAGGCGCCGGTGTGGGCGGTGGCCTTCCAGTCCACGTGGCGCGAGCTCTCCAGCGCTTCGTAGGGACGGATGCGGTAGAAATCGCGCCCGAGGCCGCGATAGTAGGCTTCCATTTCCTCGGCGATGGCCGGCAGCATCGCCTCGAATCCGGGCGGGGGATCGAGCGGCGGGTAGACCAGCGTCTCGCGGAGCAGGGTGACGCGCGCGGTTTTGCGGAGAAATCCGAACGGGAACGAGGTGGAGAAGGCGAATCCATTTTCGCGGTAGGCGCCGCGGCGCGGGAAGCGGGCCTCGACAATCTTGTCGAGGGTGGCGCCGGCCGGAATGAGCGGAAAATACACGGCGGATTCGAGGCGCGCCTCGCCCGCGTCCCGAATGCCTTCCACCCGGATGGAGAAGGAAGGCATCAGCCACTTCACGTTGCGGACGCGCATTTGGCCGGGAAAGCCGCGGGCGGCGGAAACGTGCTCCGGCGCCACGAAGTCGACCTCCAGCCCGGCGAGCGAAAGGCTGCCGAGCAAACCGGAAACCAGCAGCATGGCGAACATCGCCGCCAGCACCAGAAACAACAGGTTGTTAGCGGAGACCACCGCGCCCAGCGCGGTAACCGCCAGCGCGACCAGAAACCACAGCCCGCGCCGGCTGACGCGATAGCGTATGCGCCGCTCGAGAGGGTGCCGGAAACTGTTCCACCGATGGCGCATGCCCGGTCTCGATTGTACCGCCCGCGGCCGGGCGGTGCATTACAATCGTCATGTATGCGCAGCCTTGTTCTGGCGCTCGCTTCGGTGGCGATGATATTCGCACAGAAGCGGCCCTTCGATGCGAACGCTCTGCTGGAGCTGAAGCGGATCGGCGATCCGCAGATTTCGCCCGACGGCAAAACGGTGGCGTTCACCGTGCAATCCGTCGACCTGGCCGCCAACCGGAAACCGCAGCAGGTCTGGACGGTGCCGCTGGAGGGCGGCGCGCCGCGCCAGATCACGCACAGCGGCGATAACAACACGCGCCCGCGCTGGTCGCCCGACGGCAAGCGGATCGCGTATATTTCCGACCGCGGCGGCTCGGCCCAGATCTGGCTGATGGATGCGGACGGCGGCAACGCCAAACAGATCACCAGCCTGGCGACCGAAGCCGACGGCGAGATCTTTTCGCCGGACGGGAAGTACCTGGTTTTCTCGAGCGGCGTCTACCCGGAATGCGGCGGCGACGACGCCTGCAACAAGAAGAACCTCGACGCCGACAGCGCCAATCCGGTGAAGGCGCGCGTCTACACGGAGCTGCTCTACCGGCACTGGACGGCCTGGGCCACGCGCCGCCGCAGCCATCTGCTGATGGTCGCGGCCGACGGCGGAGCGGTGCGCGATCTGACGCCGGGCGACCGCGAGGTGCCGCCGTTCTCCCTCGGCGCGCCGGACGACTACGATATTTCACCCGATGGCGCGGAACTCTGCTATTCGGTGAATCTGGATGCGGTGCCCGCCGTCAGCACCAACACCGATTTGTTCGTGTTGCCGCTGGGCGGCGGCGCAGAGCCGCAACAACCGGTGAAGATCACCAACAGCCCGGGCGCCGATGCCACGCCGCGCTATTCTCCCGATGGCAAGTATCTCGCCTGGCGGGCGCAGGCGCGTGCCGGTTACGAGAGCGACCGCTGGCAGTTGATGGTGCTCGAACGCTCGACCGGAAAAGTCACCGGCTTGACCGAAAACATCGACCGGTGGGTGAACAGCTTCGTCTGGGCGCCGGATTCGAGCAGCCTGTTCTTCACCACCGGGGACCGCGGGCGGCAGGCCATCCAGTGGATCGCGGTGAAGGGTGGGGCGATGCATGTAGCCGCGGCCGGCGACAGCGAACTGGACGACATGGTGCTGGCGCGCGACGGCAAGACCATGGTCTACACGCAGCAGACCGGAGAATCGCCGATCGAGATCTACCGCGCTGCGTCCTCCGGCGGCACTCCTGCGGCGCTCACCCATTTGAACGACGCCGTGCTGGACTCCCACCAGCTCACGCCGCTCGAAGAATTCTGGGTGGATACGCCCGATGGCGCGAAAATTCACAGCTTCCTGATCAAGCCCTATGGGTTCGAACCCGGGCGCCAATATCCCGTCATCATGCTGATCCACGGCGGCCCGCAGGGGAACTGGGGACATAGCTGGACCTACCGCTGGAACGCGCAGGTGTTCGCCGCCGCCGGTTACGTGGTGGTGGAGCCCAACCCGCGCGGCTCGACGGGCTACGGGCAGAAGTTCATCGACGAAATCAACGGCGACTGGGGCGGCAAGGCGTTCGACGATATCATGGCGGTCACCGACCACGTGGTGGCCAACGTCCCGTACGCCGATGGCAGCCGCATGACCGCGGCCGGAGCGTCGTACGGCGGCTACATGATCGACTGGATCCTGGGCCACACGCAGCGCTTCAAGGCGTTGATCACTCACGATGGCGTCTACGACATGACCAGCGAATTCGGCGCCACCGAAGAGTTGTGGTTTCCACTGTGGGAAAACGGCGGCACGCCATGGGACAAGCCGGAGGATTACCAGAAGTGGTCGCCCTCCAGCTACGCGAAGGAATTCCATACACCCACGCTGGTCTTCCACGGCGAACTGGATTTCCGCGTGCCGGAAACGCAGGGGCTGGAGCTGTTCACCGCGCTGCAGTTGCAGAAGGTGCCGTCCAAGCTGGTGATTTTTCCCGATGAAGGACATTGGGTGCTGAAGCCGCGGAATAGCCTATTCTGGTACAAGACGTTCCTCGATTGGCTGGATAGTTGGGTGAAGAAATGAGAATCGCTCTCTTATCGGCGCTGGCGGTAGTGGTCGCCGTCGTGTTGTTGCTGGTGTTGATGTCGGGCCACACGGCGATCTGGGTGAGCCCGGCATTGAAGAGCATCGGGTTGAGTACCGGGGTCACCGTCCGGCTTGCCAATCCACATGGCGTGCGCGAGGTGCACGTGTGGGTGGCGCAGGGTGATGCGAAGTATCCGATGTTCGAGTCCAGCCGCGCCGCCACGCGCCTGCTCTGGCAGAGACACGAATTGCCGTGGATTGTGACCTTCGACGTGGGCAAGGGCCAGGCGGCGAACCTGAAAGACGGACCGGCCCGCCTGATGGTGGAAGCCGTATCCAACGATTTTGCCGGCCACACCGATTCGGCGGCGTACGACGTCACGGTAGTGCTGGAACCGCCGACGATTGCCGCCGACGGCCAGCGGCACTACATCAACCAGGGCGGCGCGGAGGTGGTCGCGTTCACGGTGGGCGGCTCCTGGACCGAGGCCGGTGTGCGCGTCGGCAATTACACCTTTCGCAGCTTCCCGTTGCCCGGCAACCCCGGGCAGCGGTTCAGCATGATTGCCTATCCCTGGGATCTGCCCGGCAACGTGGTTCCGGTGGTTTACGCGCGCAATGCGGCCCTCGATGAGGCGACCGCGCCGGTGACGGTCACCATCAAGCCGAAAAAGTTCCGCGCGCGCGACTTCGACTTGACCGACGAGCTGGCGGCAAAGCTGGTGCATTCGGTGGATCCGAGCGGCAGGCTGGCGCCTGGCAAAGACCTGCTGGCGCGCTTCCTTTTTATCAACGGTCCGATGCGCGCCCACAACAACCAGCAGCTTGCCGACCTGCGTTTTCAAACCGAGGAGAAGATTCTCTGGACGGGCGCGTTTATCCACTGGGGCAAGGAAGAAGCCAACTTCGCCGACTTGCGCAACTACATCTACCACGGCAAGAAAGTGGACCAGCAGGTGCACCTGGGCTTCGATCTTTCCGATGTCGCGCACGGGCCCGTGTTCGCCGCCAACAACGGGCGCGTGATCTGGGCGAAGGACATGGGAATTTACGGCAACTGCATTGTGCTGGACCACGGATACTCGGTGCAATCGATCTATGGCCACTTGAGCGAGATCAGCGTCCAGGTGGGGGACTGGGTGGACAAGGGCAAGCGAATCGGAATCGCGGGAGAGACTGGCCTGGCGGGCGGCATTCACGTGCATTTCGGCATGCAGGTGGATGGCGTCCAGGTCAACCCGCGGGAGTGGTGGGACGAGCACTGGATCCACGACCACGTGCTGATCCGCCTGCAGCCCGAAGCCGCATCGAGCGAGAAAGCCGCCGCAGCGCCCGCGCGGGCGCAGCCGCACCACCACAAGAAAAAGCGGTGAGCGCTCTACGCCTGCGCGCGACCCGGAGGGTGCCCCGGCTAACCGCCGCGGGGGCCGATTGGCAATCGGCCGCAGATTGACAATCTGCCCCACACGCCGGCCGGGGCTCCGTTAGAGGGCCGTTAGAGGATCTGTTCCATCACCGAGATGAGGTAGTCGCGGTCGAAGGGGCCGGAGCGGTAGGTGCGGGTCTCGAAGTAGCGCCACATGTTGCGATCCCGTTCCATGGTGTAGAACAGCGGTTGCTCTTCGATCAGGTCCTTGTCCAGCATTTCCTGGTTGAAAGCGCGGACGGAACCCTCCAGAATGTACGGAATCCGAAAGTCCTCCGTCGAAACCAGTTCCGCGGTGGCCTCGAACGCAACCTGCAGGATGCGGCCGTGGGCGTTGATCTGCACCAGGTTGGGCGAGTCGTCGCGGTAGGAGGCGGCGCTATATTCGGGCGGGTCCAGCATGACCACGCAGTCGTCCAGCAAGCTATTGACGGCGGCCACGAAGTCCGCGCAGACGGAGTGCAGCTCGCGAGCTGCGGCGCGCCGGACGGCTTCCACCTCATGCACGCGGCGCAAGCGGCGCTCGTCGGTTTGCTCGAGCGACCGAATGCGCTGCGCCAGCCGTTGCAACCGGTCGTCTTTGGGCCATGAGCGCAGGCGCCGCACCGTGTATCCTCCCGTACCATAGTGCCCGAGCGGGAGAGGGCAGCGCAATGCCCGGTTGGTTATCCTAGCTAGCGGCGCCCCAGACCGGCGACCAGTTCGCTGGACTGGAACAGATCCACCGTATCGATGCGCACTGCCACGAGAATGATGTCGGCCGCATCCATGGACAGCGACCTTTTCCCTTTCAGGACGTTATGGATATGAGGCTGGGAAAGACCGGTCAGTCGGGCAGTGCCACGCTCAGTCAGTTCACCTCGACGGATTCTTTCCTGCAGCGCCGATACCAGGCGCGATTCGAGCTGCCTGAAGCCGGGCATAGGGCGGGTGGGCCGAAGGTACTATTTCTCCCTGAAATAGTCCAGTACCAAAGCGATCGAATTCGCGATTGAATTATCACACATAAAATTACAAAACACTGTAGTGTGCGGCCGGTATAAGTACCTAGTAGTACTGGAGATAACGATACACACGCCATCGATTAGAAAGTATTACATATGAATTTAATTTGAAATTATTTGACGTTTTCTATTGTTGGCGTAGATTTGTTAACGGGTTAACAGAGTCGGGGCGGACCCAGTCTGATGGGTGCCGTTACCGGGAAGGACATTCTTCAAAAACATGCGTTGGAACCGATCAAATGCGGTGGGTGTCGCTAAGCCATCCTGCGCGTACTGCCACGGATATGGCACGCGTTTTGTGCGGATTGGAAGGGAAGTGCCCTGCAACTGCGCCTTACGGGCGATTTTCAGGGCTTGTTTGGCGCGCTTTCGCGAGTGCGCTCAGTCGGCGGACCACATAGGCACGGTATCGCTGGAGTTCTGCAGCGGCCGCAACAGCCGCCGCGTTTATTCCCGGAAGTCGGAAGAGTACGTGGCGGATTTCTGCCTAGTCAGCCACCGGGTATTGGACGAGGAAGAGGACCGGATATTCCGCTACCATTTTCTGCTGGGTGCGGACTGGAAACTGTGCTGCCGGAAACTGCACATGGATCGCGGCAATTTCTTTCACGCGGTCTATCGGATCGAGCAGAAGCTGGGCCGGACATTCGCGGAACTGGAGCCATACCCGCTGTACCCGCTCCGCGACTACTTCAGCGGCGTGATTCGCCGCCAGGTGTTACCCCTGTCGGCCTGAACTCCGCGGCCGCGGCCCGGGGACGCCGGCCGGGCCGCGCGCCGCGTGGAAACGAGCGGAGGGGTGGGCGACAGCGTCATGGCCGCGGCTAAACTGGAAAGATGTCCGCCCGCAATGACGAGGTCTGGAAGACATCCGCTGTGGCCAGCGTCTACCTGGAGGGAGTTCGCGCCGCGATCCCTCTGGCGCAGGAACAGTTGGACGTGATGCTGCGGCTGCTGGCGGCTGGTGGCCGGCCGGTGCGGGATTTTCTCGATCTCGGCTGCGGCGACGGCGCGCTCGGCGCCGCGATCTTCGAGCGCTTCCCGCCGGCGCGCGGCGTGCTGGTGGACTTCTCCGAACCGATGCTGGAGGCGGCCAGGGCTCGCTTTGCGCGGCAAAGCTACGCCGTGCGCTGCGTCAACGCCGACTACGGAGCCGCATCCTGGATCGCGTCGGCGGATGCTCGCGGCCCGTTTGACGCGATCGTGTCGGGTTACTCGATTCATCATCAGCCGGACGGCCGCAAGCGGGAAGTCTACGAGGAGATCTTTGGGCTGCTCGCGCCCGGCGGCCTGTTCCTCAACCTGGAACACGTCGCTTCGGCGTCGCCCTGGGTGGCTTCGGTGCATGACGGCCTTTTCCTCGATCGGCTCGAGCGGCACCACCCCGGACGCAGCCGCGCCGAAATCGAGAAGACCTACTATGCCCGTCCCGACACGGCGGCGAATATTCTGGCGCCGCTCGACGCGCAATGCCAGTGGCTGCGTGAGATTGGCTACACCGACGTCGACTGCTATCTGAAGGTGTTCGAACTGGCGGTGTTCGGCGGCCGCAAGCCGGCCGGCGCGGCGTAGTACGCCGTTTCATGGATGCAGCCTCATATCTGGCGCGGCAGCCGAGCGCTTCAAATGGCAAGGAACCGGCGGCAAAGACCGCCGGCGCTACAACTCTTTAGCGTGCGATGCGGGCGCCGCCGCCGCGCATCAGGCGCAGCACTTCGTCGAGGGTGGCCATCGAAGTGTCGCCCGGGGTGGTCATCGCCAGCGCGCCGTGGGCGGCGCCGCACTCCACCGCCCACTGCGGCGGCTGGCCGGTGAGGAATCCATAGATCAATCCCGAGGCGAACGAATCGCCGCCGCCCACGCGGTCGAAGATCTCCAGGTCGGGCCGGTGTTTGGCCTCATGAAACTGGCCACCCGAGTAACAGATGGCGCCCCAGTCGTTGCGCGTGGCGGTGGTGGCCTTACGCAGCGTGGTGGCGACCACGGCGAAGGGAAACTCGCGCAACACCTGTTCGATCATTTGCCGGAACGAGGCCACCTTGAAATCGCTGAGGCTCTCATCGACGCCGGGAACGTCGAAGCCGAGCGCCGCCGAGAAGTCCTCTTCGTTGCCAATCATGACGTCCACCAGCGGCGCGATGCGGCGGTTGACCTCCTGCGCTTTCCGCTTGCCGCCGATGGCTTGCCAAAGCGAGGCGCGGTAATTGAGATCGTAGGAGACCACCACTCCGTGGCGGCGCGCGGCCTCGATGGCCTCGACGGCCACGGCGGGCGTGGATTCGGAAAGCGCGCAGAAAATGCCGCCCGTGTGGAACCAGCGAGCGCCGTGCCGGCCGAAGATGGCGTCCCAATCGATCTGGCCGGGCTCGAGCTGCGAGACGGCGGTGTGGCCGCGGTCGGAGCACCCCAGCGCGGCGCGTGCGCCGAATCCGCGCTCGGTGAAGTTGAGCCCGTTGCGCACGGTGCGGCCGACGCCGTCGGATGGCGCCCAGCGCACCAGCGATTGGTCGACGCCGCCCTGGTAGATCAGGTCCTGGAGCAGCCGGCCGACCGGGTTGTCGGCGAAAGCGGTGACGATGGCCGTCTCGAGACCGAAGCAGCGCTTGAGGCCGCGCGCGACGTTGTATTCGCCGCCGCCCTCGTAAACGTCGAAACTGCGGGCCGTGGCCACCCGCTTGTCGCCGGGATCGAAGCGCAGCATCACCTCGCCCAGCGCCACCAGGTCCCAGCGGCAATCCTGTTTAGGTTTGATCGTCAATGGCATGGTGTCTTGAATCGCTAGGATAGCAAGCCGCGGGGCAGCGGGAATTTAGGATATGCTCTCGTCTATATGCCGGCTGAGGGGACAATCGTGAAAACTGGTGCCATCGGCCGCTGGGCGTTCGCGTTAGCGATGCTGGCGGCGGCGGGCCTTGCCATAGAGGCCGACCAGGCGCCGCCGCGCGCCCGCGCCTTTCATTTCGAATACAAAGCCATCGTCAAGGAGATCCCGGCCGGCGCCGGCAGCGTGGATATCTGGATTCCGGTGCCCCAGGACGATCCGTATCAGCAGATTCGGAATCTCCGCATCGAGTCGCCATACGATTACAACATCGCCGTGGCGCCGGGCGGAAACCGCGTCCTGCACCTGGCGATCGAGCACCCAGGCGAGAGCTCGCTGGCGATCGTCATGAGCCTCGACGCCGTCCGCACGGAGCATGTACAGCCACGCCTGTGGGGAGGGCCTCCTCTCGAACGGGAGGAAGACGCCGCGGTGCTGGCCGGGTATTTGAAACCGGACCGCCTGGTGCCGCTCGACGACCGGATTCGGGCGTGGGCCCGCGATGTGGTCGAGAAGGCCAATGCGCATACCGATCTCGAAATGGCGCGCGCCATATACCAGCACGTGGTTTCGACGGTGAAGTACGACAAGACCGGCAAGGGCTGGGGACGCGGCGACATCTACTACGCGTGCGAGGCGCGGCGCGGCAATTGCACCGACTTTCACGCCATCTTCATCGGCTACGCCAGAGCGGTTGGCATTCCGGCCCGCTTCGCGATTGGGTTTTCGCTTCCCGCCGAGCGCGGCGAAGGCAAAATCGCGGGCTACCATTGTTGGGCGGAGTTTTATGCCAGGGGCATCGGCTGGGTCCCCGTGGATGCGTCCGAAGCCGCCAAGAACCCCGCCAAACGCGGGTACTTTTTTGGGGCGCACGACGAGAACCGGATCGAACTCAGCAAGGGCCGCGACGTGCTCCTGGCGCCGCCGCAGCACGCCGATCCGTTGAACTATTTTGTCTATCCGTACGTTGAAATCGGCGGCCAGCCGTTCGCGGGCACGGCATTCGAAATCACCTACCGCGACATCGGCCCGGCGCAGGAAGCGGCGCGCTAAGCAAAGAACCGGCGGTAAAGACCGCCGGCGTTACGAAGAAAACTCGAGCGACGTGGCCGTAGCGCCCGCGGTCTTCGCCGCCGGTGTTTTCTCATTCCGACGCCGGTTTCCGATGCGGGAGCAGGTGTCGAGAAGAGTTGCGACACCGGCACGCACGAGTGCGTGCGCCACGTCGTTCGCCAGGATTTGGGACCCCCGCCCGGAACGGCCACACCTAGCGCAATCGGGCTGGCGCCGGTGGCAAACCCGGGAACGCGGGTAGAATGTTGCATAGAGGACGAAGCGCCGATGGGTCACCGCATGTTATTCGGCTGGATGGTTGCCATGGCGGCGTTCCCCGTCAATGCGGTTGCTCAGGCCTCCGGCGTGGAGCGAATCGGCATTTTCGGCCGCATGGGCGTTTGCGTCGGGGATCCGGTCCCCGCGGATGTCGCGCGCTATCCGGTAACCGGGCACGTGATCGACGATCTGACAGGGTTGGGGATCGCGCATGCGACCGTGAGTCTCGACGAGTTTTGCTCAGACCCGGACGCCCGCGGCCACCCCGCGAAAAACCACTGGCGCGCGCAGGCGATCGGCAATGAAGCGGGCGAGTTCCGCTTCGACAATGTTCCGGCGATGGCGGCGGCTCTCTCGGTTAGCCGGGACGGTTACCAGGACATTTCGCAAGACTTGCCGGCGACGGCAGACGCGGTTTCGGTCACCCTGCGACTGGCGCCGTACCCTTCCATTTCCGGCGTGGTGCGCGGGTTGGATGGCGCGCCGATGCCTGAAGTGCTGGTGCAGCTGTATTGGCACGAAACCTCGTCCGGGTGGCGGCGGTTCAGCCTTTGCGGCACCATGAAAACCGCGGCCGACGGATCGTACCGCTTTCCGCCGCCGCTTGCGCCCGGCCGCTATGCGATTGTCGCGGAAGCCCCGCGCTTTGGGTTTTCACACCTGCCGCCGGAGCGCGATGCGCAGGGTCGAATGATGGGCTACGTGCCGGCGCGGTATCCGGCCGCGCCATCGAGCGGCGCCGATTCGTCGATGGAACTCGTGGGAGGCCAACAGGCGCGGGTGGATTTTCGCCTTTACCAGGAGGCCTATCACCGCCTTACGGGCACCGTCGCCGGGCGGGATCGATGGCCGCCAATCCTGCAGGTGATTGCTCGCGGCGGACCATCCGGGCGGTACATGCTGAAACCGGACCGTGCCTGCTGCGGGTTCGAGGCTTGGGTTCCTAACGGGCGATTCCTGCTGGACACGCAGTTCACCAGCGTCGATGGCGAGTTCGTGGGATCGATGCCGGTGGAAGTAGCCGATTCCGATGTCGACGGGATTGCGTTCAAGCTGTCGCGCCGGACGAAAGTGGAGATCCCGATCGAGATCCGCGCCGCGCCGGGGGCTAGCGAAGAGCTCATTCGTCAGTTCTGGTTTCTGCAGTTCATCGAGCTCAAGCCGGATGGTTCCGGACTCGGCGGTCCGATGTCCACACAGGCTGGTATCGGGCGCACGAGCGCGCCGAGGAAGGAATCGGTTACCGCCTTCACGGGTTCCTATGCGGTCGCGCTGATGGCAATGGGCAACACTTATGCGCAGAGCATGACCAGTGGCGGGGCTGACCTGATACGGGGACCGCTGCTGGTGGATCCCGACCACGCGCCGGAGACGATTCGCGTGGTGGTGGCCGAGGGAGCGAAGGTGGAAGGCGTGACGCGGCGCGATGGGAAGCCGGGGCGCGCGTGGGTTTACGCGATTCCCGATCAGCCCGATGGCAGGCTGGTGCAGCCATTCGCGTCCGACGCGGACGGGAAGTTTCGCATGCAAGGCCTGGCGCCGGCCGGGTACCTGTTCTTCGCCAGCGATAAGCCGCTTCCGCTGGACCTGCACAATGAGGCGGAAATCGGCTATTGGCGCCGCTACGGACAAAGCCCGGCTCTCGAAGCCGGCAAGACCACGCCATTGGAACTGGCGGTGCACACGCAGTGAGCGTGCGCCGCGCCGGTCGTACGTACGGATTCTCTGCTATCATACGTATATGGCGAAGCTCACGTTGAGCGTGGATGACCGCGTCGTTTCGCGGGCCAAGCAATACGCGAAACGGCGAGGCGTCTCCGTATCGCAGATGGTCGAGGTCTACCTGGCGGCGGTTGCCGAACCTCCTTCCGCCGCCACGGACACTGCACCGATCCTCGATTCCGTCCGGGGAATACTCAAGCGTGCGGACATCGACGAGTACCGGAAGCACCTGGCCGCGAAATATCGATGAAGAGAATCCTTTTCGACACGAATGTCGTCCTGGACGTTCTGCTCGATCGTAAACCTCACGCGGAGGCCAGCGCGGCGGCTTGGGCGGCCGTGGAGACAGGCGTCTCGGAAGGGATGCTGGCGGCCCACGCGGTAACGACAATCCACTACCTGGTTCGAAAAGAGATGGGCACCATCAAGGCTCGGCGGATCGTCTCGGCGCTGCTGAGAGTCTTTGGAGTAGCCGCCGTTAATGGCGCAGTCGTCCAAGAGGCGCTGCAATCGCCATTGCCGGACTTTGAGGATGCGGTTACCGCGGCGGCGGCGCGATTGGCGGGTTGTCAGTGCATCGTGACGCGGGATCCGAAAGGGTTTCGCGGATCTCCGGTTCGCTCGCTTACGCCCGAAGCAATAATCCCTCTTCTCAGCGGGCAATGAGACAGGGCGGGTGAACCGTTCAGCCGCGCCGCGCCGCTTCTTCGGCGAGCAGCAGCGCACCCAGCACGCCGGCGCGGCCGCCCAGTTGCGGAAGCACGACGAAGCTCTCCATCCGCTCGACGATCTCGACCGCTTCGATGTAGCCGTTGAGCAGGCGGGCCAGCCCGGTGTGGACCATCGGGAGCAGGCACGGTTGCAGCAGCACGCCGCCGCCGATCACGATGCGCCGCGGCGAAAGGGTGCACACCAGGTTGTGCAGGCCGAGCGCGAGGTACTCGGCCTCGAGCGCCCAGGCCGGGTGCGCGGGCGGCAATTCCCGCGGCGCCATGCTCCACCGCTCGCGCAGCGCGGGCCCGGATGCGAGGCCCTCCAGGCAATCGCCGTGGAACGGGCAGCCGCCGGCGTAAGGATCGCGCGCGCGATCGTGGGGGATCCGCAAGTGGCCCATTTCCGGATGCAACAGCCCGTGCAGCAGTTTTCCATTCACCATAGCGCCGCCGCCGATACCGGTGCCCACTGTGAGGTAAAGGAAATCGGCGAGGCCGCGCGCGGCGCCCCAGCGCGCTTCCGCCAGCGCGGCCCCGTTCACGTCGGTGTCAAAACCCACCGGCACGCCGAGACCCCGGGCGACCGTGCCGGCCACGTCCGTGCCGCGCCAGCCCAGCTTGGGAGTGCAGGTGATGTAGCCGAAAGTGGGCGAGCCGGGATGCGGATCGAGCGGCCCGAACGACGCAATCCCCACCGCTTGCAACTCGCCGCCGGCCTCGCGCCGGAAAAACTCGATCACCGCCTCGAGCGTCTCCGCCGGCGTGGTGGTCGGAATCTGGGTGGTGATCAGATCGCCGGGCGAAGAGCCGATCCCACAGACGAACTTGCTGCCTCCAGCTTCAATCGCGCCTAACACGATGTCGATCATAACACCGCGCCCGCGGGACTACTGGCGCGGGTGCTTGCCGGGATCGAGGGCGAGCGCTTTTTCGATCACGGCTTCTCGATTGCCGTTCTCCCATTGCGCGTGGATTTCGTTGTCGGGCATGCCGGCCACGCGGCCCAGCAGCAGAAAGGCGGGCAGCGCGTAACGCAAGGTGGTCCAGCGGGCCATTTCCTTGAGCGAATCGAGAGCGCGCTCGCGAATCAGGTCGAGCGCGCCCGGGTTGGGCGAATCGGTGAGCACCACCAGCGCGCGCGCGGCCTGCAGGCGGTCCTCGAGGACGATCGAATGCAGCATGTCCACCAGCCACGTCGGCGCGATGCGGATATTCCGGTCCGGCTGCCTGCCGGCATAGACGGCGATCGCCGCCAGGGCGCGCATGGCATTGGAGCGGACTGCGCCGTCCGGGTCGCCGATGGCGTATTGCAATTCGCCGGCGGCCTGCTGCTTGTCGGCGCCATAGCCGATCACGGCGGCCGCCACCGCGCGCTGGCCGGCGTCCGCGGAGTTGCGCAGGACGTCGCGCAGCCAATCGAAATGGTCCGCCGCGAAGGTGAGAAAACGGGGCTGGAACGAGCGGGCCTCCGGGTCATCCATCATCGAATAGCCCGCCGTGAAATCTTCGGTGGTGTTGCCACGCGCCGCCGCGCGTGCCACGGCGGCGAGGAAATCCGTGTACGTGTCCAGGATTTCCTGCGGCAGCGCGGCATTGCCGGCGGGCGGAGAGTGGAAGGCGGGATGCGGCGCGCCCTTTTCTTCAATGCCGATGAACAGGTCCACCGACAGACCTTCGCAACACAGCGCCTCGACGCGCACCAGTACGACGCCGGAAATCTTGTCGATCCGATCCTCGAGATCGCCCTTCGATGCGGTCAGCGTGCCACCCTTGCGGAGACCCGTCACAGACTGGATTTTTTCCGCGGTAACCTTGCGCAGTCCGTAATAGTTGATGTCACCGATTCGCGGCGCCTGTGCCGCTGCGGCACAGGCCAGGCACAGCAACGCTATCAGTTTTCTCAAGAGAGATGAAAGGCGCGGCAATTCCAGGCGACAGGTGCAATTGGGGGACCGTTCGCGGGGGTGAGAAAGCGGCGATTGGCAGGCGGAAGCGCCGGCGGAAGCGCCTGCCCCACGTCGCCACAAAGAAAAACCGCACCGGACATCGCCCCTAAAGACCAGCGAGGCTTCGTCCGATGCGGCTCGCCCAGGTTGGGCTGGGATCCGGCGTCGGGCTGCCTGGTTACGACCGCAACACGGCCCACTCCTGGCCAGGTCCGCGTCCTATTCTTCCTTGCCAGAAATGCCAGACAACTACCGCAACCGCTGATCCCGTGGAGAGACTATGAGACCGTTTTACAAAAAAACCCCTCTGCGGCAACCAACAAGGGAAGAATAGTGAGCAAAACCTAAAACAAACATCGGCTCCCGCAAGCACGCTGTCCCGTCGACTCACTCTTCTTCCGCCTGCCTGTTGCTGCAGAGGGCAGGTTTAAGAAAGTTACTTCGCCAATTCACACTACGTTTAGCAATCGGACGCCCGCGTGTCAAATGCCGTAACCCCTTTTGAACAGAATATTTTTTTCGTCGGGCGGCCGAACGGGTGGGACACTCTGGGCGGGCGGTGTGTCGCTATGACACAATTTGTGTGATGTGGCACGTTGCGCTCGGCATTCTGATGATCGCGTTGGGGCCGGCAGGCGGGTGGGCACAGAGCCCCGGCGCGGGCGACCCGGTGGTGGTATCGGGCGACCATCCGCGCCTCTTCCTGCGCGCCGGCCGGCTGCGCCTGCTGCGCCGCGAGCGCGAACGCCACTCGATGCGCTGGCAGCAGTTCGAGGCGTTGATTTCCGGCCACGCGCCAATGCGCGAAGCGGGCTTCGCCGAAGCCCTCTATTACCAGGTCTCGGGCGAGCGCGCCGCCGGACGCCGCGCCATCGAGTGGGCGCTCTCCGCCTCCGACCTGCGCCAGATGGCCCTAGTGTACGACTGGTGCCAGGACGTACTGGCCACGGCCGAACGCGACCGGCTGGCGTCCCGCATCGCGCGGCGCATGGGCGAAACGGCGGCCGTCGAGTCCATCCCCGGCGTGCGCTCGCGCGTACTGGGCGCGGTGGCGCTGTTCGACGAGGCGCCGGCGGACGCGCCGGACCTGCCGCGGCAAGTGTTGGATCGCGCGGTTCACTCCTGGTGGGAAGGCAGGCTGGCGCCGGGGCTGGAAGCCGGCAGCGCGGCGGTCCCGCGCGAAGATGCTTACGCCATGATGGAACTGCTGCACGCGCTCGCCGATTCGGCCCGCCTGGATCTGCGCGAAACCGCGCCAACCTACTTCGCCGGGTTCCCGATCGAGCACCTGATGAGCTACTATCCGGCCCCGTACCACACGGCGGAGGGCGACATTTACCTGGGCGCCACGCGGCGCGGCGGCGCGCCCGACCTCGATTCCGCGGTCTTCTCCCGCGCCGCCGAACTGGCCATGGTGGCCTTTGACGTTAACGCGCCCTCCACCCAAGTGCTGCAAGGCTGGCTGATGCACGACCGGTTTCAACTGCGCACGCCGCTGGGCGCGCCGTATGAATTCCTCTGGGCCAACCCGTATCAGCCCGGCCTCAGCTACTACCAGGTGCCGCTGGTTTACTACGATCCCGGGCGGGGCGTTTTGTACGTGCGTTCGAGTTGGGAAGACGATGCCGAATGGTTCGGGCTCTTCGACGGCGCCGTCGAATGGTTTCGCGACGGCCGCGTTACCATGCTCGATCCGCATGCCGCGGTGGCGCCACTGTTGCTGGACGCAGCCGCTGTGTGCTTCGCCGGCGCGGACGGCGGCGAGCGCGGCCAATGGCGGTTGACGCTCGAAGATGCGCAACCCGTATTCGTGACAGGCCTCGAACCCCGCCGCGCCTACCTGGTGGAAGTCGACGACGAAGAGATGTACGAAGCCGCAGCCGACCCGGGCGGCATTCTGCGACTCGACGATTTCCCGCACGGCCGGACCATCGGCGCAAGGCTGCGCGCGATAGCGCCCGCGCATCGGTAGCGGAAGCGTGTGAAGATCGCGGCGCGTGAAGTCCATTTGAGAGGCGATGCCGTCCGTTCCTGGCTAGCGGCACTGGAAGGCAAGGAGTGGTAACTTGACGAGTTCACGGTTAGCGGGACAACCCACTGTAAAGGCCATAGCGTACGCTTGCAAGGAATCTACGTCGGCTCGCGTTTTCCTTCGGCGCGGTCCGGTTCCTGGAAGTGTGGGCTCGGTTCTGCTCGGATTGTCGGGCATCCAAAAGTTGTCCCGAAACGTCCCTTTGGTTGAAGTAGCTCCCGCCTTGTTGCGAAGGATTTACCGCAACTCCGAAGCGGCGTCGACTGCTCTGGTTGGATCACACCACTCTTCCAAAGCTCCTCGCAGGTGCGGTCAACTGGGCGGCGGCCCACCTCCGTACGAGTCGCCGACAATACAGCTCGAGCGGCCGCTAGCTGGTGCAAGAGCGACGTCAGCGCCGCATCAACCGGTCCAGCCACGTCGTCTGCTTCGGCTGATCGAAGCCTTCGAGCATCCAGATATCGTACGGCCATTTGGCGATGGATGTGAGGAAGCGCTTGCCGTCGGGATGCAGACTGAACCCCGCGATGGCGTTGGCCGACGACGGCAGATCCACGGACGCGAGCATCTTGTCCACTCCGGTCTTCACATCAATCGCGTAAAGCCGCCACTGCCCGCCCTCGCCCGCCGTGCTTCGGAGGATGCCATAAACCTGGGCTCCGTCTTTAGAAAACGCGAAAGCCAATAGCTTGCGAGCCGTTAATTTGCGCGCCGTGGAACCATCCGGCGAGATCATGTACGTCCCGTTCGCGGATGGGTACGCGATCCAATCTCCCACGGGAGACCACTGAATCATGGAACGGGTAGTCACTGCCGGAGCGGCATTTGCCAAAACCATGGGAGTCGCATTCGCGAGCGGCCTCATCTTTACCAGTTGTTGTTTGCCGCCTTCAACCCGCGTAAAAGCGACCCACTGCCCATCGGGAGACCAGGCATGGGCCGCTTCGGAGTTGAGTTCCGCAAGCGGGGTAAAGGCTCCGCCCGATGCGCTGGAAATCGCGAGTTGCTGCCGCCCCGCGGCGTGCTGCACGAACAGAAATCGTGTGCCGTCCGGAGCCCATCGCGGCATCGCTGCAGAATCGTCGGTGCCGACCGGTTCGTCGACCACGCGGCGCGAAAATCCTTCCGTTGCCGACCGATCCTCGATAACCAGGTCGTCGCCAGTGACTGCTCTTGAAAACAGATAGTGAGTGCCCGCAGGCGCCCACTCCGGTTCCAGGGCGATCCCTCCTCCTTCCACCATAGTGTGGACGCGTCCATCCGGCAGCGAGATCTCCAGAACGTCCCATTCTACTACGCCTCCGCTGAATGCGATCCTCTTGCCGTCTGGAGAAACCGACGGGTGAATACGCGGATCCGTGCCAGGATAGATCACCCGGCGGCTTCCGTCAGTAGTATCGAGAATAGCGAGAAATGGCGCGTTCTCGCCGACAATGACGAGATGACGGTTATCGGGAAACCAACTCGCGCCGTATGCCCCCCCAGGACCGAGATTTCGGGGCGTGCCAGAGGGAAAGGGCACGATCCAAAGCTTCCCGGCAGCCACCACAGCGAGCCTGGAACCATCCGGCGAGAACTTCATCAGCCCGAAGGCAGCGTTTGTCGTTACGCCGCGCGGAGCCTGCTCCAATTTCCTCGGCGTGCCACCTCTAAGCGACCCTACCCAGGTATTGCCGTCGCGTGCGAATACCAGCGTCCTCCCATCGGGATGAAGCGCCGGCGCCGCAGCCTTCTCCATGACTACTTCCGGCGTGCCTCCGGACGCCGCGATCGCCCACAGGTCACCCAGAGAACTGTAGTAGATGGTTGCACCATCCGGCGACCAGAAGGGACGGTCGCAGGAATCGGATGCATGCGTGAGCTGCGTGGCGTCCAGCGCGCCCAAGGTCTTGGTGAATACCTGGCCGATGCCGCCGGTCAGTGCCGTGTAAGCAACACTCTTGCCATCCGGCGACCATGCCGCGAACCATTTCGTAAACGCATCCCGTTGAATGGGCGTGAACGTGTACCGGGACAAATCCGCAGGGGCCGGACGGATCAGCAGCGCCGCCAGCCCGGCGCCGAGCGACGCCGCGAGACCGATCCCAAGGAGCATCCGCCGCTTCGCCGCAGAACCCGCCCGCGTGGAAGCGGCGCCAGCGGCCCAGACCGCGCTGGCTGAGGTCGTTTCCGAAAGCCGGTCGCGGATCTGTTTCAGCTCGCGATACAGGTCGCGCGTCGAGTCGTAGCGCTCGGGCGGCTCTTTGGCCAGCAACCGCTCGATCACCCAGCGGAGCGGCATGGGCACACTGGCGGGCAGCGGCTCGGCATCCTCGCGGATGATCGCCGTCATCGTCTCCGGAGAGCTGCGGCGGTGGAAGGCCCGCTTGCCCGATGCCAGCTCGTACAGCACCAGGCCGAAGGAGAACTGGTCCGATTGAGGCGTGAGATTCGGTTCCCCACGCGCCTGCTCGGGCGACATGTAATCGACCGTGCCGACCGTCGTGCCGGGATCGGTGAGCACCGTCTCGGTGACAGCATCGGCCGCCGCCCCCGTGGACATAGCCGTTTTCGCCAGCCCGAAGTCCAGGATCTTCACGCGGCCGTCGCGCGCGACCAGGATGTTGCCCGGCTTCAGGTCGCGGTGCACGATTCCCGCAGCGTGCGCGGCACACAAACCGTCGGCGATCTGCACAGCCAGATCGAGCAGCTTGCGCGGCGCATCGACCGGCGCGACCGGTCTGCCTTCCACGAACTCCATGACCAGGTAATTGGGACCGACGTCGTAAAGCTGGCAAATGTTGGAATGATTGAGAGCCGCAATCGCCTGTGCCTCCCGCTCGAAGCGCTCGCTGAACTGAGCAGCAGAGACTTTGATCGCAACATCGCGCTTCAGACGGGGATCATGCGCCTTGTACACCTCTCCCATGCCTCCTTTACCGATAGGCGCAACAATTTCATAGGGCCCGAGTGTGTCGCCGGGAGAGATCGCCATCTGGGTGTCAGAGTTCAGTCTAGCGGATCACAACACGGTTAGGTCCCGGGTTACGCACTACTTCTCGGAGACAGCGAGGCGGGCCGGCTTGCCTGCGGCGTTGGCTTCCGATAATAGCGAATATCGCTTACCCTCCGACACGGCAAACAGGTCGCTGGGCCCGGCGCACTCTTGTCATTGTCCGCTCGCCTCCTCGCCTCCGACGCCTCATTGGTCGCGGAGCGCGGCCATGGGCTCCACGCGCGTCGCGCGATGGGCCGGAATGTAGCAGGCGAGCAGCGCCACCACCATCAGCGTCGCCGAGACGCCAACGAAGGTGAGCGGGTCGTAGGCCGACACGCCAACCAGCAGACTCGACAGCAGCCGGCTCACGCCCAGCGCTGCCGCTACTCCCAGGGCGATGCCGAGGCCCAGCAGCAGAACGGCCTGACGAATAACCAGCCGGAAGATGCCGACCCGCTGCGCGCCCAGCGCCATGCGGATTCCGATCTCGTGCCGGCGGCGGCTGGCCGAGTAAGAAACCACGCCGTACACACCCACCACCGCCAGGAGCAAACCGACGCCGCCCAGCGCGCCGGCGAAAGAAGCGCCCACCTTGAAGAGGAAGAACCCGTTGGCGCCCTGCAGAGCCTTCTCCATGCTCATGACCTCGTAGACCGGCAGGTTCGGGTCGAGCTGTCGCAGCAGGTCTTCGACGGCCGGCGCGAGGGACTCCGGCGATACAGCGGTCCGCACCTGGAGGACGTGGATAGACTGGTAATGCTGCGTCTGGGGCAGATAGAAGAACATCCCCGGCGCATCGAGAAGGCTGGTGTTCTTGGCGTCGTGCACCAGGCCCACCACGGTAACGAAGGGCCCGGAGGCGGCTTTGTAGCTGAAGCGTTGCCCAACGGCGTCCCGGTGGGGCCAAAGCCGCTCGGCCATGGTCTGGTTGACGATGGCGACCGGCTCGGAAGCGGCGGTATCGGCGTCCGTGAAGGCGCGACCTTCGAGAATGCGCATGCGCAGGGTGGTGAAATAATCCGGGCTGACAGCGTTGAGGCCCGCGCCCGGTACGTGGTGCGACGGCGAAGGAGTCTGTGCCTCGGCGTAAACAGGGGCGCCGTTGTTGTAGTAGCCGAGCGGAACCGAGAACGCCAGACTGGCCGACCGCACACCGGACAACGTTTGAGTACGGCGCAGCAGTTCGCGGCAGAGGGCCTCCGCCCGCGGCTGAGGGTAACCCTGCAAGCCCGGGTCGAGACTCACGTTGAGGACTTTGTGCGGGTCGAAGCCGAGGTCGATCGACTCCGCGCGGGTGAGGCTGCGAATGAACAAGCCCGCGGCCACTAGCAGGATCAGCGAACCCGCGACCTGCGCGATCACCAGGCCGTTGCGAAGCCAGTGGCGCCCGCTTTCACCGATCAGGCCGCGGCCGCCCTCCCGCAGAGCCAGGTTCAAATCGGCGCGAGAGACGCGCAAGGCCGGGGCGAGGCCGGCGAGGATTCCAGCCAGCAGCGCCACGCCCGCGACGTAAGTGAACACGCGCCAGTCAAAGGCAAACGCGAGCCGCAGGGGGAAGTCGCCCAGCGGCCGCAGACCGTTCAACAGATGGCCGACCGAATTGCCGACGATGGCGCCGCCCACGCCGCCTGCCGCCGCCAGCAGCATGCTCTCGGTGAGCAGTTGGCGCAGCAGGCGCCTCCGGCCAGCCCCAATGGCGGCGCGAATCGCGATTTCCTTTTCGCGCGCCGCCGCCCGCGCCAGCATCAGATTGGCGACGTTCAGGCAGGCCACCACGAGCACCAGCCCCACCATCACCAAGAACACGGTGGCCACCAGCGGCTTGGAGTCGGCGGCGGCGGGCTCGGGCCGGGCAGTGCGCTCCGAAAATACGCGGACTCGCTGGCCCTGGTCGGCGTGGGGATACTCTTGCGCCAGCCGCTGGCTGACCACGCTGAGCGCCGCCTGCGCCTGCTGGATGCTTAAGCCGGGCTTCAAGGTGGCCAGCACGCGCACTTCGTGATCTCCGCGCGAGGCGAAGAAATCGGCGTTGGAGCCGAACCCCAACATTCCGATGGGCGCGTAACCATCCATCTCCACCAGGTTGTAAGGGCCGAGAAACTCCTTGGGGACCACGCCGATGACGGTGACCGCCGTGCCGTCGAGGCTGACGGTGCGGCCGATCACGTCGGGGTCGCCGCCGAAGCGCTTCTCCCAATAGCTGTGGCCGAGAACCAATACGGGCCCGGTTCTTGGGACGTCGCCCTCGCCGGGATCGATCAGGCGGCCGAGCGCCGGGCGAATACCTAGCATCGAGAAGAAGTTACTGGGCACGTAGCTCATGATCAGCCGGTCCGCGTGGCCCCGGTAACCGAGTCCAACGATACTGATGGCATAACCCGTCATGCCGGTGAAGACGGCGGACGAGTGCGCCCGGTAATCGAGGTAATCGGGGTAGGAGATCTGATCGGGATCGGAGTCGGCCTTGCTCTGGACCGCTACCACGGTCAGGCGATCGGCGTCCTTCACCGGCAGCGGGCGGAACAGGAAGACGTTGCCCAGGCTGAACACCGCTGTGTTGGCGCCTATGCCCAGGGCGAGGATCAGCAGGGCGACGGTGGTGAAGGCCGCGTCACGGCGCAGGGTTCGAAGCGCGTAGCGAATATCCTGGAGAAACGAGTCGAGCCACGGCAATCCACGCGCGTCGCGATGAATCTCCTTAGCGGCCTCCAAACCACCAAAGCGGATGAGCGCGTCGCGCCGGGCCTCCTCGGGAGATAGGCCGCGGCGGATGTTATCTTCCGTGGCGAGGTCCAGGTGCATGGCGAGTTCCTGGTCGAGGTCACGATCCAACTCGCGCTTTCGGAAGAAGGCCTTTATGTGCGCAAGTAGCGTCCTCATCTCGTTTCGCCCCCCGGAGACATTGCGAGCATGCGGCCCATGACGTCGGCGAGACGTTGCCAATGTGCGGCGTCGGCGGCGAGTTGCTTGCGTCCGTTTCGGGTAATGGAATAAAACTTCGCCTTCCGATTGTTGTCGGAAGCGCCCCACTCGGCAGCGATCCATCCGCGTTGCTGTAGACGCACCAGAGATGCGTAGATGGTTCCCTGGTTTAAGAGCACCTGATTGCCGCTGATTTGTTCGATGCGGCGGGCGACGCCATAGCCGTGAAGGGGGCCAATGGCATGGAGGGTTTGGAGGACCATCACGTCCAGGGTGCCTTGGAGCAGGTCCAGCTTTGGGTTGGCCATGAAGACTCCTGTGTTACTACCACATAAAGCCTAACACATCTCATGTGGTTGCACCACAGGCGCAAGCGACGAGTGTTGCGCCCCGCGCGAGCTCGGCTCGCGCAGCCCGCGAACCCGATGAGGGATAGCGCGGCTTCAGCGCTTTGACGTTCGTAGCCAGTTGCCCTTCGAACCAGTTTGCCCTCTCCGGCAAATGCTACGCCGTTTTGCAGGAGTCATCCGCGCCTCGTGCCGATGAACACGCAATCTGGGATACTTTGCGATCCCGCAAGCCTGGTTCTCTACGGGCGATGCCAAGCCAGTTCGAGACCTCATGCGCGATCTA
>Ga0181521_10001631_pt1 | contig 27382 bp, 25 predicted proteins | sample PEATcosm2014_Bin_32_FD_119764 | JGI IMG/M metagenome (GOLD analysis project Ga0181521, IMG submission 119764) | Peatland microbial communities from MTU Mesocosm Facility, Houghton, MI, USA - PEATcosm2014_Bin02_60_metaG | ecosystem: Environmental > Terrestrial > Soil > Wetlands > Peat | place...
CAAGGACCAGTCCTATGTGCTCTCCATGCTGGGCCAGGACGCACTGTCCCGGGTGCTGTTCCCCGTCGGGGACATGACCAAGGACGAGGTGCGGGCCCACGCCCGCCGGCTCGGGCTGCGCACCGCCGCCAAGCCGGACAGCCAGGACGTGTGCTTCATCCGGGATGCGGAGGGCCGCCAGGGGTTCCTGTCCCGGCGGATGGAGCTGCATTCCGCTGAGGTCGTCGACAGCGCCGGCCGGCCCGCCGGATCGGTCGAGGCCGTCGAGCTCGTCACGGTCGGCCAGCGACGCGGCATGGGGCACGGGAGCGACGGCACGCGGCGCTACGTGACGCACGTCGACGTGGCGGCGCGCCGGGTCACCGTCGGCAGCGCGGCCGACGCGCGGTGCTCCTCGGTCGTACTGGCCGCGCCGTCCCTCACCTGGGTCGACCGCCCGCTCCATGCCGGTGCGCGGGCCGTGGCACAGGTCAGCGCCCACGGGCGCCCCGTTCCGTGCACCCTGGACGACCACGGCGTCGACGGGGACCTGGTCGTGCGCTTCGATGCGCCACAGCGGCCGGTGGCGCCGGGACAGACGGTCGCCCTCTACGACGCGCGGGACCCCGACGCCGTCGTCGGCGCGGGCGTCGCCGCCTGACCGTGGCCGTCCCGGCGGAGGTGGCGGCGCGCGCCGAGGAGCTGCGCGCGCTCATCGCGCACAACAACGTGCTGTACCACACGCTCGACTCGCCGGAGATCCCCGACGCCGAGTACGACCTCATGGTCCGAGAGCTGCGCGAGATCGAAGAGGCGCACCCGTCGCTCGCCACGCCCGACTCACCCACCAACGCGGTGGGCGCCGCACCCTCGGGGCTGTTCCAAGAGGTCCGCCACCGGGTGCCGATGATGAGCCTCGACAACGCGTTCGACGATGCGGAGCTGCGCGCCTGGGCCGAGCGGCTGCGGCGCCAGGACCCCTCGCTCGACCTCGAGGCGCTGGCGTTCTCCTGCGAGCCCAAGGTCGACGGCGTCGCCATGTCGCTCACGTACGAGCGCGGGCGCTTCGTGCAGGCGGCGACGCGGGGCGACGGCGTGACCGGCGAGGACGTGACGGCGAACGTCGCGACGGTGAAGGACGTGCCCGCGGAGCTGGCCAAGGCGGGGGGCCCGTACCCCGAGCTGCTCGAGGTCCGGGGCGAGATCTACATGCCGGTGGCCGAGTTCGAGGCGATGAACAAGCGCCAGGCCGACGCGGGGGAGCGGCTCTTCGTGAACCCGCGCAACTCCGCCGCCGGAGCGCTGCGCCAGAAGGACCCGAGGGTCACGGCCACCCGGCCGCTGTTCTTCTGGGCGTACCAGGTCGGCATCGTGGAAGGCGCCGGGAAGAGCAGCTGGCCGGCGGCCACGCAGACCGCCACGCTGGCGCAGCTGGCCAAGGCCGGCTTCCCGGTGAGCCCGCAGGCGGTCGGCGTGACGGGGATGGCCGAGGTGGTGGCCCGGTGCCACGAGCTCGCCGAGGAGCGGCACTCGCTGCCCTACGAGATCGACGGCGTGGTGGTGAAGGTCGACGACCTGGCGGTGCACGACGTGCTGGGCGCCACGTCGCGCGCCCCCAGGTGGGCCATCGCCTTCAAGTTCCCCCCCGAGGAGCGCACGACGAGGCTGATCGCCATTCACGTCTCGATCGGCCGCACGGGCCGGGCCACGCCGTTCGCGCAGCTCGAGCCCGTCTTCGTGGGCGGCTCCACCGTCGGCGTGGCGACGCTGCACAACGAGGACCAGGTGGCGGCCAAGGACGTCCGGCCCGGCGACCTGGTGATCGTGCGCAAGGCGGGCGACGTGATCCCCGAGGTGGTGGGCCCGGTGCGCGAGGGGCCCGGCGTCCCCAAGCGGCGCAAGCCGAAGTGGAAGTTCCCGACCGCGTGCCCCTCGTGCGGGCAGCCGCTGGTCCGCCTGCCCGGCGAGAGCGACACGTTCTGCACCAACATCGACTGCCCGGCCCAGCGCGTGCAGCGCATCGCCCACTACGCCTCCCGGGGCGCCATGGACATCGAGGGGCTGGGGGAGGAGCGTGTGGTCCAGCTCGTGGCGGCGGGCCTCGTCAACGACCCGGCCGACCTCTACCTCCTCACCGTCGAGCAGCTGGTGACGCTCGAACGGTTCGGCGAGATATCGGCGCGCAACCTCGTCGGCGCCATCTCCAGCTCGCGGGGACAGCCGTTGAGCCGATTGCTGGTGGCGCTCGGGATCCGGCATCTCGGGCCGACCGGGGCCCGGGCGATCGCACGGTCCTTCGGGACGCTCGACGCCATCCTCGCCGCCTCGGGGGACGAGCTGGCGGCGGTCGACGGCGTGGGCGGCGTCATCGCCGCCAGCGTGGCGGAGTTCCTGGCCCAGGCCACCAACGAGGAGGTCGTGGCGCGGCTGAGAGCCGCCGGGGTCAACATGGAGGAGCCCCAGGCGGGGAGAGGTGGCGCCGCCGGTCCGGGGTCCGGCGGGGACGGGGCGGCGGCCACGGCCGCCCAGACGCTGGCCGGGAAGGCGGTCGTGGTCACGGGCGCGGTGCCCGGGTACACGCGTGAGGGGGCCGAGGAGGCGATCCTGGCCCGGGGCGGCACGTCGCCCGGGAGCGTGTCGAAGAAGACCTTCGCGCTGGTGGTGGGCGACGCGCCCGGTGCCAGCAAGCTCAAGAAGGCCGAGGAGCTCGGCACCCCGATCGTGGACGCGGCGTCCTTCGAGAGGCTGCTCGAGACGGGCGAGGCTGCGGGGTGACCTGGTGGGGAGGCGTCCACCGGATGCGTGCCTGGGATCGGTAGCCTGAGGACGCCCCGATGCCCCTGATTTCTGATTCCATCGGCCGGGTCCTTGGGAAGCGGTACCGGCTGCTCTCCGCACTGGGCACCGGCGCTTCCGCCCACGTCTTCCTGGCCGAGGACGTGTCCTTGCAGCGCCACGTCGCCGTCAAGGTCCTCCAGCCCGCCCTGGCCTCCGACGAGGCCTTTCTCAAGCGCTTCCGGGCCGAGGCCCGCTCGGTGGCGTCGTTGAACCACCCGCACGTGCTGCGGGTCTTCGACTGGGGCGAGGACACGGACGGGCCGTATCTGGTGCTCGAGTATCTCGGCGGGGGCTCCTTGCGCGATCTGCTCGACCGTGGGTCGTTGCTCTCGCACTCGCAGGCGGCTCAGCTGGGGACGGAGGTGGCGCAGGGGCTGGCCTACGCGCACGTCCGGGGGCTGGTGCACCGTGATATCAAGCCGGCGAACCTGCTGTTCGACGAGGAGGGCCGGGTACGGGTGGCCGACTTCGGCGTGGCCCGTGCCCTGGCGGAGGCGGCGTGGACCGAGCCGGCGGGGGCGATGGTGGGGACGGCCCGGTACATCTCGCCCGAGGCGGCCGAGGGCAAGCCGGTCGACGGGCGTGCCGACGTCTACTCGTTGGCGCTGGTCCTGTACGAGGCCGTGACGGGGACCGTGCCCTTCGTGACGGACACGACGATGGGCACGCTGGCGGCCCGCATCGGGCAGCCGCTGCCGCACGACGCGGCGCTGGGGCCGCTCGACGACGTCCTGGCCCGGGCCGCCGCTCCCGATGTGGCCGCCCGCCTCGATGCGGCCGGCCTGGCGGCCCGCCTCGGCGCTCTGGCTGCCGCATTGCCGACGCCGGCTCCGCTGCCGCTGGTGATCCCGCATCTCGAGGCTGCGTCTCCGATCACGGGATTCCGGCCCCCCGGGGTGCCCGAGCTGACCGACCCCGGCGCGGTGGCGACGGCCGCTGCCGCCACCGGGTCCGGCACCGCGATCGCCCCGAGCCTCAAGGATGCCCCGGTCGGGACGAGGGCGGGCCCGGGGGAGATCTTCGACGCCGAGCCCTATGGGGGTTCGGCCGCTGCCGCTGGGGGGGCGGGTCGCAAGGGCCCGTCGACGGCCGCGTCACGCAGCCGGCGCCGCACGTGGTGGATCGTGGCTGCGATCGCCGCCGTCGTCATCGTGGCCGGGGGGCTGGTGGCCGCCTTCGAGGCGAAGGTGTTCACGCCGTCGCACCCGACACCCTCCCTCGTCAACCTGTCGCTGGCCCAGGCCCGGTCGGACGTGGCCAAGGTCCATATGACCTTGAAGATGGGGGCCCCGGTGAAGTCGATCACGGTGGGCGCCGGTTCGGTCGTGTCCCAGCAGCCGGTCGCGGGGACGAGCCTCAAGGAGGGGTCGACGGTCACCGTCGTGGTCTCCGACGGGAAGCCCGATGTCAGCGTCCCCTCCCTGGCCGGTATGACCTGTGCCCAGGCGACGACGGCCCTGCAGGGGGCGCACTTCGGAGCGGTGTGCGCACCGGGGACCTACAGCAACACCGTGCCGAGCGGAGTGCTGGTGCTGTGGTCGCTCGGGGCCACGGCCAACCCGACCAAGGCACCGTACGGGAGTCCCATCACGCTCGTCCCGTCGCTCGGTCATCAACCGGCGACCGTGCCGAGCATCCCGAACACCTACACCTTCGCCCAGGCCCAGGCGGCCCTGCAGGCGGTGGGGCTGACCGCGACCCAGGCCAACCAGTCCTCGGCCACGGTGGCGTCGGGTGACGTGATCTCGACGACGCCTGCGAGCGGCTCTCAGGCACCCTACGGGTCGGCCGTCACGGTCACGGTGTCGACGGGCCCGCCGACCACGACCGTGCCCGATGTGATCGGTGATTCGGTGTCCCAGGCGACCAGCGCGTTGCAGCAGGACGGGCTCAGCGTCTCCGGCGTCTCGGGCAGCCCGAACAACAACGTGACGGGCACCCAGCCCTCGGTCGGGTCGACGGTCGACACCGGTTCGTCCATTCAGCTGTTCACCCACTAGACCACGGGACGCGTGGCACTCCCGTTCGACCCGACCTGTGACCTGTGTGAGGCGGCGCGCCTCTCGGAGTGGCACCACGAGGACGACGTCTGCTGGGTGGCCGACTGCGAGGTGTGCGGGGTGCCGATGGTGGTGTGGAAGCACCACGGACCCACGCCACCCGACGGGGACGTCGACCACATGATGACCGAGCTGACCCGGGTCGCCGATGCCCGTTTCGGCGCCGGGGAGTGGTCGATCGACCGTGTGATGCGCCAGATCCCCGACCATTTTCATGCCCACGGGCGCGACCCGAACTGGTGGTTCAACCGGTTCAAGTAGTCCCCGCCCGCAGGATCGGAAAAATTCCTCAACGGTAGGGTGACCCGGGTGGAAACGCCCCCGGTCGACCACTCTGACGTGCTGCTCGACCCCAAATTCGACCCCGGCGGCGGGGCGATGGGGACCCTCGGGGCCGACGGCTCGGTCGAGACCAACTGGTTCTCCCTGTTGCATCGCAAGGTCTCGGCGCGGGCGGTGCGGAGCCCTCGCTATCAGTGGTGGGCCTTGGTCGCGCTGCTGGCCGGACTGCTCTCCCTCAACATCACCTTCACCGTCTTCGTGGTCGCCCTGCCGACCGTCAAGGCGGACTTCAACACGAACTTCTCGGTGCTGGCGTGGGCCTCGACCGGCCCGCTGTTGGCCTTCGGTGTCGCCGCCCCTTTCTTCGGCAAGGCCGGGGACCTCTTCGGCCACCGCCGGCTCTACCAGTTCGGCCTGCTCGGGGCCATGGTCAGTGCGATCCTCACCGCCACTGCGCCCGATGTCGGGATGCTGCTCTTCGCCCGCGCCCTGGACGGGGTGCAGGGCGCCGCCACCGGCACGGCGTCGATGGCGATCATCCTCGAGCTGTTCGCGCCCGCAGACCGGGTCAAGGCACTGGGCTGGTGGTCGCTGGTAGGTGCGGGTGGACCGGTCCTCGGCGTGACGCTCGGCTCGCCGGTGATCCAGTTCTTCGGGTGGCGGACCCTGTTCTGGGGTCAGCTGGCGCTGCTCGTCATCGCCTCGGTGGTGGTCGCACTCCTGCTGCCGTCGGGCCGGCGGGCGCGGCGACGCGTTGCGGCGGCGGACGGGGACGGGGACGGGGACGGGGACGGGGACGGGGACGGTCACGAGCGCCCGCGGGGGCGGTCGCGTGTCTGGGAAGGCATGGACTGGGTGGGGAGCTGGAGCCTGGCTGGCTGCGTGACGGCCGCCATGCTGGTGCTCAGCATCGGGCCCATCGTCGGCTGGACCTCGCTGGGCGTCATCGCGGCAGGGGTGGCGGCGGTCGTACTAGGTGTCATGTTCGTCTGGCGGGAGGCGACCTTCGCCACCCCGCTGGTGCCGACCACCTACTGGCGCCGGCGCAACTTCATGTTCCCCATGGGAACCAAGGGCTTCACGAGCTTCGCCTACTTCGGCGGTTTCTTCCTGTTCCCGCTGCTGATGGAGCAGGTCTACGGCTACAGCGTCTCCCAGGTCGGGTTCCTCTCGGTGGCCCGACCCCTGCTCTTCGCCATCAGCGCGCCGATCGCCGGCTACATGGCGGTGCGCACGGGGGAGCGGACGGCGACGCTCGTCGGAACCGGTTCGTTGCTCATCTCCATGATCCTGTTCGCCACGCTCGGGCCGTCATCGGGCTTGCTGGTCATCCTGGTCGCGCTCGGGCTCTCGGGCCTCGGCATGGGTGTCTCCATGCCCGCCACCTCGGCCACCATGTCCAACGAGCTGGAAGAGTCGGAGTACGGCGTCATGAGCGCCGCTCAGCTGATGGCCTCGCAGGTCGGTGAGGTGGCGGGGATCCAGGTGGTGCTGACGATTCAGGAGTCCATCGCGCGGCGCTCGGGCCTCGGCAACGTCCACCAGAGCACGGCGCTGCTGCACAGCTTCAGCGTCCCGTTCTGGGTCGGCGCCGGCATGGCCGCGCTGGCGGTGGTGTGCGCACTCTTCATCCGCCCGCTGCCCCGCCAGGCGCGGACACGGCCGTTGGCGGCCGACGCCGCCTCTTGAGCGTGATCGTGAGCGCCGCGAACTAGGCGGTGATGTCGCGCAAGCGGGAGGCCAGCTCCGCGGCGTTGGGGTCGCTGGCTGCGGGCGTGGTCTGGAGCGCCATCAGCTTGGCCATGTCGCCCTCGACCCTCACCTTGCCGGCCATGAAGGCCTGCATGCCGGCCTGAGGATTCCCCTCGACGAGGATCGCCTTGGCGGTGTCGTAATCGACCGTCACCTTGAGGTCCTGCACCTCGAGGTGACCGACGTCGAGGACCAACTCGCCGCTCGAAGTGTCCATATGGGCGTGGATGTCGTCCTCCGAGAAGGGCACGGCCGTCACCACGAGGTTCATACGTACGACATGGGCGATGGGGGACGTCTTGCCCTCGTATTCCGCACGGATCTTGCGGGCCTCGTCCAGCCATTCGTCGCTGAGGAACGGGTACGACGGCATTGCGTTGCTCCTTCGTCTTGTTCGGACTCGTTCGTGGTGCAGGACCTCGGTCGCCCCGCCCCGGAGCCATGTGGCCGCCGGAACCCTACCCGCCTCGCCGGTAGGCTGCCGCAGCGTGACTGCCCCCATCATTCCAGGCGCCGAGCCCTATTCCGCCGCGGGCGACGGCCGTGGCGCTCTGGTTCTGCACGGCTTCACAGGCAATCCGCAGTCGATGCGCGGCCTGGCCTTGGCGTTGGCCGATGCGGGCCTCAGCGTCGAGCTTCCGCTGCTACCGGGGCACGGGACTGATATCTCCGACATGCTCCCGACGCGCTGGAAGGATTGGTCGGATGCGGCCGAGGCCGCGTACGCGGAGCTCGCCGCACGCTGCGACTCGGTCGTGGTCGTCGGCCTGTCGATGGGCGGCATGCTCAGCGTGTGGCTCGCCGAGCATCATCCCGAGATCGCTGCCATCGCTGTGGTCAATCCGCTCGTGGCGCCCCCCGATGGCGGCACCATCGCCCTGGTGGAGTCGATGATCGAGAACGACGAGGAGGTTGCGCCCGGCATCGGGTCCGACATCGCGATGGAAGGTGCAGTGGAGTCCGCGTACCCGGGACTCCCGTTGCGCGCCGCACTGTCGCTCTTCGCCGCTGCGGCCGAGGTGGAGCGCGATCTGGAGTCGGTCAGCTGCCCTGTGCTCGTCTTCACCAGCCTGCAGGACCACGTGGTTGATCCCGTATCGAGTGAGGTGCTGGTCGCCCGCGCCAAGGGCCCTGTCGAGCAGGTCAAGCTCGAGCGGAGTTTCCATGTGGCGACGTTGGACTTCGACCAGGACGAGATCGAGTCGCGCACGGTGGAGTTCGTCACCGCCGTGCTGTTGTCGTCGCGGCCGTGAGCGACCACGAGGAGCGGATGCCGGGCCGGGTCACCCTGAGCCCCGAAGACGTCCGACACGTGGCGAACCTCGCCCGGCTCGATCTGAGCGACGAGGAGGTCGAGCTGTTCACGGCGCAGCTGCGCACGGTCCTCGACCATGCCGCCGACGTGGCGGCGCTGGACCTGGCCCATCTCGAGCCTTCGTCTCACCCGATCGCGCTCCACAACGTGATGCGAGCCGACACGCCCCGGCCGAGCCTCGACCGCGAGGAAGTGCTCGCCGTCGCGCCGGACGTGGAGGACCACCAGTTCCGGGTGCCCCGCATCGGGGGTGAGGCGCCGTGACCACGGCAACCGCATTGGCCCTGGCGGCCGAAGTCCGCTCGGGGCGGCGTACGGCCCGCGACGTGGTCGAGGAGGCGCTGGCCGCGGTGGCGGCGGGCAACGGCGAGCTCAATGCGTTCCTCACTGTCCTGGGCGACGAGGCGCGCGCACAGGCCGACGCGGTCGACGCCGAAGTAGCTGCTGGGCGCGACCCGGGTCCGCTGGCAGGCGTGCCCGTGGCGCTGAAGGACAACTTGTGCACCCGCGGCTCCTTGACGACCTGCGGCTCGAAGATCCTCGAAGGTTGGCGCCCCCCATATGACGCGACCGTGGTCGAGTCGCTGCGGGCGGCCGGGGCGGTCGCGATCGGCAAGACGAACATGGACGAGTTCGCCATGGGAAGCTCCACGGAGAACTCGGCGTTCGGCCCGACGCGCAACCCGCGTCACACGGGCAAGGTCCCCGGCGGCAGCAGCGGCGGGTCGGCCGCGGCCGTCGCGGCCGGCTTCACACCTCTCGGGCTCGGGTCCGACACGGGCGGGTCGATCCGCCAGCCTGCGGCGCTGTGCGGAGTGGTCGGTATGAAGCCCACCTACGGCCGGATCTCCCGCTACGGGCTGGTCGCCTTCGCCAGCTCGCTCGACCAGATCGGCCCGTTCGCCACGACCGTGGAAGATGCCGCACTGCTCTTCGACGTGCTGGCCGGGCACGACCCGCTCGACAGCACCTCGCTTCCATCGATCCCCGAGCCCACGCTGGCCTCGGTCCACGACGGGGCCGAGGGTGTTCGGGTCGGCCTCTGCCGTGACCTCATCGACGGCTGCGCCCCGGACGTGGTCGCCCGGGTGCAGGAGGCAGCCGACGCGCTGGCTGGCGCAGGAGCCAAGGTCGAGGAGATCTCCGTGCCCGAGTTCGCGTACGGGCTGTCCGCCTACTACCTGATTGCCCCGGCCGAGGCCTCTTCCAACCTCGCCCGCTATGACGGAGTCCGTTACGGCCTGCGAGTCGACGGCGAGGACGCGGCCGCCATGAACACGGCCACCCGCACGGCCGGCTTCGGCCCCGAAGTCAAGCGCCGCGTGATGCTCGGGACGTACGCGCTGTCTGCCGGCTACTACGACGCCTACTACGCGCAGGCTCAGCGGGTGCGCACCCTCGTGATGCGGGCGTTCGACCGGGCGTACGAGTCGGTTGACGTTCTGCTGGGGGCGACGGCACCGACGACGGCCTTCGATCTGGGTGCGAAGGTGGACGACCCGATGGCCATGTACATGAACGACGTCTGCACCATCCCGTCCAACCTGTCGGGACACCCCGCGATCTCCGTGCCGTTCGGCACCGGGGAGGACGGTCTCCCGGTCGGGGTGCAGGTCATGGCGCCCGCCCTGGGCGAGGCGATGCTGTTCCGCCTGGCCCGAGTGGTGGAGGAGCATGCTCCGCAGGGGGCCGGGTCGTGAACGCGGAATGGGAGATGGTGATCGGGCTCGAGGTGCACTGCGAGCTGAAGACAGCGACGAAGCTGTTCTGCGGCTGCCGAAACTCGTTCGGCGACGAGCCCAACGTCAACATCTGCCCGACCTGTCTCGGGTTGCCGGGCTCACTCCCTGTCCTCAACGAGCAGGCGGTCGAGCTGGCCATGCGCATCGGGGAGGCGCTGCACTGCGAGATCCGGCCGTCGGAGTTCGCACGGAAGAATTACTTCTATCCGGACCAGGCCAAGGACTATCAGATCAGCCAGTACGACAAGCCGCTGAACACGGGCGGCTGGCTCGAGCTCCCCGACGGGTTCCGCGTCGGTGTGACCCGGGCCCACATGGAGGAGGACACCGGGAAGTTGACCCACGTCGGGGCGAGCGGGCGTATCAACGCCGCCCTGCACGCGCTGGTCGACTACAACCGCTCCGGCGTGCCGCTGGTGGAGATCGTGAGCGAACCCGACATTCGCACCGTCGCCCAGGCGCGCGCGTATGCGTCGGAGCTGCGCGGGATCCTGAAAGCGACGGGCGCGTCCGACGGTCGGATGGAGGAGGGGTCCATTCGGGTGGACGCCAATGTGTCGGTCCACCCCGCCGGGACGAGCGAGTTCGGCACGCGCTGCGAGATCAAGAACCTCAACTCGTTGCGCTCGCTGGGCCGGGCGATCGAGTACGAGGCGGCACGTCAGATCGCCCTCCTCGAGGCCGGGGGCAAGGTGGACCAGGAGACGAGGCACTGGGACGAGTCGGCCGGGCGTACGGAGTCGATGCGCTCGAAGGAGGAGGCCAACGACTATCGCTACTTCCCCGAGCCCGATCTCGTACCACTGGCGCCGGACGCGGCATGGCGGGAGCGGGTGCGGGTGGGCATGGGGCCGATGCCCTCGGACCGCCGTGCGCAACTGGCGGCCGCCTTGGGCGGAGCGCCGACCGACGCCGAGGCGGACCAGATCAGGGCGGTCGTCGACCTGGGCCTGGACGGGCTGGTGACCGCGGTGGCCGAGGCCGGTTTGCCCGCGTCGCTCGCGCTGGCCCGCGCCGCAAACGAGGTCGCCGCACAGAGCGAGGCCGGACTGGGCCTCAGTGCGCCCACGTTCGTCGCGCTGCTGGCCATGGAGTCCGGCGGACAGTTGTCGGCGACGCAGTCCAAGGCCGTGTTGGCGGCGCTGCTCGAGCGCGGCGGGGGAGACCCGGCGGCCGTGGCCAAGGAGATGGGGTTCGAGGCCCTCGGAGCGGACACGCTGTCGGCCGTGGTCGACGACGTGATCGCGGCGCACCCTGGTGAGTGGGATCGCTTCGTCGAGGGCGAGGACAAGCTGATGGGGATGTTCACCGGCGAGGTCATGAAGGCCACGTCGGGCAAGGCCAACGGCAAAGAGGTCGCGGCCGAGCTACGCCGACGGCGCGGTTAGACCGTCAGGTCGTCGAGCCGGATCGCCGGCGGGCGGTGACCGCTGTCCAGATCGGAGAGGGACGCGAGGTCATGACCCGGCCGGACGGGCCGATGAACGTGAGCTCAGCGTTGGCATTGCCGGCCATGGTCCAGGCCGCGCTGTGCACCAGGTGATGGTGGTGCAGGCACAAGAGCGCGAGGTTGTCGAGATCCGTCCGGCCGTCCGGTTTCCACGGCACCACATGGTGCGTGTTGGTGAACGTCACGTTCGTGCAACCCGGGAACCGGCAGTGGCGGTCCCGGCGTATGACCTCCCGGCGCTGGGCGTCGGTGGGTTCTCGCCGGGCCCGGCCCTCGTACATGGTGTGGCCGACGTCGTCGTCGACGCCGATCACGATGGTGGCGTCGCAGGCGATCCGCCGGACGGTCTCGCAGCTGATCAAGCCGTCTCGCTCCAGCTCGCCGGCCAGCTCGGTCGCCTCGCCCGACTCGTCGGTCAGGGCGGCCAGGGGTACGTGGGCCACGACGACGTACGGGGTCGAGGCCGAATGACCTGCGCGTGAGCCCCTCCCTGACGAGCGGATCAGCTCCATGAAGGCGTCGCACAGTCGCTGGTCCCACGGCGTCTCGCCATCGGAGGGGACCTGACGGGCGCGGGCCTCGAGGCAGGCCCGGGTCTCGGCGTAGGACTCGGACGGCAGCTGGACGGTCGCGGTGCGGAAGCGGTCGTTGAAACGCAGGAACCGCCGCTCGTGGTCGGACTCGGCTGTCGCCTCGGTGGGAAGCTGCCTGGAGCGGGCCATCTCCGTCAGCTGCCGGACGGAGCACTCCTGTGCCTGATCCCGCAGTTCCCGATCGGTCTCCGGTGTCGCCAGCCCGGCGACCGCCCGGACCTTGTCGAAGGAGAGGTCGCCTGCGCACAGCCCCGCGACCAGGTGCGGGATGTCCCACGCCTTCTCGGCCAGGTTCGTGTAGGCCCGCGCCGTGGGTGTCGAGATACCGAAGCGCTCCATGACCCAGGGTTCCGACGATGTCGCTCCCTCGTCCCGGTACGCCTGGCGCCGGTCGACCTCGCCGAGCAGCACGACGATCCCCCCCTCCACGGCGGCCTTCTGGCGGAAGAGCTCGACGAGGCGGTCCCTGATCTGCTCGTTCGACATCGCAGCCGCTCCGGCGATCAAGTCGTCGCCAGCGCCGGTCGTGGTCATCGAGGCAGAACGGTCCCGCCGCCCGGCGAAGTTCGCCGGATCATCCGACGGGGCGGGCTAGCCGATCGGGCCCGAGATGTAGCGGTCGAGCGTCGGCCCGGCCCAACGGGCGATCTCCTCGGGCGTCGCCGTCGAAACCGGTGGCACCCTCAAGATGTAGCGGGTGAAGGCGAGCCCATGAGCTGGGACGAGACGAGGGCGTGGCGTGTCGGGCTTTCACTCTCGCCCTCCTTCACGGGCGTGTTCCCCCACACCCGGTCGGCGACGAACTCGCGCATGGCGTCGGCCACACTCGCCGACGCCGCCATGCCCGCCACGCAGGCAGCAATCGCGGAGCCGGTGCCCTCGGCGTGGTCCCACATCGTGAGGAACCCCTCGACGATCCGGCCCCCGACCGGGGCGGGCGGGGCGACTGCGGTGTGCTCCGCCACGGAGCGTGGGTCGAAGGGCAGCGCCATCGCGGCGACGAAGAGGCTGGCCTTCCCGTCGAAGTAGTGGTGGACGAGTGCCGGGTCCACGCCGGCTTCCCGCGCCACCGCGTCTTTGCGTCGTTCGTCATATGCACATCCTCACGGTCTTCGGTCTTCGGTCTTCGGTCTTCGGTCTTCGGTCTCGGGCTCGCGGTCGCGGTCGCGGTCGCCATCGACGTGACGCTGGTGCGCATGGTGCTCGTCCCCTCGCTGATGGAGATCCTGGGGCCGGTCAACTGGTGGCTGCCACGCTTCCTTGAGCGCTCCATTCCGACCGTCGGCGTGGAGGTCACGCCGTCGCCACCGGTGCCGTCCCCCGCTTGAAGACCACCGGGCCGCCGGTGGCCGGCCGATCCCCTCTCGGTCGGTGCGATCCCGCCCGCTAGTTTTGGGTCCGTGAGCAATGAATCAGAGCCGGTGGGCACGTTCGTGTCCATCAACCCCGGGCGCGACGTGCAGAGGGTCGGCACGGCCGCGTTCCTGGGCGAGGACGTCGGGAAGATCCACGACCCGGTGTGGGCGGTCATCGGGAACCTCGGAGACAGCCAGTGCTACCTGGGCGTCCCCCAGAAGGTGCAGGCCGTCCAGGCCACCCTGTCGCGCCGCATCGCGGAGGACGACCTCGCGGTCCGGCTGATCCCGCCCGCGTTCACCCTGGGCGTCTCCGACGGCCAGCTCAACGGCACCCCGCAGATGCGGTTCTCCCTCGTCGGCCGTGAGCTCGTCCACGACGTGGCAGACGTCCACCTGGCGGCGAACAGCGTCGCCGGGCTGGTCGCGGTCGTGGCCTGCGACAAGCCCCCGGTCGGGACCGTCGCCGCTTTGCTCGAGAACGACACGCCCGCGGTCGTCCTGTCCGACGGCCCGATCAGGCCCGGCATCGACCCGGAGACGGGCGCCCGGATCGACCTCGTCTCGGCCTTCCAGGTGGTCGACCAGCCCGCCGAGGTCCGTGCCCGCTACGCGCTGCACGCCTGTCCCGGGCAGGGCAGCTGCGGGGGCATGTTCACCTACAACACGATGCAGACCTTCATCGCAGTCCTCGGGCTCGAACCGCTGCACATGGTCTCCCCTCCGTCGGACGACCCGCGCCGCCTGACCGAGTTCCCCGATCAGGCGGTCGACTGCCTGCTCGCCATGACGAAGAAGGGCATCCGGCCGCGCGACATCGTGACGGCCGCGTCGCTGCGCAACGCCCTCACCGTCACCATCGCCATGGGCGGGTCCACCAACGTGCTGCTGCACAGCGTCGAGATCGCCCGCGCCGCCGGCCTCGACCTGTGGCGCGACGTGCTGAGCCAGGACGACTTCAATCAACTGGCCCGTCGACTGCCCGTGCTGGTCGACATGCGGCCGTTCGGCGACTACTCCATGGTGGACGTGGACGCCAAGGGCGGCCTGCAGGTCATCGTGAACGAGCTCCTCGAGGCCGGCTTCCTCGACGGCGACGCGATCACCTGCACGGGGGAGACCCTGGCCGAGCAGCTCCGGCGGCTCGACCCGCCGGCTCCGGACCAGGACGTCATCTACGCGGTCGAGAAGCCGTTCAAGGACACCGGCGGACTCCGTCTGCTCCGCGGCAACCTGGCTCCCGAGGGTGGGGCGGTCCTCAAGGTCGCCGGCGTCGAAGGCGGCATCAGAAACGGCGTCTTCACCGGCCGTGCCCGTGTGTTCGACGGTGAGCGCTCCCTCATCGAGGCCCTCGACTCGCACCCCGACAGCTTCGAGGACAAGGACATGGTGGTGATCCGCTACGAGGGGCCGCGCGGCGCACCCGGCATGCCCGAACTGCTGGACCCCACTTCGCGGATCACGGCCCTGTGCCGCCAGCGGCACATCACCGTCGCGCTGATGACCGACGCACGATTCTCGGGGGGATCGGTCGGTCTGGTCATCGGGCACGTGGCCCCCGAAGCACTCCTCGGGGGACCGATCGCGCTCGTCGAGGACGGCGACACCATCGTGGTCGACCTCACGACCGATACCCTCGACTGCATCCAGCTCCTCCCCCCCGACGTGGTCGAGCGCCGAGCCGCGGCATGGCGGGCGGCGGCCGAGGGCAACGGCGGCGTCCACCCGGACGCCGTGCCGGTGACGGACCGGGTGCTGGCACGCATGCGGGCGACGGCGCTCCCCGCCCTCCTGGGCGGAGGTATGGCAACGCCTTCGCCCACGTGAGGTCCGGCGGGAGGACGTGGGCCCGCCGGGAGGGCCCCGGGGTTGTCACAGGGCGGTCGGCATGCCAGAATGGAAGCCTCATGCAGGCGCGCCCGACCATTCTGGTACTCGTTACGTAGCGGCGCGCCCTTCTTGCTGCGCGTCGCTCGACCTCCCAAACCGGGGGGTCTTTTCAATTTCCGGACCGATTCGAACAGGGGAATCAAATGAAGCTGACAGGGGCCCAGGCCCTCATCAAGAGCCTCGAGATGCAGGGCGTCGACGTGATGTTCGGCCTGCCCGGCGGCGCCATCCTGCCCGTCTACGACCCCATCATCGACTCGTCGATCCGCCACATCCTGGTCCGCCACGAGCAGGGCGCGGGTCACATGGCCGAGGGCTACGCCATGGTCACCGGGAAGCCCGGCGTGGCCATGGTCACCAGCGGGCCCGGCGCGACCAACATCGTGACGCCGCTGGCCAACGCGTACATGGACTCGACCCCGCTCATCGTCGTGTCGGGCCAGGTGGCGACGGGCTCCATCGGCACCGACGCCTTCCAGGAGTGCGACATCACCGGCGTCACCATGGGCATCACCAAGCACAACTGGCTCATCAAGGACGTCGACGACATCCCCAGGGTGGTCGCCGCCGCCTTCCACGTTGCGACCACCGGGCGGCCGGGACCGGTCCTGATCGACCTCCCCAAGGACATCTCGAACGCCACCATGGAGTGGTACTGGCCGTCGTCCGTCGACGAGCTCGACCTGCCGGGGTACCACCCGGTGACCTTCGGCGACCCCGTGCTGGTCGGGCAGGCGGCCGAGCTCATCACCGCCGCGCACCGGCCCGTGCTCTACGTCGGCGGCGGCGTGCTCAAGGCCCGGGCGGCCGACGCGCTGCGCGTGCTGGCCGAGCGCACCGGCATCCCGGTGGTGACGACGCTGATGGCCCGGGGCGCCTTCCCCGACTCGCACCCGCAGGCACTCGGGATGCCCGGGATGCACGGCCACTACACCGCAGTCACGGCCCTGCAGCGCAGCGACCTCCTGATCAGCCTCGGGGCGCGCTTCGACGACCGGGTGACCGGCAAGATCAGCGCCTTCGCCCCCGACGCCAAGGTGATCCACGTCGATATCGACCCGGCCGAGCTCGGCAAGGTCCGCGTGCCCGACGTCGGGATCGCCGGCGACTGCCGGCTGGTGATCGAGGAGCTGCTCGCTGCGCTCGGCGACGAGCCGGTGCTGCAGGATCTCGCGCCCTGGTGGAAGCAGATCCACGAGTGGCAGGAGCGCTTCCCGCTCCACTACGCGGACGCCGACGGCGGTGCGATCAAGCCGCAGAACGTGGTGGAGCAGCTGCGCGACGCCGCGTCGGAGGACACCATCGTCGTGGCCGGCGTGGGCCAGCACCAGATGTGGGCCTCGCAGTACTGGAACTTCGACCACCCCTACACGTGGGTGAACTCGGGCGGTGCGGGCACCATGGGCTTCGCCGTCCCCGCCGCCATCGGCGCCAAGGTCGGGCGGCCCGAGCGCACCGTGTGGGCCATCGACGGCGACGGCTGCTTCCAGATGACGGCGCAGGAGCTCGTCACCGCCAGCGCCGAGCAGATCCCGGTGAAGATCGCCATCCTCAACAACGCCTATCTCGGCATGGTGCGCCAGTGGCAGGAGATGTTCTACGAGGAGCGCTACTCGGAGGTCTACCTCTCGCCCGACCTGCCCGACTACGTGAAGTGGGCCGAGGCGATGGGCTGCGTCGGCATCCGGGCCGAGACGCCCGAGGACGTCGGGCCGGCCATTGAGAAGGCGAACTCCGTCGACGACCGTCCCGTCGTCGTCGACTTCCGCACCGACGCCTTCGAGAAGGTGTTCCCGATGGTGCCCGCCGGCGCCTCCAACGACGACATCGTGGTGCACCCCGACCAGACGCGGGCGGCGGCCAGGTGACCGCAGCCCCGCTGACCTCGCTGGCGGGCGGGAAGAGTTCGCCGCGCCGCCACCACATCCTCTCGGTGCTGGTGGAGAACAAGGCGGGCGTGCTGGCCCGGGTGGCCGGGCTCTTCAGCCGGCGCGGCTTCAACATCTACTCGCTGGCCGTCGCCCCCACCGACGAGGACGAGCGCTTCAGCCGCATCACGATCGTCGTGGACGTGGAGTCCGCGCCGCTCGAGCAGGTCATCATGCAGCTGGACAAGCTCGTCAACGTCGTCTCCATCGGCGAGCTGTCGCCGGCCCAGGCCGTCGAGCGCGAGCTGGTGCTCGTGACGGTGGCCGTCGGGCCGACCGAGCGGTCGCAGGTCATTCAGCTCGTCGGTGTCTTCGGCGGCGAGGTGGTCAGCGTCGGCGCCGACCGCATGACCGTGATGCTGGCCGGCAGGCCGGAGAAGATCGACGACTTCGAGGGGCTCCTCGAGCACTACACCGTCGTCGAGCTCCAGAGGACGGGGCGGGTCGCCCTGCCTAAACTTGATCGCCACTGAGTAGAGAGAGAGCAGACGCCATGGCCACGCTGTACTACGAGTCCGACGCCGACCCCAGCCTGATCGCCGGCCGCAAGGTCGCGATCCTCGGCTACGGGTCGCAGGGGCACGCCCACGCGCTCAACCTGATGGAGTCGGGTGTGGACGTCCGGGTCGCGCTGCGCGAGGGCAGCTCGAGCCGGCGCAAGGCCGAGGAGGCCGGGCTGCGCGTCACGTCGCTGGCGGAGGCGGCGGCCGAGGCGGACGTGATCATGATCCTGTTGCCCGACACCGAGCAGAAGGCCGCCTACGACGAGTTCGTGGCGCCGCACCTCAACGACGGCGACTGCCTGATGTTCGCCCACGGGTTCAACATCCGCTTCGAGCAGATCGTGCCGCCGGCGGGTGTCGACGTGACCATGGTGGCGCCCAAGGGCCCCGGTCACCTGGTGCGCCGGACCTACACCGAGGGCGGCGGCGTGCCGTCGCTGATCGCGGTGCACCAGGACGCGACGGGCAAGGCACGCGAGCTGGCGCTCTCCTACGCCCACGCGATCGGCGCCACGCGGGCCGGCGTGCTCGACACCACGTTCGACGAGGAGACCGAGACGGACCTCTTCGGCGAGCAGGTCGTGCTCTGCGGCGGCCTGACGGCGCTCGTGACGGCGGGCTTCGAGACGCTGGTCAACGCCGGCTACCAGCCCGAGTCGGCCTACTTCGAGTGCCTGCACGAGCTCAAGCTGATCGTGGACCTCATGTACGAGCAGGGGATCGCGGGGATGCGCTACTCCATTTCGGACACGGCGGAGTACGGGGACCTGACCCGCGGGCCGCGGGTCATCAACGACGCCGTCCGGGCCGAGATGCAGACCATCCTCGACGAGATCCGTGACGGCTCCTTCGCCCAGGAGTGGATCGCCGAGAACAAGGCGGGGCGGCCCCGCTTCGAGGAGCTGCGCGCCCGGGGCAAGGCCCACCAGATCGAGTCGGTGGGGCAGGAATTGCGGGCCATGATGCCCTTCATCTCGGCGGGGAAGACCCGGGTCCAGGACGCCTCAGGGGGCTGACCAGGGATTCTTGACATGACATCATAGTGATGTCACAGTGACATCATGAAGATGTCACTGGTGGTCGACGGGCTGCGCTCCGACGTGGTCGCGGTCGGGGACCTCGGGGATGACGCGGTGGCCGAGGTCGCCGAGCGCATCGCCGCCGTCCTCGGCCGGTCGGTGCCCGGCCGGGTCCTCGACCTGCTCTCGGACGCCGCCGCCGAGCTGTCGGCGGAGCTCCCCGAGGGGCGGGTGGAGATCCGGGTCGCCGGTGACGACGTGGACCTGGCCTACGTCGCGGACGAGCACGTGCCCGCCGCCGGCGAGGGCGACGGGGACCTCTCGGCGCGGATCTCGCTGCGCCTCGGCGAGGGCCTCAAGTCCAGGCTGGAGGAGCGCGCCACGGCCGAGGGCATCTCGGTGAACGCGTTCATCGTGCGCACGCTCGAGCGTGGCACGTCGGCGCAACGGAGCCGGGGGGCCGCCGTGGGCAACCGCCTGCGCGGCTACGGCACGACCTGAGGGAGCAACGCCATGGAGAAGACATTCGAGACACGCGGCCACGTCCACCTCTACGTGCAGAACGAGGTCGGTCTGGTCGCCATCGCCGCGAGCGAGACGGGCACGACCGTCGTCTCGCTGGTGGCCGACACACCGGGCGCCGAGGAGCTCGTGGAGCGGGCCGCCGTCGAGTGCCATCCCGCCGGGGGTGGCCACGTCGTGGCGGTGAAGATCCCCCGCCTGCACGGCATGCGTTTCGTCCGCCGCAACGCGGTGACCGTGCGGGTCGAGCTCCCTTTGGGGAGCGACGTCTCGGTGGCCGCGGGCTCGGCCGATGTCGAGATCACCGGGACCATCGGCACGGCGGACCTCAAGTCGGCCAGCGGGGACATCGTCACCGACGACGTGGCCGCGGGTGTCACGGCCAAGACGGCGAGCGGGAACGTGACGCTCGGCGCGGTCGGCGGCGACCTCAAGGTGCACACGGCGTCGGGCGACCTGCGCTGCTCGAGCGTCGCCGGGCCGGCCGTCTTCTCGACCGCCTCGGGTGACCTCGAGGTCGGCGCGGCCCGCAACCGGGTGGAGGTCAAGGCGACGTCGGGGAACATCCGCCTGGGCGAGCTGGCGCAGGGGGCGCGGATCGTGAACGTCTCGGGGAACGTGCGGGTCCTCGCGCTCGCCGAGGGTGACCTGCGCGTGCGTTCCGTGTCGGGCGACGTGACCGTGGGCGTGGCGCAGGGCGTCGACCTCCACGTGGACGTCGAGACGATGTCGGGCTCGGTCCATTCCGACATCCGCCTCGACGACGTCCCCGCCCCCGCCCCCACACCCGGTCGCGATGTCCGGGTCGACCTCAGCGTGCGCAGCGTGTCGGGCAACGTCGACATCGGGCGAGCGCTCGAACAGGTCGCCTGATCAGTCGCGCTCGTGGTGGCACACGGCCTCGAGCATGATCCCGAACGGGTCGAGCCAGAAGGTCGCGAAGTACGGCGGTGGGTACTGGGGCCATTCCTGCGGCGGGTGGAGGACCGTGCTGCCGGCCCCTCGCACGTGCGCGTGGACCCGGCGCACGGCGCTGCGGCTCCCGACCATGAAGGCGAGATGCTGCAGCCCGGTGCGCTCCCGGGTGTAGGTGCCCTCCTCGGTCGCCTCGTAGAAGAAGAGGTAGGCACCCTGTTTGCCGCCGGCTGGCATGAAGGCCACGGCGTCCTCGGCCGTGAGGAACGGCTCATAGCCGAGGAGCGGCATGAGCGGGCCGTAGTAGGCGGCGGCACGCTCGAGGTCGGGGACGTTCACGCCGAGATGGCCCAGCACGGGAGCCAGTCTCGCTGCACCTGAGGCGCCGCCGCTACATTCGGTGCCGAGGGAAGGAGGTGCCGGTGAAGCAGACCCGCCTCGACGAGCCATCCGAGTACGGCGTGCGGCGCGAGGAGCTCCTGCAGGCCGAAGTCGAGCTCATGCACCACCGGGAGAGGGTGGCATCGCTCCGCCGCCAGCTGCCCTCCGGGGCGCCGGTCCGGGACTACCAGTTCCTCGAAGGACCGCGGCACCTCGGGGACGGTGACGACCCCGTGACCACGGTGCAGCTGAGCGAGCTGTTCACGTCGCCGGAGCGGGCGCTCGTCGTGTACCACCTGATGTACGGCAAGCGTCAGACGTCGCCCTGTCCCATGTGCACCATGTGGGTCGACGGCCTGAACGGGGTGATGCGCCACATCGCCCAGAACGCCGATCTGGTCGTGGCCGCCGCCGCCGACCCCGCGGCGCTGCGCGCCCACGCCCGGGACCGGGGTTGGGACAACGTGCGCCTCCTCAGCTGCGGGGGGAGCACGTTCCAGTACGACCTGGCCGCCGAGGACGAGGCGGGCACTCAGGACTCGACCGTCTCGGTCTTCACGCTGGACGGGGACGGGTCGCCCCGCCACGTCTACACCTCTCACCCCCGCATGGCCGAGGACATCCCCGAGCGGGGCATCGACCTGCTGTCCCCGGTCTGGCACCTGCTGGACCTCACGCCGCACGGGCGCGGCGAGTGGTACGCCGGGTTGGACTACTGACCTGCCGTTCGTGCGACCCGACGAGATGCTGGCCGGTGATCCGCTCCCGGGTAGGAGAGGCCGCTTCCTGCACTCCGCCACGATGACGTTCGCCCCCTAAGACATCGCGGCCGGTGCCGCGCCGCTGCACACCCCCCATTCCGTGCGCCCCCGGGGGCCCTGCCCGGCCATCATCGCCGAGCACCCGGTGCGGCCCAACCTGCCTGGTGTGACGCCCCCCGGCTGAGCGGCGAGGAGGGCGCGGCCAGGTCGGAGGGGCATGCGGTCAGACTGTCGGTCGTGCGTCGTCGACTCCGCCGGTGGATCGCACCCGTGCTTTCGCTCGCGGCGGCGGCGACCGTCGCCGCCCTGGCGGCATCGCCCGGAACCGGCTCGGCTTCGGCCGGCACGGCCCTGCCGACGCTGGGGTCAGCGATCGTCACGCCGGGCGCGGCGACGGTCTCGGGGCCCATCCAGGCGCCGGGCGGCCCGTACCTCTACGACCGCCACGGGCGCGTCGTCTTCTTCCACGGCGTCAACGCCGTCTACAAGTACGCGCCCTTCGAGCTGTACCCCGACCCGGGCAAGCCGTGGAACTTCTCCGCCGCCGACGCGTCGCTCATGGAGCGACTCGGGCTCAACGTGGTGCGGCTGGGCATGACCTGGAGCGGACTGGAGCCCGGGACGGCCCCGGCCAACGACCCCGCCATCTGCGACCGCGGGACACCGAGCGACCCGCACCAGTTCAACCAGGCCGTCTTCAACCGGTATGTGCAGCGGTTGAAGACGACGGTGAACCTGCTGGGGAGCTTCCACATCTACACGATCCTCGACATGCACCAGGACGTCTACAACCAGATGTTCGACGGCGAGGGCGCGCCGAACTGGGCCGTGTGCACCAACGGGGTGCCGAGCGTGGACCCCCCGGGGCGCTGGTCCCTCTCGTACGCCACCAGGGCGGCGGGCATCGCCTTCCACCACTTCTGGGCCAACGACGTGCGGGGCGATCTGCAGGGTGAGTACGACCGGGTGTGGGGTGACGTGGCCCGCGCCTTCAGGGGGAACCCGTGGATCCTGGGCTACGACCCCTTCAACGAGCCCTTCTCCACGTCGCTGATCCGCTTCGGGGACGAGCACTTCGACGCCCAGCTCGAGTGCTTCTACACCGGCACCGCCCACGTCGGCATGGCGTCGCACGACGCGCCGCCACTGCGGTGCCCCGTGCGGGACCCGGCCAACGGCGTCGTGCCGACGATCCTGGCCGGCGATCCCTCCGGCCTCATCTTCGACGAGCCGGACAACTATGCGAGCCGCGGCTTCCCGACCTTCATCGGGCCGATGGACCTGCCCAATCTCGTCTTCAACATCCACATCTACTGCGGCGCCCGCAGTCCGGTGACCGGGAACCCGACGAACCTCCTCGCCTGCGCCCGCCAGGACGCGCGGTCGCTCGGCAGGCGCGCCGAGGACCGTCCCGAAATGGCCTCGGCACAGCAGCCGGGAGGACCGGCGTGGTTCGTGACCGAGTTCGGCGCCACCAGCAGCCCCGCCCTGCTCTCGAGCATCACGTCGAAGATGGACGCCCAGCAGGTCGGCTGGGCCTACTGGTCCTGGAAGTACTACGGCGACCCGACCGGCAGCGCCGCCGAGTCGCTCGTGATGGCCGACGGGCACCTCCGCTCCACGGCGCTGGTGCTGAGCCGCACCTACCCCCAGGCGGTCGCCGGCGTCCCGATCTCATATGACTTCTCGCCGACGACCGCTGTGTTCCATCTCGACTACGTGCCCGACCACCGCATCCACGCGCCCACGGTGATCTTCGTGCCCACCCAGATCCACTACCCGCACGGCTACTGCGCCCGGGCGTCCGGTGCGATGGTGACGTCGGCCCCGGGCAGCGACCGGCTCAAGGTGGTGAACGACAGGTCGGGGCACCGGGTCGAGGTGGTCGTCACGCCGGGCGGCTGCCCGGGCCGGTAGGCGTCGGACGTAGGGTGGCCGGCATGTGCCGGAACATCACCACATTGCGCGGGCTCGAGCCCGCGGCCACACCGGAGGAGGTCGAGGCGGCAGCCCGCCAGTACGTCCGCAAGGTGAGCGGCGTCCAGTCGACGTCGCCACAGACCGCGGACGCGATCGAGCGGGCCGTCGCGCTGGTCACCGAGGCGACGGCGGAGCTCCTGGCCGCGTTGCCGCCCCGCCGCCAGCCGCCCCCGACCCTGCCCCCGCTGCGCCGGATCGCCGCCAAGACGCATATCTCTTGACAGTTATATAGCTGGAACTACATACTGACTGCATGACGGCCACATTCGAGGTGCTGGCGGAGGAGAGCCGCCGCCGTATCCTCGATCTGCTGGTGGAGCGGGAACGGCCCGTGGGCGACCTGGTGGCCATCCTGTCGTTGAGCCAGCCCGCGGTCTCGAAGCACCTCAAGGTGCTGCGTGACGCCGGGCTGGTGGAGGCCCGCACCGAGGCACAGCGCCGGATCTACCGGGTCAGGCCCGAGCCGCTGCGGGAGGTCGACGAGTGGTTGGAGCCGTATCGGCAGCGGTGGGCCACGCATCTGAACGCCCTGGAGCGCCATCTCGAGATCATGGACGGGGAGCCGTGGCCATGAGCGGCGAGCACGACGAGCTCGGGACCCTGGAACGGGCGGGTGACCGCACCGTCCTGCGCTACCGGCGCCGCCTCGCCCACCCCCAGCTGAAGGTGCCCGAGCCCGACGGTTCGGGCTGCATCCTCCGGCTGCGCGTGACCTTCCCCGAGTACGGCAAGGCGGCGCGTGCCGCGCTACGTCGAGCGCCTCGGCCCCGAGGCGTCGGCCATCGGGCCGCCCGAGGAGTGGGAGCGCGCCCACGGCGAGGACGCCGAAGGAATGTGATCGGCCGGGCTCGCCGCTAGCTCGCCGGGACCAGCGTGTAGACGAGCTCACCGCTGCCCCCTCCGGTGAAGGTGAGGGTGAGGCCGGTTCCGACGCAGCTGTAGGAGCCCGACTCCGTCTCGGGCGTGATGGCCCTCGGTGGGCTGCCGTCCAAGGAAATGGTCCCCTGGTCGAGCACCGGGGTCGAGGTGAAGCTGCCCGACCGGGCGGTGGTGTCGGGCGGGAACCCGTAATGGTCGACGATGGTGCCGCTGAACTTGACCGAGCCACCGCCGCCGACGAGGGGCGCCCCCGGGGTGAAGTTCCCCGTGGCGTCCCCATCGGGCGCGATGTCGACCTCGGTGCCCGCACCGCCCGAATGGGTACCACCCGGGTTGGTGATCAGGGACAGGTTGGTGACGGTCCAGTTGCCCACCAGGCAGGCAGCGCAGGTCGCCATGGCGCCGGCGACGGTGTAGGTGGCGCCGGTGGCGTCACCCGTGACCGCCAGCCAGTTCGTGCCCGCCGTCATCCGTGGGAGGGCCTGCACCTGGGGGCACTTGTCACAGTCCTGGAGGCAGAACGCCGGGACCTTGGTGACGTCGTCGTACTCGGTCCCGTTGGCGGTGTGGAGGCGGCTGTAGGGGGTGCTCACCGCGATGTCGACGATGTCGGTGCCGGGCTGGGTCTTGAACTCCACGAGCGCATTCGTGTACGCCCCCACCGTGTCGCTGATCTTCGTCCCGACCCCGACGGTCTCGAGGGTGGGGTGGTAGGTGGCGCTCGTGATGCCCGGCCCGGTGGTCTGCCACCCCTTTCCGAAGCCCGACTGCCGGGCCAGCGAGGAGGCCCAGGTCAGCCGGACCTCTTTGTCGGCCGCGACGCTGTACGCCGCCGCGCTCCCGCCCGCTTTGAGCATGGCGTCGAGGAGGTGCCACGTGTCCTCGCCGCTGTTCGTCATGTGGGCGTAGAAGCCGATGGCGTCGTAGCTGCGGTCGAACAGGCTCGTGTCGGGATCCGTCAGGTAGTCGTCCCATACGGGGAGCGAGGTCGGGGCGAGGGTGGCGCCGACCCATTCGGCCTCACCCTCGATCAGCCAGGCCGGCGCGGCGTAGTACGCCGAGAGGGTCGGGTAGTCGAGGGCCTCGAAGCAGTGGAAGACCTCGTGCACGAGCGCGAGCTTCTGGTACTCGGCGTCCTCCTTGGTGAAGTTGGGATTGATGTAGGCGGTGCAGCGGGCCGGGGGACCCGTCATCCCTCCTCCTCCGTCGTAGACGAACGTGTAGGCGGGGCTGGTGCCGTACTTCTGCGTCGTGTTCACGACGACGCTCAGGGGAAGGCTGAGGCTGTGACCGATGTGCGACGCGATCTCGCTTGCGTCGGCCTTGACCTCCGCGAGATACGCCGAATGCGAGCCGGGGGTCGGTGACGCCGGTCGGTACGCGGCCTGGGCGGAGGGGGCCGGACCGACGGCACTGAGCCCGATGAGCAGCGCACCGGCACTCGCGACCGCGATCAGCACGCCCCGGACCCCTCGCAGTCTCGCGGTCTGTCTCGAGACAAGCACTCACTGCAGGGTGCGCCCTCGAAAACCGTTTGTCCAGCACCGTTGTGCCCCCGTGGACGCCGTCGCGACAGGGCGGCTAAGAAAACGGTCTGCCTCCAAGTCCAGAACGGGTACCGCCATGAGCATGCACGGCAAGGTCGTCGTCGTCACCGGGTCCAACGTGGGCATCGGCCTCGAGACCGCGGTCGGCGTGGCAGCACTCGGGGCGACGACCGTGCTGGCGTGCCGGAACCAGGCCAAGGCGGAGGCGGCGGCCCAGGAGGTCACCCAGCGCACCTGGAACGACGACGTGCACGTGGTGCCGCTCGACCTCGCCGACCTGGCCTCGGTGCGCAAGGCGGCCGAGGACATCGGTGCCCGCTGGGACCGCCTCGACGTCCTCGTCAACAACGCCGGTGGGACGTGGTCACAGCGCGCGCTGACGGCCCAGGGGGTCGAGTACACCTTCGGGGTCAACCACCTCGGCCACTTCTACCTGACCAACCTCGTGCTCGACCGCCTCCGCGCCGCCACCCCGTCACGGATCGTCAACGTCACCTCGGTCGGGCACCACGCCGCCTTCCACGGCATGCGCTTCGAGGACCTCCAGAGCGAGAAGGGGTACGAGGCCATGGAGGCCTACAGCCGCTCCAAGCTGGCCAACGTCCTCTTCACGCGCCAGCTGGCGAAGCGGCTCGAGGGCACCGGTGTCACGGCCAACGCCGTGCACCCGGGCCCGGTGCGCAGCGGGTTCGGCATGGACGGGGACCTGACGGGGTTCATGGGCTTCGGGATGCGCCTCGTGCGGCCGTTCGAGATCAGCCCCCGCCGCGGCGCCAAGACGTCGATCTTCCTGGCGACGTCACCCGACGTCGAGACCAAGACCGGCATGTACTGGGTCCGCTCCAAGCCGGGTCATATGAGCCGGAACGCACGGAACGACGAGGCGGCGGCGCGGCTGTGGGACGAGAGCGAACGGCTGCTCGCGTCGACGGGGTTCGCGATCGGCTGAGTCTGAGTCTGAGTCTGAGTCCGGTCAGGCGTCCCGCGTCATCATCCGCCACGCGCCGATGGCGGTCCAGAACACGATCCAGCCCACGATCACCAGCGACGCCACCAGGGTCGACTCCGGGATCAACATCATCCGGCCCAGCCCGCCGCCACCTCCGCCCCCCGGACCTCCGCCGTTGAACGGCGTCGGCAAGTTGCCCGGCTCGATATGGAGCATGGCCACGCCCACGATCCCCCGCTCGGCGTTGAGCAGGTGCGTGATCACGTGCCGGCTGAAGATGGGCGTCAGGATCAGCTCGAGCACGATCAGGAGGATCACCGGGACCGTCCGTTGTCCCATCAGCGAGGCCAGCCCGAGGCCGACGATGAACCCGATGGTGGCCTCGAGCGCGATCCACAGGCCGACGTCGACCATCAGCGAGGTCGGGGGATTCGTGAAGTTGGCGCTGTAGTCGGCGTAGTCCTGGTTCGCCATGGTGACGGCGAACGCACGGATCTGCGCCTGGGTCGGCTTGGTGTCGGGCACGGTGACCGTGCCCTTCGGCGTCTGGATGGTGGCACCGGGCGGGGGACCGCTGGTCTGACCGTTCCCGCACGGGACGCTCGGCGGAACCCCGTTCCCGTTGTAGTTGAAGTTGCAGATGACCTCGTCGGCGTGGGCGGCGGCCCAGGTGTCGAGCGCGGGGCGCGAGAGGCCCTGGGGCACGTTGACACCGTCGTAGTTGAGCTGCGCCGGGGCGGCG
>Ga0181521_10001633_pt1 | contig 27373 bp, 29 predicted proteins | sample PEATcosm2014_Bin_32_FD_119764 | JGI IMG/M metagenome (GOLD analysis project Ga0181521, IMG submission 119764) | Peatland microbial communities from MTU Mesocosm Facility, Houghton, MI, USA - PEATcosm2014_Bin02_60_metaG | ecosystem: Environmental > Terrestrial > Soil > Wetlands > Peat | place...
CACGCCTCGGCGCTGCAGCGGGCGGGCCTGATGAACCTCGCCGAGGGCCAGCGCGTCGTCGTCGACATCGCCGAAGGCCGCAAGGGACCCGAAGCGGTCGGCATCCAGCTCGAATAGAGAGCGGCCGGCTTCTCTGGTTGGAATCAAACGGGCGCAGTCGGCTGGCTGCGCCCGTTTGCGCTTGCGCCGCTTAGCGCTGCGGTGGTGCCGCTGGTGGCGCGCTCGGCATCGATGACGGCGGGGCCGGCGGCGGCATGGTGCTCGCGGGCGGCGGCATGGTGCCCGGCGGCGGCGGCACGTGATGCACGACGTGGTGGATCACGTGGTGATGGTAATAGTGGTGGTAGACGTGGTGCACATAGTGATGATGGCGATAATGGTGCACGTAGTGGTGCACGATGGGCGGCGGTGCTGGCGGTACGGAATAGGGCTGCTCGGCGACGGGCGGCGGCGCCGGGATCATCGGAGGCGGGGCTGGCGGCGGCGGGCTGGAGCACGCGCCGAGCAGCGCCAAGACGCCGCCTATCACAAACGGCCGAGTAAGGTTAACCACGGGGTTCTCCCTCTTGCGAAATGGCTGATTAATTGAGACGTGGACATAGCACTTCAGCACTCTCGACTAAAGCCGCTATGTGAGATCGGCTGTACTGAACTTATACGTTGGGCGAACGATTGAGGTTTCTGCGGCGTTCCGACGCGGGGCCGGTAAATCTGCGCAACCGTCCGTTTATCGGCGCAGCTGGTAATGCGACTCGGTCGTCGGCGTGCCTTCGCAGGCGACGACTCCGCGCCCCCGCAGGTCGATCAGATGCGCCAGCACCGACCGGCCGGCGGCGCGCTTCAAATTCGGGTTGAGCCCGACATAAAGCCGCTCGACCATCCGGTCGACGCGCTCGATGCCGGCACTGAGGCAGTCGAGGATGCCGGCCTCGCGTTCGCGGCGATGGCCGATAAAGGCGCGCACGTGCTCCTGCGGCTCCGTGATCGCTGGGCCGTGCGTCGGCCAATAGACCGCGTCGCGGCGCCCCAGAAGCTTATCGAGCGACGCCATATAGGCCGCCATGTCGCCGTCCGGCGGGGCGATAACGCTCGTCGACCAGCCCATCACATGGTCGCCGCTGAACAGGACCCCTTGATCGGGCAATGCGAAGCACAGATGGTTGGAGGTGTGGCCGGGCGTGTGCACCGCCTCGAATCGCCAGCCCGCGCCGGCGATCTCGCCGCCATCCTGCACCACGATGTCGGGCACGAAGTCCCAGTCGCCTCCTTCCTCGACCCCCGCCTCGCCGCGCTTGCCGCCGGCGTGCGGGCCAAAGCCGTAGGTCGGCGCGCCGGTCGCTTCCTTGACCGCCGCCGCCGCCGGCGAGTGGTCGCGGTGGGTATGGGTCACCAGGATATGGGTGACCTCCTCGCCGGCGAGGTCCATCAGCAGCGCTTCGATGTGCTCGGGCAGATCCGGACCTGGATCGATCACCGCGACCTGGCCTTCGCCGACGACATAAGTGCCCGTGCCGTGAAACGTAAAGGGGCCGGGATTGCGCGCGACGATGCGCCGGATGGCCGGCGCGACCGGCTCCAGCCTGCCATATTCGAACGCGAACTCGCGGCGGAACGGGATTTCGACGGCCATCGGGTTGATCCTCTATAATCGCCGGTGATCCTAGGAGGCGGCGAGATGAAACTCAAATTCGACATCGATTGCACGCCCGACGAGCTGCGCGGCTTTTTCGGCCTGCCCGAGGTGAAGCCGATGCAGGACCGCCTGATGACCGAGCTCGAAGAAAAGATGCGCTCGACCCTCAAATCGCTCGACCCCGAGACCATGCTGAAAACCTGGCTGCCCGCCGGGCTCAAGGGGTTCGAGCAGTTGCAGGAAATGTTCTTCGCGCAGATGAGCCGCACCGGCGGCAAGAAATAGCCCAGGGGCACAATAATGCCGATCGCGCTCCGCACGCCGCGCCTGGTGTTGCGCGAATGGCGCGGCGAGGATGCCGAGGCTTTCGCCGCGATGTGGGCCGATGCGGCCCTGACTGAATTTCTGCTGCCGCCAGGCCCCGATTGGGTGCCGCGGGCGCGTCGGCATTGGGACGAGCAGGGCTTCGGCCAGTTCGTCGTCGAGCTGCCGGGTGAGTGCCCGTTCATCGGAGTGATCGGGCTCGACCGGTTACGCTGGGCGGTACCGTTCGCGCCAGCGGTCGAGGTCGCCTGGAAGCTGGCACGGCCATACTGGGGTCGGGGCTACGCAACCGAGGCAGCGCGCGCGGCACTCGAAGACGGGTTTTTTAGGCTTGGCTTCGACGAGATCGTCGCCTTTACCGCTGTCGGCAATCGCCGCTCGCGCGGCGTCATGGAGCGGCTCGGTATGAGTCGCGACCCGGCGGAGGATTTCGACCATCCGCGGCTGCCCCAGGGACATCCGCTGCTGCGGCATGTGCTGTATCGCGCCCACCGCCCTGCGGCGCCTTAGCGATGGCACTCGCGCTCCGTACGCCACGCCTCCTGCTGCGCGAATGGCGCGACGAGGATGCCGCGCCCTTCGCCGCGATGTCGGCCGATCCCAAGGTGATGGAGTTTCTTGCGCCGTTTGCCGACCGGGCGGCGATTGACGCGTACATCGCGGCGGCGCGCGATCATCTGCAAGTCTATGGCTTCGGGAAGTTCGCGGTGGAGCTGCCGGGCGAAGCCTCGTTCATCGGCATGATCGGGCTCGATCACGTTCGCGTCGCCGTGCCGTTCGCGCCGGCAATCGAGGCGGTGTGGCGGCTGGCTCCGGCCTATTGGGGGCGCGGCTACGCGCTCGAAGCGGCCCGCGCCGCGGTCGAGGACGGGTTTGGACGGCTCGATCTTGCCGAGATCGTCTCTTACACGGCCGACGAGAACTGGCGCTCCAGGCAGGTTATGGAGCGACTTGGGATGATCCACGATGCGGCCGAGGATTTCGACTTCGTGCACCCTCGCTCACTGCAGGGTGATCCGCCGCGTCGATGCGTGATCTATCGCCTGCGGCGGGCCGCGCCATGATCCTCCTCGTGCGCCACGGCGAGACCGAATGGAACCTGGCGCACCTCTATCAGGGCTGGAGCGATTCGCCGCTGACATCCCGCGGCGTCGCGCAGGCCGAGGCAATCGGCCGCAAATTGGGCGAGCTCCCCGAAGCGAACGGCTTGCCGATCGTCGCGAGCCCGCTTGGCCGCGCCCGGCGCACCGCCGAGTTGATCCAGGCCGCGCGAGCCGACCTCTCGCCGATCCGCTTTGACGAGCGGCTCAAGGAAATCTCGGTCAGCGCCTGGGACGGGCTCGACCGCGATGAGATCGAGGCATTGTCGCCCGGCATCTTCGACGGCGACGGCCACCACGAATGGTATTTTCGCTGCCCCGACGGCGAGACCTATGACCAATTTGCCGGCCGGATCGGCGCCTGGCTCGCCGACGCCGGCGCCGGCACGTTGATCGCCGTCGCGCACGGCGTCGTGACACGCGTGCTGCGTGGCCTTTACGCCGGGTTGCCGTGCGAGGTCGCGCTGAGCCTGCCGGTGCCGCAAGACGTCATCTGGCGCCTCGCCGACGGCCGGATCGACGAGATCGCGGTCTAAATCCGCCGGGGTTCGAACCCCCGGCTCGGCTGTGCCAGCTCCTCCCGCGCCGCGACAAGCGCGAGCTCATAGCGCCCGAGGCTGGCTGTCGTCTCGATCACCGCGAACATCGATGCCGCGGTCCGGGCGAGCGCGTCGGCGAGGCTCGCGCCGGTCACCAGATGCCCGAGAAACAGCGCCGCGGTGACGTCGCCGCAGCCGTTGAGCATGACTGGCAGGCGCGGCGTCTCGACCGCCCAGATGCCGTCCGGGCCGCTCGCCAGCATCGTCAAATGGCCGGGAACCGTATCGAGGCTGGTGACCAGCACGATCCTCGGCCCTTGCCCGCGCAGCGCGGCGGCGGCCTCGCTGGCCTCGCCGATCGTGGCGACCGCGCGCCCGGTCAGGAACTCCAGCTCGAAGCGGTTCGGCGTCACGATGTCGGCGAGCGCGAGCGCGCGGTCGCGAAAGAACTCGGCAACCCCGTCGCGCACATAGGAGCCGGTATCGCTGTCGCCGATGACGGGATCGCAGCAAAATAGCGCGGTCGGGTTGGCTTCCTTGATCCGCGCGACAATATCGAGCAGCACCGCGCCGGTCTCGGCGGTGCCGATATAGCCCGACAGCACCGCATCGATGCTCGGCAGCACGCCGAGATCGGCGATCCCCTCGAACAGGGTGGCGACCGCCTCGGCGGCGACGACAGCGCCGCGCCAGCGCCCGTGCCCGGTGTGGTTCGAGAACGCGACCGTATCGAGCGCCCAGGCTTCGACGCCGAGGCATTGCAGCGGAAAAATTGCCGCCGCGTTGCCGACATGGCCATAGGCGACGCGCGACTGAATCGACAGAACCGTCGGCATTAATGCCGGGAATCCAGAGCGTCGAACACCCGCTTCAGGCTGAGGAAAATGATGATCCCGCTGACAACGAACAGGCCGATGCCGGCATTCTGCAGGCTGCCCGGCTCGCCCGCGGCGACAAAGAGGCCGGCAAGCGCGATCACGGTAAAAAGCGGGATCACCACGACCAGATGCGCCGGCTTGTCGACGAGGAGGAAACTCGTCCAATCGCCGCTGGTGCCGTCGAACCAGGATTTCAGCCGCAGGAAGGCCAGGGCCACCGCGCCGCCCGCCAGCATCAGGCCGGTCGCTTCATCGCCCGGCGCGGCATCGCCGCCGGCAATGTAGAGGCCGAAAATCGCCAGCCCACCCAACACAACGAACTGCGCCCAGAACTTGAACCAGGCCCAGTATTCTCCGCCCCAATGCTGGGACGCCGTATCCGGATCATCCATGCCGTCGGCCTCTGCATTTCGTCGCCGCTGGATTATATCGGAACGCGACGCCAACCCGACAATTCCCCGGGGAGCCGATGGCCAACCCAATCCGACCGCGCCGCAGCCTCTTGTTCATGCCTGGGTCCAATCAGCGCGCAATGGAGAAAGCGGCCGAACTGCCTGCCGATGGGCTGATCTTCGACCTTGAGGACGCGGTCGCGCCCGAGATGAAGAAGCGTGCCCGAGCGATGGTCGCCGCCGAGGTCGGACAGGGCGGCTACGGCCGGCGCGAATTGGTGCTGCGGGTCAACGCGCTTGACACCGATTGGGGCGAAGGCGACCTGGGCATGGCCTCCGCAATGCGCATCGACGCGGTGCTGCTGCCCAAGGTCGAGGGCGCCGAGCGGGTGCGCGAGACGGTGGCGCGGCTCGACCGCGCCGGCGCGCCGGCCGAGCTTGCCATCTGGTGCATGATCGAGACACCGCGCGGCGTCTTGGCCGCGGCCGCAATCGCCGCCGCCAGCTCGCGGGTCGCGGCGCTGGTCATGGGCACCTCGGACCTGACCAAGGATCTCCGGGCGCGCGACACGGCCGACCGGCTGCCGTTACTGACCTCGCTGCAACTGGTCCTGCTGGCGGCGCGGGCGCACGGGCTGGCGGCACTCGACGGCGTGCATCTCGACCTCGCCGACGACACTGGCTTCGCGGCCCTGTGCGCCCAGAGTCGCGCGCTCGGCTTTGACGGAAAGACGCTGATCCACCCTAAGCAGATCGCGCCGGCCAACGCCGCTTTTGCCCCAAGCGGCGACGACATCGCCCAGGCGCGTAAAATCATCGCCGCGCACGACACGGCGCTCGCCGCCGGCAAGGGCATCGTCGTGGTCGACGGCCGCCTGATCGAAAACCTGCACGTCGCCGCCGCCCACCGCACCGTCGCGCTGGCCGAAGCGATCGCGGAGCTAGAGACTGGTGGCTGAGACCCTCACCCGCCTCGCTGCGTGAGGCACCCTCTCCCGCAAGCGCGGAGAGGGGGGAAGCGCGCCGCAATTTTCTAACCCTCGCCCGGTTGCGGGAGAGGGAGGGACCCACGCGGAGCGTGGGAGGGTGAGGGGCTACCCGCACGCCACGCAATAAGCGTCGCGCACGCCTTCGGGGAGCCGGCTCTCGCTCCAGCTCTTGCCGCCGTCCTGCGTGCCAAACACCTGGCCGACGCGCGACACGGCGTAGACCTGGTTCGGATCGCTCGGATGGATCGAGACGCCCATCATCGTCGCATCGGCCTTGATGTCGTGGTCGAAACGCTTCCAGGTCTTGCCGACATCCTCGCTCTTGTAAACGGAACCGTCGGTCGAGCGCGCCGCCGGCGAGAGCGCGGCGTAGAGGATCTTCGGATCGTGCGGCGAGGTGCGGATGTCGCGGCCATAGGTCAGCGGCGAGAACCGGCCGATCTCCATGTCCTCCCAGTGCTCCCCGTGGTCGCCGCTCTTGAAGAGGCCCATGCGATTGGCGAGGAACACGGTGCCCGGCGCCGCCGCGCTGCACGCCAGCGCGTGGCCGTCGAGCATGCCCTCGATCTCGGTTTGGCTGCCGATGCGGCTGCGGTACTTGGGCTGCTCGCAGAACCGGATCAAATCGGCGGTGCAGTCCTCCCAGGTCTCCCCGGCATTGCGGCTGCGCATCGCCCCATTCGCCTCCAGCGTCGCGTAAACGTCGTCGGGCGAGTTCGGGTCGATATCGAGCCGCATCACCCGGCAGGCAAACGCCATGATTACCCGGTCGGGCAAATGCGGGTCGGCGAGCTGCTTCCAATGATCGCCGCCATCGTCGCTCCGATAGACGCCGACCGGGGTCGCCCCGGCGTAGAGCCGCTGCGGGTTCTTCGGATGAACGAGGATCGACCAGATGTCGGGGTCGCCGCCCGGCACGCTCAGCTTCTCGAACTTGCCGCCGCGATTGGTGCTGCGATAGATGCCCTTGGTGCTGCCGACATAGATCGTGTCGTGATCGCTCGGGTGCACGGTGATCGCATGCACCTCGGCATCTGCTGCGAGCCCGTTCTTCAGGTGCTCCCAGCCCTTGTCGCCGGGCGATTGGCGAAACACGCCACCCAGCTTCCCCGAATGCTCCATGCCGACCGTGCCGGCCACGCCGGCGTATACATGTGTCGTTTCTGCCATCATTTCCTCCTGTCGTATCGGTTCAATCTGTCCCGGTGTGTAGGGCGGAAAAGCGCAGCGCCTTCCGCCAGATTTGAGTTGTCATTGCGAGGAGCGGAGCGACGAAGCAATCTCGCGCGGAGGAGTTTCCGTCGGAAGGAGATTGCTTCGCTGCGCTCGCAATGACGCCGACGTCGTTCAGCCGCAGGCCAGCGCGTAGCAATCGCCGGCGCCTTCCGGCAGGCGGTGCTCGCTCCAGCTCTTGCCGCCGTCCTGCGTGCCGAAGACCTGGCCGGTCTTCGAGACGCCGTAAACCTGGCTCGGGTCGCGCGGGTGCGCGGCCACCGCCATCATCGTCGCCTCGGCCTTGACCCCGTGGTCGAAGCGCTCCCAGGTGCGGCCGACATCGCGGCTCCTGAAAATGCCGCCGTCATGGCTGCTAAAGGCCGGGCTCAACGCCGCGAACATGACGTTCGGGTCATGCGGCGAGGTGCGCAGGTCGCGGCCATAGGTCAGCGGCGAGAAGCGGCCGACCTCCAGGTCCTGCCAGCTTTCGCCATGGTCCGCGCTGCGGAACAGCCCCATGCGGTTGGCGAGGAACACGGTGCCCGGCGCCGCTGCGCTCGTCGTCAGCGCGTGGCCGTCGAGCATGCCCTCGATCTCGGTCTGGCTGACGATGCGGCTGCGGTATTTGGGGTCCTCGCAAAAGCGGATGAGGTCGCTCGCGCAGTCCTCCCACGTCTCGCCGCGGTCGCGGCTGCGCATCGTGCCGCCGGCTTCGAGAGCGGCGTAGACATCGTCCGGGCTGTTCGGGTCGACCGCGAGCCGCATTACCCGGCACGCGAAGGACATGACCACGCGGGGCGGCAGGTTCGGGTCGGCGAGCTTCTTCCAGGTGTCGCCGCCATCGTCGCTGCGATAGACGCCGGGCGGCGAGATGCCGGCATAGAGGGTTCGCGGGTTGGTCGGGTGGATGGTGATCGACCAGACATCGGCGGCCGGGTCGGGCAGCGCCAGGCGCTGCCATTTGCCGCCGTGATCGGTGCTGACGAACGCGCCCGCGGTGGTGCCGGCATAGACCACGCCGGGCTCGGTCGGATGCGGCGTTATCGCGTGGACGCCGATGTCCTGGGGCAGGCCGTTGGCGAGGAACTCCCACCTTGTGTCGCCCACCTCCTGACGGAACAGGCCGCCGCGCTTGCCTTCCATCCCGCGCGCCGCCCCGGCGTAAACATGCGATCCCGCCATCGCTTCCTCCTCGGCTGAAACTTGTGGCGCGATCATAGCGCGCTGCGGCCGTTTGTCACAAAAACTCGCGGTTGTTTCGGGCAATCCGCTATGCTGAACACAGCACAACGGAGGGCTTTATGGCTGCAAGCAAGCGTCGGGTTGGCAGAAACGGGCCTGAGGTTACCGCGATCGGGCTCGGCTGCATGTCGCTGTCGGGCGTATACGGGCCGAGCGACGATGCGGCGGGCGTGGCCTTTGTTCAGCAGGCGATCGATCTCGGCGTCACGTTTCTCGACAGCTCCGACATGTATGGCTGGGGCCAGAACGAGACGCTGCTCGGCCGCGCCTTGAAGGGGCGACGCGACCAGGTTGTGCTCGCCTCGAAATTCGGCCAGACGCAGAACCCCGGCGGCCAGAACGGCGTCAACGGGCGTCCCGAATACGTGCAGCAGGCCTGCGAGGCGAGCCTCAAGCGGCTGCAGACCGATCACATCGACGTCTATTTCCAGCATCGGGTCGATCCCGCCGTGCCGGTTGAGGACACCGTCGGCGCGATGGCGCGCCTCGTCGAGCAGGGCAAGGTCGGGCATCTCGGCCTCTGCGAGGCCAAGCCCGAACGCATCGCCGCCGCGCACAAGGTGCATCCGATCGCCGCGGTGCAGAGCGAATATTCGCTGCTCTATCAGGAGGTCGGGATCGAGACCCGCGCTGTGACCCGCGACCTCGGCATCTCGTTCATCGCCTACGCGCCGCTGGGCCGCAGCCTCCTCGCCGGCGTCGTCCCCGATTTCGCCAACCTGGCGCAGGGCGACACCCGCGCCCGCCACCCGCGTTTCGCCGGCGACAATTTCTCGAAGAACCGGGTCTTTGTCGAAGGCCTCGAAGCCATCGCCGCCGACCGGCGCTGCACGGTCGCGCAATTGTGCCTCGCCTGGCTCCTCGCGCAGGGCGAAGACGTGATCCCGATCCCCGGCACCAAATCATTGGAGCGCCTCAAGGAAAACCTCGGCGCGCTCGACATAGTGCTCAGCCCGCAAGAGCTCGACGCGATCGCCCAGGTGATCCCCGTCGGCGCCGCCGCCGGCACCCGCTACCCCGAAGGCGGGATGCGGGGGGTGTTCATTTAAGCCTTAGTGTTCCGCTTCCCGGCGCAAGCCGGGATCCACCGATCCGTCGCCCGAGACTGCTGAGGAGTGGGCCCCGGCTTGCGCCGGGGAGCGGTTGGAGAAGCGGCTACCTCAAATCAACAACCTCAACCCAGTTCGGCTGCGTCCCCATCGGGTAGTGTCCGGCGGGATTGAGTGCACCGCTCGCCGGATCGATCGCGTAGACCGTCATCGCGTTCGAATCCATGCCCACCGCCAGCAAAAACTTCCCGCGCGGGTCGATGTTGAAGCCGCGCGGCGTCTTCTCGGTCTCGAACTTGCCGATCGGGCTCAGCGTTCCCTTGTCGGGGTCGATCTTGTACCCGTGCAGCGTGCTGGTCGTGCGCACCGCGCCGTAGAGGAACTTCCCGTCCGGCGTCACATGGATGTCGGACGCCGCCGCCGAGTCCTTGCCGTTCCAGTCGCCGGTGTCGACGAATTGCATCTCGCTCAGCGTGCCGTCGCCGGCGATTGCGTAGGCGCCGATCGTCGCGGTCGTCTCGGTGATCAGGTAGCCCCAGCGTTTGTTGGGATGGATCGTGAAGTGGCGCGGCCCGGCATTGGGCTTAGTCGCGACCTGGCCCGGCCCGTCCGGCGTCACCGTGCCGGTGGCGGCATCGAAGTTGAATTCCATGACGATGTCGCCGCCGAGCACCGGCAGATAGACATGCTTGTTGCCGCTGTCGATGACGACGCAATGCGCCTTGGGCTTGGTGTCGACGATCTGCGTCGCCGCGGCCTCGACGATATGGGTCGCGGGGTTGATCGGGTAGATCGCCAGCTTGGCCCCGACATAGGACGCGCACAGCAGGTGCCCGCCGGTGCGGTCGCAATTGATATAGGCCATCTGGTCGACCAGCGGTGTCGCACCCAAGTGCTTGAGCCGCCCGCTCGTTCCGTCGATCGCGAAGGTTGAGACCGGGTAGGGCTCGCTGCGCAGCTGCGCGTACAGGAAGCGCTTGTCGGGGCTCGTTGCGATCGGCAGGCTCGCCGGCGAAGGCTTGTCGGTGCCAGGCACCGGAACCTTCTCGATCAAATCGAGCGCGCCGGTCTCCCGGTTCATCGCCAGCACATAGACATCCTTGCTGCCGGCATTGGAGACATAGACCGTCGTTTCCGGTGAGGTGTCGGCCATTGCGTTTCGCACTCCGAAAAGGGGAAGGGGGCCTGCGGCGATCCCGCCGAGCCCGAGCTGCAACAGGCGGCGGCGCCTCACCGCTGGAGGTCCCGTGCTTCCTTGGCGGCAGGGCGCAGCGCGCAGCGGCTCAGCCAGTCGGCGGCCTTTGGGAACGGCGCGAAATCGATCCGTGCCGGCCGCGCCCAGCTGAGGATCGAGGCGACATTGAGGTCGGCGACGGTAAAGTCGCCGCCGATCAAATACGGCGTCTTGCTCACCGCGTCGTCGAGCACGCCGAGCGGATGCTGCAGCTCCTTCTCGGCCGCGTCGGCCGCCGCCGGGTCGCGCTTGTCCTCCGGCAGGATCGCGCGATTGAACATCGCGGTCAGCACGTTGCGCTCGAGCTCGGTCATGCCCCACAGGCTCCATTGCCACACCCGCGCCTCGTCTTGCAGAGCGGTCGGGTAGAGCGTGCCCAGCCCGTGTTTCTTCGCCAGATAGAGGTTGATCGCCATCGATTCCCAGAGGATGAACCCGTCATCGTCGATCGCCGGGACATGCCCGTTGGGGTTGATCGCGATATAGGGCATCCGGCGGGTCTCGCCGGTCGCGAAATCGACCATCTCGTTCTCGTAGTCGAGCCCCAGCTCCTTCGCCAGCCACAGCGCGCGAAACGCGCGCGAGCGTGGAACGCCGTATATCTTCAGCTTGGCCATGGTTTCCTCCGTCGCGGTTGCCGCGAGCCTCGCATGGCGGGGCGAGGCGGACAATGGTGCGTCCTTCGAGGCTTTGCTCCGCAAAGCGCCTCAGGATGAGGAAGGGCGACCATGCCATCGAGAAAAAACCTCATCCTGAGGCGCCTCGCGCAGCGGGGCCTCGAAGGACGCACACCGTTTTTGCAGCGTCGGTCCTCTTGACAATCCGGACTGAGTTCCTATTTTGTTCCATGTCGGCGGCGCTCGCCCGCCCGGTCCCGCAGCTCGTGCCTCGATTTCGCCACCGGCGACCGCCTCGCTGATCCCCGCTGTTACCCCGCTGATAATTTTGCTGTTATTCCGCTGATACGCCGCTGTTATCGCCGCTGATATTTTGCTGTTTAAAAGGACGATAACCTAAGGAAATCAACGATGTCGCACGGTGAGGAGATGATCGCGGTCAGCGGCGCGCAAATCCGCGTATTGCGCGGCGGTCCCGCCGATGCGCCGCCGCTGGTGTTTCTGCACGGTGCCGGCGGGCACACCGGCTGGATGGCGTTTCTCGACGAATTGGCGCGCGACCACGCGGTCTATGCGCCCGAGCACCCGGGCTTTGGCCGCTCCGACGATCCGCCCTGGCTCGACGAGATCGGCGACCTCGCCTATTTCTATCTCGATTTCCTCGAGACGCTGGGCCTCGACCGAGTCCATCTGGTCGGCACGTCGTTTGGCGGGTGGATTGCAACCGAGCTCGCGGTGCGCAACCAGGCTCGGCTCGCGACCCTGACCCTAGTCGGCGCGGTCGGGATCACCGCCGACGGAAAACCGGTCGATGACCTCTTTCGCCTCTCGACCGAGGAGAATTTGCGGCGCTTTTACGCCGACCCCGCCCGCGCCGCGCGTCGCCTCGCCGACATGGCCGGCATCGACATGGCGGTCGCCGCCAGGAACCGGGCGACCGTACAGCGGCTCGCCTATCGCCCGCGCTACCACAATCCGGGCCTCGCGAAATGGCTGCATCGCATCACGGTGCCGACCCTCTTGATCTGGGGAGACAAGGACGGGCTGGTGCCGGTCCATTTCGGCGAGGCGTATCGGGCGCTGATCCCCGGCTCGCGGCTGGTCGTGCTCGACAATGCCGGGCACGCGCCGTTCGACGAGCAGAAGGATGCCTTCCTCAGCGCGTTCCGCGATTTTGCCGGGCGCTGACCGGTCACGCGAATGTGCGCTGGCGCGTCCTGTTTCACTTCGTTTACATTGCGCCGGCGGGGGGCCGCGGCAGGAACAGAATATTGGTCTAGGGGAAAGCGGGTGGAACAGGCGTTGATCGGCGCGATCGCGGTCGCGGTCTGGGTCTATCTGATTGCATTTCGCGGCGGCTTTTGGCACATCGCGCGCAGCGACCGGCCGGCATCCACGGCGCCAGCGCGCAAGGTCGTCGCGGTGATCCCGGCACGCGACGAGGCGGATGTCATCGGCGGCGCGATCGCCTCGCTGCTGGCGCAGGATTACGGCGGCAGCCTCGACATCATCGTCGTCGACGACCACAGCGCCGACGGTACCGGCGCGGTCGCGCGCACGGCCGCGGCGGCCGCTGGCGCGAGCGACCGGGTCACGATCGTCCGGGCCGCTCCGATGCCGCGCGGCTGGACCGGCAAGCTCTGGGCGGTGCGCCAGGGCACCGCGCTCGCCGCCCGGATGCGGCCGGACTATCTGCTGCTGACCGATGCCGACATCGTCCACGCCCCCGACAATCTGCGCGGCCTCGTCGCCCGCGCCGAGACCGGTGGCTACGACCTCGTGTCGCTGATGGTCCGGCTGCATTGCCGCGGTTTTTGGGAGCAGTTGCTGGTCCCGGCCTTCGTGTTCTTTTTCTTCAAGCTGTACCCGCCGCGCTGGGTCGCCGACTCGGCGCGTGGCATCGCCGCGGCGGCCGGCGGGTGCATGCTGCTGCGCCCTGAGGCGCTCGAGCGCATCGGCGGTGTCGACAGCATCCGCGACGAGATCATCGACGACTGCGCGCTTGCCCGGCGCGTCAAGTCGGTCGGCCGGGTCTGGCTCGGCATCGCCGACGAGACCCACAGCGTGCGCCCCTACGGCTCCTGGCGCGCGCTTTGGGACATGATCGCGCGCTGTGCGTTCGCCCAGCTCAACTATTCGGCCGGGACCCTCCTGGCGTTGATGACCGCCATGGCGGCCACCTATCTGGCGCCGCCGCTGCTCGTCCTTCTGTCAAACGACCAGCCCGCGATGATGCTGGGCGCCGTTGCCTGGCTGGCGATGATCGGCTCGTTCCTGCCGATCCTCAAAATCTATCGCTGCCCGCCGATCGTCGCGCTGCTGCTGCCGGCGATCGCGCTGTTTTACATGGCCGCGACGATCGGCTCGGCGATCCAGTTCTGGCGCGGCCGCGGCGGCGCCTGGAAAGGCCGCTACCAGGCCGCCTCCGCACGGTAGCGTTCCTATCGCGTCCTGACCGTGGCGGCGTCGGTACCACCCTCACTCTTCCTTGAATTTCGCGATGACGCTTGTCGCGGCGCTTATGGTCACGTGGCAGTCGTGCTCCTTCCTGCCGGCGCACGCTCCTCGCCATTCGTGGAAGGTCCATCCGCTGGCCGGGATCGCGATTAGCCCAACCTCCGTCTCGGAAGCAAAGTAGGCGCTGCATGTCGGGCCGCAACTGATCCCGGCCGGCGAACTTTTCACCTTCCCCTTGCCGCTGACGGACACCGATAACGGAAAGCCGAAATTGGTCGTCATGACCTGCTGGGCGGGGAGTTCCTGCGGGCTGAAATTGGCGCCGTTATTGGGTCCGACCTCGCCGACATCGGGATCCCAGTTCCAGAAATAGACGCCGACCAGTGAGTTGTCGCCGTTCTGCTGCCATGCCGTGAAGAAGGCCTGATAGAGATCGGCCTGCAGTGTCGGATCGAAGACGTTGGTCGACGTGTAGACCGGTTGCGACGCCGCGTCGGTCGCGCTCTCGTAGCCGAGTTCGGTGAGGATGATCGGCATTCCAAGCTGAGTGGCGACGCCCTCGACATAGCTGATCAGCGATTGGTTGCCGGTGACCGCCAGCGAGGTCGAGTCGGTCGGCACCTGCGTCCAGCCGGCGATGAGCCGGTCGTGTGTCGGGCTCGCGGCATCCGAGATCGGCGCGTACCAGTCCAGCCCGACGTAATCGAGCTGGTTCCAAAAGCTCACCTGGGTCGCGATGTTCCCGGTCCCCGGCGAGAGCCCTGTTCCGCCGTATTGCCAGGGAGAAAGATTGTCGTCCCACTCCGCCGAATAGACCAGCTGGCCGGTGAAGCCTGCGCTCCGGGCCGCCTGGATCACGCTTTGCCACTGCGACTGATATGCCGGGCCGGTGAGCTGATCGAGTTCGACGCCGATGCACAAAATGTCCGCGCCGTTGGCCTGCGCCGTCGCCGCGACGCTGCTGATCATCGACGCGTAGCTCTTGAAGAACTTCGCGACGTCGGTCGGATTGTAGTAAGAGCGATATTCGGCGACGCTGTAGGAGCCGATGATAGCGGGATCGAGAAAATCGATCAGCGGCCGGGCCATCACTGAAAGGCCGAGGCTCTTTGCCTGGGCGATGGTCGGCCCGAAACCGTTTACGTCGGTGTAGTTGCTGTCCACGACGACCGTCGAATCGTTGACGTCGATGCCGTATTCGACCGTGACGGCGACGGCATTCGGCCCGACGCTCGCCAGCGTCGGCAGCGAGTCGAAGGCCTCGAAAGCGCCGTTGCAATACGAGACGTAATTGAAGCCCTTGAAGCTCAGGGCAAATTGCCCGCTGTCGGCGCCTGCTCGCGATGGGCTCAAACCGCAGGCGATCAGCAGTGCCACGGCAAAAACGGCGCGCCCGATCGAATGCTCAATTCGGTTCCGTGGCAACGGTCGTTCTCCCGCCATTGCATCCGCGCGGCGAAGGCAGGCGCGGCACGGTAAGGCTGAACCACGACCGTCCCGGCCGCAAGCGGCGGAAGCTCTACTCCGCCGGAAGCGCGGCGACGAAGCCGGGGCGGCGCCGGTCGAGGAAGTGGACCAGCACGGCCCCGAGCCGGCGGAACCCTTCGAGCTGGTGGGCGAGGTAGCCGCAGCGCACTGCCTGTCCGGTGAGCGCCGCGACACCGGTTTGCGGGAACTCCGCGCTCGGCCGCCAGGTGCCGAAGACCACGTCCCAGATCGGCAGGATCACCGCGAAATTGCAGCCGCGCGTGCGATCGAACGGCGGCTGGGCATGCTCGATCGAATGATGCACGCGGTGGTATCTCGGCCCGACCAGGAGGGTCGAACCCAGCCCGCCGAAGCCGAACCGCACATTGGTGTGCGCTAGGCTCTCGATGAGGCGGAAGCCGATCAGCACCAGCGGGTATTCGCCGGGCGGCACGTCGATCAGCATCGCGATCGTGCCGGTCCACACCATCGCCAGCACATCGTCGAGGATGTGATTGCGGTCGTCGCTCCACAGCGTCATCTGGCGCTGGTCGTGATGCAGGCTGTGCAGCGCCCACCACCACGGCAGCCGATGCTGCAGCCGGTGGCGCCAGTACTCGGCGAAATCGAGCACCACCATGTAGACGAGGAAGGTCGCGAAGGGATGATCGAATAGCGGTGTCACCAGCTTCTCGATATCGCGCGGGATGTAGCCCTGGAAGCGAAGATAGGAGTCGATCATCACGCCGATCGGCGCCAGCACCAGGAAGAGGATCGCCGGAACCACGCCGATCCGATGGATCAGCGTGTAGACGACGTCGGTGCGAACCGCGCGGCGGTCGTCCCAGCGTTCAGCCGGGTGCCAGAGCTCGAGGGGCCGGAACAACAGGTAGGCGAGGGCGACCGCGATCGCACCGTAGAGCGCGAACTCGACGCCGTCGAATGCGTCCTCCGACCAATCCATCAAGCCGAGGCGAAACAGCACCGGCTCGATCGCGGTCTCGAAGATCGTGCCTTGGATCTGTTCGATCACCCGCTGGATCGCGTCGAACACCGGTCGGCCTCCGCCCTTACCCGCTCAGTAGACAAAGATCCCGTGCGGCGAGCGGCCGACCGGGATCGTGGCTTTCAACGCTCCCGAGGCCAACTCGATCACATCGATCGCGGCATGCCAGCGGCCGGTGACCCAGAGCTCGCGTCCATCGGGGGACAGCGCCATGTCGTCGGGCCCGCCGGGCGCCGTCAGCGTACCGGTGACCTGGAGGTTGTCGGCGTCGAGCACCGAGATCGTGCCGGCGACCCGGTTGGTCACGTAAAGCGTCTTGCCGTCCGGGCTCACGAGGAAATTATGCGCCCCGTTACCGGTTTGGATCTTGCGGATGATGCTGCCGTCGCGCGGGTCAACCGCATCGATGTGGTCGGAGCCCATGATCCCGACAAGAAGCGTGCCCGACGGAAGCGTAATGATCCCCGCGGGCGACGGCCCGACCGGCACCGTCCAAAGATCCTTGCCGGTCGCGAGGTCGATCGCGATCAGGCTGCCGGTGCCCTGCAGCGTGACGAAGACGATGCTGCCGTCGCGGGCAAAGGCGATATGGCTCGGCATTGTCGCCGCCGGCAGGCGATGCACCAGCTGGAAAGTCTTCGCGTCGTAGATGTCGATGCGGTCGAGCCGGATCGAGGCGGCGACGAACCATTTGCCGTCCGGGCTGAAGCCGATCTGATAGGGGTCGCTCGCCTCGACCCGCTGCGACTCGACGCCTGTCGTGCGGTCGATCAGCACCAATTCGTTGCTGCCCGACATCGCGACGATCAGCGTGCGGCCGTCCAGGCTGGCGATCAGATGATGCGGGCCGCGCCCGATATGGACGCGCGACACCTCATGGTAGCCGTCGCTGCTGACGACGCTCAGCGTATCGTCGTCGGAATTGAGCACGACGGCCGTGCTCGCCGAGGCGGCGGCTGGGGCAGCGCCGAGCACCGCGGCGACGGCGGCTGCTAGCCTGAGGGATCTCGATCGGCGAGGCGAAGGCACAAGACTGGAGCCCGCAAGAATTCGGTTTGCGTTGAACTATGCAGGACAACGCTTTGCCATAGATAACCCTTCGCCGGAACTGTGGAAAGTTTGTCAACTTGTCGTTGGGTGCGGCGCTTTGCCTGAGATCAGCGCAATCGCTCGGGAAGCGCGACGATCGCGGCGTCGAGCAAGGCGGCGCCGCGCTGCTCATTGATCTGCGCGGCGATCACGTCGCGGGCCGCGGCGATCGCGACGTCGATCGCGGCGGCGCGGACCTCGTCGAGGGCTTTGGCCTCGGCCTGGGCAATTCGCTCTTCGGCGAGGCGCTGGCGGCGCTCCAGCGCCTGCTCCAGGTCGCGCGCCGATTGCGCCGCGATGCGCTCCGCCTCGGCCGTCGCATGGGCGGCGATCGCCTCGGCGTCGGCCGCGCCCTCCTGCTGCTTGGCGCGGTATTCGGCAACCAGCCGCTCGGCTTCCTCGCGCAGCCGGCGCGCCTCGTCGAGCTCGCTGCGGATCCGCGCGGCGCGCGCGTCGAGCCCGCCGGTGATCATCGGGCCAACCTTGCGCCCGACCAGCACGACGAAGATAACCGCGGCGACGAGGACCCAGAATTCGGCTTCGTGGAGGAATTCCATCACGCGGGCCCCATTACGCCGCTCGGCCGTTGAGCGCCCGGCCGACGGCGCTGGTCATCGCCGCGGAGTCGGGCGTGGTGCCGGTCAATTTCTCGACGACGGCGCTGCCGACCTCGGCGGCGATCCCGCGGATTTCGCCCAGCGCCTGATCCTTGCCGGCGGCGATGCGCTGTTCGGCCGCCGCGATTTGCTCGGCGAGCGTCGCCGCCAGCTGGCGCTGGCGCTCGGCCGCCTCGGCGGCGAGCCGCTCGCCGGTGTGGCGCAGCGTCTCCTGCGCCGCGGCTCGCGCATCGGCCAGGGTCTTCTGGTACGCGGCGAGCGCCGCTTCGGCTTCTTCCTTGAGCGCGGCGGCGCGGCTGAGATCGCTGTCGAGATGCCGCCGCCTGCCCTCGATCGCGCCCCGGACCTTTGGCAGGCCGAGCCGCGACATCAGGAAATAGAGGACGACAAACGAGATCGCCAGCCAGACGAGCTGCGGCAGGAAGGTGTGGTAGTCGAGCTGCGGCATCTAAGTCCCTCGGGTAAGTCCCCTGGGGGCCTTAGAAAACGAACAGGATCAGAAACGCGATCGCCAGCCCGAACAGCCCGGTCGCCTCGGCCAGCGCGAAGCCGAGGAACGCGAAGGGCTGCACTTGCGCCTGCGCCGCCGGGTTGCGCGCGACGGCGCTGATCAGCGACGAGAACACGTTGCCGATGCCGATGCCGGCGCCGACAAGGGCGATGCACGCCAGACCGGCGCCGATCATTTTCGCGGAAGCAAGATCCATCAGATGTCCCCTGGGTTTTATGAATGGTCAGTGGAGGTGAAGCGCATCGCGCAGGTAGAGGCAGGTCAGGATCGCGAAGACATAAGCCTGCAGCGCCGCGACCAGGATTTCGAGCGCGAAGATCGCGACGTCGAGCAGGACCGGGAAGATCGCCAAGAGCCCGACACTCGCGGCGAACCCGCCGAAAATCGCCAGCATCGTATGACCGGCCAGCATGTTGGCGAAGAGCCGGATCGACAGGGTGAACGGCCGGATGAAATAAGACAGCAATTCGATCGGTACCAGCAGGAACAGCAGGATGATCGGCACGCCTTCGGGGACGAACAGCCGCCCGAAATGGATGCCGTGCTTGACGAAGCCGACGATCGTCACGCCGATGAACACCGTCGCGGCGAGCGCGAAGGTGACGATAATCTGGCTTGTTACCGTGTAACTGTAAGGGATTAGCCCCAGCAAGTTCGAGAACAACACGAACATGAATAGCGTGAAGACGAACGGAAAATAAGGCTCGGCCCCGTGTCCCGCATTGGTCTCGACCATGTCGGCGACAAATTCGTAGCTCATCTCGGCGACCGACTGCCACCGCCCCGGCACCAATGCACCCCGCCCCGTGCCGAGCACCAGGAGCGCGGTGATCAGCACCACCGCGATCGTCATGAACAGCGCCGAATTGGTGTACGAGACGTCGAGCCCGCCGATATGGATCGGGATCAGCGGCGCGATCTTGAACTGCTCGAGCGGGTGAAGTTCCAGCGCCACCGTTAGTCGTTCCTTTGCCGTGGGCGAAAGCCGACCGCCGCGCTCTGGCCGGTGATCGCGCGATAGACGCTCAGCATGCCCGCCGCAACCCCAAGAAAAAACAACACGATCATCCCGAACGGGCGAGTGCCGAGCACGCGGTCGAACGCCCAGCCCAACCCCATCGCGACGCCGATCGCCACGACAAACTCGATGCCGATACGGAAGCCGACCGCGAGAGCCTGCTGTTGCCCGGCATCGCCGCCGCCAGCTGGCGCATCGCCCTCCGGCCGCAGCTGATCGAGCCGCGCGCCGAGCCGCGCCAGCTCGTCCGGTGGCCGCTCTTCGCTCATCGATCAGAATGCCGCCAACGACATCGGCCCCGACCCCCGGCCGAAGCGGCGCGCACGATAGTGAGGCACCGCTTCGCTGTCAAACGCCCATGCTCAGGCGGTTTGGCGCAGCTCGGCGGCGCGGGCGAGATCGACCGACACCAGCTGCGACACGCCCTGCTCGGGCATCGTCACGCCGAACAGCCGGTCCATACGCGCCATCGTGATGCGATGATGGGTGATCAGCAGGAACCGCGTGCCGGTCGCGTCCGCAGTCTCGGCGATCAGCCGGCAGAAGCGGTCGACATTGGCGTCGTCGAGCGGCGCGTCGACCTCGTCGAGCACGCAGATCGGCGCGGGATTGGTGAGGAATACCGCGAAGATCAGCGCGATCGCGGTCAGCGCCTGCTCGCCGCCCGACAGCAGCGACAAGGCCTGCAGCCGCTTGCCCGGCGGGCTCGCCATGATCTCAAGCCCGGCCTCGAGCGGGTCATCCGCGTCGGTCAGCGCCAGATGCGCCCGGCCGCCGCCGAACAGCCGCACGAACAGCTCGCTGAAATGCGTGTTGAGCTTGTCGAAAGCGCCGGCGAGGCGCTTGCGGCCTTCCTGGTCGAGCGCGGCGATGCCGCGGCGCAGCCTCGCGATCGCCTCGGTCAGCTCGGCGCGCTCGTGCTGCAATCCCTCGACCCGTTCGCCGACCTCCTGCGCCTCGCGCTCGGCGATGAGATTGACCGGCCCGATCGCGTCGCGCTCGCGCGTGAGCCGTTCGAGTCGCACATCGAGCGCCGCCGGCTCGACCCGGTCGTCGCTGTCGACCAGCTCTGCCAGCGCTTCCGGCAGGGTTTCGAGCCGGTCACGGATCTCGTCGCGCAACCGGGTCTGCATCGCCGCGGTGCCGTCGCGGCGGACCTCGCAGCGCACTCGCTCCTCGCGCGCCGCCGACAGATTGTGTTCCGCCTGGCGTGCGGCATCCCCGGTCTCGCGCAGCCGGGTCTCGCCGCTCGCCAGCGCGTCGGCGGCGGTGCGATGGTCGGCGGCGGCTTGCGCCAAGGTGTGGGCCAGCAGCTCGCTTTCGCGGGCGATTTCGGCCGGCCGCGACGCCAGCCCAGCGATCTCGCCGTCGATCGCCGTCCGGCGTTCGACCAGCACCTGGCGCTGGGCGAGCGCCCGCTCACGGCGGCCCTGCCACGATTCGGACTCTGCACCGATCGACGCGATGCGCCGGCGTCGCGATTCGATTTCCTGCGACAGACGGGCGATCGCCGCCTGCGCCTCGCTTTCGTGCCGCCGCGCCGCGGCTGCCTGGGCGCGCGCGCCATCGAGCCCGGCGCGGGCCAGCGCCGGGTCCGGCACCAGCGCTAGGTTGCGCTCGGTCTCGGCCGATTGCGCGTCGGCTTCGGCGAGCTCGGCCGCGAGCTTCTCGGCCGTATCGATGATGGCGCCCAGCCGAGTCTCGGTCGTCAGTGCGCGCCGCGCCAGCTCGGCCTCGCCGGCGCGGTGCCGCGCCAGCGCCTCTTCGGCCTGACGCAAGGCGGCGGTAGCGTCGCGCTCGGCGACCGCGGCTGCTTGCGAATTTGCGGTCGCCGCCACCGCGACGGCTTCGCGGCCGCTGAACTCCACCTCGGCGCCGGCGATCTCGCCGGCGATCGCCGTAAGCCGGTTGCGCTGGCGCAATTGCTCGGCGGCGCCGCCATCGCCGGCCGCAAGGCGGGCAAACCCGTCCCAGCGCCACAGCCTGCCGTCGCGGTCGACGAGGCATTGGCCGGCGGCGAGAAGCGGCTGCAGCCGCCATCCGTCATCCGCGGCGTCGACGATGCCGGCCTGGGTCAGGCGTCGGGCGAGAGCCGGCGGCGCGCCGATTTCGGCCGCGAGCGGGCGCACGCCTTCGGGCAACGGCAGAGCAGCGTCGAGTGGCGGCAGCTCGACCCAACCGCGCGCCGCGTCTCGATCCAGTCCGAACAACGGCGCCGCAAGCTCATCATCGAACAGCGCCGCGACCGCCGCTTCCAGACCCGCCGGCACCTCGAGCAACGATAGAATCGGCGGCCCGTCGCCGGCGCCTGGCTCGGGCGCGGGGGTGAGGACGCTGGCGAGCGCATCCGCTTCGGCCTTGAGCCTGGCGAGGTGCCGCTCCGCCTCGCGCGCGGAAGCGACAGCGCCGGTTTCTCCGGCGCGTACGGCTTGCAGGCGCTCGGCGGAGTCGCTTGCCGTGGCGCGCGCGGTTTCAGCCGCCTCCGTCGCCTCGGCGACCTTCGCGGTCGCCTCATCGATCGCGCTCTCGGGCACGACCGACTCGGCGAGCGCCCGTCGCTGAGCGCCATTCTCGTCGAGCCTGTGGCGCAGCCGCTCCCGTCGTTCGGCGAGCTCGGTGTGGCGGCGTTCGAGCGCGGCGCGGCGAGCCTCGCCGGTCGCGGCCGCCTCGGTCATCTGCTGTAGGCCGATCTCGGCGGCGGCAAGCTCGGCGGCGGCGCGTTCGAGCTCGCCGGCCAGGGCGGCACGGGATTTGTCTTCGCCGGCATCGCCGCGTTCGAGCGCGCGCCGCTCCTCGACCAGCCGACCCAGCGCCGCGTCGGCGTCGGCGACATGCTCGTCCTCGCGGGCGATGTCGCCGGAAACCTGGTCGCGGCGGCGCGTCGCCTCGTGCCGCGCGGCGGCGATCCGGCCCAATTCCTGTTCCAGCGCCTCGCGGGCGTGGGTGATGCGATGCAGCGCCGCCGACGCGGCGGCCTCGCCCATGCGCAATGGCGGCATCGCGGCCTCGGCGGCGGCGCGGCCGCGTTCGGCGAACGCCGCGCGTTCGGTCGCGGCGGCGACCGCGCGCTCGGCCTCGCGCAATTCGGCGGCGATGCGTTCGCCCTCTTCGAGCATCGCGCGCCAGCGGGCCTCGTAGAGCCGGGCCTCGGTGCGGCGAATCTGCTCCGACAGGGTGCGGTAGCGCTGCGCCTGGCGGGCCTGGCGTTTGAGCCCGTCCAATTGCTGCGTCATCGTCACGATGACGTCGTCGACACGCAGCAGATTATCCTCGGCGCCGTTCAGCTTGAGCTCGGCCTCGCGGCGGCGTTGGTAAAGGCCCGCGGTGCCGGCGGCCTCGTCGAGCAGCACCCGCCGCTCCGCCGGCTTGGCGCTGATCAGCGCGCCGATCCGGCCCTGGCTGACCAGCCCGCCCGAATGCGCCCCGGTCGCGGCGTCGGCGAACAGCAGCTGCACGTCGCGGGCGCGCGCCTCCCGGCCGTTGATCCGGTACGCCGAGCCTTGGCTGCGCTCGATGCGGCGGACCACTTCGATCGCATCGCGGTCGTTGAACGCGAACGGCGCCGCGCGGACGGCGTTGTCGAGGCTCAGCGATACTTCGGCGACGTTGCGCGCGGGGCGGGTCGCGGAGCCGGCGAAGATTACGTCATCCATCTCGCCGCCGCGCAGCCGGCGCGCCGACGCCTCGCCCATGACCCAGCGCAGCGCCTCGACGAGGTTCGACTTGCCGCAGCCATTCGGCCCGACGATCCCGGTCAGCCCGGGTTCGATCACCAGCTCGGTCGGATCGACAAAGGATTTGAACCCGACAAGGCGCAGCCGGTCTACCTGCATCGCGCGATCACGACCCGGTCAATTTTGACAGCGCGGTATCGAACGAGGCCTCGGTCGGTCCGCCCTCGAGCTTCTTGCCGTTGATAAAGAAGGTCGGGGTCGAATCGACGCCGAGATCCTTTGACGCGGCGAGGCGGTCCGCCAGTATCTTGTCCTGAACGCTCTTGTCGTCGTAGCAGGCATCGAACTTGGCCTTGTTCATCCCGCCGAGCAGCGCCATGCGCGCCAGCGCCGCCTTGTAGTCCGAGGCCAGGACCCATTGCTGCTGCGACGCGAACAGCGCGTCGATAAACGGAAAATAGCGGTCGGGCGGGGCGCAGGCGGCGATCGTCGCCGCGTGCAAATCGGCATCGTCGCGCGCGAACACGCGGAAGACTAGCTTCGCCTTGCCGGAATCGATCCATTTCTGGGTCAGCTTCGGCAGCACGTCGGCGGCGAAAGCCGCGCAGTGCGGGCAGGTCAGCGAGCCGTATTCGATGATCGTGATCGGGGCATCGCGATTGCCGAGAACGCGGTCGTCCAGGGTCATCGCCAGCACATCGGCCTGCCCTGGACCGGGCGCGGCAGGCGGCGGCTTGAGCGGCGCCTGGGCCAGCGCAGGGGTGGCGGCGAGAGACAGCACGGTCGCTAGTGCAAACAAGATTTCCCGCATCACCCGGGTCCTTCCTACCAGATGTTGATGTTAGAGAGTTCGACCTGAGCGCGCAATGCTCGCCGGCCCGGGGTCATCGTTCCGTTCCCATCACCGCGCGGCCAAGCCCTTCGAGCGCCTGGCGCAGCTCCGGATCGTCGACCGAGGAGAGCTGGCGGTCGAGCGCGGCGGCTTCGCCGGCGGCGAGCGGGCGACTCGCCTCGCGAGTCGCTGGCGCGGGCAACGGCAAGGGCGCTTGGATGAGCGCCAAGCGGGTCACCGCTTCGCGGCCGAAGAACAAATTGATCCGCTCGATGACAAGTGGCGCGCGGTGCTGGATTTCGAGCGCCTTGTGCGGCGCGACGCGCAGCTTCAGCGTGCCACCGCGCGCCAGCGCCTCGGGCCAAGCGGCGTCGGCGAGCTCGGGCCCGATAATCGCCGCCCAATCCGATTTGAGCCGGGCCAGGACCCCGCCGCCGTGACGCGCGACGATCGGGCCGACAACGCGCGACAGGCTCGCCCCAGCGGCGCGGAACCCGGGCCGACGCTCGCCACCCTTGTCGTCGCGGGTTAGACTCGACCCATTCATGCCGCCATCCCGCCTCAGTTCCGTGGCCGATCCCGCCGCGTTGCTCGCCTGGTACGACCGCCACCACCGCCAGCTGCCGTGGCGTTCGCCGTCCGGACAACGGCCCGACCCGTATCGGGTCTGGCTCAGCGAGATCATGCTGCAGCAGACGACGGTGGTTACCGTCGCGCTCTATTTTGACCGATTCGTGGCGCGCTGGCCCACGGTTTCGTTACTGGCCACCGCATCGCTCGACGAAGTGCTGCATCAATGGCAGGGGCTCGGCTATTACGCCCGCGCCCGCAACCTCCACGCCTGTGCCCGGGCGGTCGTCAACGAGCATGCCGGCCGGTTTCCCGACACGGTCGCCGGGCTGCGCGCGCTGCCCGGCATCGGCGACTACACCGCCGCGGCGATCGCGGCGATCGCCTTTGATCGGCGCGAAGCCGCGGTCGACGGCAATGTCGAGCGGGTTGTGGCGCGGCTCTTCGCGGTCAAGGAGCCGATGCCTCCGGCCAAGCCGCGACTGCGGGAGTTGGCGCGCGAGCTGGTGCCGGCACAGCGGGCCGGTGATTTCGCCCAGGCAATGATGGATCTCGGCGCGACGATCTGCACACCGCGGCGGCCGCGCTGCGTGCTGTGTCCGTGGCGCGACGTCTGCGCCGCGCGGGAAGGCGGATTTGCCGAGGAGCTGCCGGCGCGCGCCGAGAAGCCGGAACGGCCGCTGCGGCACGGTATCGTGTTCTGGCTTCAGCGCCCCGACGGCGCGGTGTTGTTGCGCCGCCGGCCGGAACGGGGCCTGCTCGGCGGCATGATCGAGGTGCCCTCGACACCGTGGCGCGAGGCGGCGTGGAGTGAGGGCGAAGCGCTATCGTCGGCGCCGGCGGAGGTGAAATGGTCGCAACTGCCGGGGACGGTGCGGCACGGCTTCACCCATTTCCGCCTCGACCTGACGATCCTCGCCGGCACGACCGAAGCGCCGCCCGACGGCATCTGGGCGCGGCCTGAAGAGTTCAAGGATCACGCGATGCCGACCCTGACCAAGAAGGTGGTGAAACACGCGATGTCGGTGCTGGGCTAACCCTCACCCGTCCATCGCGCAGCGATGGACGGGTGAGGGTTGCCGATTAGTCTTTCCGGCTGCGCTTTTCCTCGATCCCCGAGACGCCTCCGCGCCGCGTCAACTCGGCGGCAACGTCGCCGGGCGACAATCCCGCGGCGGCCCACAGCACGAGCAGGTGATACAGCACATCGGCGCTTTCGCGGGTGAGCGCGGTCGTGTCGCCCTTGACCGCCTCGATGATCGCTTCGAGCGTTTCCTCGCCGAGTTTCCGTGCCACCCCTTGCGGGCCGGCGGCGAGCAGCTTTGCGGTGTACGAGTTGTCCGGGCTCGCGCCGCGGCGCGCCTCGATCGTCGCCCACAGCCGCGCGAGCGCCTCGCCGAGCGCGTCGGACATCGCCTACATCCGCACCGGCACCCCCGCCGCGGCGAGATGGGCCTTGGCCTCGCCGATGCGGAACGTGCCGAAATGGAAGATCGAGGCGGCGAGCACCGCGGTCGCGTGGCCGTCGCGGATGCCTTCGACCAGATGATCCAAGGTGCCGACGCCGCCCGAGGCGATGACCGGCACCCGCACCGCGTCGGCGACCGCGCGGGTCAGCGCGATGTCGAAGCCCGATTTGGTGCCGTCGCGGTCCATCGAGGTCAGGAGCAGTTCGCCGGCCCCGTAATCGGCGAGGCGGCAGGCCCATTCGACCGCGTCGAGCCCGGTCGGGTTGCGCCCGCCATGGGTGAAGACGCCCCATTTTCCGGGACCGGTCTGCCTCGCGTCGATCGCGCAGACGATGCATTGGCTGCCGAATTTTTGCGCTGCCTCGCGCACGAAATCGGGGCGGGCGACGGCGGCGGTGTTGATCGAGACCTTATCGGTGCCGGCGAGGAGGAGCCGGCGGATGTCATCGACGGTGCGCACGCCGCCGCCGACGGTCAGCGGCATGAAGCATTGATCGGCGGTGCGGCGCACGACGTCGTAAATCGTCTCGCGGCCCTCATGGCTGGCGGTGATGTCGAGGAAGCACAGCTCGTCGGCGCCTTCGCGGTCGTAGAGCCGCGCCTGCTCGACCGGGTCGCCGGCATCGGCCAAATCGACGAAGTTGACGCCTTTGACGACCCTCCCGTCTTTCACATCGAGACAGGGGATCACGCGCATCTTCAGCATCGCGCCTCTCCAACGAGACGCAGCGCCGCCTTTGTGTCGATGCGGCCATCGTAGAGCGCGCGGCCGATGATGATGCCGGCGATGCCGTCGGCTTCGTGTGCCTTCAGCGCCGCAATGTCGTCGAGCGACGAGACTCCGCCCGAGGCGATGACCGGTATGCCGACCTCGCGGGCAAAACCGGCAACCGCATCCGCGTCGATGCCGACCAGCGCGCCGTCGCGCGAGATGTCGGTCGCGACAATCGCGGCGACCCCGGCATCGGCGAAGCGATGCGCCATCTCGACGATGCCGATTTCGCTCACTTCAGCCCAACCCTCGACCGCAACCTTGCCGTTGTGCCCGTCGATGCCGACGACGATGCGGCCGGGGTGATCGGCAGCGGCGCGGCGCACCAGGCCTGGGTCGCGCAGCGCGGCGGTGCCGAGCACGACGCGGTCGATGCCGAGATCGAGCCAGGCATCGATCGCCGCCCGCTCGCGGATGCCGCCGCCCAATTGGACCTTGAGATCGACGGCGCGGCGGATAGCGCGCACCGCCGCGCCATTGACCGAGGCGCCGGCAAAGGCTCCGTCGAGATCGACGACATGCAGCCAGCGAAACCCCGTGACGGCGAAGTCGTGCGCCTGCGACGCGGGATCGTGGTTAAAGACGGTCGCCGTCTCCATCTCGCCGCGGACCAGGCGGACGCAAGCGCCCGCCTTCAAGTCGATCGCCGGAAGAAGGATCACGACTGCTCGTCGAGCCG
>Ga0181521_10001636_pt1 | contig 27364 bp, 20 predicted proteins | sample PEATcosm2014_Bin_32_FD_119764 | JGI IMG/M metagenome (GOLD analysis project Ga0181521, IMG submission 119764) | Peatland microbial communities from MTU Mesocosm Facility, Houghton, MI, USA - PEATcosm2014_Bin02_60_metaG | ecosystem: Environmental > Terrestrial > Soil > Wetlands > Peat | place...
CGGGCTTTGGCGAGAGCTGACCACCGAGGTGGACGAGCTCCGCAGAAGGACCCGACCGAAAGGCAAGCCGACCGAGGAGGAGCGGGCAGCTCTTGTGCTGGTCAGCGAGGAGCTGCGTCTAGCGGAGGGCAAGCTCGAAGAGCTCGGTCACCGCCGTTCGGAGCTGCTTGGCGCGCTCCCGAACCCGCCTGACGACTCGGTCCCCGACGGCTGCGCTGACGAGGACGCGTTGGAGCTGCGCAGGGTCGGGACGCCGGCCGAGTTCTCGTTCACCCCGCGCGACCACGTCGAGCTCAGCCTTGCGTCGGGCTCCTTCGGTGGAAATGGCCCGGGCCGGCCCGGCTTCGATCTGGAACGAGGGGCGAGGGTTGCAGGTGCCCGTTTTGCGTACCGGAGGGGCGCCGTCGCGCTCGTGGAGCTGGCCCTGTACAGATATGCCATCGACCGGCTGGTTGGACTCGGCTTCGAACCTGTCCTCCCACCGGTGCTGGTCCGGGAGTCCGCGATGTACGGCACAGGCTTCCTGCCAACCGACGAGGTCAATCTGTACCAGGTCGCCAGTGACGCTCTGTACCTGACCGGGACCTCCGAGGTCGCCCTTGCGGCGCTTCACCAGGGTGAGATCCTGCCCGCCGAGGAGCTCCCGTTGCGCTACGCGGGCTACTCCACCTGCTTTCGGCGCGAGGCGGGCGCAGCCGGGCGAGACACGCGGGGCATCTTCCGAGTTCACCAGTTCGACAAGGTGGAGATGTTCTTCTTCGCTGTTCCCGAGCGTTCCCGAGAACATCATGAGGAGATCCTCGCGATCGAGGAGGACCTTGTGAGCGGCCTCGGCATCGCCTACCGGGTCGTGGTCACAGCGGCCGGCGACCTCGGGCCGTCCGCGGCCAAGAAGTACGACGTCGAGGCTTGGATCCCGAGCCAGCAACGGTACCGGGAGATCACGTCCTGCTCGAACACGACCGACTATCAGGCTCGGCGGCTCAACGTCCGCTTCCGTGACGAGGACGGATCGCTCCGGTTCGTGCACACCTTGAACGGGACCGCCATGACGGCCAGGTTCCTGATCGCGCTGATCGAGGCCAATCAGGACAAGGACGGCCACGTGACCGTGCCTGAGATGCTCCGCGCCTACGGCGCGCCTCAGCAGCTCTGAGCTGGTTCGAGCCCGCCTGAGCGGCTCGGAGGACCTCTGAGGACAGAGGCCGCCTCAGCAGGTTCTGGCCTGTACCGCAGCGGCTCCGAGCTGATCGAGAGGCCCGTGGCCGGCACCAAGGTGCCACTGCGAGCCCCCGAGGATCGCCCGGGTGACGAACTGCTTGGCCTCTAACGCGGCCTCGAGCGGCTCGAGCCCGAGGGCTAGGTTCGCGGCGATCGCCGCCGAGAACGTGCAACCGGTGCCATGGACGTTCGCGGTGTCGATCCACGGCGCCCGGAGCAGCGTCACGCAACGCCCGTCGAACGCCACGTCGATGGCCTCGGCGCCACGACGGCGCCCACCCTTGACGATCACGAGCTGTGGCCCGAGAGCGTGCAGCTCGCGGGCGGCGGCCTCCATGGCCTCGAGATCGGCGAGCTCGCGGCCGGTCAGCAGCGCGGCCTCCGGCAGGTTCGGCGTCACGACGGCGGCATGGGCGAACAAGGCGCGATAGGCGCCGGCGACGTCGTCACCGGGGAACATGGGCTTCCCGCTCGAGGAAACGAGCACGGGGTCGATGACGAGCGGCGGGAGCTTCCCGGCGGCACCTCGGCCCGCCAGTAGCTTCACGATGCCGGAGGTCGCCAGCATCCCCGTCTTGGCAGCGAGCACAGGCATGTCGGAAAGGACGGCGTCGAGCTGCGCCGACACCATCGCGGGGGTCATCGCGAGGAAGTCACGCACCCCGACAGTGTTCTGCGCGGTGACCGCAGTCACCACGAGCGTCCCGAACACCCCCAACGCACAAAAGGTACGCAGGTCGGCAGCGAGGCCCGCTCCGCCGCCGGAGTCGCTTCCGGCGATGGTGAGAGCCACCTTGGGCATCGCGCGCAACTCTGCTGGGACGGCTGGGGCGTCATGGGTCACGCCGGCGATCCTATGACCAGCTCAGGGACCCAGCCTCCCGGGGAACCGGGCCGGGGATCTCGGAGCCGGGAACCGCTCAGGCGGGCAGCAGGTTGACGTCCGCCATCCGGTCGGCGAGGACAGGTTCGCAGCGGCGGTGCAATAGGCGGTTACGCTCGATGTGTGCACGTTGAGCAGCTCATCGGCTTGACCGTCGTTTACACCAGCACGACCCTCGTGGACGGTTTGGTGCTGGGCGTCGCCTTGGGATCCGTGGGCTATTTCCTTTCGGAACGCTACAAGCGGTCCCGCGGCGTCACGCCATGGAGGGTGCCGTCGGGCATGTGGGCCGTTCTTCTTTTTCTTCTCTCGCTCATCGGCGTCGTCATGTACCTGATCGCGTGCTTCACCACACGGCCCAAGACGGGGCCCACGGGCTGGGCCGGAGGTGACCCGCGCTGGGGCCCGGGACCGCACGACGCCGAAGGCCGTCCTCCGCAAGGCTGGAGCGCACCTCCTCCGGGCCAGTGGGGCCAGGGCGCTCCGCAGGAATGGGACGCGCCGGCTCCCGGCGGATGGGAGGTGCCACCGCCCGGATACAGCGGCGCGCCACCACCGGGAGGTTGGGACGCAGCTCCGCCTCAGGGAACGGTCTTTCCCCGGCTGGGACCGCCGGGCGTGCCCGGCGCACCCGCAGCATCGGCGCCGCCCGTGCCGCTGCCACCACCTCCTCCGCGGTCGTGGCTGCCGGATCCCGGTGGACGCCATGAGCTGCGTTACTGGGATGGGACCAAGTTCACCGAGCACGTGGCCGACGGCGGGAAGATCAGCACCGACCCGATCTGAGACCAGCCGTCGTGAGCGCGGCCGAGAACCTCTGGTGCTCCGGCGGGGACTGGGGGCGGTGGGATTTCCGTGTATTGTCTGGCGTCATCCGCTGGGCCAAGGGCGTCCCGGCCATCAGCCGACGGCAAAACAGCCGTACGGCTGAACCGGAAACCAGTCCGACCCGGGGACCGAGGTGGTCGCCGGTCGGCTTCGACCGCCAAGAGGACGCCAATGACCAGGACCGATGACGTGGCGGGCTGCTACGACCCCGCGTTCGAGCACGATGCGTGCGGAGTCGCGTTCGTTGTGGACCTGGAGCGCCCGGCCAGCCACCGCGTCGTGACGCTCGGGCTCACTGCGCTCGAGAACCTCGCTCACCGGGGCGCGTTCGGGGCCGACCCCGGCACCGGTGACGGGGCGGGTGCGCTGATACAGCTGCCTCATCGGCTCTATTCCGAGGTTGCAGGCTTCGATCTCCCGGCGCCGGGGAGCTACGGCACTGGGATGGCGTTTCTTCCGTGCGAGCCGCGAGCAGCTCAACGGGCCACCGATCTCGTTTCGAGACTCGCCTGCGAGGAAGGTCTCGTCGTCCTCGGATGGCGCGAGATGCCGGTCGACCTCTCCGCCGCCGGCGAGGGAGCCAGGGCCGTCGCCCCGGCGTTCTCGCAGATCTTCCTCGCCTCCGCGGGCAGGCCCGCGCTGGTTGGCGACGCCCTCGAGCGCAAGTGCTTTGTCGTGCGCAAGCGCGTGGAGCACGCAGGCTCGGGCGTCTACTTCCCGTCGCTGTCGACACGGACGATCGTCTACAAGGGGATGCTGGCTCCCCAGCAGCTGCGAGGGTTCTTCCCTGACCTCACCGACGAGCGGCTCGAGAGCCGGATCGCGCTGGTGCACAGCAGGTTCTCGACGAACACGTTTCCTTCGTGGCCCCTTGCTCACCCCTACCGCCTCATCGCTCACAACGGCGAGATCAACACACTTGCAGGCAACCGGAATTGGATGCGCGCCAGGGAGGCGTTCTTGGCGAGTGATCGCTTTGACGGCGACCTGGCGCGGATCTTCCCGATCGTGACGCCCGGAGCAAGCGATTCGGCCACCTTCGACGAGGTCTTGGAGCTGCTCCATCTCGGCGGTCGGACGCTTGCCCATGCGGTGCTCATGATGATCCCCGAGGCCTGGCAGAACCACGCCGAAATGGACCCGGCCCGGCGAGCGTTCTACAGCTTCCACGCTTCGCTGATGGAGCCCTGGGACGGGCCCGCGGCCATCGCCTTCACCGACGGGACAGTGGTGGGCGCCGTGCTCGACCGCAACGGCCTGCGCCCCGCCCGCTACTGGGTGACCGATGACGGACTTGTGGTGCTCGCATCCGAGGTGGGTGTCCTCGACATCGACCCGGCCTCGGTCGTCGTCAAGGGCAGGCTGCAGCCGGGACGGATGTTCCTCGTCGACACCGCAGCCGGGCGCATCGTCTCCGATGACGAGATAAAGGCCTCGCTGGCCGCAGAGCACCCCTATGGGGACTGGCTGGCCAAGAGCCTCGTCCATCTAGGGGACCTGCCTCCCAGGATGATGCTGACCCCACAGCACGCCTCGGTCGTGCGGCACCAGCGGCTCTTCGGGGTGACCAATGAGGAGCTGCGCCTCATCGTCGAGCCCATGGCCAACTCGGGGAGCGAGCCCATCGGCTCGATGGGCTCCGACACGCCCCTCGCCGTGCTCTCCGAGCGGCCGCGCCTTGTCTACGACTACTTCACCCAGCTCTTTGCACAGGTGACGAACCCCCCGCTCGACGCTATCCGTGAAGAGCTCGTGACTTCCCTCGAGGCCACGGTCGGACCGGAACGGAACCTGCTCGAGCCTGAGCCGGCCTCGTGCCGGCAGATCTGCCTGCCCTACCCGGTCATCGACAACGACGACCTGGCGAAGCTGCTCTACGTCAACGAGCACGGCGAGACGCCCGGCTTCCGTGGCTTTGCCGTCGACGGCCTGTTCCCTGTGAACGAAGGCGGGCCGGGGCTCGAAGCCGCCATCGACAAGGTCTGCCGGCAGGTATCGGAGGCGATCGCGCTCGGCGCGAACATTATCGTGCTGTCGGACCGCAACGCGAGCTCCACGAGCGCTCCGATCCCGTCATTGCTTCTCACCGCCGCTGTGCACAACCATCTCGTGCGGGAGAAGGAACGGACCCGGGTGGGGCTCATCATCGAGAGCGGCGACGCCAGGGAAGTGCACCACTTCGCCCTGCTGATCGGCTACGGCGCAGCGGCCGTGAACCCGTACCTCGCGCTCGAGTCGGTCGCAGAGATGGTGCGCGACGGCCTGCTGGGCGAGGCTTCGGAGCGGGAAGCCTTCCGCAAGTACCTGAAAGCCGCGAGCAAGGGCGTCTTGAAGGTGATGTCGAAGATGGGCATCTCGACGATTGCTTCTTACACGGGGGCCCAGGTCTTCGAGGCGATCGGGCTCGATCGGGCGCTCGTGGACCGATACTTCGGGTCGACACCGAGCCGGCTCGGCGGCATCGGCCTGGCCGAGCTCGCCGAGGAGGTCGCCCGGCGCCACCGCTACGCGTACGAAGGGCCGGGGGCCGTCCCGGGCGAGCTCGAGATCGAGGTCGGCGGCGAGTACAAGTGGCGCCGGGACGGTGAGTACCACTTGTTCAACCCGAAGACCGTCTTCAAGCTGCAGCACGCGACACGTTCCAAGCGCTTCGACATCTTCAAGGAGTACAGCTGCCTGGTCGACGAGCAGTCAGAACGGCTGGCGACCCTTCGCGGCCTGCTGCGGCTACGCGTCGGCGACGCCTCGGTGCGACCGCCGGTCCCGCTCGACGAGGTCGAGCCGGTCGAGGCCATCGTGAGGCGGTTCGCGACCGGGGCAATGTCGTACGGGTCGATCTCCGCTGAGGCTCACGAGACTCTCGCGATCGCGATGAACCGCCTCGGCGCCCGGTCGAATACGGGCGAGGGAGGCGAGGACCCGGAGCGGTACGTGCCCGATGCGAACGGTGACCTGCGGCGAAGCGCCGTCAAGCAGGTGGCGTCGGGCCGCTTCGGGGTCACGAGCGAGTACCTGGTGAATGCGGACGACCTCCAGATCAAGATCGCCCAGGGCGCCAAGCCCGGCGAGGGCGGTCAGCTCCCCGGCCACAAGGTCTACCCGTGGATAGCAAAGACCCGCTACTCGACCGCCGGCGTCGGGCTGATCTCTCCACCGCCGCACCACGACATCTACTCGATCGAGGACCTGGCCCAGCTCATCTACGACCTCAAGAACGCGAACCCTGCCGCCCGCATCCACGTGAAGCTGGTGGCCGAGGTCGGCGTCGGGACCGTTGCGGCAGGTGTGGCGAAGGCGCATGCGGACGTCGTCCTGATTTCCGGTCAGGACGGCGGCACGGGCGCCGCGCCCCTCACCTCGCTCAAGCACGCTGGCGCTCCGTGGGAGCTCGGGTTGGCTGAGACACAGCAGACGCTGGTCCGCAACGGTCTCAGGGACCGCATCACCGTCCAGGTCGACGGCCAGATGAAGACGGGACGGGACGTGATCGTGGCGACGCTGCTCGGGGCGGAGGAGTTCGGCTTTGCGACCGCTCCGCTCGTCGTCTCCGGGTGCGTGATGATGCGCGTCTGCCACCTCGACACGTGCCCCGTCGGCATCGCGACGCAGAATCCCGAACTTCGCAAGCACTTTACGGGGCGACCGGAGTTCATCGAGACGTTCTTCCACTACATCGCCGAAGAGTGTCGCGAACTTCTAGCTGCGCTCGGCTTCCGCACGATGGCCGAAGCCGTCGGCCATGTCGAGAGCCTCGACACCGCGGTCGCGATCGACCATTACTGGAAGGCAGGCAAGCTGGACCTCCGTCCCATCCTGGAGCCGGTCAGCACCTCGTCGTCGACCGCGCTCCACCGGACGCGCGACCAGGACCATGGTCTTGACGGTGCCCTCGACCGCCAGCTCATCGAGGCCTGTGGCGCGGCGATCTCCGACGGGCGCAGGACCGAGCTCGAGCTCCCCATCCGGAACATCCATCGTGCCGTCGGGACCATGCTCGGCTCGGAGATAACCAAGCGCCACGGCGGCGCAGGCCTGCCTGAAGGCACTATCTCGCTCACCTTCCGGGGTTCCGCGGGTCAGAGCTTCGGCGCCTTTGTGCCTCGTGGCATCACGATGAGGCTCTTCGGCGACGCGAACGACTACCTGGGCAAGGGCCTCTCGGGTGGGATCATCGTGGTCCGGCCACCGGAGAGCTCGCCGTTCCGGGCCGAGGACCAGATCATCGCCGGCAACGTCGTGCTCTACGGGGCGACGTCGGGCAAGGCGTTCATCCGGGGGCAGGTCGGCGAACGATTCTGCGTCCGGAACTCTGGTGCCGCGGCCGTCGTCGAAGGAGTGGGCGACCATGCGTGCGAGTACATGACCGGTGGAACTGTGCTCGTGCTCGGCCCGACGGGACGCAACTTCGCAGCCGGGATGTCGGGCGGCGTGGCCTTCGTGCACGACCCGGAGATGGTCCTGCCGAGGCGCCTGAACCCCGAGATGGTCGAGCTCGAACAGCTCGACGAGGAAGACCGGCGCACGGTACACGAGCTCTGCAGCGCGCACCTGGCATCGACGGGCTCGGCGCTCGCGGCACGGCTTGTCGATCGATGGGAAGACACCTTGGCCGAGATCGTGAAGGTCATGCCCCGTGACTACCGGCGCGTTCTCGAGGCCACCAGGCGAGCCGTCGAGGCCGGTGGGTCGGTGGACGACGAGATCATGGCGGCAGCGCATGGCTGATCCTCGCGGATTCCTTCGTTACGAGCGCACCGGTCCGCGGCGCCGGCCGGTCGAGACCCGCATCCGGGACTGGCGGGAGGTCTATCTCGCCTTCGGCCGCGAGGAGCTGACCGAGCAGGCTGCCCGGTGCATGAGCTGCGGCATCGCGTTCTGTCACGAGGGTTGCCCACTCGGCAACCTCATCCCGGAATGGAACGATCTGGTAGAGCGCGGGCGGTTCGCCGAGGCGAGCGACCGCCTGCACGCGACGAACAACTTCCCCGAGCTCACCGGAAGGCTATGCCCGGCGCCGTGCGAGGGCTCGTGCGTGCTCGGGATCATTGCCGAGCCGGTGCTGATCAAGCAGGTCGAGCTCGAGACCGCCGAGTGGGCGGCCAGCTCCGGAGCGCTCGCGCCCCACCGGGCCGGCACTAGGACCGGAAAGAAGGTGGCGATCGTCGGTTCGGGCCCCGCCGGGCTCGCGGCGGCCCAGCAGCTCACCCGGGCCGGGCACGCGGTGGTGGTCTTCGAGCGTGCCGAGCGCATCGGTGGCCTGCTGCGCTACGGCATCCCCGCGTTCAAGCTGGAGAAGTCGGTGCTGGACCGGCGTCTCGCCCAGATGGAAGAAGAGGGGACGGAGTTCCGTGCGCGCGTCGAGGTCGGGAGGCCGGACCCGTTGCACGCCGAGGAGGTCCCCGGTGCTGCAGCGGCGGACGTGTCGGTGCTCTCGGCCAACGCCCTTCGAGCCGAATTCGACGCCGTGGTTCTGGCGGGCGGCGCCACGCGCCCGCGTGACCTCACCGTGCCCGGGCGTCACCTGCGGGGCGTGCACTTCGCCATGGACTATCTGAAATCGGCGAACCTCGTCTGCGAGGGCACGCTGGAGCTGCCACGGATCAGCGCCAGCGCCAAGCGCGTCGCGATCATCGGGGGCGGCGACACCGGGGCCGACTGCCTCGGGACGGTCCACCGGCAGGGCGCGGCCTCGGTGACTCAGCTCGAGATCCTCCCGATGCCAGGCCCGGCGCGCGCGCCGGACAACCCGTGGCCCACCTGGCCGGTGCTCCTTCGTTCGACCTCCGCACACGAGGAAGGGGGCGAGCGCCTCTTCTCGGTGGGTACGACCGAGCTTGTCGACGACGGGTCCGGCGCGGTGCGCGCGCTTCGTGGCGAGACCGTGGAGGTCGGCACGCTCGACGGGCGCCCGGCCATCGTGGCGGTGCCGGGAACCGCCTTCGAGATCGAGGTCGATCTCGTCCTGCTCGCCATGGGCTTTCTCGGGCCGGAGGTCAACGGCTGCGTGGCGGAGCTCGGCCTCGGGCTCGACCCCCGGGGCAACGTCGCCGTCGACCGGTCCTTCGCGACGTCGGTCCCGGGCGTGTTCGCATGCGGCGACATGGTGCGCGGCCAGAGCCTGATCGTTTGGGCGATAGCCGAGGGTCGTTCCGCTGCGGCCGGTGTCGACCGGTACCTGACAGGTCGCGACCACCTTCCCGCGCCCGTCATGCCAGGTCAGCCTGCTCTCAGATAAGAGCGCCGCCGCTGCGACGGCATCAAGGCCTTCCTGCCGGCGCGCAGCGCCACCGGGCTAGACCGGCAGTCTGGCGGTTGTGGGCGAGTTGGTCGCGATCCACTGCTCGAGACGATCCGGGCTCATGGGGCTCGCCACGTAGAAGCCCTGGAGCGCGTCGCAGCCGAGCGCGGTCAGCTGCTCCATGACCGGTCGGGAGTCGACCCCCTCGGCAATGACCGACAGGTTCAGGCTGTGTGCAAGGTTCACAACTGCACGGACGATCGCCCTCGCCGTGTCATCGCTCAGGAGCGGCTCGACGAAGGACTTGTCGATCTTGACCGCAGTGACGGGAAGGCGCTGCAAGTACGAGAGCGAGGAGTTGCCGGTTCCGAAGTCGTCGAGCGAGAGACGCACGCCGAAGTCGACCAGGGACTGGAGGCTCCGCAGCGCTCCGTCGGGGTCGAACATGACTGCGCTCTCGGTGATCTCGAGCTCGATGGACTCCGGTGGCAGGCCAGAGCGGCTCACGGCGGTGGTGACCGCGTCCATGAGCTCGGGGTCGTGCACCGTGGCGGCCGACAGGTTCACGGCCACTGGAATCAGGCGTCCCGCGCGATGCCAGCCGGCGCATTCCGACAACGCCCTTTGAAGCACCCAGTTCGTGAGCTCACGGATCATGCCTGTCTGCTCGGTGAGAGGAATGAAGACGTCCGGGAGCAAAAGGCCACGGGTTGGGTGGCGCCACCGCACGAGCGCCTCGACACCCGTGACCACCTTGGTCCGGGCGTCGACCTTTGGTTGGTAGTCGAGACGGAACTCGTCCTTGTCGAGGGCGTCAGCCAGTTCGCCGGCGAGCGCGAGGCGTGACAGGCTGGAACGCTCGAGGTCGTCACTGTAGTGACGTACTCCGCGGTGCTCTGCCTTCGCCAGGTGCATCGCGACTTCCGCGCGTCGCAGCAGGGCTGGCACACCAAGGCTCGCGCCCTTCTCGTCCACGTCGGCCTCGGCGACGCCGACGCTTCCACGCAGGCGAAGCCGCACGCCACCGACGTCGATCGCCTCGGCAAGCCCAGCGAGGACACGAGAGGCTATGGCATCGGCATTGGCCTGCTCCGCGACGCTGGACGCGACGATGGCGAACTCGTCCGCGCCGAGGCGGGCTACCAGCTCGACCGGGTCGCCGAGCTCACGGAGCCGGCGTGCGACCTCGAGGAGGACGAGGTCACCGAGGCCATGTCCGAGGGTGTCGTTAATCTCTTTGAAGCGGTCGATGTCGAGCACGAGCACCGTTCGCTTCACTCCGCTCATCTCGGACTGCTTGGGCGCTGCGAGCGTGTGACCGTGCTCGGCGAGCACCATGCGGTTGGGCAGGCCGGTGAGTGGGTCGTGCAGCGCCTGGTCCCGAATCACGCCCTCGGCCCGACTGCGGGCGGCCGCGGCAGCCAGGATGTTCGCGACAGCCTTGACGAAGCTCACGTCCTCTTCGGCGAACCTGCGTGGACTCCGGCAACCGACACCCAGTACACCGGCGGGGGAGTCCTGGCCCGGGATCGGCACCTCGATCACGCTCATGGCCTCGGAGCGGGTCCAAAGCTCAGGGATCTCGAAACGGGCCTCGCGAGCCAGATCATCACAGACCACCGGCTCCTGGGTGACGAGAGCGAAGCTGACGGGCGAGGACGTCGGATCGGTCGAGAGCAGCTCCGGCTCGGCGGGACTGTGACCGAGACTGGCCGTCAGCGTCACGAAGGCCGCGTCCGGCACCGCCTCGAACAGGTGGACGAAGTCCACTTCGAGCTTCTCGGCGAGCAGGGTCACCGCGTCCTCGACGAGGTCGGTGTAGGCGAGGCCGACGAGAGCCCACCGGCCGAGGTCCGCGAGCGCCGCCTGGCGCGCGGCGTTCGAGGCCAGGCGCTCCTCGCTCTCACGGCGGGAGGTGACGTCTCGGAGCGTGACGATGAACCCGTTGACCGCCGGGTCGTCGATCATGTTGTTCGCGATCGACTCGACAGTGCGCCAGGTTCCATCCGCGTGCGCGATCCGGTACTCGATTGGCGGTGTGCTGCCTTGGTGCTCGGCCGCCTCGGCGAAGTGGCGTCGCACGCGGTCGTGATCTTGCGGATGGACGAGAGCCTGGATGTGGAGCGCCTCGCCGTCGCTCCAGGCAGAGCCGAGAAGACGGCGAGCAGCCGGGTTGGCAGACAGCAGAAGACCGTCTTGTGTCATGACCAAGATGACGTCCGCCACGTGCTCCACGAGGGCGGTCTCGCGGCGCGCGGCAGCGATCGAGTCGAGAACTGGGATAATTGGCATCTCGACTCGCTCAGCTTCGAAGGGAGGCGAGTCCGGGCCTTCGCGGTGCCCCACCGGCAACCTCCTCGAGGGTCCCCCTCTGTATGGCAAGATTACCCAGGGGGCACGGGCGCACGTGGGTTCTTCAGCGAGGCTGCGCGCCGGGCAGTCGCAGGGCGAGGCAGAGAATCGTCACGATCGAACGCGTCGGACCGTGCCAGGAGCTGCCGAGACGAGCGGAGGCACGGTGGGCGACGAGACCTTAGAGGCAATCCGGGCGGAGCTCGACGCTCTGGCCGAGCGGCTCGGAGATGCCGCCTACGACTTTCTGCGGGCCCAGCTGCACCGGGACGGCAAGCCCTCGAAAAGCGACCCTGACCTCGTGCGCGAGAGATTGTTGTCCCGCGCCCGCAATGCCATCGAACGCGCTTCGTTGCTCGTGGCCCAGGCCGAACGTGCCGGCGGAGAAAAAAGCGCCGAGGAAGCGGACGCCTGAGCGCTCAGCTCGAAGCGGGCCACCGGTTGATGGTGTCGATGAGCATGCGGAGCCGGCCGTGCGAGCGCCGGTCGAATTCCAGCGCGAAACGCTTCAGCTCGAGGTGGTCGCGTCCCGCGCGCTCTGGCGGCAAGGGGCCGGTCCGCCAGATCCCCTTGGAGCTGCAGATATCGGAGAATTCCTCGTTGAGCGCCGCCAGCTCCTCGTCGCTTGGCGCGAACCGGCAGCGTATGACCATCGTCGTGCCGACAAATCGTCTCGAGTGGTAATTGCGGTAGAAGCCCAGGATCTCCTCGACCGCCACGCCGACGTCGTCGGTGATGCGGTACAGGGCCGCGTCCTCGCGGTTCACAAGGCCCCGGCGCGTCACCTCGCCCTTCAGGAACCTTTCGAGCTCCTCCCAGTACGGGTCACCGGGAAGGTCGAGCAAGACGATCGGTGCGGGCTCCGCCTTGCCTGTCTGAAGCAAGGTGAACAGCTCGAAACATTCGTCCAGAGTCCCGAAACCGCCCGGCAGGACGGCGAAGGCGGCCGACTCCTTCATCAACATGAGCTTTCGCGTGAAGAAGTACTTCATCTCGACGAGCCGGCCCTCGGCGGCGAGCTGGGGGTGAGACGCGGTCTCGAAGGGGAGGCGGATCTCGACGCCGAGGGACATTTCCGTGCCGGCCCCGTCTGCTCCCGCAGCCATGATGCCCGGACCGGCGCCAGTGACTACGAGCCACTTCTCGCGCGCCATACGCGCCGCGAGGTCGGTGGCCTGGGCGTAGAGCGGGTCGGAGACCGCTGTGCGCGCGGAGCCGAACATCGTCAGCTTCGGGATGCCGCGATAGTGCGCGAACAGCTCGAAGGCCCGCTCCATCTCGGCGAGTGCCGAGGCAGCGATCTTCAGGTCGAGCCGACTGGCATCGATGCGGGCGAGGGAGAGTCCTGTGACGAGGATGTCCCGGAGCAGGTCGCGGTTGGCCTTGGCACCGGAAAGCTCCAACAGCTCGGCGACACGGCTTTCGATCTCCTCGCCGAGCCCGGCCGGCGGTGTGGGAGTCATCGCTCAGCTGGTCGCGTGCAGGACGCGTCCGTACAAGGTCGTGCGCTGCTCGAGCTGGCGTCCGACGGAGGCCGCAAGGTCGCGGAAGTCGGCTTCGTGCATCTGCTGGCCGTGCACGGCGCCCGCCGCACGGGAGATGTTCTCGTCCATGAGGGTTCCCCCGAGATCGTTGCAGCCGGCTGCGAGCAGTTGCCTGGCGCCGTCGATGCCGATCTTCACCCAGCTCGCCTGGATGTTCTCGATCCAACCGTCATAGGCGATGCGCCCCACGGCATGCATCAAGAGCGCCTCCCGGAATGTCGGGCCCCGGCGGGCCTTCTTCTGGAGGTAGATCGGGGACGCCATGTGGACGAACGGGAGCGGCACGAACTCGGTGAACCCGCCGGTCTCTTTCTGCAGGGCCCGCGTGCGGACGAGATGCCGCGCCCAGCTACGGGGCTGCTCGACGGCTCCGAACATGATCGTGACATTCGAGCGCAGGCCGACGCTGTGGGCGACACGGTGCACCTCGAGCCAGCGCTCGGTGTTGATCTTGTCCGGGCAGAGGATCGCCCGGACCTCGTCGTCGAGGATCTCGGCCGCCGTGCCCGGCAAGGTGCGCAGGCCGGCGTCCTTGAGCCGGACCAGATATGCGTCCAGCGGCTCGCCGAGCCGCCGTGCCCCCTCGTGAACCTCGAGCGCGGTGAAGGCGTGGATGTGGATGCGGTCGGACCCGGCGCGTACCGCCTTGAGCACCTTGAGGTAGTAGTTGCCGTCGAAGTCCGGGTGGATCCCACCTTGAAGGCAGACCTCGGTGGCGCCGGCCTGCTCCGCCTCCACGACGCGCCGGGTGATCTCGTCGAGCTCGAGCAGGTAGGGGCTGCCACGAAGGTTCAGCGACAACGGGCCTTTGGAGAACGCGCAGAACTTGCACTTGAACGTGCAGACATTGGTGTAGTTGATGTTCCGGTTGACCACGAAGGTGACGACGTCGCCGACCGCTCTTCGCCGGAGCTCGTCCGCGACCTCGGCCACCGCGACCACTTCCGCGCCGCGAGCGGCGAACAGCTTGACGATCTCGTCCTCGCCTACCTCCTGACCAGCGAGCGCGCCCGTCAGCACTTCGCCGACGGCTCCGCCGGCGCTGGACGGTGCGATCCTGGCGGGCTGCCGCGAGGCGGCTGTGTCGGCCGGGGCGACGGAGCGGCGGGCCGGGCCCGACATGCGCTCAGCCAGCAAGCGGGGCGGGGCAACCTCACCGCCGGAGCACCAGTTCGAGTCCCGCGCGAGGCCTTCGGCGTCGGCACGGTCCATAACGGCATGACGCAGGTCCGCTGCCACGAATCTCGTTTCAGCCCACTCGGGGTGAAGCGCGAGACGGGGAGCGAGCACGTGACCGTGCCGTTCGGTCACTTCGCGTAGGTGGTCGAGGGCCGGCCAGGCGCGCTCGGGGTTCACGTGGTCGGCTGTGATCGGCGACACGCCGCCCCAGTCGTCGATGCCCGCGTCCAGCAGGGTGGAGAAGTCCTCAGTCAGGTTCGGGGGCGCCTGAAGATGGATGTCGGGGGGGAGGAGCACCCGGGCGACGGCGATCGACCACAGGTGCTCCTCGGCGGGGCAGCTCGCCGCGGCTTGCATTGCCGTCGCGGGCTTGGGGAGGAAGTTCTGGACGATCACCTCTTGGACGTGACCGTGGCGCGCATGGCTGGAGGCGATCGCCCGCAGAGCCACGAGGCGGTCCGCGCGGGTCTCGCAGATGCCCACGAGGATGCCTGTCGTGAACGCGATCTGGAGGCGGCCGGCCGCTTCCAGCGTCGCCAGACGGCGCTCCGGCGTCTTGTCCGGTGACGCTCGGTGGCATGCCAAGGCTCCATCGAGGGACTCGAGCATCATCCCCTGGCTCACGGCCACCTCGCGCAGCTGGGCGAGCTCGCTGGCGAACAGCGCCCCCGCGTTGGCGTGCGCGAGCAGGCCCGTCTCGGCTCGGACGAGGCGGCAGCACTCTGCGAGGTAGTCGATGGTCGAGGTGAAGCCGTGGTCCGCGAGCCAATCGGCTGCGATCGGGTAACGCAGCTCGGGGCGTTCCCCGAGGGTGAACAGGGCCTCGTGGCAGCCTGCCTCGGCACCGGCTCGGGCGACGGCGAGGACCTGCTCGGGGCTCAGGTACGCGGCGGTGAGACGAGCCGGAGGCTTGGCGAAAGTGCAGTAGCCGCAGCGGTCCTGGCAGAGCATCGTGAGTGGGATGAACACCTTCGGGGAGAAGGTGACCCGAGTGCCGTAGCGGCGATCGCGAATTCGGCGCGCGTTGGTCAGCAGGTCTTGCAGTGGTGTGGCGAGCAGCTCGTCGTCAGTGATGTCCAGGTGACCACTCGACACGACGCTGCCTTGGGCACTGCATGCGGCGCCTGTAGGGGTTGGGGTGAGCTCGGTCATGGGCTTACCCTACGGCAAGGGTCTTCGAACCGATCGCACCCCGGTCGCAGAGCCAGACCACGCGATCGGCGTGGACCCGTGTCGCGGGTAGGTCCTCGTGGTGAAGCGCCCTCGACAGGGACTCGTTCTTGTCCGCTCCCGAGACCGTGAACACGACGAGCCGGGCGCGGGCGATCCCGGCAAAGGTCAATGTGAGGCGCTCGTGCCGATTGAGGCCCGAGGGGTCCGTGTTGCGCTGGACCAGCCGATCAGGGGGCGCTTGGAGCGCGGCTGAGCCCGGGAACAGTGAGGCGGTGTGGCCATCGGGGCCCAGCCCGAGATGCACGAGATCGAGTTTGGGGCGCGCTGCGATCACGGCTTGGTAGGCCTCCGGCGGAGCGCCGCAGTCCATCGGGAGGAACCGCGGGTGCGGCTCGACGCGCTCGATGAGCGCTTCGCGGATCATCCGCTGGTTCGCGTCCGGGTCGTCGGCCGGCACGCAGCGCTCGTCACCGACGAGGCACTCGATGCGGCCCCAGTCGAGCCCGGTTCTGAGGGCCAGCTGTTCGTAGCACTCGCGGGCCGTTGAGCCACCCGAGAGCACGAGGCTGAACGGTCCGTCGCGCACCCGGTCGGGATCGGCGATCTCGATGCCGACCTGTCGGGCCACCAGGTCGGCGAATGCGGCGGGGACGTCGTCGACGACGTGCAGCTCGCCGTTGGGAACACTCGGCTCACCGTCGGGAAACACTCAGGGATTCACCCACTCGTACCCGTCGGGCTCCAAGAGCCGCGCTGCCTCGAGCGGCCCCCAGGTGCCCGCGTTGTAGAGCGAGAGGTGGGGGTACCCCTCCGAGAATGCCTCCTGGAGCGGTTCGAGAAGCCGCCAGGCCTGTTCCACCTCGTCGGTGCGGATGAACAGTGTCGGGTCGCCGATCATCGCGTCGAGCAGGAGCCGTTCGTAGGCTTCGGGCGGATCGGTCCCGAATGCGTCCTTGTAGGAGAACTCCATCGCCACGGTACGCACGCGGTAGTCCTGACCAGGCACTTTAGCCCCAAAGCGGAGGGAGATGCCTTCGTCGGGCTGGATCCGCAAGATGAGCGCGTTGGGCTGGAGCCCACGAGTGAGCTTGCCTGCGAAGGGGAGATGCGGGGGCCGCTGGAAGACCATGACGACCTCGGTCGACCGTTTGGCCAACCGTTTGCCGGTGCGGATGAACACGGGCACGCCGGCCCAACGCCAGTTGTCGACCGAGAGCCTCATGGCGACGAAGGTCTCTGTCGTCGAGTGGGGGTCGACGCCGTCCTCTTCCCGGTACCCGCGAACGCGCTCGCCGTCGATCGTGCCTGCGGTGTACTGCGCACGCACGACCGCTCTCTCCACTTCGTCGGCACGCGGGGCCATGATCGAGCGGAGCAGCTTCACCTTCTCGTCCCTGATCGAGGTCGGGTCCATGGTGGCCGAAGGCTCCATCAAAGTGAGAGCGAGGACCTGCATCACGTGGTTCTGCACGATGTCGCGCAACGCCCCGGCACTCTCGTAGAACGAGCCCCGGTGCTCCACGCCGAGAGACTCGCCAACCGTGACGTGCACATGACCCACGTAGCGCCGGTTCCAGACGGGCTCGAAGATCGAGTTGGCAAAACGGAGCGCCAGCACGTTCTGCACGGTCTCCTTGCCCATGTAATGGTCGATCCGATAGATCTGAGGCTCGTCGAAGCACTCGTGCAGGGTCTCGTCGAGAGCCTTCGCGGTCTCGAGGTTCCGGCCGAAGGGCTTCTCGATCACGAGCCGCGCGAACCTGCCCCCAGGGCCCGGGCGGTTCAAGTCATTTCGGGCGAGGCCGCGGGCGACCTCCCCGAACAGGGCCGGGACGGTGGCGAGGTAGAAGAGCCTGTTGCCCGCGGTTCCGCTGCCTGCGTTCGGTCCATCGAGCTCGGCAAGGATCGCGGAGATCTGGGAAAAGGTCGCGTCATCGTCGTAGTTGCCGCTCACGTACCGGAAGCGCCTCACGAGCTCGCCCCAGGCGGGCTTGGCGTCGGGGACGGCCTCGAGGCAGTGATCGCGGAACTCGTCGTCCGACCACTTGGTCCTGGCGATGCCGACGAGCACGAAGCCGTCGGCCAGCGACCCGTTGCCGGCCAGCGACGCCAGTGCCGGAAGCAGCTTGCGCGCGGTCAGATCGCCCGACGCGCCGAACATCACGAGCGCGAGCGGCGGGGTCTTTGCCTGGGCCCGTTGCGCGGTCACGAGGGCGGCTTCTCGCCCGCTCGCACAACGGCGTGGCCCCCGAACTGGTTCCGCAAGGCGGCAAGCAACCGCAGGCCGTAGGACTCCTTCTCGCGGCTCTCGAAACGCCGGAACAGCGAGGCCGCGATCACCGGCACCGGCACGTCTCGCTCCAGCGCAGCCTCTATGGTCCAGCGGCCCTCCCCGGAGTCGACGACGTACGGCTCGATGTCCTCGAAACCGGCGCCAGGTCGAAGCGCCAGCTCCGCGAGGTCGAGCAACCACGACCTGACCACTGAGCCATACCGCCAGATCGAGGCGACCTCGTGCAGGTCGAGGTCGAACTCGTCGGCCTTGGACATGATCTCGAAGCCTTCGGCATAGGCCTCCATGAGCCCGTACTCGATGCCGTTGTGCACCATCTTCACGAAGTGGCCCGCACCGACTGGGCCGACGTGCGCGTAGCCGCCCTCAGGTGCCAACGCCAAGAAGATCGGCTCCGCGATCGCGACCGCCTCGGGACTGCCTCCGACCATGATGCAGTAGCCGTTCTCCAGGCCCCAGATACCGCCGGAAGTGCCGGCGTCCACGAAGTGGACACCGCGCTCGGCCAGCCGTGCGGCGTAGGGGACGGCCTCCTTGAAGTTCGAGTTGCCGCCGTCGATCACGAGGTCACCAGCCTCGAAGAACTGGCCCAAGGACGCGACCGTGTCCTCGGTCGGCTTGCCTGCGGGCACCATCACCCAGGCGACGCGAGGCGCCGAGAGCTTCCCGGCCAGCTCCGCGAGGCTAGAGGCCGTGTCCGCTCCGTAGGAAGCGACCGCCGCCCGCGCGTCGGCTCCGAGGTCGAAGCCCACGACTTGGTGACCCTTCTCGATCAATCGCCGGGTCATGTTGGCGCCCATCTTCCCGAGCCCGACCATGCCTATCTTCATCGTCCGATTCCTTCCCTGCAGTCCGGCGGGTCGAAGGCCCCGCTCATTCGATCTCGGCCAGCCGGTCGAGCTCGACCCGGATCACCCGCCTGCCGTGGGCCACGAGGCTCTCGTGGTCGCCGATCGACTGCGCGTTGATGAGAGTGGGGAAGTCGTATGGCTCACCGGGGATCGACAGCTGTGCCGAAGGCCTCGAGGGGACCAGCTGGACAGCAATGACGCTGTTCGGGCCGCCTTTGTGGAGCTGGCCGGTCGAGTGCAGGAATCGCGGCCCATAGCCGACGGTGACGGCCAGCTGGTCGTTCGCGTCGCGAACCCTGCGCCGGAGTGCCTCGAGCTCGTCATCCTGGCCGAATGGCAGATAGGCCTGAAGCGACACGTAGTCGTGCGGGTGAACCTGCGCAGCGATGAGGGCCATCATGTCCTCAGGCGCGGAGGACTCCAGTGCGGGAAGCGGCAGGGAGCCCAGCACTTTGAGCGTGTTCGCCTTCGACTCGGCAACATTCGGCTCATCGAAGGGATCGATCGAAAGGGCATGCCCGGCAATCGCGACGGCCAGCTCGAAACGGAAGAACTCCGCTCCGAGACCCCCCGGCTCGTCGATCGCGACACCGATGACGTGCCGGTCTTCACCGCGCTCGGGCTCCGTGGTCGGCACGGGCACGCAGCCGCGGCCCTGTTTGCCTGTCGACTCGGCGATGAGCTGCTCGACCCACAGGCCGAAGGAACGGATCTGATCACGCACCACGATGGTGGTCTTGTCTCGTCCGGACAAGGCTGCACCGCCCATCTCCTCACCGAGGGCCACGGCCTCTTCCCGGTCGGCGTCGAGAGCGCGCTCGCACAGCTCGGCCACGTCATAGCCCATCAGCGCCGCCGGGACCAGGCCGAAGAACGAGAGCACGGAATAGCGGCCGCCGATGTCTGGCGGGTTCTCGAACACGTGGCGGATGCCGAGCTCGCCGGCCTCGAGGCCGAGCGGAGTGCCGGGATCGGTGACGACCGCGTAACGGGAGGGGTCGGCGACGCGGCTGCGAGCGTAGGAGAACAGCACGCTCGGCTCGAGCGTCGTGCCGGACTTCGACGAGACGACGATGAAGGCGTCCTCGAGCGGCAGGCCCGCGACCGTCGAAGGGTCAGTCGTGTCGCAGACGACTACACGGCGGCCCGAGAAGCCACCGAGCCGGTCCCTGATCGCGGCGAGGACCGCCGGGCCGAGCGAGGATCCGCCCATGCCCAGCAAGACGATCGTGTCCTGATCGATGCTGGCGGCGAAGCTTTTCAGGGTTCGCGCCTGGTCGAGCATGCGCCGCGGCATGTCGAGCCAGCCGAGACGGTTGGGGGCGACGTTGCCTTCGGGCCATAGCGTGTGGTCGCGTGCCTCCAGCCGCCGCAGGAGCTCGGAGGTCAACGGGTCGTCCCGATCGCGTCTGCTTTCTCCTGGAGCTTGCCGAGGAGGTCGTCAAAGGAGGCAGCGAAGGCAGCGACGCCCTCGGTCTCGAGCACCTCGGCAACGTCGGCCAAGTCTATCCCGCACTCAGCCAGGCTCTCGAAGGTTGCCTCGGCCGTCGCGAGGTCGGCCTCGCTGATCGGCTGGACGGCTCCGTGATCGAGGTAATGCTGGAGCGTCTCTTCCGGCATCGTGTTGACGGTGTCGTGCGCGACGAGAGTGTCGACGTAGACGAGGTCGGGATAGGCGGGGTTCTTCGTGGAGGTGGAGGCCCACAGCGGGCGCTGCGGACGAGCGCCCGCCTTTTCGAGCGCCTCCCACCGGGGACCCGCGAACAGCTCGAGGAAGACCCGGTACGCGAGGCGAGCCTGGGCGACCGCGGCCCTGCCGCGCATGGCGAGGGCGAGCGTCGCAGTGGGGGAGCCCGCGTCCTGCTCGGCGATCTGCTCGAGGCGGCGGTCGACCTCGGTGTCCACGCGGCTGACGAAGAACGATGCCACAGAAGCGACCCTGGAGACGTCACCTCCGTGGCCCAAGAGCCGCTCCAGGCCTGAGAGGTAGGCCTCGATGACCGCGCGGTAGCGTTCGAGGGAGAAGATCAAGGTCACGTTGATGCTCCGGCCTTCGGCGATCATCGCCTCGATCGCTCCCAGACCCTCCTCGGTGGCAGGGATCTTGACGAGGAGGTTCGGCTTGTCGATGCGCCCGTGGAGCTGGCGTGCGGACGCCATCGTGCCGTCGGTGTCGTGGGCGAGACGCGGCGAGACCTCGATCGACACGAAACCGTCGCTGCCGCCGCTCTCGTCGTGCACTCGCCGCAGCACACCGAGCGCCCCTGAGACGTCGGCGATCACGAGATCCCAGTAGGCCTCCTCAACGGTCTGGCCTGCGGCCAGGGCGGCCGAGAACGCCTCGTCATAGTCCTCGCTGGCGGCGATCGCCTTCGCCATGATCGTCGGGTTCGAGGTGAGACCTCGCACGCCTGCGGAGACGAGCTCGGCCAGACGACCCGAGGTCAAATAAGAGCGCTTCAGATTGTCGAGCCAGGGGCTCTGGCCCCCGCGGTCGTAGAGGTCCTGCAGTCTTGTCATAGCTCTCCCCGCTATCTCGCGCGAGTCCCGAGGAGCTCGCGGGCCTTCCGTGCGACGTGATCGGCCGTGAAGCCGAACTTCTCCATGTTCAGCGAGCCCGGTGCCGAAGCGCCGAAGCGGTCTATCGACACCGACGCGTCCGCGTAACGCTCCCAGCCGAAGGACGCCCCGGCCTCGACAGCGAGTCGAAGGATGCCAGGCGGCAGGACGTCGTCGCGATACCCAGCTTCTTGTGCGGCAAACAGTTCCCAGCAGGGAAACGAGACGACTCGCGCAGCGATGCCCTCTGGCTCGAGGAGTCGTGCGGCCCCGAGGCACAGCTGGACCTCGCTGCCCGTTCCGATAAGCACGATGTCGGGTGCCGCGCTGGCGTCGCGACCAGGTAGCAGAACGTAGGCGCCGTGACCAACCCCTTCGGCTGCCAGAACGCTCGTCTCCGCGAGCACCGGGAGATCCTGGCGGCTGAGCACCAGTGCCGTGGGCCCATCGCAGTCGACGGCGAGCTTCCACGCTGCAGCAGTCTCGTTGGCATCCGCCGGGCGTATGACGCGCAGACCCGGCATTGCGCGCAAGGACGCGAGCTGCTCGATGGGCTGATGCGTCGGGCCATCCTCGCCGAGGCCGACCGAGTCGTGTGTGAAGAAGTACACGACATGGGCCTGCGAGAGGGCCGCGAGGCGGACCGCCGGGCGGGCGTAGTCGCTGAAGACGAAGAACGTGCCACCGACCGGCAGCACACCGCCGTGCAGTGCCATCCCGTTCATCGAGGCGGCCATGGCGTGCTCGCGGATGCCGAAGTGGACCTGGGTGCCTCCTGGATGACCGTGGGACTGGATCTCGGCCCCGGCTCCCAAGTCGGTGCCGGTGTTGCCCGTGAGGTCACCGGCGCCGACGACGAGGCCCGGGATCTGCGCGCTGGTCGCGGTCAGGCACTTGTTGATGGCTTTGCGCGTGGCCAGCTTGGTGCCGGCCTCGAAGGAGGGAAGGCTGTCGGCCCAGCCGGGAAGCCCCCGCCCGCGAAGGCAAGCCTCGAAGCGCTCCCGGTCGCCGATTGACACGGCTTGGCGCTTCTCCCAGGCCTCGCGCGCGGCCCGGCCGCGACCGGCACGTTCGGCGTAGAGCTCTGGGACCTCGTCCGGAACGTAGAAGTCCTTGTCGACGGGCAGGCCGAGGAGCGCCTTGGTGAGGCGCACCTCCTCAGCACCGAGGGGCTCCCCATGGGCCTCCTTGGTGTCTGTGCGATGTGGCGAGGGCCAGCCGATGTGGCTGCGGAGCACCAGCAGCGACGGGCGGTCCGCTTCGGCCATGCCCCGGCGCAGGCCCGCCTCGAGGGCGTCCAGGTCGTTTGCCACTTCGCCCAGGATCTCGACGTGCCATCCATAGCTCTCGAAGCGCTTGACGACGTTGTCGGAGCACGTGAGGTCGGTGGGCCCGTCGATCGTGATGTGGTTGTCGTCGAAGACGTAAACGAGACGGCCCAGCCCGAGGTGGCCTGCGAGCGAGGCGGCCTCGTGGCTCACGCCCTCCATCAAGTCACCGTCGCCGCAGATCACGAAGATGTGGTGATCGATCGCCTCAGGCCCGAATTTCGCGCGCAGGAAGCGCTCGGCGACGGCCATGCCGACGCCGTTGGCGAAGCCCTGGCCCAGCGGCCCCGTCGTGACCTCGACGCCCGCGAGCGCGTGGACTTCCGGGTGACCGGGAGTGCGGGACCCCCATTGGCGGAACTGCTCGATGTCTTTGATGTCGAGCCCGTAGCCGTTGAGGAGCAGCATCGAGTACAGCAGGATCGACGCGTGCCCGTTGGACAGGATGAACCGGTCGCGATCGGGCCACTCGGGCCTGTCGGGGTCGTGACGCAGCACGCGCGAGAACAAGACGTGGGCAAGGGGTGCCAACGCCATCGCCGTGCCCGGGTGACCGCTGTTCGAGCCTTGGACAGCGTCCATCGCGAGGCCACGGACGACGTTGACGCAGAGTTGTTCCAGTTCCGATTCAGGCATTGTCCCTAAGACTATTCACGGCGAGCCGGTCGCGAGGTCAGCCGATCGTCGAGGGCGATGACCTCGAAACGAAACGGGTCTCGGCGAGCCGCACCGTTGCCATCCGCGCAAGCGCCATGAGCCGGATCACCCACCAGGCGAGGTCGAGCTCGTGATGACCAAGTGCCAGCTTTGCCGAGGTCGGCGCCGCATGATGGTTGTTGTGCAGGCCCTCACCGCCGGTCACCAAGGCAAGCCACTGATTGTTGAAGGCGGTGTTCGGATAGCGCTTGGTCCCGAAGCTGTGCCCGACTGCGTTGATCGCGGCGTTGAGCGCGAGGTAGCTCACCGCGTGGACGGCGGCGGCGAGGAGACCCGTGCGCCAGCCCAGCACGAGGCATAGCATCGCGATGCCGATGCCGAGCCCGATGAAGGCGTGGTCGAAGAGCAGCTTGTCCCAGCGGTCCGGCGGCAGGTCCTTCGCATACCGCTCGGTCGTGTGCCCGTCACGCGCCACCTTGCGGTAAAGGGCTGCATTGGTCAGTTGCACCCTCCAGAACCCGAGCAGCACCGGTGAGTGCGGGTCACCCTCGACGTCGGTGAAGGCGTGGTGCTTGCGGTGGACGGCGACCCATTCGCGGGGTCGGATGCCTGTCATGAGCCAGATGAGCACCCTGAAGACCGCCCGGACCGAAGGCCGAAGTGTGATCGCCCGGTGCGACAGCGCCCGGTGCAGGTAGATGGTCGTGCAGAAGAGCGCGAGCTGGCTGAGCACCAATCCCACGAGCACCGCCAGGAGAGGTCCTGCCACTCGTGAAGGGTATCAGTCAGTGCCTACCGTCTGGTAGGTAGGCTTGAGAAATGTCGAGCCCGCGTGAGCCGGACGCGCCCGGGGTGGGCCTAGGGGAGTCCCTGGCCGTCCTCCCCGCTCATCTTGCTCGTCAGCCGGGGGTGCCGACACGCCAGGCGATCCTCGATGCCGCGCTGTGGTGCTTCGCTGAGCACGGTTTTGACGGGACTTCTCTCAATGACATAGCGGAGCTCGTGGGCATCAGGCGCCCAAGCCTGCTGCATCATTTCCCCTCCAAAGAGGCCCTGTACCGCGAGGTGCTCGAAGCCTCGTTCTCGGACTGGCTTGTCCGGGTGGCGGAGGCAACCGACCGGCCACGCGACGGTTGGGAGCAGGTGGACCGCGTACTTACGACAGGTTTCCGTTTCTTCGCGGAGAGCCCCGAATTCGTTCGCCTGGTCCGTCGCGAAGCACTCGAAGGCGGCGGCCCGATGGCTGGCGAGCTCGGTGTCACGCTCCGTCCGATGCTCGAACGAGCGGTCGCTTTCTTCGAGCGCGAGATGTCAGCGGGCCGGTTCCGGTCGCATGACGCCCTGCAGCTCGTGCTCACCGGCTACGGAGCACTGCTGACGTATTTCAGCGACATCCCGTTCCTGGAGGCGCTGCTGCAGACCGACCCGCTGGGACAAGTTGAGTTGGATCGGCGCCTCCAGCACCTGCGCGAGTTCTTTCGGGCCGCGCTGGAGCCTTGAACGGTCCGCGGTCCTTCAACTGAGCTAGCGGCCGGGCGGCCGGCCCGATAGCCTGCGGTTTCATGTCGGAAAAAGGTGACGGCAAGCACGCAGATCCACGGAAGGAGGGAGCCGAGCTGTTCGGCCTTCTCCGTCGATACGTGATCCAGGAGACGGTCACCCCCCTCAAGACCATCGGCCGGACATTGGTGTTCGGGTGTGCTGCCGCGACCTTGCTCGGCATCGGTACCGTTCTGCTGCTGCTGGGGGTTCTTCGCGTGCTGCAGACCGAGACGGGCACGGCCTTCGCAGGCACGTGGTCCTGGGTGCCCTATCCGATCACCGCGATCCTCGGCCTGGTCGTCGTGGGTGGCTCTGGGTTCGTACTCCTGCGCGCCCGCGGCCGTGCCGCGGCGAAACGAGGGTAGGTCAATGAAGCGAACGGAGGCAGGGTGATGACGGTCCACCTGGTCCGACAGTTGCTGCTGGCGACTGATGACTCGGGACGCGTATCGCTGTCGGATGTGGAGCAGAAGCTGCGCGAGCTCGGCAGTAACGCCCAGTCCTTGGCGACCGATGCCGCCCCTCCGGCGATCGGTGCGCTGGTAGCGGCCGGAGTGATCGCGGTGGCGGCCGTCTACCTGCTGGGCCGCCGACGCGGCAGTCGGCGGGCGTCGGTGCTCGAGATCCGTCGCGTATGACGGTGCGGGGCCGGGACCGGGGCCGTGGTGCGTAGGTATCTCGATCGTTGGGCACGCCAGCTGGTACGGCGCGGCATCCGGTCGGGTCTCATCGAGGGCAGCAATGTGTGGCTCTCGATCGGTGCGATCGCGTGGCTCCTCCGTTTCTTGTCCAAGCGGCCGTCGCCCCGGGTGAGCGTCGAGCAGCTCCGGCTCGGGGAGTCACTGATCGTGAGCCATGTTCCGGCTCCTCCTCGCGGCAGGCGTGCCAAGAAGAAGGCTGCCCGGAAGGCTGCCGAGCTCGAGCGACGCAGGGCGAAGCAGCAAGCCAAACGCGAAGCGAGCCGTCGCTATGCCCGCGCCAACGCCAGGGCGGCCCAGGCCGAGGCAGCGAGAGAAGCCCACAAGGCAAGACGACAGGCCCGGTCCGGCCGAGATCGGCGACCGCGCCGCGGCGTCCAGTCAGCTGTGCGCCGTCGCTCGGAAGGGGATGAAGAGGAGCCGTCGTGAGCCCTGAGGCCCCTCCGGCACGAGGCCGGGCACTCGCCGCGGGTGAGCGGGTCCTGCTTGTCGACCGGAAGGACCGCCGGTATCTCGTCACGCTCCATCCCGGCCGGTCGTTCCAGTCCCACGCCGGGGTGATCGAGCACGAGAGCGTGATCGGCCGGTCCGAAGGCGAGGAGGTCGAGGCCCACCAGCGCGACGGCCGCGTCACGAGCTCCGCGCGGTACCTGGTGCTGCGCCCAACGCTCGCCGATGTCGTGATCGGTATGCCGCGCGGCGCTCAGGTGATCTACCCGAAGGATCTGGGAGCCATCATCATCGCTGCCGACATATTCCCGGGCGCGCGTGTGCTAGAAGCCGGTGTCGGCTCGGGCGCGCTGTCCATGGCGATGCTGCGCGCGGGCGCGGTGATCACCGGTTACGAACTGAGACCGGATTTCGCCGAACGGGCACGGGCGAACGTAGAGGCGTTTCTCGGCCCGGATCAGCCCTATTCGGTACTGGAGCGCGACGTCTACCTGGGGATCGAGTCCGACGGCCTCGACCGGGTCGTGCTGGACCTGGCCGAGCCGTGGCAAGTGGTGACACACGCGGAGAAGGCGCTCGTGCCCGGCGGGATCTTCCTGGCCTACCTGCCGACGATCAACCAGACGGCGGAGCTGCGCGGAGCGCTGGAGCGCAGCGCATTCGCCATGGCGGAGACTTTCGAGATCCTGCGGCGCACCTGGCACATCGAGGGGCGCTCAGTCCGTCCCGACCACCGGATGGTCGCGCACACGGGCTTCATCACCCACGCGCGCCTGTTGGCGGCCTGAGCCGCCCGAGCCCACGTCGCTCGGAGGCCCACCCGCGGCGAGTGGCCCGTTCGAGCTCGTCCGCCCCTTGGCTACATGCCCTGCTTGTCACTCGGTGACGATGAAGATGCACTCCCCAGGACACTCTTCGGCGGCTTCGGTGACGGCGTCTTCGAGATCAGAAGCGACTGCCGCCGTCTGGGACGAGCCGCCGGGTTCGTTGAGGACGGTGTCGCCTTGCTTCACATAGGCCAAGCCGTCGTCGAGAAGAGTGAACACGGCCGGACAGATCTCCTCGCAGAGCCCGTCTCCTGTGCAGAGGTCCTGGTCGATCCACACCCTCATCAGCCACTCATCTCCTCGGAACGCCTGTCGCTTGTTGACCGCAACCGGTCACGACCGCTCCCTCGTCTCCAGTGAAGCTTAGGGTGCCCGCCGGCTCACGTGGCGCAACGTAACGAGGTGCCCGTTTGGTGTCAAACGTGCGCGACGCCGGTGTAGGGTCCCGACGGAGGACGAAGATCGCGCCGTGTGAGGAGGTGGTGATGCCGATGGACAATGACGAACACACCGGGTTCCCGCCAGACGATGACGAGCGGGACGAACTGCACCGCCGGGCGGAGCGGCCGAGGACGGGATCACCGAGCTCCGGCGCCGACTTCAAGAGGCACCTGGGCGGGTGCGCACGCTCGAGGAGAGGTTGCTCGAGACCAAGGGCCAGCTCGCACATGCGGTGTCCCAGAACGAGAAGTTGACCTTCACGCTCCAACAGGCAAAGGAGCACATCGCCGCCTTGCGCGA
>Ga0181521_10001638_pt1 | contig 27353 bp, 21 predicted proteins | sample PEATcosm2014_Bin_32_FD_119764 | JGI IMG/M metagenome (GOLD analysis project Ga0181521, IMG submission 119764) | Peatland microbial communities from MTU Mesocosm Facility, Houghton, MI, USA - PEATcosm2014_Bin02_60_metaG | ecosystem: Environmental > Terrestrial > Soil > Wetlands > Peat | place...
CTGGACGTGGCGCCGTGGAACCAGCTCGTGGTGGGCTATCATAACGGCGCCGCGATCCGGGTCAGCGATCTGGGCGAGGCCGTCCAGGACGTGGAGAATGATCGGCTCGGCGCCTGGGCCTTCCCGGGGAAGGCCAATACCGATCCGACCCTGAAGGGCGGCCAGAGCATCCTGCTGATCATCTACAAGATGCCCGGGGCCAACGTCATCCAGACGGTGGACCAGATCACCAAGGCGTTGCCTGGCCTGCGGGCCAATATTCCGCCGGCCATACAAATCCACGTCCTGGCGGACCGGACCCAGACCATTCGCGATTCGGTCAATGACGTGGAGATCACCCTGCTCATCACCATCGTGCTGGTGGTGGCGGTCATTTTCCTGTTCCTGCGCAATGTGCGCGCCACGCTGATTCCCAGCGCCGTGATTCCGCTGGCGCTGCTGGCGACCATGGCGGTGATGCTGCCGCTCAGCTACAGCCTCGACAATCTGTCGCTGATGGCCCTGACCATCGCCGTGGGCTTCGTGGTCGATGACGCGATCGTCATGGTGGAGGTGATCTGGAAGCGCATCGAGGCCGGCGAGGCCCCGTTGGCCGCCGCCCTCGCCGGCTCCGCGGAGATCAGCTTCACCATCCTGACGATATCGATCTCGCTGATCGCGGTGTTCACGCCGCTGATGTTCATGGGCGGCGTGGTCGGCCTGCTGATGCGTGAGTTCGCCGTCACCCTCGCCGCGGCGGTCGTGCTGTCGCTCGTGCTGTCGCTGAGCTTGACGCCGATGCTGTGCGCCCTGTTCCTGAAAGTCCCCAACCCACCGACGAACTGGTTCACCCGGACGCTGGAGACGGGGTTCAACAACATGGAGGCCGGTTATGTGCGTGCCCTGGACGGGGTCCTGCGCTTCAAGCTGCTGACGCTGGTCGTCTTTCTGGTCACCATGGCGGCGGCGGTCTGGCTCTACACCGCCGTGCCCACCGGCTTCTTCCCGCAGCAGGACACCGGCTTCCTCAGCGGGGTCATGATCACCTCCCAGACCGCGTCCTTCACCATGACGAAACAGAAGCTGCAGGATGTCGCCAAGGTCGTGAGTGAGGATACGGCGGTCGCCGGGGTGGCGATGTTCATCGGCTCGGCAAGCAGCAACCAGGCGAACCTGACCATCTCCCTGAAGCCCAAGAGCAGCGGCCGGACGGCGACGGCTGAGGAGGTGATCGCCAGGCTTCGCCCAAAGCTGGCCGCGCTCGTCGGTGTGCAAACCTTTCTGCAAGCGGCGCAGGACATCAATGTCGGCGGTCGCACGGGACAGGCACAGTACCAGTACACGCTGTCCGATCCCGACCTGACCGAATTGGACACCTGGGCGCCCAAGCTGCTCGCCGCCCTGAAGGCCGTGCCGGAGCTCACCGATGTCAGTTCCGATCAGCAATCGCAAGGCCTCGCGGTCAATCTTGCCATCGACCGCGACGCCGCCGGGCGATTCGGGATCACGCCGACCAACATCGACACCGCGATCTACGACCTGATCGGCCAGGCTGAGGTGACCCAATACTACACGCAACAAAACAGCTACCACGTGGTCGTGGAGGCGCCACCCGGGTTGCAGGCCACACCCGACTTGCTCAAGTCGGTGTATCTGCTGTCGCCGATCACGGGGGGGAACGTTCCGCTGTCGCTGTTCGTGAAGGTCGATCCCACGGCGGCGAGCAGCCTGACGGTCAGCCATCAGGACGAATACCCCGCGGCTACGCTGTCCTTCAATCTCGCCCCGGGTGTGGCGCTGAGCCAGGCGACGCAAGCGGTGCAAACAGCGCGCGACAAGCTGGGCGCACCGGTCACCCTCACCGGGTCCTTTCAGGGGACGGCGCAGGCCTTCCAGCAATCGCTGTCCAGTGAGCCGATCCTGATCGGCGCGGCGCTGCTGGCCGTCTACGTCATCCTCGGTGTGCTGTATGAGAGCTTCATCCACCCGCTGACGATCCTCTCGACCCTGCCCTCGGCGGGCCTGGGCGCGCTGCTGGCGCTGATCGCCGTGGGCCAGAACCTCAATGTCATCGGCATCATCGCCATCATTCTGTTGATCGGCATCGTCAAGAAGAACGGCATCATGATCGTGGACGTCGCGCTGCGTCTCGAGCGCGAACAGAACCTTACCGGCGAGGCAGCGGTTCGCGAGGCGTCACACCAACGCCTGAGACCCATCCTGATGACCACCGCCTGCGCGGCGTTGGGCGGCGTGCCCATGATCCTCATGAATGGCACCGGCTCGGAGTTTCGCCAGCCGCTGGGCTATGCCATCGTTGGCGGGTTGATCGTGTCGCAGGCCCTGACGCTGTTCACCACGCCGGTGGTTTACATCTACCTCGATCGGTTGCACGGCCGCCGGCCAGAGCCCGCGGCGCCGCCCCAAGGTCAGCCAGCCGCGTAGGAGCCACGCCATGTCTGCTTGCCAGGCGACCATGAGCGCGGTTCAGCAGGCCGAGGTCGAACTCGGCGTTCCGGCGACGCTGACCGGCTCGTTCCAGGGCACGGCGCAAGCCTTCCAGGCTTCGCTGTCAACGACGCCGTATTTGATCGCCGCCGCACTTCCGGTCGTCTGCCTGATCCTCGGCGTGAACCACGAGCTGCAGCCTCGCGACGACCACCGCCCGGTTGGCGCTGACTCCTCAGGAGGCGGAAGCTGATTCGAGGGCTCGTTGAATGACCAGCGCGAGTTCGGATTCGCGATACGGCTTCTGAATGGCAATCGAACCTGGCCGGAGCGCGCGAATTCTCGCGATATCGCCGCTGACGAACACGTGCGGAACCGGCCCAGCACGATGGATTTCGTCGATGGCAGAGACGCCGCTTCCCGCGCCCAGATGTACGTCGACGATCATAAGATCCGGCCTGCATCGCGCCGCTGCGGTGACCGCGTCGGCCTCGGTGGCCTCGATGCCGCATACGTCGTAGCCCATATCTTCGAGCATCTCGCCGAGCAGTACGCCGATCATGGCGTCGTCTTCCACGACCAGGACGCGGAGCGCTTTCGCCAATTTGATCGGCAGGCCGGAGCTTGCTGACCGCGCGGTCACTTCAATCGGGCGCGCGGATCGGTCATCCGCAGCCATGTGTCTGCTGAAAAGTGCGACGGACCGTGCCCCGATGTTCTCGCGCGGAGCGTTGCGTATCGCCGGCATGGCCGAAATCTCCTGGTTTGGCAGACGCCATAGTCAACTATTTGCTGACGAAGGAACCCTGCACACAGGGTCGGAAACTACTCAGACGGCCCCTTGTTGCGGTCAGCCGGTGGCGACTCGAGAGCGGATGGTGAACCGCAACATCGCGGTCACCGCGACAACCGCCGCAGCGGGGACCGGCACGATGCCGACCTCGATGTGGCGGAACGGGCGTCATGCCAGTTAAGGCGGTCCAGGTGTGTCCAGCGGTCCGATCAAGGACCCACCATGGCCAACCCTATCTGGCGCGAGGACGCCAGGGCAAGGGTCGGAAATTACTCAGATCCACGTTCGCCGCCCCTTGCCGACACCCGGCTGCGCGTTGCAGCCGGGTCGGAATGTGCGGCGAAAACGGCGTAAGATCAGAGCTCCTTTTTCTTCTCATCGCTCTTCGGCGCAGGGGCTTCGTGCGCGGCGGCTGGATGCGCGGCCGGCGGTGGAGCCGCGTGCTGTTCCGCCGGACGTGCCGGTGCGGCCTCAACTGGGCGCGCGACCGCATGCTCGACCGGCTGCGGTGCCGGACGTTCGGCAACCGGTTCGCGCGTCGCGGCAGGATGTGGGGCCGCCGCGGCGGGCGCCGCCGCATGCTGTTCCGTTGGACGTGCCGGTGCGGCCTCGACCGGATGCGCCACCGCATGCTCGGCCGCCTGCGGTGCCGGATGTTCGGCAACCGGTTCGCGGGCCGCGGCAGGATGCGGGGCCGCCGCGATCGGTGCGGCTGCATGCTCTCCCGCCGGGCGCGCCGGTGTGGCCTCGACCGGACGCGCAACCGCATGCTCGGCCGGCTGGGTCGCCGGGCGCAGAGCAGGTGCTGCCCCGGCCGCGGTCGGATGCGGAGCAACACCATGTGCAGTCGCATGCTCCGCTCCGTTGCCAGGCTTTGCGGGAACGACGCCCGGACCGGTGAATTGCGCGGGATGCGATGTCGCGGCGATCGCCGGACGCCCATTGTTGCGCGACGCCGCGAGAGCCGGAGTGCTGGCAGCAGTGGCAATATGCCTGGTCTGCTCCGCCGTCAGCGGGACGTGATGCTCCAGTTCTGCCTGGTGTTCTTCGGCGGTCGGCTGGGTCGTCAGGCCGCCGGTACCGCCGACATAGCTGACATGGGTATTGTTGATGACGGCGACGTTCTGTGTGTAGACGTTGGTGAGATGGACTGAACCGAAATTATTGGCCGTGCGGTTATAGGCGAAGCGGCCGTTGTCCCAGCGGCCACCCTCGTAGCCGCGTCCGCCGTAGCCGTAACCGTAATTGACGCCACCGTAGTAGCCGACATGCGGCCCCCAGTAGCCGCCGTTGAAGACATAGGCTCCATTGCTCCAACCCCAGTACGGCGGAGTCCACAACAGGCCGACAACCGGTGGCTGCACCCAGGTGCCGGGCACCCAGTAGTAGCCGACCGGCTCGCTCCAACTCCAATAGCCAGGGGTCCAGATATATCCGTATGCCGGCAGCGGCGGTTGGCTGTAGACCGGCAGCATCGGCGGCGCGATCTGCACCGAGATGACGATGCCTACCTGCGCGGCCGCCGGCGGCGCCGCCGCGAGGATCAGGGGACATGCAAGAATGGTCGCGGCAAACAGCAGGCTTTTGAGAGTGGGACGTTGGAAGGTGGTCATGTCATATCTCGCTGCAATGGGTTAGGGTTCAAGAGTCCGCGGCAGGTCGCTTCAGCGGTATCGCGTCTCGCATGACGCGCGCGGCCGGTGGGAAGCCACACCAATGTGACGATCCGGGCTGCGACTGATTGACGGACGAGCGATCCGGTCGCGGACTCCGCTGTGACTGTTGATAGCCGATCCGGATTGGCAGGAGCAGCCTCGGAAACTACTCAGATCGGGGCAATCGAGCGAATCGCGGCGGGCTTCGGGCGCCGGCTGAAATTGGGTTAGCGTCGGTCCGTCTGCTTGAGATGCCGAAGAGCTTGCCGTAAGAACGTCGTGGCGAAGCGACGGACGACCGGCAGCTTGTCCAGGTGTCCCTGAGCTCTTCCGGAGGGATAATCCTTTGAAACTATCGCGCAGACACTGCCATCGGCCCTATCGGTGGAAATTCGGCCTGGTCGCTCTTCTATCGGTCATGCTTCTCGTTTCGCCGGTTGGTGCGGCCGATGATCCAGACCAGTCACCGCATGCCTCGGTCGTGCAGACCGCGCCGCCGCCGCCGGCCAGCGGCACCATCAATCCGATCACCCAGGCCGCGGTGGCGTCCGGCGTTCTCGCCTGTGCCGCCCGGGTCGATCAGGTCGCCAAATTCCTGACGGCAGGCGTTCCAGGCAATTTCTGGCTGTTCCTGCCGGCGACGGCGCGCGACCAGCACATCGTCTCGGCCTCCATCGAGGTCGGCACCAAGGACGTGCCGGCGGCGTATGCCAGCGCCGATTTCGCGCCGGGCATGGCAAATGGCTGCGGCGCGATCTACGAGTCCGTGGTGTACTGGCCAGAGAAGTGCGACGAGGTCGCGGCGAAGCGTTTCACCGGCCTGCCGAAAGGCAAAAATCTCGGCAAGCTGATCCTCAGTCTCGATGCCGGGGCCGGCGCCCGCGTCTTCCTGATGCCGGCCGGCAGTGGTGGATGCGTCAGCATCAAGAAAGAATTGCTCTGACGCCGGGCGGCAAGCCGCGACCACGGATCGACTTGCGCCCGGGACCGCGGCGGCGCCACCAGGAACCCATGCGGCGCTTCGACGTCTCAGGTGAATCGAAAGACCGGACATGGAGCCGCCGTTACGGCGACGCCCCGGGTATGCGCGTCTGTCCGGGAGCCGACACTGATCCTGATTGCTCGGACGATGGATGAGGCGTCTTCGGACCGCCCCCGCCCAGCATAGCCGGGTCCGATATGAGTAGATTCCGAATCTGACGGTGGCGCCGAGTCAGCGATAGAGTCGTGCGCGTTATAGGTTTCGGCCGGTTGGCCGACGCCGGGGGTAGCGTACGCACGATCGCATTGTGAGCATCGGGGCCATGCCGGTGGTCACGCCTTTCCTTGCTCTGGTCGGCGTGCCGTTGGGATGGGGGCACCGTGAAAAACACGCGGTTTCACTGCGAGCATCTTAGCTCTTGTGGCGTGGCGGGTCTGCTCGCCGCGCTGGTTATTGCTGGCCTTGCCGTGGCCGCCTTCGCGGCCGGCGACCAGCCGGGTGCCGCTGACGTGCCGAACTCGGCGACCGCGATAACGCAGGCCGCGGCCCGGGCCGGCGTCTTGTCCTGCGCCGGGCGCGTCGAGCAGGTCGCCCGGTTCCTGGGCACCGGCAACGAGGTCGGATTCCTTTTCTTGCTGCCGCCGCCGCCACGTGACCAGCGCATGGTCGCACTGACAATGGCGATCGGCACCAAGGATGTGTCGGGTGCTTATGCCAGCGCCGATTTCGCGGCATCGCCGCAGGGTTGCGGTGCCAGTTACGAGACGGTGACCTACTGGCCGGACCAGTGCGACGCGGTGGTTGCCAAGCATTTCGCCGGGGTTCGCAAGGCGCCGGATCTCGGCAAGTCCATCGCCGCCCTGGATGCCGGCGGCAATGCCCGGATCTTCCTGATGCCGGCCGGCGAGGCCGGCTGCGTCACCATCAAAAAGGAGTTGCTCTGAGGGTCGCGCGCCCGGACGACCGCTGCCCGGCGCGGGCGGGATGTCTCGCGCGCAGTCTAAGGTCGATTTTGCCGCATTTACTACAAAACGGAGAGGTACAAATGATCAACATGCGGACTGCCACGGCGGTATGCGCCCTGCTGGCAATACCGTCGTTTGCTGTCGCCCAGGTGACAAGCTCCGGCTTCACCACCGCCCCCGGCCCGACGACGATCACCGGCGATTTCAGCACGACGAGCGGCACCAATTCGCTCGCCGTCACCGCCGCTGGTGGCACGGCGGTCACCGGCAACCAGACGGTCGGCGGCACGCTGGGCGTCACCGGCGCGGCCACGGTCGGCGGCACGCTGGGCGTCACCGGCGCAACCACGGTGGGCGGCACGCTGGGCGTCACCGGCGCAACCTCGATGACCGGCGCGCTCAATGTCTCCGGTGCGACCACGATAGCTGCGCTCACGGTCTCCGGCCCGGCGACCTTTACCGGTGCGGTCACCATGGGTGCGGTCACGACCAGCAGCGGGACCGTCACCGGCAACCAGACGGTCGATGGGAACCTGACGGTCAGCGGCCTCATCACCGGCAACGGTGGTGAGGTGATCAACAGCGCTGACGGCACCAAGTCACTCACGGAGGGCAATGCCGGGACGACGATCGCCGGCAACACCGGCATCACCGGCAACGAAACCGTCTCCGGTACCGTATCGTCCGGCGGTCTCCTGACCAGCACCGGCGGTGCCACGATCAGCGGCGGCAATTTCAGCGCGACCAGCGCCAACGGCACCAATTCGATCGTCCTCAGCAACGCCGGGACCACGGTGACCGGCAACCAGACCGTCACCGGCAGCCAGACTGTCAACGGAAACCACGCCGTCACCGGTAACCAGACGATCGGCGGCACGCTGGGCGTCACCGGCGCGACGACGTTGAGCACGCTCGCAACCACCGGCAACGCGACGGTCGGCGGCACACTGGGCGTCACCGGCGCGACCACCTTGACCGGAGCGCTCACGGCGAATGGCGGGGCTACCGTCAATGCCGGCTTCACCGCGAATGGCGGCAGCACGCTGAACAACGGCGCCATCGTCAACGGCGGCTTCACCGCCAATGGCGGCGGCACCATCTGGAGCGGCTCGGGCACCGGCAACTCGGTCGCGGTGAACGCGGCCGGCGCGTCCATGACCAGCACCGCCGGCGCACAGGTCGGCGTCGCCGGCACCTCGGCGAGCATGCGGAGCGCCGACGGCAACACCGTCATCAGCGCCAACAACGGCAGCGCCACGGTCTACGTGACCAACCCCACGACCGGGGCGACGCACGGCTTGACGGTCGGTACTGCCTCCACCGTGCTGTCCGGTGGCACCAACTCGAGCTATATGACCCTGAACAACAGTGGCGCCACGTTCTCCAACTCGGCTGGCAACCCGATCCAGGTCCATGGCGTGGCAAACGGCACCAGCTACTATGACGCGGTGAACCTCGGCCAGTTGCAGGGAATTCAGAGCCGCCTGTCCGGCGGCATCGCCGGGGCCGCGGCAATGGCAGCGATCCCGCCGGTCGACGCCGGCAAGCGGTTCTCCATCGGCGCGGGCGCCGGCGGCTACGGCGGCGAGGCTGGCCTCGCCATCGGGGCTGGCATGCGCTTCAGCGATAACCTGGTGGCGCGTATCAGCGTCGCCGCCTCCCCGACGGTCAGCGGCAGCGGCAGCGGCAGTTTGATGGCGGCGGGCGGCATCACCTACTCCTGGTGAGACCAAGCCGAGCCGGCGCGCTTGCCGGCTCGGCCATCCACCTCGCGTCCACCCAGGCGGGCCACAAGAAAGGACGGCCGCTTCGGCAAATGCCCGACAGCCTTCTCGATTGCCATCCTCCAGGAATCGGCTCAGAGGATCGCGGAAGGTTCAGCGCCTCAGCACTTTGTCACGTACTTCCTTCATCCGATCGCCCTGCTAAACAGATACGTCGATTGACGGCCGACGTGAATAATCCGCTACTGGCCCGCTCCCTGGCATCGTGACAGCAGCGAATTCGTGACCATATAGACGTGGGGCGCTGGTTCGGGGAGCGCCCAATCAAGCACCATAGGCAAATGCCACAAAACCATCTGCGCCAGCCAAAAGCGGCCCGATCGCGACCCAACGCACGCCCCACGCCGGCGCGCGGGGCGCCGCGCGCATCCGCAATCTACTCGGTGGTCGGAATCGGCGCCTCGGCGGGAGGACTCGATGCCTGCCGGAAGCTCATGGACGCACTGCCAGCCGGAAACGGCATGGCCTTCATCCTGGTGCAGCATCTCGATCCGACCCACGAAAGCATGATGGTGGATCTGCTGGCCGGCCACACCTCGATGACCGTGCGGCAGGCCACGGACGGCATGCCGATCGAGCGCGAGCATCTCTATGTCATCCCGCCTGGAACCTATCTTTCCGTCGTTCGCGGTGCCCTGAGCCTTTCGACACCCCAGGCACGACATGGTGCGCGCCTGCCGTTCGATTTCCTGCTGCACTCGTTGGCACAGGACTGCGGTGAGCGTGCGGTCTGCGTGATCCTTTCCGGGTCCGGGGCCGATGGCAGCCTCGGGCTGCAAGCCGTGAAGCAACAAGGTGGACTCGTCATCGCGCAAGATCCCGATGAGGCCGGCTATGACGGCATGCCGCGCAGTGCGATCATGACCGGCATGGTCGATCTTGTGCTGCCGGTGGCGAAAATTCCTGATGCGCTCGCCAGGCACGGGCAGCAATTGGTATTGACCCACCCCGACGACGCTTCAGTTCCCAAGGACAAGGGGCGGGACCGGCTGCCCGAGATCATCGACCTTCTCCGCACCAAGACCGTCCATGATTTCACGCTGTACAAGCCGGGTACTCTTCAGCGCCGCATAGAACGGCGCATGGCGATGGCGTCGATCGAGACCGGCAACATGGCCCGCTACCTCGATATGCTGCGAGGCAACCCAACCGAGCTCGATCTGCTCTCGCGCGATCTGCTCATCAACGTTACCAGCTTTTTCCGCGACCAGAAGGTGTTCGATCTGCTGGCGGCGAAGGTCATTCCTGAACTGGTTGAACGCCGGGAAGATGACCACCCGCTCCGCATCTGGGTTGCCGGGTGCAGCACGGGAGAAGAAACCTATTCCCTGGCAATGCTCTTCCGCGAGGCAATCACGGCGTCCAGGCGCAACATCAAGCTGCAGGTTTTCGCCTCCGATGTCGATCCGGATGCGATCGCAAGCGCCAGAGAAGGCTTGTATCCCGCGGCGATCGAGGCGGACCTGTCGGCGGCACGCCTTGCCCAATTCTTTTCGAAGGAAGATCATAGTTACCGGGTCTCGCCGGAGCTGCGGGCGTCGGTGGTCTTCACGGTGCAGGACGTGCTGGCCGACCCACCATTCTCCCGTCTCGACCTGGTATCCTGCCGAAACCTGCTGATCTACCTGGGCCCGGAGGCGCAGGCCAAGGTTGTGTCGCTGTTCCACTTTGCCCTGCGCCAGGGCGGCATTCTCCTGCTTGGCAGTTCGGAAACGATCGGCACCGACGATGGCCGGTTCGAAGTGATTTCCAAGCCGGAGCGGATCTATCGCCATATCGGCCGCAGTCGGCCCGGTGAACTGGGCTTGCTGCGAAGCTCCGGCGAAGTCGTGCGCGCTTCAGCTCGGCCTGGCCCGGGCCAGCCGGCTTCGCCCCAGGCCGCTCTTGCCGAGCTATGTCGACGGCTGGTGATGGAGAACTACGCGCCGGCCGCGGTGCTGATCAATCGCAAGCACGAATGTCTGTACTCGATAGGGCCAACCGATCGCTATTTGCGCGTGGCGCCGGGACACCCCACGTACGATCTGCTCGCCATGGCCCACCAGGACATCCGCAACAAGCTCCGGTCGGCGCTGCAACAGGCCATTCAGCAGAACACCCGCATCGTCGTCCCGGGCGGACGGATAACCCACAACGGCGAGGCGCATGCCTTCAGCATCGACGTAAGGCCGACTCAGAGCGACGGCGAGGAGCTGCTGCTCGTCTGCTTTGTTGGCGATCAGCAACGGGAGCCGCGGGCTGGTGGTCCTGTCGGCGTGGCAGAGGTGCCGCGGGTTGCCGAGCTCGAACGGGAGCTGGAAGCCACGCGAGCCGAACTGCAAGGCGCCATAAGAAGTTTGGAAATCTCCGGCGAAGAGCAGAAGGCGATCAACGAGGAGGCCTTGTCGGTCAACGAAGAATACCAGTCGACAAACGAGGAGTTGTTGACGTCGAAAGAGGAATTGCAGTCGCTCAACGAGGAGCTGACCGCCCTCAACAGCCAGCTTCAGGAAACCCTGGAGCGGCAGCGCACGATTTCCAACGATCTGCAAAATGTCCTGTACAGCACCGATGTGGCGACGCTGTTTCTCGACGCCAGTCTCAACATCCGCTTCTTCACACCCGCCACTGAGGCATTCTTCCATGTCATTCCCAGCGATGTCGGCCGGCCGCTGGCGGACCTGTCATCGCTGGCTATGGATAGCGCGCTGCTGACCGATGCGGCAACGGTGCTGCGCGACCACGCCGCGCTCGAGCGCGAGATCGACGCGCGGAACGGCGTCTGGTACGTCCGTCGCATATTGCCTTATCGCACCCAGGAAGGCGATGTTGAGGGCGTCGTCATCAGCTTTGCCGACATCACCGAACGGCGGCGGATAGCGGAAGAGTTGGGGGCAGCCAAGCGGCAAGCCGAGCTGGCGAGTGCCGCGAAATCGCGCTTCCTTGCCGCCGCAAGCCATGACCTGCGTCAGCCGCTGCAAACGCTCGCTCTGCTGCAAGGGTTGTTGGCAAAGCTGGTCGAGGGAGAGCGCGCACAGAAGCTGGTCGTACGGCTCGACGAAACGTTGAGCGCCATGTCGGGCATGCTGAACACGCTACTCGACATCAACCAGATTGAGGCCGGGATCGTCCAGGCCGACATGGCCAGTTTCCCAATCAACGATTTGCTGTCACGAATGCACGACGAATTCACCTATCACGCGAACGCCAACAGGCTTGCCTTGCGCGTGGTGCCGTGCAGCCTGTCAGTGCATAGCGACCCGCGCCTGCTGGAGCAGATGATTCGTAACCTGCTGTCGAACGCGTTGAAATACACCAAGCGAGGCAAAGTGCTGCTGGGTTGCCGCCGGCACGAGGGGATGCTGAGCATCGAGGTGTGGGACACCGGCATCGGCATCCGCAATGAGGAACTACAGGAGATCTTCGAGGAGTTCCATCAGGTCGACAATGCCGCGCGCGAACGCAGCCGTGGCCTGGGTCTCGGTCTTTCGATCGTGCAACGCCTGGGGAATTTGCTCGGCCACCGGATCCGCGTGCGTTCGCAGCCCGGCAAGGGCTCGGTTTTCGCGGTCGACGTGATGCTGCCATCGGGCGATACAGCGCCACAGACTGTACCCGATTGGCAGCGTGCCGGTGCCGGACCGCTCGCCGAGGTTCGCCATTCCGGTACGGTTCTGGCCGTCGAGGACGATCCCGAGGTGCGCGATCTGCTCGAAATGTTCCTGAAGGGTGAAGGCTATCGCGCAATAACGGCACCTGACGGTGTCGCGGCATTGGAACTGGTGACGCGAGGAACCATCCGGCCGGATTTGATTCTTGCCGACTATAACCTGCCAAAGGGCATGGACGGGTTGCAGCTTGCGGCACGGCTACGGGAAACGCTGCATTGCCAAACTCCGGTGATCATTCTGACCGGCGACATATCGACCGGCACGTTGCGTCACATCGCGCTACAGGACTGCGTGCAGCTCAACAAGCCGATGAAGTTGAAGGAGCTCACGCAGGCCATCCAGCGCCTGCTTCTGGCATCGCCACCCGCAAAGGAGCCACGCGCGCAGCACCCGCCCGAGGCGGCCGGCGAGCTTGGGCCGCCCGTCATCTTCGTTGTCGATGACGACGGGGAGGTACGCGACGCGGTTCGCGCCGTGCTGGAAGATGATGGTAAGATCGTCGAGGATTTTGCGGCTTGCGAGGAATTCCTCGCGGCGTATCGCCCCGGTCGCGAGGGTTGCCTGGTGATCGACGCCTACCTTCCGGGAATGAGCGGGCTCGAATTGCTGCGGCGGATGAAGGATGCGGGCCATCACCTGCCCGCCATCATGATCACCGGCAACAGCGACGTGGCGATCGCGGTGGAAGCGATGAAAGCCGGCGCCTCGGACTTCATCGAAAAGCCGATCAGCCGCGGCGAATTGCTGGTCTGCGTCGAACGCGCGCTGGAACAGTCGCGGGATTCGAGCAAGCTGCTGGCCTGGCACGACGCCGCGGCGAGCCACGTCGCGGATCTCACACCGCGGCAGCGCCAAATTATGGAGCTCGTCCTTGCGGGCCATCCCAGCAAGAATATCGCCGCGGATCTCCATATCAGCCAACGCACCGTCGAGAATCATCGGGCCTCGATCATGAAGAAGACCGGCTCCAGGTCGCTTCCCGCGTTGGCTCGATTGGCGCTTGCCGCTGCCGGAGATTCACCTGCCGGGGAGTAAGCGCCTCGCCGGGCGGTAGGTAGATTCCGATCCAGGCACGGCGAGCGGCTGCGACCAAATGCGTCTTGCCCCGGCACGAAGCATGACCATCTGAAAAGATAGTCTTGAATGGCAGGGCGACGATTCTTGCGCTGAATGCAGCCCACGTTCCTCACCGGGCGCTGACCGGGTGATCTGGATGATGGGGGACCGCGGACAGCGCCGATCGTGAGCAACCCGTACCATTGCATCGAACGCCGCCCGGCGCCGGTCTCATGCAATGCGCGTGTTCCGTACTACGCGAACAGGCGCCGCCCATGGAGACTCCAATGACAAAAGCACTGATTGCCCTGCTGCTGCTTTCACTCGGTCTCACCGCCTGTGTTATCGGCCCGGATCCCGGCTACGGAAACGGCTGGGGCGATCGGGATCATGCCGCCTATCACGAGGGGGGTGGCTGGAACCACTAGAATTGGCTGCCGCGCGTCGCGCGCCTGGCGACCGCGCGGCGCTTCCGCTCGCGATGACGATCCGGCGGCGCGGCGATCGGCTTGGGTGTAGCCGCGTGCGCACCGTGTCCTGACATTCCGCATGAGTAGTGTCCGAGGCCGGCCGAGGGACCGACTGCGCATATCGTCGCAATGTCTGCTTCCGCATCATGGCTGACGCCGCGGCGTGCGGAGCCCGCATCTGGCATTTGGTGCCACGGCCAGTACGCACCCATATCGCCACGTGTTGCTTCGTGGCGGTAGTACCGGTGCGCAGGCAATCGCGGAGGAGGGGGGTCCGGTTCAGTGCACGCCGATGTCAACCGCGCGATTGCTCGCGTCGGCCACGTCGGTCACGGTCTGGCCGCTCTGCTGCCGCTCGCCGGTCCAGCGCGTCTCGCTCTGCTGAGCCGGGACCATGCCGGTATTCAACGATGCGGTGCGCACCGCGGCCGCACGCTGCTGGGACAGGCGCATATTGCTCGCATCGCCGCCACCGACCGAATCGGACTTGCCGATCAGCGTTGCCGTCAGCGCCGTGTTGTTTTGCATGCTGCTGGCGGCGGTGTTGATCGCCTGCTGCCCGGCGGGATCGATCTGATAGCTGTTGGTTGCGAACGTCACATGGTACCAGGTGATGCCGCCGGCAGGCACAGCAGCCAGCGCGTTTCCCGGCGGGTTGTACGGCACCACCGCGACGGCTTGTCTGGGGCACTGCTGTGCGCACCCTGCCACCAAGCCGAATGCGGCAACCGAGGCAAGCCTGGCCGAGTATCTAAGGAATAATGATATCCTGCGCTCCATGGTATCGTCGCGGGAATTCGTGGTCGAATCGATGTACAGGCGTGCACGGCAAGCGCCCGAGCAATCGTCGTTTGACGGAGCGATGCCGAAGGATCGGCTCGTCAGTGGCCAGCCTGCAGCGTAACCGGCTCGAACGTCATGCTGAACTTCATATAAATTGCCGTCGGTGTGCCGATATGCTGCTCGCCGAGGCGATCGAGGCGGTCGGCAAGGTCGGCAAATGTCGCGGTCTTCGACAGATCGAAGGACAAGGCGCTATTGGCATACAGCGCCATCACCCGATTCGGCTGCGCGGCTGCCTTATATGTGTTTTGCATAACGCTACTCCTGTCTGGCGTTCGGACCGGGATGGGAAGCCCGAGTGTCGGCCCCCGGATGCGGGGGGCCGGCGATGGTTGTGCTGGCCAGTTCCACGGACCAGGCCCGATGCATTCGTGACGTCGAACATAGCCGGTGGCAGATCGTGCGATAGGACCGGAAACTACCTATCCCTCGCTGGCAGGCTGACCTGAGTAGTTTCCGAACCTGCCGCCACGCCGTTACGCATCCCACATCGGTCAACGGGACAGACGGCGATCTTCGCTGCCAATCAATTCCCAGGAGGACACCACATGTTCAGAACTTACCTCGCAGCGGCAACCGCTCTTGCGATGATGACGGGGGTTGCGGTTGCGCAAACCTCTTCTTCGAGCACGACATCAACCCAGTCGACAACGGCAACCCCTGCTCCGGTGTATGGCGGCTCCAGTTCGAGCAGTAGCCAGCAGACCACCGACAGCAACGGGGTCACGGTGGACAAGACGCGGACCTATTCGAACGGCACCAATGTCACGCCGGCCGGCGATCTCGCGACGACACGCAAGTCGAGCGAAACAACCACCGTCCACTGACCGTCCCCATGCCGGATGCCGGGCAGTCTTGCCTGTCCGGTTACCGCCACGCTGATTGGCTGGTGCAGGCTGTTCAATCGACAGCAGCAGGGCCAGCCGCTCGAACTTCCGGGAGTTGTATAATGATCAATACCCCATCGCGTTCCGGCCTGGCACTTGGCCTGGCACTGCTCGGCGGCACGGCTTTGCTGGCCGGCTGCGGTTCGTCGCCACCGCCGGTTACCCAGACTACCTCCACCTCCAGCGAGCGAACCACCACCATGGTGCAGCCGTCGCCGGTGTCATCATCCACCACCACGACGACGCAGCAGGTTCAACGCCCCTGATCTGACAGCACAGCGTGAGGCACTGACGGGCCAATCGGAGTCACGGCTGTTGCCGCCTGCCACGTCGACCGCTTCAACCAGGGCCGTCCATTCCAACACATAGGTTGGCCCGTGGTGCTGCGAGTCTAACCCATCCATACCGAAGGATATTCACCATGCGTGCAAATATCTTGATCGCCCTGACCGTACTCGTGTTGCTTGGCGCGGCGCCGCTGCTGAGTGCCTGCCACACCACTGCCGGCGCCGGCGAAGACATCTCCGCCACCGGCCACGCGATCACGCACAGCGCCGACAAGAATACACCGTAGCCGTCGCAGGCAAGCGTCTGACGAGATGGACAGGGACCGAGTGATCGGCGTCGGCCGGCACATGATCGGGCTCGTGAAGCAAGCCGTCGGCAAGCTGGTCGGCGATATCAAGCTTCAAGTGGACGGCAAGGCGGAACGGCTCGAAGGCAAGCAGCAGAATGTTGCAGGAAGCGTGAAGCACACGGTGCAACGCTAGGGACCTCCCAACATGTCAACGATTCTTCTCATCGTCATCATTCTGCTGCTCATCGGTGCGCTGCCGACATGGCCACATAGCGCTCGCTGGGGCTATTTTCCCAGCGGCGGGCTGGGGCTGGTGCTGATCGTCCTGGTGGTGCTGATGCTCGTTGGGCGGATCTAGGTCGGAACCACGATCGCGCAACTTTCATGCCGCCGGGTTGATCAGATGACGCGCTCCAAAGGCCACCGCCCCTGGCCGCTTGCCGACTCGCGTGCGGTTCGAAGCATACGATGCAGGGGAGCGGGCCTCTGCGATGATTCCGTTCCATAGGAGGACCAAATGGAAAAGACCGACACAGTCATCGCTGTTTTTGCTGACCACCAGGCAGCGGAAGCGGCCGTGAAAAAGCTGACCGCTTCCGGATTCGATATGAAGAACCTCAGCCTTGTAGGCAAGGGATACCACAGCGAGGAAAAGGTGGTCGGCTTCTATAGCGCTGGCGATCGAATCAAATTCTGGGGTCTGCGCGGCGCGTTCTGGGGCGGCTTCTGGGGCTTGTTTCTCGGCGGGCTGTTTATGACGATTCCCGTCGTCGGGCATGTCATCGTGCTCGGCTACCTGGCATCGGTTGCGATCTCGGGCATCGAGACCGCCGTCATGGTCGGTGGACTGAGTGCGCTTGGCGCGGCGCTCTATAGCATCGGCGTGCCGAAGGATAGCGTGATTGAATACGAGTCCGCCTTGAAAGCCGATGCTTTTCTGGTAATGGCACACGGCCCGGCAGGGGAAGTGGCGCGTGCCCAAACGATCCTTGGGACAGCAAAGCCCGTACGCCTGGATGTGCATGCGGGCGTGCAAGCGACAGAACCGGCGGATCATCAGGTCCCCGCGGCGGTTTGAACGACCGGCGCAAGTCTGCCATAGATTAACGCGTCGTCAGTCAAATCGCGGAAAGATCGGTGATCCCCGGCTGATCCCACCCCCCTTGTCACGGCCAGCCGTGACAAGGGGTTGGTCGGATCGGCCAGTAGAGGGCTTGTCGAACTTAGAGGGTAGATCATGGCCATAACCGCCGTTTTGCCTTCCACAAGCACGCCCTTGGGGAAGTCGGCACCGGCGACGAAGGATGACGGACCAGGCGGCCTGACCGGCGACGAGGCCCGCCGTCGCCTGGTGAAGTTTGGTCCCAACGCAATACCTGATACCACGATGCATCCATTGCGCCGGGCGCTCGACAAATTCTGGGCGCCAGTACCGTGGATGCTCGAAGCGGCGATCGTGCTTCAGGTCGTGCTGGGCGACTATCCCGAAGCCGGAATCATCGCCGGCCTGCTGATGTTCAACGCAGCGATCGGACTTTTCCAGGAGGGGCGCGCGCAGGCCACCCTTGCCGCACTGAAATCGAGACTCGCGCTGACCGCATCTGTCAGGCGCGATGGCGCATGGAACACCGTACCCGCAACCGAGCTGGTGCCGGGCGATATGGTGAAGCTATCGCTCGGGGCCGTGGTAGCCGCGGATGTGCGTTTGACCAGCGGCGAGGTATTGCTCGACCAATCCATGCTGACCGGGGAATCGGTTCCCATCGAAGCGGGCGCTGGCCTGCAAACCTACGCGGGAGCGTTGGTGCGGCGCGGTGAAGCGGTGGCGGAGGTCACGGCAACCGGCGCGCGTACCAAGTTCGGCCGCACCGCGGAACTCGTCCGCACCGCCCACGTCGTCAGCTCGCAGCAGAAGGCGGTGCTGCGTGTCGTGCGCAATCTCGCAGCGTTCAATGGTGTCCTCATCACGTTGTTGGTGGCCTATGCCTGGTTTCTCACGATGCCGGTCGGCGAAATCATCCCCCTGGTGCTGACGGCGGTCCTCGCATCGATACCGGTCGCTCTGCCAGCCACCTTCACCCTTGCGTCAGCGCTTGGCGCGCGTGCCCTGGCGAAGCTGGGTGTTCTGCCGACCCGTCTTTCCGCGGTGGACGAAGCGGCATCGATGGATGTCCTCTGCGCCGACAAAACCGGCACGCTGACACGCAACGCCCTGACGGTGACAACGGTGCGGGCCATGCCGGGATTCGACGAGGCGCGGGTGCTGATGCTGGCTGCGCTGGCGAGTTCGGATGGCGGCGAGGATCCGGTCGACGCCGCCATTCGCGCGGCCGGCAGCGGCAAGGGTGCCACCGATGCGCCGCACATCATCGGCTTCGTCCCGTTCGATCCGGCAACGAAGATGTCGGAGGCGACCGTCGCGGACCAGACCGGCGGCACGCCCAATGGGACACAGCGCGTGGTGAAGGGGGCGTTTGCCGCGGTCGTTGGTCTGGCGCCGCCGTCGGCAATCGCGACACAAGCGGCGCAAGAGCTTGAAGGTCAGGGTTTCAGGGTGCTGGCGGTTGCGGTCGGGCCGCCAACAGCGATGAAGCTGGCGGGGCTGATCGCACTCAGCGACCCGCCCCGCACGGACTCGGCCGCGCTCGTCAGCGAACTGCGGGAGCTGGGCGTGCGCACCGTGATGGCAACCGGGGATGCGCCAGCCACGGCGACCATCGTTGCAAAGGCGGTGGGGCTCACCGGCGCGGTCTGCCCGCCCGGTCCAATTCCGCAGGCCGTACACCCCGAGACGTTCGCGGTCTTCGCCGGCGTGCTGCCGGAGGACAAGTACAAGCTCGTCAAGGCGTTCCAGAGGGGCGGCCACATTGTTGGCATGTGCGGCGACGGCGCCAACGATGCGCCGGCGCTCCGCCAGGCGCAGATCGGCATCGCGGTCTCGACCGCGACCGACGTCGCCAAGTCGGCCGCCGGCATGGTGCTGACCGAGCCCGGGCTCGCCGGCATCGTCGCCGCGGTCAAGGAAGGGCGCGTGACGTTCCAGCGCATCCTGACCTACACACTGAACTCGATCACCAAGAAGACGGTGCAGGTGCTGTTCCTGGCCGTCGGCCTGGTCATGACGGGTCATGCGGTTCTCACGCCCCTGCTGATGGTCCTCATCATGATCTTCGGCGACTTCCTCGGCATGTCGATAACGACCGACAATGTGCGACCATCGCCGATGCCAAATGCGTGGCACATCGGCAATCTGACGGTCGCTGGCGTGGTCATGGGCTGTGGCGAGCTGGTGTTCTGCACATCCGTCCTGGCGTTCGGCGTCTACCGGATGGGGTTCGACACCGGAACTCTGCAGACGTTGGCTTTTGTTGGTGTGGTGTTCGGCAACCAGGCGACCACCTATACCAATCGCGAACGCCGACGCCTTTGGTCCTCTCGCCCGAGCTTCTGGCTTGCCGCATCATCGGTCGCCGATGTCCTGATCGCCGCGGCATTGGCCGTCGGCGGGATCGCCATGGCACCCTTGCAGCCGTTGGTGGTGGCCGCCGCGCTTGCCGCGGCTATCGCCTTTGCCGTCGCCCTGGATTTCGTCAAGGTTCCGCTGTTTCGCCGTCTCAGGATCACCTAGGGTGGCGACAGGCTGTCGCGAGGATACCGATGAAGATCTATTCAAAGGATTTCCGAGTTCACGAGGGAGATGAGGTCGCCCTCAAGAAATGGCCGACGCTGGTCGATCCCGTCTACAAATCCAAAGAGCAGTACCACGAGATTCTCCAGGACCACGTCGCGCGACTAAGCGCGCAACAGCAGCTTCTCTATGCGTCCGGTCGGTATGCCGTCCTGCTGATCTTTCAGGCGATGGATGCGGCGGGAAAGGATGGCGCCATCAAGCACGTGATGTCGGGGATCAACCCGCAAGGCTGCCAGGTGTTCAGCTTCAAGCATCCCAGCGCTATCGAATTGCAGCACGACTTTCTCTGGCGCACCACCCGCGATCTGCCCGAACGCGGACGCATCGGCATCTTCAACCGATCATACTACGAGGAGGTGCTGGTCGTCCGCGTCCACCCGGAAATTCTCCGCAGCCAAGGCATCCCGGATCCGCCGCGCGATAACGAGGTGGTCTGGCGTCACCGGTATCGGTCCATCGTGGATCTGGAACGACACCTGCACGACAACGGCACTCGAATCGTGAAGTTCTATCTTCATCTTTCGAAGGAAGAGCAGCGCAAGCGCTTCTTGCAACGGATCGATGAACCGGAAAAGAATTGGAAGTTCAGCCTTGCGGATATCGAGGAGAGGAAATTCTGGAAGCACTACATGAAGGCGTATGAGGAATGCCTGAGTGCGACAAGCACAGGTCACGCGCCCTGGTATGTCGTGCCTGCCGACGACAAGGAGAATGCCCGACTGATCGTGTCCCAGGTCGTGCTTGATACGTTGGAAGGACTGAAAATGTCCTATCCAAAGACGACGGGTGAGCGTCGGCAGGAATTGCAGGCGATCCGCAAGCATCTTGCGAAGTCAGAACCTTGACTGTGTCGCCGGAACAAGATCGTGACCAAGGAGCGGGCGATTTATACCAGCATCCTGATACTCACGGACGGTTCGGAACTTGCCAGGAAGGCCGTCCAGCACGGCATCTCGGCGATCCTCCTCGGCAGCGAGACGGCCAAGGTGCTCACGCATGCGACGATTCCGGGGCTGGTTTATCGATGAGGGCGGTGGCTGGGCACTGCCGTGCGTCCGCCGTGTCTTGTTTGGCTCGGTGTCTCGGCGCGGTCACGATGGTGTGAGTTCCACCGGGCGCGACCGACAACCGCAACCGTCTCACCGTCTGGCCACCAGCACGCAGGCGAGGGCAGCCGCCGGCATCGCTGTCGGCGGCTGCCTTCGGATCAAGCGCTTACTGAATGCCGATGGTGACGCCCGGCAGGTAGACGCCGACGGCAGGCCCGTAAACCACCGGCGGTGGAGCATAATATGGCGCATAATATGGCGCACCGTAAACCACCGGCGGAGCAGGATAGTAGCCGCCGCCGCCGCCGCCATGCCAATCGCCGTGGCGGTCGCCACCACGGTGCTCGTCCCGACGCTGCTCCGCGTTAGCCGATGCAATAAATGTCCCGAGCACGAGGAACGCGGAGATTGCGAGCCCCGATGTGAGCTTCGCCGACAGATGGCGTCTCGAATTGGTACCGGTGATGCAGGCCATTACGACCTCCTTTGATGAGCATGGTGTCACGCCGCCGATCGGCGACGGCGGACGTGGCTAGCTGTGCGACGCGGTGCCGTGGTGGCGAGAGCTCTGGAACACCTGATCGGCGACCTTCTTCTGTGCATCAGGCATTGAATTGTACAGTGTCTCGAACGACGCGGTTAGGGTCTTCAATCCATCGACATGCGCCTGGGCGAATTTCTCGTAGTTCTGCAAATCGGCCACCGCGGTGATGCTTTGCGGGGCCTGGGCAGTCTCGTCCGCGATCAGCTTTTGCATGGCGGCGGCATTATCCCGCATCGCCTGCGCGACGCTGGTCCAGTTCGCTTCCTCCTGCGGCGTGATTTTCAGCGCCGCGTGAAGACTGGCGATCCGCTGCTCAACGGTCTCCGCTTTCGTCGCCATGGCTCCCGCCGCGGCCTTGGTCCGCGGTGCCGCCGCCGCCGTGGCGCTGGGCGCGGTGCTGGCGCCGTCGGCGGGAGCCGCGGCCAGCGGACTGACAAACATCGTGGCACCCATCAGGGCCGCGAGCGCAATCGAGCGTGCAAACGGCACGGGCATTGCGAGCGGGTGGGAGAGACGTGACATGAGCGTATCCTTTCTGGGTTCCGGCAAGGAATGATGACGTCGCCGCGTCACCGCTTGCGAGCGGCGCAATGGCAACTTGCCAAATTAGAAACTAGCGCCGCGGCCGACGATCGTCAGCCCTCGGAAACTACCTAGGCCGCAGCGCCTTGCCGTGGCTGGCGTCCGATGCGTGCCGCGCCTGGGCACAACAGCGGTTGTGCCATGTTCCAGCCGGGCAGGCTCCTAGCCGCGACCGGGTACGTCGCTTTTTGGCCACTGCCCCGGATGGGTGCTAAGCTGGGCTGGAAGCTATCGCAGCGCGTGACCATCTCACGCAGGCGACAGTCCCCACATAAGCGGTCAACTCGCGCTGCAAGTGCCGCAGAAAGGCCGAATTGTCATCACTCATCGATCGCCTCGTTCGGCGCGAACCGTCGCCTTCTCCCTGGCTCAGCAGTGATCCGGTTCGGGCCGAGCTGTTCAGCGTCGAACGCCTCGAAGAGCATGCGCGAAGCCTCGCGATTGCACAGCCGGTCACCCCGGGGCCTAGCCGCGGCCAACCCCTGGCCCGCCGCCTGGCCGACAATGGCGCCGTACTGCTCCGCGCCTACCGTGTGATCGCCGGAGCGGTCAATGAGCGCCGTGCCATCACACCGGCGGCCGACTGGCTGGTCGACAACTATTACCTCGTCGAACGGCAGATTCGTGAAATCCGTTCCTCGCTGCCGCCCGGCTACTATCGGCAATTGCCGAAACTGGCCGATGGACCGTTCGCCAGCTATCCGCGCGTGTTCGGCCTGGCCTGGGCCTTCGTCGCGCACACCGACAGCCACTTCGACGCCGAGATGCTGTGCCGTTTCGTGCGCGCCTACCAGGAGGTGCAGCCGCTGACGATCGGCGAACTCTGGGCGGTCGGCATCACGCTCAGGATCGTACTGGTCGAAAACCTCCGGCGCCTCGCCGACCTGATCGTGAACAGCCGTGCCGCACGGCAGCAGGCAGATCGTCTTGCCGACCGCTTGCTCGGCGCCGGCGACTGCATCGCGGAGCCCGCCTCCGTGGTGCTCGCAGAACTGCAAGGTAGCAGCCTGTCCGGCGCATTCGCCGTCCAGCTCGTGCACCGGTTGCGCGACCAGGATCCCAGGATCACGCCCGCGCTGACGTGGCTCGACCAGCGTTTGGCGGCGCAGGGAACCACGGCCGACGCGGTGGTGCACGATGAACACCAGGCGCAGGGTGCCGCCGCCGTCACCGTGCGCAACATCATCACTAGCATGCGCCTGATCTCCGACGTCGATTGGCCGGACCTGTTCGAGCGCGTCAGCCTGGTGGACGAGGTACTCGCGGCGGGCAGCGCATTTCGCGATATGGATTTCCCGACGCGTAGTCTCTATCGCGGCGCCATCGAAGCATTGGCGCGCGGCTCGAACCGCACGGAACTCGACGTTGCCGGCCGCGCCCTCCAGGCGGCGCAACCGGCTGGGTCGGCGAATCCCGCGCCAGCCCCTTCCGCGCCAGCCGAGCCCGAGCCAGCCAATCCCGAAGTGGAGCAGGTCCGCCACGCCGATCCCGGCTATCACCTGCTCGCCGGCGGCCGCCGCGCCTTCGAAGCGGCGATCGGCTACCGGCCACCGCTGGCCTCCTGGCCTGGACGCCTGAGCAGGGTAGCCGGCATCCGCGGTTACGTCGCGGCAGGCGGCGTGGTCGCCGCGATCCTGCTCGCAATTCCGCTGCTCATCCTGCACGCCCGCGGCCTCGCCCCGTTGTGGCTGAGCCTGCTCTGTGCGCTGGGCACAATCCCCGCCATCGACGTGGCGGTGGCGCTGGTGAACCGCGGCATAACGCGCGGCGTCGGCGCGACACTGCTGCCCGGATTGGAACTGCGTAACGGCGTGCCCGCACAGTTACGTACGCTCATCGCAGTACCCACGCTGCTGACAACCAAAGTGGCGATCGAGGCGCAGATCGAGCGCCTGGAGATCCACCACCTCGCCAGTCCAGAGGGAGATCTCCACTTCGCGCTGCTCTCGGACTGGCTGGATGCCGCGACAGAGCATGTCGACGGCGATGCGGCGCTGCTGGAAACCGCGATTGCCGGCATCGCGCGGCTCAATCGCCGCTATGGTCCCGCGCCCGGTGGCGACCGCTTCCTGCTGCTGCACCGCAAGCGGGTATGGAACGCCGGCGAGGCGCGCTGGATCGGTTGGGAACGCAAGCGCGGCAAGCTGCACGAACTGAACCGGCTGCTGCGCGGGGCAACCGATACGAATTTCCTGGAACTCGGTGGGCAGCCGCCGCGAATGCCCGCCGATGTGCGCTACGTCATCACGCTGGATGCCGACACCAGGCTGCCACGCGACACCGTGCATCGGCTGATCGGCAAGATGGCGCACCCACTCAACCGGCCGTACTTCGACGCCGCTCTAGGCCGCGTTGTCGCCGGTTACGGCGTGCTGCAGCCCAGGGTCACGCCGTCACTGCCGGTCGGTCGCGAGGGTTCCCTGTTCCAGCACGTCTTTTCCAGCATGAACGGCATCGACCCTTATGCCGCCGCCGTCTCCGACGTATACCAGGACCTGTTTGGCGAAGGTTCCTACGCCGGCAAGGGCATCTACGACGTCGACGCGTTCGAGGCCGCGCTCGTCGATCGCGTGCCGGACTCCACCCTGCTCAGCCACGACCTGTTCGAGGGCGTATTCGCCCGCGCCGGTCTCGCCTCCGACATCGAGGTAGTCGAGGAATTCCCCGCCCGCTACGACGTTGCCGCGAGGCGCCACCACCGCTGGGCGCGCGGCGACTGGCAGTTGCTGCCGTGGTTGATCGGCCACGGACCGATCGGCGGCGCGGATCGGATCCGTAACGCCATCCCGGCGATGGGCCGTTGGAAGATGTTCGACAATCTTCGGCGAACACTGTCGGCACCGGCCTGCACGCTGGCATTGTTGGCGGGATTGGCAATGCCGCTTGCGGCAGCCTCGGTGTGGATCGGGTTTGTGCTGCTGACGATCCTGCTGCCTCCACTCCTCCCCGTCCTCTCCGTCATCGTGCCACGCCGCGGCGGCATCACGCTGCGCAGCCATCTGGGAGCGCTTGGCACCGACCTGCGAACAGCGCTGGCGCAGACTGCGCTCGACGTCATCTTCATGGCGCATCAGGCCTGGCTGATGGGCGATGCGATTCTGCGCACCCTGGTGCGGTTGTTCGTCACCCGCCGGCACCTGCTCGAGTGGGTTCCGGCGGCACAGGCGACGATCGGCCCCCGCCTTGACCTTCTCGGCTTCTATCGCGTCATGATCAGCGGCGTTGGGTTCGGCTTCGCGGCGCTGCTGGTGCCGCTGCTGTCGCGGCACGGCACCTTGGTGCTGGCGCACGGCATGGCGGCGCTGGGCACCGTGCCGCTCGCGCAAGGCACCTGGTCGTTGGGTACCTGGCCGCTGGCGGTGCCGCTCGCCGCGCTGTGGATTGCCTCGCCGGCGATCGCACGCTGGACCAGCCGGCCACCGCCCATCGCCGGAGGGATCGCCGTTTCGGCGGCCGACGCGCGCGCGCTGCGGCTGATCGCGCGGCGCACCTGGCGATACTTCGAAACCTTCGTGACAGCGGCCGACAACATGCTGCCGCCGGACAATTTCCAGGAAGACCCGGCGCCCGCGCTGGCCCACCGCACGTCGCCGACCAATCTCGGCCTTTGTCTCCTCTCCACGGCCACCGCGCGCGACTTTGCCTGGCTGGGCACTACCGAAGCGGCCGAGCGGCTGGACGCAACGCTGACCACCATGGGGCGCCTTGAACGCTTCCGCGGGCATTTCTTCAATTGGTACGACACCAACGACCTGCGCCCGCTCGATCCCCGCTATGTCTCCACCGTGGACAGCGGGAACCTCGCCGGCCACCTGATCGCACTCGCCAACGCCTGCCACGAGTGGACCGTCCGCACACCAAATTCCGCGCAGCGCCTGGGCGGCATCGCCGACGCCCTCGAACTCGCACGTGCAGCGACCGATCGGCTGCGCGACGGGCGACGCACCCAGACCGCAACCTGGCAGCAGCTCGACCAGGCGCTCACCGCGCTGGCCGTCGAATTGCAACTGCCGGACCTGGCCGATGCAAACCTCGCGGCACGGCTGACGGACCTTGCGGCGCAGGCGGACACCGTGGCCGACATCGCCGCGGCTTTCGCCAGCGAACGGGGCGACGACACGGGTGCAGACATGCTGTTCTGGCTTGCCGCGACGCGCCGCTCGATCGACAGCCATCGGCGTGACATCGTTGCGTCGCCGGATGCCGCCGCCGCTCTCGCGACCCGCCTCGCCGCGCTCGCAGCGACCGCGCGCGGGATGGCCCTCGAAATGGGCTACGGTTTTCTGCTCGATCCGGACCGCAAGCTGCTCTCGATCGGCTATCGCGTGCAGGACGGCACCCTCGACCCGAGCTGCTACGATCTGCTTGCGTCCGAGGCACGGCTTGCGAGCTTCATCGCCATCGCCAAGGGCGATGTCCCGGCGCGCCACTGGTTCCATCTCGGTCGCGCGGTCACGCCCATCGCCAATGGCGCCGCGCTGATTTCCTGGTCGGGTTCGATGTTCGAATACCTGATGCCGTCGCTGGTGATGCGCGCGCCGGCCGGGAGCCTGTTGGAGCAAACCAGCCACCTGATCGTGCGGCGGCAGATCGGCTATGGCAAATCTCTAGGCCTGCCCTGGGGTGTTTCGGAATCCGCCTACAACGCCCGCGACCTGGAGCTCACCTACCAATACTCCAACTTCGGCGTTCCCGGGCTCGGCCTGAAGCGCGGTCTGGGCGACAACGCCGTCGTGGCGCCGTATGCGACGGCGCTCGCGGCCATGGTCGATCCGACAGCGGCGGCTCGCAATTACGAGCGGCTTGCCGGCATCGGAGCACGCGGACGCTACGGCTTCTACGAGGCACTGGATTACACGCCGATCCGCCTGCCGGAGGATGCCAAGGTCGCGATCGTGCGTGCCTACATGGCGCATCATCAGGGCATGACCATCGTCGCCATCGCCGATGCATTGCTGGATGGCGCGATGCGCGCGCGGTTCCACGCCGAACCGATGGTGCAGGCGACCGAACTGCTGTTGCAGGAAGGCACGCCGCGCGACGTCGCCGTGGTGCGTCCCTGGGCCGCCGACGCAAAGGATGCGGCGGTGCGGCAGGTCGGACCGCAGGCTGGAAGGCGACTTGTCACCGCGCACAATGCGTCGCTCACGTCCCATCTGCTGTCGAACGGCCAATACGCGGTGATGCTGACCGCTGCCGGCTCCGGCTACAGCCGCTGGCGAGGCATCGCGGTGACGCGATGGCGCGAGGATGCCACGAGCGACGACTGGGGCTCGTACGTCTACCTGCGCGATGTCGGCAGCGGTGAGGTCTGGTCCGCCGGATTCCAACCCAGCGGCACTGAGCCCGACACCTATGAAGTCATGTTCAACGAGGATCGCGCCGAGTTCACCCGGCA
>Ga0181521_10001640_pt1 | contig 27341 bp, 26 predicted proteins | sample PEATcosm2014_Bin_32_FD_119764 | JGI IMG/M metagenome (GOLD analysis project Ga0181521, IMG submission 119764) | Peatland microbial communities from MTU Mesocosm Facility, Houghton, MI, USA - PEATcosm2014_Bin02_60_metaG | ecosystem: Environmental > Terrestrial > Soil > Wetlands > Peat | place...
AACTCGGCCTGCTCGACCGCCTGGACCACCAGTTGTGCGATCCGGTCCCCCCGTCGGACCTGGTAGTCGTCGGTCGGGTCGGTGTTCACCAGGAGGACGGCCAGTTCGCCGCGATAGCCGGGGTCGACGAGCCCGGGCGTGTTGAGGCACGTCACGCCGTGACGGAGCGCGAGGCCGCTGCGGGGCAGGACGAACCCGCCGAACCCAACCGGCAGGGCGAGCACGATGCCGGTCGGCACAAGGGCCCGGCCCCCGCCGGCGGCGAGGTGGGCGTCCTCTCGTGCGTACAGGTCGGCGCCGGCGTCCCCGGGACGGGCGTAGCCCGGCACCGGTAGGTCCGGGTCGAGCTGGTGCAGCGGGACGTCGACCACAGCCAGAAGCTAATGGCACCAGTTCGGCTGGTTCGCCTCGCCGATCCGGTACCGTCAGCCGCCCCACGGCACCGAAACAGGCCCGGCCCACCGACACCGATAGCATCGCCGAGCGTGCTGGCCTGGATGGACCTCGAGATGACCGGGCTCGAGCCCCGGCGCGACGTCATCGTCGAGATCGCCGTCCTCGTCACCGACGACGACCTCCAGGTCGTGGCCGAAGGTCCCGACCTCGTCGTGTCGGCCACCGCCGAACAGCTCGAAGCCATGGAGGACGTCGTCCGCGCGATGCACACCCGCTCGGGACTGCTCGAGGAGATCCGGAGTTCGACGGTGTCGCTGGCCGACGCCGGCCAGAGCGTGCTCGCGTTCTTGAAGGAGCACATCCCCCAACCCCGCAGCGTGCCCCTGGCCGGCAACTCCATCGGCACCGACCGGCGCTTCCTGGCCGCGCAGCTCCCCGAAATCGAGGACTGGCTCCACTATCGCTCAGTCGACGTGTCGACCATCAAGGAGCTATGTCGACGCTGGTACCCCGAGGCGTACGCCAACGCGCCCGGGAAGCAGACCGCGCACCGGGCCATGGACGACATCAAAGAGAGCATCGCCGAGCTGGCGTTCTACCGCGGCGCCATCTTCGCGCCCCCCGGCGCCCAAGCACCGAAGAGAGCCGCGAACGCGTGAGCGACCGCCAGCCGATGTCCCTCGAGGAAGCCACCGCCCTGTTGACCGCTCCCGGAGGGCTCTTCGAGATCGAATCGCGAGAGATCCGCGGGGTCACGGTGCGCACGTGGAAGAGCGCCCCACGGTCGCTGCGAGATGTCTTTGCCATGTCGCGGGCCCATGGCGACGCCGGGTTCTTGGTGTACGAGGACGAGACGATCTCCTTCGCCGAGCATTACCGGGCCGCGGCGACCTTGGCCCACCGGCTCATCGAGACCTTCGGCATCGAGAAGGGCGATCGCGTCGCCATCGCCATGCGCAACCTGCCCGAGTGGGTGATTGCCTTCTGGGCCGCCACCATCTCGGGCGCCGTCGTGGTCCCGGTCAACGCCTGGTGGACCGCCGAAGAGCTCGTCTACGGCCTCTCGGACTCGGGGACCAAGGTCGCCTTTTGCGACACCGAGCGGGCGACCCGCATCGCCCGGGCGCCCAACGGGCTGAGCCAGCTTCGGGGAATGGTGTTGGTGGACGAGGCCCGCTCTGGCCAGGGTCCCGACCTCGGTTCGGTTACCCTCGGCGGCCACGTCGAGCTGGTCGCGTTCGACCGGCTGCTGGGCCAGGTCGAGGACACCGTCGAACCGCCCGAGGTGGACATCGACCCAGAGGACGACGCCACGATCTTTTACACCTCCGGCACGACCGGGCGGCCCAAGGGGGCGGTCGGCACGCAGCGGAACTGTTGTACCAACCTCATGAACATCTTCTTCGTAGGGGCCCGGGCCATGACCCGCGCCGCCGCGACCCAGGCCGGTGCCGCCGGGGACCCGGGCGGCGGCGCTCCCCGGACGCAACGAAGCGGCCTATTGTCGATCCCGCTCTTCCACGCGACCGGCTGCCTCGCCGCCATGATCCCGACGACCGCCACCGGCGGGAAGCTGGTCATGATGCACCACTTCGACCCCGAGCGGGCCCTGCAGCTGATCGAACGGGAACGGCTGACCAGCTTCGGCGGCGTTCCGACCGTGGTGATGCAGGTCCTCGACCACCCGGACTTCGCCAAGTACGACACGTCATCGATCGAGTCGGTCTCCTACGGTGGCGCGCCGGCCCCGCCCGACCTGGTCCGCCGGATCAAGGACCACTTCCCCCTCGGCGAGCCCGGCAACGGCTACGGCCTCACCGAGACCTCGGCCATGGTCACCATCAACGGTGGAGCCGACTACGTGCGCAAGCCGGACAGTGTCGGTCCCCCGGTCCCGGTCGACGAGCTGGCCATCATCCCCGAGGAGTACTCCGGGCTAGAGCCCGGACCCGAGCTCCCCACCGGTCCCGACGTGGTCGGCGAGTTGTGGGTCCGAGGCCCCAACGTGGTCCGCGGCTACTGGAACCGACCCGAGGAGACCGCCCTGGTCATCACCCGCGGTTGGCTCCACACCGGCGACGTGGCCCGGATCGACGAGGAGGGGTTCGTCCACATCGTCGACCGCGCCAAGGATGTGGTCATCCGGGGCGGGGAGAACGTCTACTCCGTGGAGGTGGAGTACGCCCTCCACGAGCACCCGGCCGTGGCCGAGTGCGCCGTGTTCGGGGTGCCCCACCCGACGCTCGGCGAAGAGGTCGGAGCGGCCGTCGTGCTGCGCCCGGGCACGAGGGTGACCGCCGACGAGCTGGCCACCCACCTGCGTCAACACGTCGCCGGGTTCATGGTGCCCAACCACTTCTGGTTCCGCGACGTGCCGCTGCCCCGGAACCCGGCCGGCAAGGCCCTCAAGCGCGAGCTGCGCGCGCAGCTGCTCGCCGAGACGCCCGCCTCGCCCTCGTCGTAGGGACCGGCTCGACTCGTAGGGACCGGAAAAACATCCCCAAACCCGTAGCGACGGCCCGATCGGCTGACGCACCATGGCCCCTGCCCGTATTGTGAAGGGGAGCGATGGCTCAATGGCTGCACACCGAGATGGTTTGCCAAGAGGCCCAACTCACCGCGAACGGGGTGGAAGCGGACTTCGAGGTGGGGGCGCTCGTGGAGCTCCTCATCCCCCACCTCGTGCGGGCGCTCGCCGACAACGAGGAGTTGCGACAAGGGATCATTCGGCGAATCCGCACCGCCCTCACCGACCCCACCCTGGCGCCGGCGGCCCTGGACTTTGAGGCCGGGCTGCTCGCGGCCCCCACCCCCGAGCAGTTCAGCGAGCTCCTTCGCCAACTCGGGTGGGTCCGATCCGATTCCTAACCGCCCGGACGCGACCTTCGACGCCGGCCCGGCCGAGGGCGCGAACGGATGCTCGCTCTGCGACACGCGCGACGACTGCGGGGAACCGCACCGCGCCGTCCTCCCGGCCGGGCCCGCCTTCCGACGCGGCGTGTTTCGCGGTCAAGACCGGCCCAACTGGCCGATCACCCCTGGGCGCCCGGCGGGCGCCGACGCTCAGCGGTTGGGCTGGGGGGTGACCCGGAGGTACGGCTTGATCGCCCTGAAGCCCTTCGGGAACTTGGTCTTGGCGTCCTCGTCGGAGACCGCCGGGACGATGATCACGTCCTGACCGTCCTTCCAGTTGACCGGGGTGGCGACCTGGTAGCCGGCGGTCAGCTGCAACGAGTCGAGGACCCGGATGATCTCATCGACGTTGCGCCCGGTGGAGGCCGGGTAGGTCAGGGTGAGCTTGACCTTCTTGTCAGGGCCGATGATGAAGACCGAGCGCACCGTCAGGGTGTCGCTCGCGTTCGGGTGGATCATGTCGTACAGGTCGGCCACCCGACGGTCCTCGTCGCCGATCAGCGGGAAGTTGAGGGGCGAGCCCTGGGTCTCCTCGATGTCGCCGGCCCAGCCCTTGTGGGACTCGACGCCGTCGACCGACAGGCCGATCAGCTTGGCGTTGCGCTTGTCGAACTCGGGCTTGGCCTTGGAGAACGCCCCCAGCTCGGTGGTGCAGACCGGGGTGAAGTCCTTGGGGTGGGAGAACAGGATCCCCCAGCTGTCGCCCAGCCACTCGTGGAAGTTGATGGTTCCCTCGGTGGTCTCAGCGGTGAAATCGGGGGCGGTGTCGCCCAATCGGATTGCCATGGTGGAGGTCCTCCTCTTCCCTGGCCGAGGGCTCGTCGAACTTCCCCTCGTGCCGGACCCTGCGTCGTCGAATCCACCTTAACGCTGGTTCGAGCAATTGTCGACTCAGCAAGTCAAGTTTTTGACTGGGGGCCCTGGGCGCGTCGTCCCAGCCGAGATGGCATGGCCGAGACGCCCGCCCGGTCATGCCAAAATCCCCCCTTGTGCCTCCGAAAGACGACCGTCGCCCCGTGTCCGGCCCGCCGGGCCAGACGGTCCTTGTCGAGCGGCGGGGTGCGGTCACGGTGATCACCATCGACCGTCCGGAGGTCCGAAACGCCGTCGACAGCGCCACTGCGGAGGCCCTGCGGGTCGCCTTCGCGGCCTTCGACGAGGAGCCCGACGCGGCGGTCGCCATCCTGACCGGTTCGGGTGGCACCTTCTGTGCGGGGGCCGACCTCAAGGCCTTGGCGGAGGGCGACCGGCGGCCGGTCTCGGATTCGGGGCCGGGGCCCATGGGGCCGACCCGGATGACCCTGACCAAGCCGGTGGTGGCGGCCGTCGAAGGCTATGCGGTGGCCGGCGGCCTCGAACTCGCCATCTGGTGCGACCTGCGCGTCGCCGCCGAGGACGCGGTCTTCGGGGTGTTCTGCCGGCGCTTCGGGGTGCCCCTGGTCGATCTCGGCACCGTGCGGTTGCCCCGCCTCATCGGGGCCAGCCGGGCCATGGACATGATCCTCACCGGCCGCGCCGTCGCCGGGCCCGAGGCCCTCGCCATCGGGCTGGCCAACCGGCTGTGCGCCCCCGGGTCGGCGCTCGAGACCGCGCTCGCGTTGGCCGACGAGCTCGCCGCGCTCCCACAGGCTTGCCTGCGCAGCGACCGTCGCTCCGCGATCGAGCAATGGGGGCTGTGCGAAGAAGATGCGGCGACACTCGAGGCCCGCCTCGGGCGTGAGGTGCTGAGAAGCGGTGAGTCCCTGGCCGGAGCGGCGAGGTTCTCGTCGGGCGAAGGACGCGGCGGGGTCGCCCTGTGAGCATGGCGGGCCCCGAGGATGAGAGCTCCCGGCCGGCCACCGTCGCCGCATTCGACTTCGACGGCACCGTCACCAGGGGCGCCAGCACCGTCCCGTTCCTGATCGAGGTCCGGGGGCTGCTACCGGTCGCCATCGCAATCGGCCGTTCGCTGCCCAAGCTCGTCCGGGCGGCGATCTTCTCGGGATCGGCAGCCGACGACTACAAAGAACAGCTCTTCGTCCGGCTGCTCCGGGGCACGACCGACGAGGAGCTCACCCGCCGGGGGAACACCTTCGCCGCCAACCACCTTCGGCTCCGCCTGCGGCCCGAGGTGCGGAACCGGATCGAGTGGCACCGAGCACGCGGGCACCGGGTGGTCTTGGTGTCGGCGTCGTTGGAGCACTACGTCGCACCGGCCGGCGAGATCCTCGGGGTCGACGGCGTGCTGGCCACCCGCCTGGCCGTCGACGCGGCGGGCATCGTGTCGGGCCGCTTCGACGGCAAGAACTGCCGCGGCGCTGAGAAGTATGCGCGGGTGGTCGGTTGGCTGCGGGCCAACGGCCTGGCCGGCGCGGGCAGAGCCCAGGCCGTGTTGTGGGCGTACGGGAACAGCCGGGGGGACGCGTGGCTCCTCGGTGCGGCCGACCACGCCGTCGATGCCGGCCGCCTGGGGCAGTTCGGCGCTCTGCGCCGCTTCCCCTCGCTGGCGTCGTTGGACGCCGGAACTCCGGCCGCGACCACCCCGAGGCCGCCCGAGCGCTGAGCGGCCGCCACCAGCCACGCCCCGAGATCGAACGCACATCGTCACTACACTCCCGCCCGTGCGGATCGACCAGGTTCTGCCGTCCTTGGCCAGCCGTGATGCGATCGGTGTGCACTCGCTGGCGCTCACCGACGCACTGCGTGCAGCCGGGGTCGACTCGGACATCTACTACGGGAACAGCACGCCCGACGTCGCGAACCTGGGACGCCCGATCACCGAGCTGGGCCGGGCCGGCCGGGACCGCTGGCTCCTCTACCACGCGTCGATCGGAAGCCCTGTCTTTGACATCGTGGCGGCCCGCAGCGAGCCCAAGCTCGTGAACTACCACAACATCACCCCCGCCAACCTGCTCGACGGCTGGGCCCCCCAGGTCACCTACGAGGTCGCCCTCGGACGCTCCCAACTCGAGCGTCTCGCGCCGGAGAGTCGCTTTGCGGTGGCCGACTCGGCGTTCAACGAGTCCGAACTGATCGAGGCGGGGTTTGTCGGCACGGCGGTCGTCCCCCTGCTCATCGACATGACCTCTACCGGCCACCCCGCCGATCCGACGATCGCCCGGCGACTGAGGGACGCCAAAAAAGATGGCGGGGCCGATCTTCTCTACGTCGGCAAGATCTCCCCTCACAAGGCACCCCACGACCTGGTGAAGATGCTGGCCATCTACCGGCTCCTCTACGACCCCCAGGCCCGACTGCACCTGGTCGGCTCGCCCCTCGGCGAACGCTACGGGCCCGCCCTCGAGTCGTTCATCGCACAGCTCGACCTCGCCGACGCGGTCGACATCGTCGGATCCCTCGAACCGGCCGGCCTCGAGGCGTACTTCGGTGCCGCCGACGTCTACGTGAGCGCCTCCGACCACGAGGGCTTCTGCGTTCCGGTGGTCGAGGCCATGGGCCACGGCATCCCCGTGGTGGCGTTCGGCGTCGCCGCGGTACCAGAGACGGTGGGTGACGCCGGCATCGTGCTCGATTCCAAGGAGCCGCTCCGCTTCGCCGCCGCGGTGGCGCGGGTGCGAGGTGACGCCGAGCTCCGTGCCCAACTGTCCCGGGCCGCCGCCGAGCGGGTCACGCACTTCGACCTCGACCGTTCCAAGGCCCGCTTCGTCGAGCTCCTCACCAACGCCGCCGCGGCGTGAGCCCGTCCGGGTCTCAGATAGCCGCGGCTCGGCCCCGCTCGACCACCGACTCCAAGAACAGCGCGTAGCGCGCCGCCAGTGCAGGCCACCGGTAGTGCTCCTGCACGTATGCCTTCCCGTTGGCCCCGAGCCGGCGGCGTAGGTTGGCGTCGGCACACAGCCGGTCGACGATGACCTCGAACTGGCGGTAGGAGCCGAACCACAGCCCGCCGCCCGAGCGCGCACAGTGCTCACGGGTCGGTTCGCACAGGGCGTTGACCACCACCGGCAGCGCCTGCTCCCAAGCCTCCATGATCACGATGGAAAAGGACTCAAGAGCCGACGGCGATACCGCCGCCATGGCGTCTCGCAGCAGATCCCACTTGGTAGGCTCGTCGACCGCACCGGTCACCACCACGTCGGGATGGGGCTCGATGGTCGAAGACACCGGACCGACGAGGGCCAGCGCGAGCGGACCCGGGCGACGCTCCTTGTAACGGCGGAAGAAGGCGTCCAACATCGCCGAGCCCTTGTGGTCGTCGACCCGACCCAGGCTGACCAGGTACGGACGGTCATCCAGCCCGAGGAGGTCGCGGCCGGCCCGACCGCCCTCCACCGGGTCGCCCACGCCGATCCCGAGGACGATCTGGGGCTTTTGGGCGACCGGATACCTCCGCTGCACCAGACGCCGCTCGGCGGCGGTGTAGTAGCAGAGGGCGTCGGTCGCGACGAAGGCGTCGCCGATGACCGGAAAGTACAGCGCCGGCTCGTCGTGGGCGGCCGGGTGCAACACGGTCGGCATCGGCGCGGCACGGATCCCGGCCACGGTGGGCCAGAAGAGATACGGGGAGAAGACCGCCACATCCGCGTCGCCTTCCTTCACCGCCGCGACGAGCCCGGGCACGTCGGGCCCGTTCAGCTCGAGCCAGCGCTGCGACTGCGCGAAGGACACGTGGCGAGGGGCCCGCCGCAGCCGCTCGTCGAGGGTGAAGAACGACAGCTCGCGCTTCGCCGCCACCTCGAACCGGGTCAGGGCGACCCCGTTCATGACCGAGTCGCCCGCGGGGAGCTCGTTCTCCCAGGTGAGGTGGTCCAGCGCGCAGGTCGAATAGGCGGCCACCTCGAAGCGCGCTTCGAGCGCCAGGTGCTCGGCCAGCAGCCGGGACGCCGACTCGGCGCCGCCCATCACCTCGGGGCCATAGCGCGGGGTGACGAAGACGACCTTCATCCGGCGGCGCCGCGGCCCTCCCGGCCCCCGCCGGACACCGCGACCACCAGGTAGTCGTCCGACGTCGGACCCTCGATGACCTCGACGTCGAAGTCCAACCGGCCGAGCACCACCGCCCAGGTCCGTGGCCGTAGCGGCTTGCCCGAGGCGAGGTCGGCCTCGACGGGGGCCTCGTCGGAGACCCACGCCTTCGGCGAGAGCGAATGGATGATCACGTGGCCGAACGGCGCGACCTTCTGGGCGGCCAGGTCGACGACCACGCCGCGCTCGGCCGCCGTCATGGCGTCGACCACGCCTGAGAGCACGACGCCCCCCAGACCTCGGGGCGCGATCGCCCGCAGGTGACCGAGCACCGGCTCCTCTCGAAGGTCGAGGCCCTCGAGCGCGGCCCGGTCGATCCGGTCGGCTCTCGGTTCGACCCCGTACGCATCCAGTCCGGCGGCGCACAACCGCTGCACCAGCCACCCGTCGCCGGCCGCCACGTGCAGGACCCGGCCGGCCTGGCCGGCCAGCGACTCGAGGGCCGGGTCGACCCACCACGCACCGGGGCCGTGCGCCCACGGCGTCTCGATCACCGGGGCCGTCGGCACCCGCTGTGCGTCAAGCTCGGTCCGCAGCGCCTGCACCCGGTCGTCCAGCACCCGCAGGGCGCGGCTGGTCGCCGAGGCGAACTGGCTGACCTGGTGGGTGACCCAGCCCATGTACCAGAGGCTGCCCTGACGGATGGTGCGCTTGGCCAGGCCACCGCCGGCGCGCGACGAAGAGATGGGCACCACCGGGTCGATGAAGCTGGACGACTCGACGAGGTCGAGCACCTCGTCGAGGGTGCCGTCGTCCCCGCCCATCGGCGAGTACCGCAGGAACATCGCGTCGAGCTCACGCTCGACGCGTGGAGGGAGGTCGCCCGAGCTGCGTCGGCGCACCACCTCCTCGTCGATCTCGTCGAGCACCCGAGCCAGGTAGTCGTGGCGTTCTGCGATTTCGTCGGCGCCGGCTCGGGCCTCCGGTGCGGGGTCGGGCACTCCCCCGCTCACCGTTCCGCTTCGACCGCGACCGACGGTCCAGAGCCGACCGGGGTCCAGTTGCCACCGGCCGTCTCAGCCTCGAGGGTGACGGTGACCGGAAGGGCGATCAGCCCACCGCTGAGGGTCGGGTTCATCACCTCCACCATGGCTGCGCCCTCCTTCCAGTCGTAGAGCTGGCCGCCCGAGCGACCCTCGATGCCGGCCGACACCGTGTAGACCCCGTCGAGGAATGGGAACGACTCGTAGCGGAACGACACCGAGCCGGTCCCCGCCGCGAGGTCGAAGTGGGCGTCGAGGTCACTCGAGGTGGTGTGCATGAGCACGATGCCGTTGGCGTTGGCGATCTCGACCACGAACGACGCGGTCGTCGTCGCCTCCGCCGAGGTGTACCGCAGGGTCACGGTGAGCGGCTCGCCGGTGATGAGATACGGCCGTTCCCCGGTGCCGGGGTGCACCGGGATGACCTCGGTGATGCGAATCGGGTGCAATTTGTCCGTGGTCTCGACCACCCGCGCGGGTTCCGGTGCGGCACCCGGGTTGACCACCTCCTCGGCCTGATCGGCAGCCAGGACGTCTCCGGCCTCGAGCAGGTGCTCTCGAAAGATGCGCACCGCCTCGCCCGGATTGCCGTTGGCGACCATGTGGCCGTCACTCAGCACAACCACCTTGTTGGAGATCGAGCGGACCTGGTCGGGCGAGTGGGACACGAAGATGATCGTCCGGCCCTGGTCCTGGAACTCCTTCACCCGATCCAGACACTTGCGCTGGAAGCGCTCGTCGCCGACGGCCAGCACCTCATCGATCACCAAGATGTCGGGATCGACGTTGACCGCCACCGCGAAGCCCAGACGCACGTACATGCCCGAGGAGTAAAACTTCACCTGGTTGTCGATGAACTGATCGAGCTCGGCGAAGGCGACGATGTCGTCGAACACCTTGTCGATGTCGCTCTTGGCCAGCCCGAGCAGCGACCCGTTGAGGTAGATGTTCTGGCGTCCCGTGAGGTCGGGCTGGAACCCGGCACCGAGCTCCAACAGACCGGCCAGCTTGCCCCGGACGACCACCTGGCCCTCGGTGGGCTGGAGCACGCCGCACACGCACTTGAGGAGGGTGGACTTGCCCGAGCCGTTGCGGCCCAGGATCCCGACCGTGTCGCCCTCGTTGACCTCAAAGGCAATGTCACGCAACGCCCACAGGTCGGTGTACGGCGTCCGGCCTGCGTGGATGACCCGTTCCTTGAGCGAGGTGTACTTCTGGTGATAGAGGCGGAAGCGTTTGGACACGCCCTGAATGTCGACGGCGACGGTGGCCATCCCTACAGCTCCTCGGCGAAGTTCCCGGCCAACCGACCGAACACCACCATGGCGCCGTAGAGGAGGAGGAGCGACACCCCCAAGACCACCGCGTCGAGCTTCACGTAGGTCATCGGACCCCAGGACGGCAGCAGTTGGGCCAGCGGATGGCCGGCCAGGTTGAGGTGAACAACGGTCTTTGCGTAGAGGACCCGCTGGAAGGTCAGGACGATCGGGGTGAGGGGGTTCAAGAAGTAGATCCACACCGGGATGTGGTGGGCGGCCAGCTTCGAGTGGACCACGTACTGGTACGAGTACACGATCGGACAAGCCCAGAACCATGCCGAACCCACCACCACTTCGATCAGGTGCTGAGTGTCGCGCAGGTACACGTTGACCGCGGCCAAGAAGATCGCCATCGCCGAGCAGAAGACGAGCAGTGGCACCAGGGCCACCGGGATCAGCCACAGCTCGCCGAAGTCGGGCTGCCAGTGCAAGACCACCAAGAAGATGGCCATGACGCACGCCTGGAAGAAGAAGAACACCGATGCCGAGCCGACCGAGGCCAAGGCCAAGATCTCGCGGGGGAACGACACCTTCTTGACCAGCCCGGCGTTGTTGACGATGACCCCCGTCGCGGTGAGCACGGAGGTCTGGAACAGGTTCCACCCGAGCAACCCGGAGAAGAGGAGGATTACGAAGTTCGGGTATCCGTTCCGCAATGCGACGCCGAACACGATCGCGTAGACCGTGAGAGCCATGGCCGGGGAGAGAAGCGACCACAACAGGCCGAGGAACGAGTTCTTGTACTTGACCCGGATCTCCGTGCTGACCATGTTCAACAGGAGCTGCCGGGACCTCCAGATGGCAACGATCCGATTCGGCACGCTGACGTGCGAAGAGACCACACGGGTGACTTTGGCCCGTCCGGCTTCTCCGCTCGGGGCCGCGGCCTCGAGCGCCATGCTCAGTTGCCGCCGACCTGTGTGGGCGACCGGTCGATCACCTGATCGATGAAGCCGTAGTCGCGCGCCTCTTCGGCGGTGAACCAGCGGTCGCGGTCCGAGTCGGCTTCGATCCGCTCGATCGGTTGACCGGTGTGCAGCGCGATCCGCTCCGCCATCATCCGCTTCAGATAGACGATCTGCTCGGCCTGGATGGCGATGTCGGCCGCCTGGCCCTGCATCGACCCCGAGGGCTGGTGCATGAGGATCCGGGAGTGCGGCAGCGCGAAGCGCTTTCCGTGGGCCCCGGCACAGAGCAGGAACTGGCCCATCGAGGCGGCCAGGCCAAGGCAGATGGTCGCCACATCGGGTCGGACGTACTGCATCGTGTCGTAGATGGCCAGGCCGTCGGTGACCGACCCACCGGGCGAGTTGATGTAGATCGAGATGTCCCGCTCGTGGTCCTCGGCCTCGAGGACGATGAGCTGGGCGCAGATCGAGTTGGCGGTGGCCTGGTCGACCGTGCTGCCGAGGAAGATGATGCGCTCCTTCAAGAGCCGCTGGAAGATCTCCGCCCCGGGGTCGGGGGAGGTACTCGCGAGCGCCAGAAGAGGCAGAACCGGTTGGTTGGACATGGCCCCGAGGCTACCTGGCCGCGATGTGCCCGAGGTCCCATCCCCGGCACCCACCGGGCGCGTCACTCCGGCCACGGACAGTGCCCCTCTAGACTCGGCCGGCGCCCTTGGGGCCGTCGGCGGGTGTGGCGGAACTGGTAGACGCGCCGGGTTTAGGTCCCGGTCCCTTCGGGGATGGAGGTTCGACTCCTCTCGCCCGCACCTGGTGGCGATGTCGCGGGACATCGGCTACCGGTCCCGAGGTGCCCATGTCCCCGCGACTTGGAACACCCGGGCACCTCGGCCGTGCCGCCGTGCCGCCGATCGATCTTTGGGCGGGTGCAGCGATGTCCGACGGCGAAACCCCTCGGGCCCGCAATGCGACGCCAAAACCGCCTTCGTCACCTCCATCGTGGAGATGACCCGGGGAGCTCGTGACGGACCTATGCGGGCAAGAATTCCAAGAGCAGCCGGTTGACGTCGTCGGGAGCTTCGAGTTGCATCCAGTGCCCGGGGCCGTCCAACCGCTCGTAGCGCCACCGGCCCGAGACATTCGCGGCCGAACGGGTCATCTGCCCCTCGGTCAGCGCGAAGTCGCCGCTGCTCCACACCCCCATGGTCGGAGCTGCCACCGGGGGTAGGCCGACCCGAGGCGAGACAAAGGACTCCGGCGTCACGTTGGCCCGGTAATAGGTGAGGCCCGGCGTCAACGAACCGTTGGCCTCCAACTCGGCGATCACCGCGTCGGCGTCGGGGTGGCGGCCCCAGGACCGGAAGTTGGCCCAACCATCGTCGGACAGCCACCGCTCTGCGACGCCCTCGAACTGGAAGAGGAGCATGTACCACGACTTCTCGAACTGTTCGAAGCCGTCGGTCCAAAAGGTCGTCGGATGGCCGACCGAGAGGGTCACGAGATGGTCGACCCGTTCGGGGGCGACGGCGGCCAGCACCCAGGCCACCGCGGCTCCCCAGTCGTGGCCGACCACGTGGGCGCGCTCGACGCCGGCATGGTCGAGCACCACCCCCACGTCTGCGACCAAATAGAGGATGTTGTAGGGCTCGACCCCGTCGGGCTTGTCCGAGGCGCCATAGCCACGCAGGTCCGGGACGATGACCTTGAACCCGGCGTCGGCCAGGGCGCGCACCTGGTGGCGCCACAGCCTCCCCGAGTCGGGAAAGCCGTGCAGGAGCACCACCGGGCGACCATCCCCGGTCACGTCGTATTCGATCCCGACTCCGTCGTTCTCAGCGCGCATTGGATCCTCCGGTGGTGTGAGAACGGTTCATGCCGTGGCCAGGGCGACCAGCTCGTCCCGGCTGGGTCCGAACGCCGGCTCGTCGCGCCAGTCGGCCCCGAGCTCGATGACCTTGTCCAGCAAGCCCGGCTTGGCCAGAGCGACCTCGGGCAGCTCGAGCACGCCGACGATCGAGATGAACGCCCGCAGGGCATCGGGATCCCTCCCGCTCGCAGCCTCGAGCGCCTTGGTGATCTCGTACGCGGGGTCCTCGGGGGCATAGTCGACCCCGTCGGCGGCCGCGGCCATCTCGGCCAGGCGGTGTCGATCGAAGGCGAGGGTGGCCCGGTACCAGGGCTCGACGCTGGCCGCGGTGGCGACGGCGAAGGCCTCGGCGAGCACTCCCGGTTGATCGGGTCCGGTCTCTCGAAGCGTGTCGCGCAGGACCTGGGAGTGGAACATCCCGATGGATGCGCCCCGCCCGACCGACGGGTTCGTGCACGCCCAGGCGTCGGAAACCGCCACCACCCCGGTCGCCACCGGGGTGCCGTCGGGGCGCAGGTCACGGTGACGATCCTCGATCTTGGACATGGTGACGATCCGATCCTCGATCGGGACGGCGTCGATCCAGTGGGCCACGGTCGGGAGCGCGCGGACGACGCTCGTCCACCGGTCGACGTCCTTCAAGCCGAGCAGGGCCCGGTCGCCCGACCGGGCCACGAGCGTCACCGACCAGCACCCGTTGTCGGCCGGCAACGTGAGCACGGAGATCGAGCCGAACGCCTGAAGTCCCGGCCCGAGTGCTACCGGCAACTGCCGGTCGGCCGAACGGAAATGCCGACCCAGGTAGATGAAGCCGCTGTCGTCCAGCTGCTCTTCGGGTCGGCGGGCACCGATCCCCTCGAGCCAGGTCGGCAGCGCCGAGCGCCTCCCGCTGCAGTCGATTACCAGGTCCGCAGACAGTTGCTCTCCGTCGGTGGTCTGCACACCCGTCACGTGAGGGACGCCGGCGATCGCTTCGGCGCCGCCCACCAAGCCGGCCACGGCAACCCCTCGGCGGACGGTCAGGCCAGGGGTCTCTTCGGCCACCGAGGCCACCGCCCGCTCAACGACGGCCCGGCGGCCCGACAACATCTCGCTGCGATCGTCCCCGTCACGGTGCCCCCCGGTCATCTCGTCGGGGATGTCGGCCAGCGGGTTGAAACGCACCGCGCCGTCGCGCTCCAAGGCGGCAACCACCTCTGGCAGCTCGGCCTCGATGATCTCTCGGTACCGGGCCAAGAACAGGTGGGCCAGCCGGAACTGGTTGACGCCGGTGCGCTCCCAGTCGTCCCAAGCCTGCTGCGCGGTGGCCGGGAGCGGCTGGGCATCACGTTCGAGAACGGTCACCGTGTGGCCGTCACGGGCCAGCATCATGCCGAGGCCCATGCCCACGACCCCACCCCCGACACTCAGAACCTCGGCCACTTGCTCCCTCCCATTTGGCGGCAGCGTAGAGCGCCGGCGGCGATCATTCGACGGCTCGCCAGCCGCGGAACCGTACGGCGAAGTCGTTGGTGACGACCTCGACACGCTCGAGGCCGGCCGCAAACAGCCGATCGCCGAAGCTCGCCGGGTCGATCGGCACGCAGATGTCGTCCACGTGCAGATCCCGGAACTCGGGTCGGTCCAGGCTGTCGGTGCCGGCGAAGACGCCGCCGGGCCGAAGCACCCGGGCCGCCTCGGCGAACACCCGGTCCTGGGCGTCGACGGACTGCAGGTGGTGGAGCATGGTGAAGGAGAGCACCGCGCTGAAGGTTCCCTCTTGGTAGGGCAGGTTGGTCGCGTCCGCATGCACGGCCTCGAATGTCGGGCCGGCCAATCGGGTGCCGAGCGCGTCGGCCAGGTCCTGGTCGAGGTCGACCGCGGTCAAGCGAGGGACCAGGCCCACCAGGGCCTCGGTCGTCCGACCGGGGCCCGGACCCACCTCGAGCACGTTGTCACCGAGGTCGAGGTCCTCCAACACCCAAGGGATGATGAACCGGCTCACCGTGTCGGCCCATTCGGCGCTCGAGCAAAGCTCGAGGTGGATCTGGTTCACGACGCACACTTTTGCCGAAGAGGAGCGATGGGGCTACTTCGCGCCCATCGCTAGACGCGGCGGAGCCGGCCCAACGGCCGGCTCCCCGTCTTGCGCCAACGGCGCTGTGCAGTTGTGAATCGACCGCCCGATCAGCTCCTCGCCCCACAGTGTCGGGACCGCGTTGCTCGTAGGCCGCTCCCCGAAGAAAGGGTCACGCGCTGTCGGCCGAAAGACAGACGACAGGTACGGACCGGCGGTCGCTCGGTTGGCCCCGTCGACTCAGCCGACGGGGCGAAAATCCCAGGGTGGAGCGCACTCCTCGCTCGAGCTCGTTCGGTGCATCCCAAGCCCCCTTCTCACGAGTCGAGCCTTCCGGACTCGGCGTTATCTTCATTGTCTACCCGAGGACCCGCTTTGTGAAGGGTCGATGGCCCGATCGGCAAGATTGCCCTCCCGACCAGCGAACTCAGCGTGAACAGACGGCGAGCTTTGCCGCCAGCTCCCGAAAGGCGCGCCCCCGGTGTGAGAACGCGTGCTTCTCGGCCGGGCTCATCTCGGCGAATGTCCGTCCGTCGCCCTCATCGGGGACGAACAGCGGGTCGTAGCCGAAGCCGCCGGTCCCCCGGGCCACCTCGGCGATGCGACCGTCGACCGAACCCTGCGCCCAGATCTCGGTCGAGTCGGGAAAAAGGACGAACGCCACCGCGACGAACCGGGCCCGGCGATCGGCGGCCGACGTGTCGGCGAGCTCTTCGAGCAGCTTGGCCACGTTGTCCGAGTAGGTCGCGTGCTCCCCGGCGTAGCGGGCCGAGTACACGCCCGGAGCACCGCCAAGCGCATCGACCTCCAGGCCGGTGTCGTCGGCGACGGCCGCCTGCCCGGTCGCGTCACAGATCGCCCGGGCCTTGAGCCGGGCGTTCTCGACCAGGGTGTCCCCGGTCTCCTCGACGTCCGGCAGACCGGCGGGCCGGTGCAGGAGCACGATCCCTGCCGCGCCCAGGATGTCTTGGATCTCGGCGGCCTTGTCGGGGTTTGCGGTGGCGAGCACCAGCCGGAGGCCGTCCGGCCGGTCGGTCACCGCGGGGCGGGCGGTTCGGCCAGGACGGCCCGCTGGGCCTCGACCAACTGCTCGATGCCGTGGGCGGCCAGGCCCAGCAAGCCGTCGAGCTCGCCGCGGCTGAACGCCATCCGTTCGGCGGTGCCCTGGACCTCCACGAAGCGACCCGACCCGGTCATGACGATGTTCATGTCCACGTCGGCCCGCGAGTCCTCGGCATAGGGCAGGTCGAGCATTGGCACCGCGTCGATGATGCCCACCGACACGGCGGCCACCTCTTCGCCGAGCGGGTGCTCGGCCAGCACCCGGGCCATCTTCAGACGGGAGAACGCGTCGTGGAGCGCCACGTAGGCGCCGCAGATCGACGCCGTCCGGGTGCCGCCGTCGGCCTGAAGAACGTCGCAGTCGACGGTGACCTGGTTCTCCCCCATCGCCACCAGATCACATACCGACCGTAGTGAACGGGCGATGAGCCGCTGGATCTCCTGGGTCCGACCGGACTGGCGCCCCCGGGCCGCCTCCCGGTCGACACGCTCGGGAGTGGATCCGGGGAGCATCGAGTACTCCGCGGTGACCCAGCCCTTCCCGGTGCCGCGCATCCACGGCGGGACCCGCTCCTCCAACGACGCCGTGCACAAGACCTTGGTCCTCCCCATGGTGACCAGCACCGAGCCGGGAGCGAACTCGGTGAAGTCCCGAACAAAAGAGACCGGCCGGAGCTCGTCCAACGCGCGTCCGTCGTCTCGCAGGGCCAGACGGTCCCCTTCCTCTGCCACGGCTCCACCTTCCCCTATCGACCCACGCCTCAACGACCCGACGTGCTCACCACTCGAGCGTCAGCCCGGGGGCGGCCTGGAAGACGGCCCGGCCGAAAGCCTCGGCCGCCTCGAGCGCCAGGGCGTCGGCCCCCACGGTAGGCCAACGGTGGGTGACCACCAGGTCCCCGACCCCGGCGGCCGAGGCCATGCTCCCGGCCTGACGCCCGCTCAGGTGCTGGAAATCGCCCTCGTGCTCCTTGGTGTAGCTGGCCTCGCAGAGGAACAGCCCGATGTCGTCACCGAGCTCCGCGACCGACCAGTCCGGCCCGGTGTCAGCCGAGTACGCAAACGGCGTGTCGTCGGGTGTGCCGTCGGACTTCTCGATTCGCACGGCCAGGGTCGGTGGCCCGTGGTCTGTGGCGACAAAGCTGAGACGGACATCGTGGACGTCGATCCGAAAGGATGGTTCCACCTCCCGCCAGTCGAGCCCCCGGTCCCCGCCGAAGTACGACCGCTCCCGGAGTCCCGGTGGGGCCAGCACGAGGCACGGCTCGGAGCCCTGGTGGTGGCGGGCCCACACCGCGTAGGACTCGAGGTCGATCCAATGGTCCGGATGCTCGTGGGACAGCACGATGGCATCCAGCGTTCCTGGGAAGCAGACCTCCTGGAGCCTCGCGAACGTCCCCGATCCGGCGTCGAGCCAGATCGTGGCCGCGGGGGTCTTCACCAGGTAGCCGCTCGCGGCGCCGCCGGGGCCGGGGTAGCTCCCGTCACATCCGAGGACGGTCAGAGTCCCGCTGGGCATGTGGCTAGAAGTAGAGGATCTTTTCGGCCCGCTTGGTCACGACGTCGATGTCGTCGGTCCACGCACCGGTCGACAGGTACTTCCACCCGTCGTCGGCCGAGATGATGACGATCACCGCCGACTGACCGTCGGGGATCTGGTTGGCGCACCGGATGGCGCCCGCCAACGCGGCCCCCGTCGAAATGCCGACGAACAACCCCGCCTCTGAGAGCAGGCGGCGGGTGGCCTCAAGCGACTCGCGCGCCCGGACCACGGTCTTTCGACTGAGGAGATCGGATCCGCCGAGCTCGTCGAAGATCGGCGGCACGTAGCCCTCGTCGAAGTTCCGGAGCCCGTCGACGTTCTCGCCGGCCGGCGGCTCGACGGCCCACACCTCGATGGCCGGGTTCTGCTCCTTCAGGTAGCGGCCCACGCCGAGAAGGGTGCCCGAGGTGCCGAGCCCCGAAACCAGGTGCGTCACCTCGGGGCAGTCCCGCCAGATCTCCGGACCGGTCGAGCGGTAGTGGCCGGCCGGGTTGGCACGGTTGCCGTACTGATAGAGCATGACCCACTCGGGATGCTCGGCGGCCAGGCCGAGTGCCATCCGCAGGGCGCCGTTGGAGCCCAACTCACCGGGGGACTCGATGATCTCGGCGCCCCAGATCTCGAGCAACTGGCGCCGCTCGATCGACACGCTCGTCGGCAGCACCACCTTGAGGTGGTAGCCCTTCATCTTGCACACGAGCGCCAATCCGATCCCGGTGTTCCCCGACGACGACTCGAGCAAGATCTGGTCCGGCTGGCCGGGCTTGAGGACCCCGTCTGCCTCGGCCTGCTCGACCATCGCCAGCGCGGCGCGGTCCTTGATCGAGCCCCCGGGGTTCCGCCCCTCCAACTTCACGACGAACCGGACGTTGGGGTTGGGGCTGAGCTGACTCACGTCGACCATCGGGGTGTTGCCGATGAGCTCGAGGACGTTCTTCGCGACGCCCACCGGTGCCTCAGCCCCCCGCGACCGCAGGCAGGATCGAGACCTCGTCGCCGTCCTTCACCGGGGTGTCGAGCGCGGAGAGATATCGGACGTCGTCGTCGTTCACGTAGATGTTGACGAACCGGTGCAGGCTCCCGTCGGGGTTCAGCACCTGCTCGGTGATGCCCGGGTGCGCGGACACGAGCGCATTGAGCACCTCACCAACGGTGGCGCCGTCCACCGACACCGTCGAGCTGCCTCCGGCCTGGGAACGCAGGACGGTCGGCAGACGAACGTCGACTGGCACGGCACCTCCTCTCGAGCGGCCGGCCCGAGGGCGGGCCGGACGACGCGAATGTTGACCTATCAGGTTGGGATTGTACCGGCGGTCGGGCCGCCCCGACGCAGGACGTTCAGCGCTGGGCCGGAATGTGCCTCGAGTAGAACGCCTCGACCGCGTCCCGCTCGTGGGCCGGCATCTGGACGTGCCCACCCGGGTTCACGTGCATGGTCTTTTCGGTCGAGCCGAAGGCGTCGAACAGCGTCATCCCGTGCTCACGCTCCATGAGCTCGTCGTCCCATTGGAACAAGAACAGCACCGGGATCTTGACCGAGCGGGCGGCTTCGGCCAGACGCTCCCCGCCCGGACGGTTCCCCACCCCGGCCAAACCGAAGACGGCCACCGAGATCCGGGGGTCCGATGCCACAAAGGGCAGGCCGATGGCGGTGCCCATCGACACCCCCCAGTACCCGAACGGGCCGCCCGAGAAGCCAGGCGTGGCCTCGAGCGCGTCCAGCGTGGCCCGCCACTCGCCCACCGCGGCGGCGTTCCGGTCGGCCATGGCCTTGAACTCTTCAGGCGTCATCGCCGAGACGCGCCGCCGCATCTCGTTTGGCTCGATCGACTCCTGGGACTCGGTCCGCCGGTCGCCGTGGTCGGGGGCATCGATCGCCACAGCGCCGTAGCCAAGGTGCCGCACCAATCGCCGGCCGAGCGACAGGACGTTCGGCGTCCGCTTGTGCTGGGTGCCCCCATGACCGATCAGGATCGTCGGCCAGTGGTCCTTGCCTTCCGGGCTCCAGGCGACGCCGGGAACGTTCTCACCGGCGACCACGAGTTGGAAGCTCCGTTCCGTGACGCCCTGCTCCGTGACTTCATTTGTCCAGTTCAGCTGCCCCACCGACCACCCCCGTCTCGATCGTCAGATTGGATCGGGGCCATTCTGCACGCCTGCGGCTCGGGGCGCAGATCCGGGGGAGTGGGTCAGCTGGCCTTGGCCCAATGGGTCCGGATGACCACCGATTCCTCCTCGACCTGGTCTCCCAGGATCCGATAGCTCCGGACCACCGGCTGGATGTCCCGAAGCGACACGATGACGTAATGCCACGCCGGGTCGGGCGCCTGGGCGACGTCGGTCGGCGACGGGTAGGCGTCGGTGTGGGTGTGGGAGTGGAAGACGCCCAGGATCTGCTGCCCGCGCGACTCGGCGTCCCGGTCGGCCCGCAGGTGGGCCAACGGATCGACGGTGTACACGCGCGCCGAGTGGGCGACGTTCTGGGCCGGGTACCACGCGTCGACCGCGTCCAGGGTCGGGTTGCCCGCGATGAGGCCGCATGCCTCCTCGGGGAGGCCCCGCAGGCAGTGCGCCACCATCGCCATGTGGACGTCGCTCGACATTTTCAGCATTGGAAACACGAGCGTAATGATTGTGCCCGCCCAGGCCGGGGACCCCGAGCCGGGATGGGTGACCGGTAGCCTCGGATAGTGGCGCGAGCCAAACGAACCGTGGCCAAGCGCCTCGCAGCAAAACAGTCGGCGACCCAGGACCGGGTCGTCGCGACCAACCGGCGCGCCAGGCACGATTACGAGCTCCTCGAGACCTTCGAGTGCGGGATCGTGCTCCAGGGAAGCGAGGTCAAGTCGCTCCGCACCGGCCGAGCGCAGCTGAACGACTCCTACGCACGGGTATCCGACGGTGAGGTCTGGCTCTTCGGGGTTCACATCCCGCCCTGGCAGTACGCAACCGGCTTCGGCGCCCACGATCCGGATCGTCGCCGCAAGCTGCTCCTCCACCGGGGACAAATCGACGAACTCCTCGGGAAGACCCAGCAGCAGCCGCTGACGCTCATCCCGGTGAAGCTCTACTTCCGCGACGGCAAGGCGAAGGTCGAACTGGCCCTGGCCCGAGGCCGCCGCCTGTACGACAAGCGACGGGTGCTCGCCGCCCGAGACGCGGAACGCGAGGCCGCCCGGGCGGTCCGGCACGCCTCCCATTGGGTCGAATCTTGACCGGACCACACGTTTTCGCAGCTAGACCGAGTCGCGATCGGGACCGCCAACCGAACGGCAGCGGTAGAATGGGCATGCTGCCGTTCAGGTAGCGATCGTCAAACCGATCAAGGGGGTGAACGGTCTCGACTTCGGTTGTCGAGGTGGGAGAAGCGAGCCGTGGTCCCCGGAGCCACGTTAAAGAGCCGGGAAACATAAATAAACGCCGAGCCTCAGCTCGCGTTCGCTGCTTAGGTAGCGACGTCCGTCCGGTCTTTGCCCCACAGGCCGATCACGGGCGTCATCTAGTGGGGCTTACTCGATAGACCGTTCCGGCGGGTTCTCGAGGACATCATTCGTCGGATAAGGAGAGTCCAGTCGCCGACGGCAGGACGAATCCCGACAAACTTTCGTCGGCTGCGCTCGGAGAAGGCCTACTGAGGTGCCGGAGGACGCGGGTTCGATTCCCGCCACCTCCACTCGGGGGTGTTCATGAAATTGCACCCGCAGTGTTCATGAAACCCCTTGCTGAAGGTGGCGATGAGTCTTTGACTCGTTCGCCATCCCCAGAAATGAGAATCTGCCGGCCCGAGGGCCGGCAGATTCGCGTCAGTCGATGATCGGAACCGTGCTCTGGACGCGCCGAAGCGACGACGAGAAGACTCTCCGAAGAACCTCGGAGTCGTTGCTAACCAGGTGGCGCGGTCGAGCGCTCTGAAACCAGACGGCTTGGAACGCTCACCACATCAGCCCATGTGCCACCTCGCCGCTTGGCTCGAGGGCGCGGCGCACCGTCGGCTTCGGCCCGCTTGGCTCGGAAGCTACGAATCCGATCGAGGTTGTAGGCGGCCACGGTGAAGCCGAGCAACACGGTCATCTTGACTTGACCCAACACTCGAAAGAATCCACGGGCGAGGTCGACGAACGCCCCCTTCAAGGCGGAGTTGACCGACTCCACCACCTGGCGACGACCCATCGAGATCCGCCAGGCCGTCGTGCCAAAGGGAATCGGCTGGAAGAGCGCCGACTCAGCCGGTGCAACGGACAGGACCCCCGAGCAGCAGCCCCTTGCCTCTGGGTCCAGTTCCACCAACGGTGCGCGGCGTGAACCTCGCATGGTCTTTGGGACCTTGCGACTCCGAAGCAATCCGGCACAGAAGGGACAGCGCCAGCGAGTCACCCCGTCGGTGTCGGGACTGGCGTGACGAACCAGCCGCCATCGGGCTCGCTGGTTGAACTTGGCCTCGTAGACGAGCTTCTCGGCTTCCGAGGACCCCCGAGGAGGTGCCGGTAGGTCACGCAGCCCATCGGGCAGGTGGGACGAGAAGAGCTGGCCGTCGATGAGCAGGGCCGGCCCGGAGAAGGGCTTGGTCCCGCGCTGGTGAGTGACCACCTGGAAGGTCTGGGTAATGCCGGCCTGGGCCAGCGGGTAGGCCGTCGTCTGGGGCTGGCACAACGAGTAGCCGGGATCCCACACCACCTCGGAGAGCGGGTGGCCCCCCTGTTTGGCGTTAATCAGTGCGTCGACGATGGCTCGACCCCGGTGGGTCCCGGCCGGGACCAGCGCGCAGGTAGTGATGACCCCGGGTACCTCAGGCCCCGAGCTGGCTCGATCGACGTAGTTGGTCCAACGCACCTCTCGGGCCTGAACAGCCAGGTGGAGACCCCTACCAGACCGAGGGATTCGATCAGATGCGTTCGCGCCAAAGGCGGTTGCGCGCAGCAATACCAGACGAGTTTTTTGACGGTCGGGGGCTATTTCGACCCGCTCCCAATCAGGAGCAGTCAACTCAAGGATCGCCTCTACGAACCAGACGACGTGAAGGACTGGCTAGGCGACCTCGAAGTAGTCCGAGCCGAGCACGTCAACCGAGCCGTCGAGACCCCCGACGGCTCGCACACAGCGATCGACACGTTCGTCCTCGCCCAACGCGCCAATGGGTGACGTGCGTGGTTCGTGACCCATCAGTGCGGCTCGGTACATGCGCTCATAACCGGCCGCCATCGTCTGGGCCGAGAAGCACTGCTCGGCACGGGCACGGCAGTCCTCGGGTCTGAGCTCGGTGGCGGCGCTAACGGCGTCGACCATCTGGGCGGGCGTGGAGCAGAGAAACCCGGTGACCCCGTCAGTCACCACTTCTGGGACGGCCCCGAGCGGGCACGCGATGACCGGAGTACCACAGGCCATCGCCTCAACCATCACGAGACCGAAGGGCTCCGGCCAGTCGATGGGGAACAGCAACACCCGGGCCCGCCCCAGAACGTCGGCCTTCACCGCTTGGGCTGGCTCGTCGAGGACCACCACGTCGTCACCGAGGAGCGGGGCAACGATCTCGTCCCAATACGCCCGTTCGGCTGGTTCGCGTCGCTTGACGACCATCACGAGGGGCAGCTTGGCGGCCCGGGCCACCTCGACCGCGACCTCAGGGCGCTTTTCGGGGCTGATCCGACCTACGAAGACCAAGAAGTCTTCTTTGACCGGGTTGAACGGGTGAACGGTGAGGTCGATGCCGTTGTGGACCATCCCTGCATAACGCAGGCGTGGATTGGCGGCCTGTTGCGCGTGGCTGATGGCGACCAGATGCACCCGATCGTGCACCAAACCGAAGAACCGCCGGCTGAGCGCAGTCCACGGACCGTGCAGGGTGTGGACGACCGGGGTCCGCCCGGTGAGCATGGCCCCGAGCGCCGGCCCCATGCCCGTGTGGTCGTGGACGAGGTCGAACTCGTCGGCGTGCAGAAACGCGGCCGTCGTATGGAATAGGTCATCGGAAACCGAGGCGAGAGCCCCAAGCGGAGGTGGTGCAGCAAGCGGCGTTACCAGGCGGGCGCTCGTCACCGAACCGGCGGGGGCAAACAGCGTAACGTCGTGGCCCCTTTCGACCAGGCCCTCGACGAGCACGGCCACCACCCGCTCGGTGCCGCCGTAGCCGATCGGTGGCACCGGTAGCCACGCGGGGGCTACCACGCCGATCCGCAAGCGCGAGCTTCTGGTCGGACGCGGCCGGGACAACATCGGTGCCGGGTCGTTGCGCACCATGGTCATCGTCTCGCTGTCCTGAGCCGCCGCGCGGTTCTCCTACCACGATGGATCAGGTGGGAGGAGCACTGGTAGGGCCGTTAGTCCCCGTGTGCCGGAAGCGCTTTCCAAGCCGGGAGGCGTTGACGGGGTCCTTTATTCCAAAGGGTGTGACGGGAGGAGCAAGACGGGCACCGACGAGGCCCCGAGCACCTCCCGGACGACGCTTGCCCGCCCGGGCGAGCTGTCCTGTGACCAGCTCAAGACGATCAGGTCGGCACTGTGCTGTCCCGACACCTCAGCCACCCGCATGGCCACCGGGCCCGATCGGAGTTCGATCTCGGTCGCCTGGGGAAGGTGGCGGGCGAGGAACTCCCTTTTCAGTAGCTCGAGGTCGCGCACGGGGCGGTCGAGCATGGGGGGCAAGGTGGCGTCGGTGAACACGTGGAGCACGACCACCTCGCCGTCGGCGACGAGCAGCGGCAACAAGCGCTCGAGCACCGGTTGCGAGGACGCCTCGGTGCCCTCGAGGGGCACCAGGATTCGCCGGAACGAGCTGGGAACGATCGCATCAGGAGGCACGATGACCACCGGCTTGTCCGTGTGTTCGAGGATGTGGCGGGCCGTGCGTCCGACCGGACGGCGGCCACCGGGGGTGGCCCGAGCGCCGACGACCGCGGCGAGCACCTCGGGGGCGCCGACCGCGGCGAGCAGCGCAGGTTCCACCGGGCCCTCGAGCACCCGGAACGGCACCTTGCTCCGTGCCGCCAACGATTCGGGCGTCTCGACCGAGTCAAGCTGGCCCCGACGGACGTGGACCGCCTCCACGTTGGACCCGGTCAGCTGACCGATCCGCAACGCCGTCTCGAGCACCGGTCGGGCGGCGGCGGTGGTGTCGAGGGCGGCGAGGACGATGTTCATCGTTGTCTCCTTCCCTTGCCCGGCGGCGTAAGGGGGAAGGTGGCGCCGGGTGGTTGGCAGTGCTGCGGTGCTCGGTCGGCGACGCGCACGAGCAACGGCGCCTCGCAGGTGATCCCCACCCGCTCGTGATCGGCGTGGACGCCGATGGGTTGTCCGCGAAAGCGGAACGTGAGACCGAGGGCGGACCACGCCTCGGGCAAGCAGGGGTCGACGGCCAGAGTACCCTGCCCTGCCGGTGCCCCTTCGGCGTGCAAGCCGAGGAAGCCGTAGGCCAGGGCTTGCCACACGCCACCCATCGTCGCCAGGTGGAGACCGTCAGCGGTGGTGCCGGTGAGATCATCCAGGTCGAGGCGGGCCGCTATGCGAAACAGCTGGAGCGCCCGTTCGGGCTGACCGGAGCGGGCCAGCAGGGAGGCGGAGATGGCCGGGGAGAGCGAGCTGCCGTGCGCGGTCCGAGGTTCGTAGAAGGCCAGGCACGCGCCGAGCGACCCGGCCACCACCTCTTCTTCCACCAGGTGGTGGAGCATCAGCACGTCGGCCTGCTTGATGAGCTGGGAGCCGGCCACTTGTTTCGCACCGAGGAGCATGTCGACCGCGACCGGCGGAGGAGCGACCTCGGACATGAGGAGGGGCTCCAGGTCGAAGTAGCCTGCGAACTGCTCGTAGAGACCCCGTTCGGGGTTCCACCCGTCGACTAGCCCGCCGGCCCGGGTGAGCCACGCGCGTGCCTCCGCCGAGCCGGGGTCGGTCTCCTCGAGGAGCTCGGCACCCCGGCGCAAGTTCCAGCGGGCCATCACGTTGGTGTACGCGTTGTCGTCAACCACCTGGTGGTATTCGTCGGGACCGTCCACCCCGAAGAGGTGGCCATGGCCCCCGTCGTCGGTCTGGATGCGGCTGGCCCAGTAGCGGGCGGTGTCGATGAGCAGGTCACAACCTGCCCCGGCCAGGAAGGCGGCGTCCCCCGTCCAAGCCACGTAATGGGTGGCCGCCCAGGCGACATCGGCCACGATGTGCTCCTCATGGGCGCCGGTGGTGATCGGAATCAGCTCGCCGTGCGGACCTCGACCGTGGCGGGGGGTGACGTCGCTCCCACCACCAGCCGACTCCCAGGGGAAGCGGGCGCCTTGTAATCCCAGGCTCTGAGCCGCGGCACGCGCGGCGGGAAGGCGACGCACGCGGTATTCGAGCATGGCCCGTGCCGCCGCCGGCCGGATGGCGGCCAGTGCCGGCAGCACGAAGATGTCTGCGTCCCAAAAGACGTGTCCCGCATAGGCGTCGCCGGTCAATCCCCGGGCCCCGACCGCAGCCTCGCCAGTGTCGGCGGCCACGGAGAGAAGGTGGAACACGGCGAACCGCGCTGCCAGCTCAGCCTCGGGGTCCCCGTCGATCACGACCTCGGCGTCTGCCCACCGGCGCACCCAGGCCTCGCGGTGCTCGGCCAACAGGGTGTCGAATCCCAACGCCTCCACCTCGGCGAGCCGCGCTCCGGCTTCGTCGAAGCTCACCGCAACACCCTGTTGGGTGGTCCAGCTGGCCAGTCGTTCGATCACGCGCCGACCCGATGCCGTTCCCACGCGATCGCGGGCTGCCACGGCGATCCCGCCCTCAGTCCCGCCGGTTCGGGCGAGCCGAACCTCACCACGATCCTCGTGCTCGAAGTCCGTGGCACTCCCAGGAGCAAGCAGCGGATTGCCGGGCTCGAGGTTCCCCTCGATCGCCTCTGCTCGCAAGGCCAGGGCATGTGGCGATGCGACCGAGACGAAGCGCATCGACCGCAGCCCCGTTTCGACGTTCCCGGAGCGCACCAGCGCGCCAGTGCGCAGGTCGAGCAGCCGGCGCTCGGTGGATCGGCCGGCGCCGTTGAGCAGCTCGAGGCCGGCCCAGTTCGGCCCGGGGAGCAGGCGGTTGTCGCCGGTGTAGACCCCGCTCACGAAGAAGAGGGGCGACGTCCCGAGTCCGTCCTCCTCCCGGGTGCCTCGCGTGGCGGCGAAGCCATTTCCAAGAGTGCCGAGCGCCTCGGCCATTCGTTCCTTGGCTGTTTCGGTGGGCAACGCGACCACCCAGGCTGGGTCGGGGTCGACCTGGGGTACCCGGTGCGCGGCTCGGCGTGCGAGTTGCCCGTCGAGCAGCTCGACAAAACGAGCCGGGCCACCGCCCAAGTGCGCCACCCGATCGGGGACGCCTCCCGGCTCGATCCC
>Ga0181521_10001643_pt1 | contig 27330 bp, 41 predicted proteins | sample PEATcosm2014_Bin_32_FD_119764 | JGI IMG/M metagenome (GOLD analysis project Ga0181521, IMG submission 119764) | Peatland microbial communities from MTU Mesocosm Facility, Houghton, MI, USA - PEATcosm2014_Bin02_60_metaG | ecosystem: Environmental > Terrestrial > Soil > Wetlands > Peat | place...
AGGCAACATGAGCACGCCTATAGTGGCACGGGTTATATGCTTAAGATCAAATTCAAAAACATGTTTCGCATGCAGTCCACGAATTGCTTCGAGATACGTTCTCCCACGCTGTTGTTCATACTCTTGCCATTCGGTATCGGCATTTGATCCCGCAGCGTGCCAGTCCTCCACAACATCAAATCCGCCAAGTGCTCGAATTTTATTCCCTAAGGTCCGTATTTCAGGACTACGCAAGGAACCAATCAAGTAGAGGGTTTCAACAGCACTGGCCATAGCTGGGTCCTCCTTTGATATCGGCATTGAGTGGGATATCGGGTGCCCAAGAGGGAGGGCGACACAGTTCCTTATAGAGAAGTGTTTTCACTTTGTCAACTTCTATTTTCTTAACCACGTAGCCCAAGCTGTCATGAACCTGAAGCGCCCAGTTGTAACCGTTCGCTGCCATCCGTAGAGATACGTTACCGATCACGAAAATGCGGTCAAGAAACTGAATGATGTTCTCAAGCATCTTGCCGCCGTACATCTTATAGGTGCCATAGCCGTACGTGTAAACGTACTCACCGTTCGCAAGTTGTCGCGGATTATGGTACTTCATCTTCAAACCGCCCGGCCCTTCGATCTCGCCGTACCGTATAGTGATAGGTCCAATCCGCATCTGACCACCAGCCCGCTTAGACCACACCGTTTCAATCGCTTGCTGCAACAAGTACCACATAGCCTTGATCTGATGATAACGGCTGCGATAGTCTCCCACGATCTTACCAGCAAGCTGGGGCGTCCAAGGTTTGCCTAAGGATTTCTCGATATCAATCCCCTGGAGCCGGACCTTAGTGGCAATCAAGTTGTAAAACTTGTCCACACCACACTGGAAACCTAGTCCAAGCACACTTTCTTTGCCTATGAACCGATGGTCAGGGTGCTCTTTCTTGTTCACCGGGAACCCGAACACAATCGATGCGAAGGCCGCGTACGGGTCTCCCCCTGGCTTCCTAAATTCGGTTAACAGTGGTATGCACTTACACAACCATGCATTCAATCGGGCCTCGATTTGGGCAGCGTCACCTTCCACTAGCTCTTCATCTTCCTCCACTTCCAGCGCATCACGAATACGTGATCCACCGGGAAGGTTCTGCATATTCAATTTCCAATCACCTGAGAAGCGATGGGTGTGGGCCCCTGAGAAGCGTAGCGGGACCGGCATGAGATGCCGGCCATCTGGATAGGTTAAATCAGCCAGCTTAATCAGCCGTTGCGTTCGGGTTTCCTCGATAGTGCTCTTGAGCCCTAGACGGGCGCACGCTAGCGCTTGCACACGTAGGTCTGGATCGTTCTGTAGATCATCCATGAACGTGTCAGTCTTGGCGAACGCAGGGATATTCCCATCCCCTGTAGGAGAGGGCTTGTATTCTATCTCCACCCCAAGGGCTTCCAATGCCTTTTGGAAGCCGTCTGTGGACATTAGCGTACTTTTATCGATATTAGCCGCCGCTAAAAGCTGCTGCTTCTTTGCACGTACATCTGTAAGATGGGCTTCCAACATGGGCTTGTTAATCTTGAGCCGCGGCTGCACGGTAGCACGGATGCACAGGTCCATCACGCGACGTTCTGACGCAGGTAGCTCACCAATGAGAAGCTTGAAGATATCGCGCGAAGCTTCATTGTCGGTGTTAGCATAACGGCAAAAATCATTCCACATCCCTTTTTCCATGAGGGAAGTAGCATCCAGGCCAATCACTTTATGGATCATATCACCCTTCTGATGGGGTGTCTGTAGCACCTTACATACCGTTTCCAAGTTTAGCTTCGGAAGGATATGGCCACGGAGCGCACGGGCAAGGTTCATGCTATCCATCATGAGTGCCGGCACCCAACCATAGCGCCATGCCAGGATAGCGTTGTCAAAAAGAGAATTGAATGTAACCGTCATAGTAGTAGCAGGATCGACTGTCTTGATCCAGTCGGCAAACGCTGGCCCATCTATAATGTGGCTCGGCTCATTGTCAAAAGCGACTGCACAAAGGATAACAGCAAACCGCTCATTATCAAGAATGTACTCCGCAGGTGTCATACTGCGAAGTGTATAACCCTTAGCGTAGAATCGTTTCGAAGTCTAAAAACAAAATACGTTCTATGCTCATGACTTCTCTCCACTCTCCGCGCGCCACCCTTCTCCTCGCACAATAAGTGAGATAGTGCGCTGACAGACCCCATATTGTTTTGCCAAATCTACTTGGCGCACAATGCCGGATTTATAAGCTGCTCGTATCTCATTTGCCTTATCAAGCGTAAGCTTCACGTATGCTCGGTTACGTGCTTGGGTCTGTCTTGTTGCCCAAATGCAATTATCCTTACAGTAAGACTTATCCCCATCCTTTCGTTCAAGTGTATGTTTTGGAGAAGGGCGTTTACCCATGTCTTCTAGGAAGTTTTCAAATACATACCATCGCAAGCAAATAGTAATTCCCCGCCCGCCATAATACACCCAATCATCAGCTTTAGGATTACGGCAGCGATTTGTCATCATAGACCATGAACGATATTCTGGAATATCTCGCAGTCTGTGGCCTAGTCCTCCTACCCACCTAGGATGGGAAGCGCCACGCGAATGATTGGTGTGCACACCCTTAGGCATTACTTCTTCCTTTGGCCCTTTCGGGCCTCCATCATCAGGCGACGCTCGCGCATGAATTGTTCTCGACGCGAAGCCGTCTCTTTGGTTCGCACCTTATAGTGCGGTCGGCGCATCGGTGCCATATGCTTATAGCCATTTACGGATTGCTTTCGGCGTCTTCGTGCGGTAGCTGCTGCGCAACCCATCTTATTCTCCTGTTAAAGGGAAATGGGTGCAACCGGAGAGGGTGGAGAGCGGTTGCACCCAGAGCCAGCCTAAGTACCGTATGTGAACCCCAGCCAGTTATGCGTTGTCGGCGCTGTCTGGGCACACTTCCTCAAGCTGTCTCACCCGCTGCGGCGACAGCGGGGTTAAAACTCAATATCACAGGCATCGGCTGCTTTACTGATATCAGCCATTGCCTTAGCTTCTACTTCTTTAGGGTCTACTTTGTCAATCAACTCCGAAGGGGAAACCGCCTGCGAAGACGCCGGCGACGCACCATATTCCGGGTCTTTCCGTGTCTGTTTTTTCTTCGCAGGCGGAGCAGGTTCACTCGCCTGCACCAAGCCTCCACGGGAAGGGTGCACTACAGTCCCGCTTCTACGACTAGGTGCAGGCGACTGAACCTCTTTCTTTTTAGGTCCTTTTGGTGCGTTCTTGATTGCCTCTAAGGCGGCTTCTACCGGGTCCGCATGGTGCGCATGCCCTGAGCCCCATATTGCAGCCGGACAGAAGGTCGCATGAAAACCACCACCGCTAGACATGATTGATAGATGCGAGAAGTTGCCGGCATCAACGAGCCCACGAATTGCGATATCAAGGACGCTCATGTTTCTCTCCTCAGAAGTGAAACACCGTGCACATGGTAAGGACAAATAGGGCGCACAGAACAAACGCCAGCGAATGCCAAACCAAAGTGGGGTTCATCCATGCACCTTACTAGCGCTTTTTGGGATTGTCAATCGCTATTTGATCTAGTGTTTTACCGTCCGTGAGGTATCCGACTACATCTGTCACACCACCTAAAAACTGTTCGGAGGTGATATGGGCGCCAGCCATATACTGGCACAACGTCGCCAGATACATAATAGCGTGAAAGAGTGACGGCTTGTCACGGTAGCGGGTATAGGCGACGTCTAGCGTTAATGCACTCATGATTTTCTCCTGTTAAGTGCGTTTTGTTGCGGCGTTACCCAACGGACGCTGTTAATAATCCACGCCAGTAGCTAGGCGAATGACCGAATGTCTCTACAAGATATAGAATTATTTCTTCTATATCCAGTTCAGGATCAAAGTCAGCATCGACTTGTTCCGTGAAGCCCCCATAACGCGGCTCATGTCGAAGTGTTCGCTTATCAACCTGTCCATCTTTTCGTAGTTTCATGGCCGAACGCGCGAGGTATAGACGGTTGCCGGATACTCGGTGCTGTCTGCCAGCTTGCGATACTCGGTGCCGGGCACGGCATCGTAGAGCGCTTCCATGATATCCTTGCCACGCTCCACATATCCCACGATCCCCGTACGGATATGGCACATAGCTCGTGCGAGCGCGAAGGGGTCGGATGGATCCGCAGCGGCATATCGCTGTGCAGCGGCTGTAAGGCGTGCCATTCGAACGGGCTCATTGTTCGGGTTCACCCGTGTAGGCTCACCCTTGTGATTGATGTACTCTTTCATACTCATTCCTCCTGTGAATTAGTGCACGGGTTGCTATCCTTGAACGGCATGTATAACCACCACTGGCGGACGCCACCACAGGATAACTTTCTGGGAGCAACCGTCGCCCGCGCTCCACGGCTGGGAGGTTAGGCGTCCTTAGCTCCTATACAGGTCCGACCGTGCCACCGTAATAGCCGCGACAAATTGCCGCAACCACCAACGCCACCACGGGATGGTAGTTAGTTCAATCGTTTGCGGGAGGTGACTAGAGCGTAGCGTGATCGTTGTCATTGCCTTATTCCTCCTTGTTTCCACCCGTTGCACCTTCCCACGGTTTCAACGCTGTGTCAAGCTCTTTGTCGCTCATTACAGGCGCGGTCACCGTGAAACCATGTTGCTCTAGCTGTTGCTTCATGACGTGCAACGCTTTAGTTAGAACCGGGAACCGCAATGCGACGGGCAACGGCTCTTGTCGCACGATACGGAATGTGCTTGTTATGATTGAGAGCGACGATACAAGCGAACGCTCTTCCAGCTTGAATGCATTAACATGTTCAGCAAGCGCAACCAGATATTGAAAATGGTAAGGCCCAAGGTAAGGCCCAAGGGGAGGCCCACCTTTCGCGCTGATGTAATAATCGCTCGCGCGTGCGTTCCATTCAAGTTCGCGGTAAGGAACAAGGTTCGCTAGGCGGCGGCGAATGCGGCCCACAATCGCAGTCACTGTGACCACATTTTGGCCCTCATGATTATGAATGAACGCTGTTGCTGTTTTCATAGTTCTAACCTTTCTTTAGCTTTAGCGGCAGCTTTCTGAGCACGGAACAGCTTGCGCTTGAACTTCGCCTCAGGACTATCCGGTGCGTTTCGTTTTATATTTGCGGCGCGCGTTATGGTACCTCTTAAATAGGCCCTACGCTTTAACGCGCGCCGCTCGGCTGCTAGCCGTGCTTTCATGCAGCTAACCCACACTTGCGCAAGAGGTAGCGGCGCAACGCGCGCTTGATTATGTCGGGCTTCTCGCCACGGTCAAGCTTCGTGTTGCCCAGTTGCCAGATAAAGCTAAGGTTAGTGTAACCCGCCCACACAAGCGCGTTATATATTAGGCTACCGTGCAAGTAGCCCTCCTTGATGTGTTTAAGGATATGGTCATTGCCCGCCGAATGGTCACCCCATGTCTTGCCGTTTTGATCCCGCATGCAACACAGCCAACAATTACCCCCGTTTGGCTCGGGTAGCTTACGCAGTTTGTCAAGCTTGTTTACAAACTTTGTGATTTGCTTGCGCAGCTTCGTTTCCTTATCGGCCAACATAACGCCTTCCATATGTTTGCCGAGTGTTGGATTGAAGCAATCGGGCACCACGATCCCGTCGTAATATGGCACCTCAATTCGGTCCTCATTGTGAGCTTTCCATACATACCACAAACCTTTTGTTTGTGATATTCCATAACCGGCCGGCAAGCATTGGTTCATGCGGTCTTTAGTTGTGACGGTTTTCCAGCCGCCGCTATGCAGTACGATTGACCCATTGGATAGGCGCCGTACAATATCTGTATGGTGCAGCCGTGTCACCGTTTCACCGTTCACGCTATCATCCGGCCCATCTGGGACGAAATAACGGAACGTGTTGCGTGCGATGATTTTAGGTTTCCAAGTCGCGCGTTGCTCGGGAGTAAATTCGTCGCGCAGATTTGTCCGTGGCATGGTTAGTCCTCCTATGCTGGTAGTTCGACGGGCGCAAACATGGTGCACCAATGCCGGCCTACAACGTAGCCTATATGTACCGCACTCCCATCCTTTTTGTCAATATACATTTTGGTAGGTCGACGGCCGCCAAGCTTGCGATATAATTCACGAACGCTGCGGGCGTACCAGTGTTCCCCGTACTGGTCCATATAAAGCATTAGTTTCCCGTTCATGATTGCACCTCTTGATTATTGTCCACGCGGTATACGGGATATGGCACTTTCCCACCGTCAAACCAATCATGGCCAAGGCAGTAGGTTCTCGCGCCCTCAGGCATGGGATAGTCGAGATTGCCCGCACCTGGAACACAAGGCGAGCAAAATTGCGCGTGCGTGTAGTATGGGCTTTTCAGCACCATGATATCAATGTCTAGACAATCGACAAGGTGATAGCCTTCCGCATCGTAAGAATAGCCTAGAGGCTCTTCCGGGAAACAATCGCAACTATCCCAAACGAGTTCACAATCGGTGCAAGCATAGTCTGCGCAGCCGCAACTGCAATGGTAGTCGCCGTGCTCATCGCTATCGTATTCTACAACGGCATTGCCGCATTTCGGGCATGTCTGCTCACCATACTCAGGCTCAGAGCTATCAGCCCATGCCTGCAAAACACTATGCTGCGATATGCAGCCATAGTGAATACCTGTGGCAGGGTCGCGATTAGTGCTGCCGATGCGGCCGTAGTCAATTCCAGCGTATGACATATTAGTTTCCTCCTGCTAGGCATGATTGCCGAATAGTGCGCGCTAGTGATCGGGTGATAACTCTCTAGTGCGCACTACGCTGCAATCACCCGACTGCGAGCCTCTTTGCGCCGCTCTTGGTGCGGCAGTCATTCGCATGTTTCCAACTCTGATAGGCACCACTGTACTGATATGGCGCTTTGTTGTGTCGAGCGTAAGGCGACATACCGCCACGCCGATCACGCCGCTTAGGTAACGTTGCACGTTTCATTGTACCGCCTCCAAGCACGCGCGCCAAAAATCTACCTCTTTCGAGCTAGAATTGCCGGCATAGGCGCGTGCCAGTTGATATTGATAGTGTGCGACGCGATCAACGCGACGCCATTGACGATCTGACTTGAGAAATTCTAGTACCAGTTTCACCGTTGCACCTCTTTCCATGATAAGCCGCGAATTGCGGCAATATCCCACAGGTTTTGGAGAATTGCAAAAGTTTCATCCCCTAATGGGGTTCCTTTGCGCGTTGCTTCCCAATGGGATATCGCTTCATCCCAAGGGAAATTCCGGCAACCAGCTTTTACCCTTACACCTTCACCGAACAAATTGGAAAGAATGAATTGGTATCCGTCTGAACGTGCTGCCCCTTGTATAATCCATTGATTGCCAAGTTTCGCACCGGATAGGTGCGCACCGGATAGGTCCGCACCGGATAGGTTCGCACCGAATAGGTTCGCATGGGATAGGTACGTACCGGATAGGTGCGCATGGGATAGGTCCGCACCGGATAGGTGCGCATGGGATAGGTCCGCACCGGATAGGTTCGCACCGGATAGGTCCGCACCGGATAGGTCCGCACCGGATAGGTTCACACCGAATAGGTTCGCACCGAATAGGTACGCACCGGATAGGTCCGCACCGGATAGGCACGCACCGAATAGGTGCACACCGAATAGGTGCGCACCGAATAGGTTCGCATGGGATATGTTCGCACCGGATAGGTTCGCATGGGATAGGTCCGCATGGGATAGGTCCGCACCGGATAGGTTCGCATGGGATAGGTTCGCATGGGATAGGTTCGCACCTAATAGGTCCGCACCGGATAGGTTCGCACCGAATAGGTACGCACCGCTAAAATCGCGAGTACCTGATTTGTATTCTGCTACTATATCTCTCATGACTGTACCTCCTTATCGCGTAGTGTGTGCAACACTATCACATTATCGGGTGATAGTTCGATGCGGCGTAGTGTCGCACGAGAGAGCAACGCGCGTCGCACGTTGGTCTAGCTCAACAGCGCGTTGCGCGATTTCCCGGTAAGCCGCTTCGCGTGCGGCATCTAGTCGCGATCGTTCCATGTTTCATTCCTCCTTGCATTTCATGTGAGCGTAGTTCGCCTGCGGGTCGGCGCGCGCCGCTTAAGCCCTCAGTATCGCACACTGAGGGCTTAGACTGCAAGCCCTAGACGGAGGCGAGAAGCTTAGCAACCGCGTCGGCGCTACCGTCTATCGCGGGCGCGAGCTTAGCAGAAGCGGCTTCGAACCATTTTGCTGCGGCTTCGCTGCCGACACGCGGGCGAAGCAAGTCAACAGCCTTCGCCTTCATGGCGTCACCCGTGCCGAAATTTGCCGACACAAACCGCGCCATGTCTTGGTTACCGTCACTACCGCGTGCCGTTCGCTCGTGATCCACAAAGCGGGTGACCGCGTTTAGGGCGCACCATTGTGTGCCCGCGGGCGTGCCTTCCTGCACCGTATGCTTGTACGCCGCGCCAAGTTCTTGGAATTGATTGAGCTTATACGTGCTGATATCCTCCGGCTTCGCTTCAAACGGGATATCCAGTACCTCTTTAAAAAAGAGCGATACATGCTCTTTCGGCATCTCGTGCGAAGCCATCGCGTCGCCCATCTCCTTGAACCTGTCGAATTGCTGCGCAAGATCGGCAAGCTCCCGTGCAACCCGATCCGCATCATAAGCGCTGCGATGCGTGCTGCGGACTGTAGGTGTCTTTTCGCCAACGGCGGCTTTCAGAGTATTGTCGCAAATTGCACGCGTCATGCATGTTTTAGTGATTGACGCAGCCGTTGTGTCAAAGCTAGTCGTGGCAAGCAAATATGCTTTATGCTTGTCACCACCTACGGTCATGTCACCGTTGAACTTTGCAGTAATCCAGATATGCGAGCCGCCCGCATAGTAACCTGCTGCATCGAATTGAAAACGGCTATCAACGCCAATATACCGTTCCATAAGCTCAAAAAATTCCCGCGGCTGATGTACCTTGTACTGCGGCGTAGCGTCGCCAAGGATGTAGCCATTGTCATTCCGGGCGAGGAATACTTTGTCTGGAACGGGCACATATACACCGTTTACAAGCGCATAAGCCGGCACCTTGACGGCTTCCCAAGGCAGGCCGGATTGCTCAATCCATTGATCCATTGTTTGCCCGGCTTTCATGGCATTGCCTAGGCGATGCCATATCGAATTGCGGTCTCCGGCGAACGCAAGTTGCGCTTTGCCAGCTGCGTAATCCTGTACGATTTCACCCATGACGATATCTCCAATGGGCAGAATTGCCCATGCATGTTGTAATCCTGCAAGGGACGAATAGCAACAGGTCATACAGGTTTTGTGTGATTTATGTTTAAGATATAGTGTCACACATAAACGTGTTTAGCTGTACCATATGCCGTTAATAAAGGTTTATCACTATAAAAACGATAGTGTGGTCATACAGTTTTTTCAAAAAGTGTCATAGAGTGGCACTATTGAAAACTGCCGGTTTCACTCATTTTGCCCGCGCTCGCCCCTTGATTGGGCAGGGGAATTATAGACACGTGCACAAGCGTCAAAAATTTTCACATAGAGACCGATAATCCATTTCTCTATTAGTTAATTTTTTGATTTTTGTTAAAGACTAGGTGTTATACACATATTGTTACGCGAGTGTAAAAGACTTATACTTTCACACCCTTATACCCGAAAGTAACATAGTTTTCTAGAGTAAAATTTTACCTCTCCAGGGTCTATACTTGTAGTACATATGTATGACGGGGTATCATTCTAACTTTTTCTGTCGATTTTTTTGCCGCTTGTGCACGTGACGGTGAAACCGCTGCATTTTCAAAGCTCGACCGCGGGCAAAACATGCCGAAAGCACAATCTGAAAATCAGGCAGTCTATGTGACAGTAGACCAAATCATGTAAAATGGGTATCACAGGTTGAATAATTTTCAATACAACTTTTTCAGGGTGTATAAGATTATTGGTTAAAATTATGTACCATTATGGGATTACAACTGTGATAGGGTTGCACCGTCGAATTATCTAATGATTACAGATCTCGTTGAAGCCTAGGGTTGTACCGTTCTACCGTGCCAGGGTGCCACCGTGCCACCATTAAAAGTGCCCCCCGGTACCATGGACAGACGTGCCACCCTCGCGCGGCCGAAGAGGGGGTTTGAAAATATATAGCCCTCATTTTTGAACATTAAGGTTCTGTTAAGGTCTAACGGTGAAACTCCTCCATCGCCGTAGCTCAAAAAGGATTAGAGCAGGGAGCTAGGGGGCCGTACCATACGCACCCCGAAACCCCCAGGTTGCTGGTTCAAGCCCAGCCGGCGAAGACCGCAGTTGATTACTTTACAAGGCATTTTGGCCCCGTAAGGGCTCTTTTGCCTCATAAATTACTCAGGGCGTAGCTCAGCCTGGTAGAGCTTCTGGCCTGGGCCCAGAAGGTCGCAGGTTCAAATCCTGCCGCCCCGACCAAACTTTTCGCTTGACAATGCCAACGCAGAGGAGTACCACTAGCCAGGTAGAGAGGAAGGCCGGCTGGAACGCTCTTGCCTTCATCACCCGCGTGCGGCAGATGCTGCTGGCGTCGGGGTGAAGACATGGCCTCCAGAACGCTAACGTACTCCCTCACTACAGCATACCCGGGCACCGGGTTGGATCGTAGGCCAATACCGGACCCGGTTTTCTTTTTTCGCTTGACAATGCCAACGCAGAGGAGTAAGAGGGTGACACCATGACCAAAACCCATGCCGACCCCGAAGACAAAGATATTGACTGCACGCTGTTCCGTCAGTTGCAGGTGTTCCTGATTGAACATGAGGAAGTATCTGAATTTGACGCATTGGAAATGGCACGGGACTTCATGCGGAACTATTGGATACCATTCTGCCACACCAAATACCCGGTGAAGGAGCAATCATGAACCGTCGAATGACCTTGCGTGACGTGCTCGAATGGTTTGGCGTATTAATTGCTGCCGCAGTAATATTCGCGGTTGCGTATATTCTGGTTTCATACGGACTCGCGCATGCACGCCAGATAGACCAAATACAGTTCACGCCGGCACAGCAGGAATACATCAAAGGGTTGCACAATCAACATTCGATACCCTGTTGCGATGACGCTGATGGCACGGGAGAGTTTGATTGGGACTATGCGCCTACCGGTACTACATTTTACGGTGCTCCGGTCCCATATATCGTACACTGGCACGGTGAAACGGTAGCGGTCCCTGACTATACAGTAATTACACCGAACTTGCTGAAAGAACCACGATTATGGATTGTTGATGCGCGAGCTAGTGGTGGAAGTTTATACGTGCGTTGTTTCTTGCCAGGAGCCGGGATATGAAATTCTTTTTGGTAGTATGGCTGCTTGTGGCACAAGGAAATACGCCTGCGAAAGTTGTGCTGGAAGATACTTTGGTGGTTACCAAGGATGCTTGTGTAACGGCAATGAGTGAGTCACTTGAGAAGGCGGTTCCGTTTGTGGCGGCACACAACGAGATTATCGAGTTTCACGCCGAGTGTGTTGGGGAACATGTGGTTGAATATCCAGCCAAAGGAGGTTGATATGTGGGTAGTTGTTTTACTTGTTCTTGAGCTTGCCACTGGCGATGTTCACCCGCTGATTTGGCCGACACCGTTCGAAACACAACAGATGTGCCGGGACTTCTTGCCACAGGCAGAGAAGAACGCTGATAGTCAATTCAGTCTGCCGAAGTATTCTATCTCGGTTGACTGCCACAAGACACCTAAGACAGGAGCACCAATATGAGCTATGATCCGCAATCTAAGTATCCCGGCTTCAAGCTGTACGAGAGTGTCAAACTTGTAAAGGCCGCAAAGATAACCCATCTGGAACCATTTAAGGATGGCCAGACTAAGTACAGTATGCGGGTCAATGGTGCGACGGATGGACCCCATATCCTGGTGGAAGCCAAAGGGCGGCCATGTCCTGAAGTGGAATGGTATGTAGTTATGTATCCGAATGGGTATATTTCCTTCAGCCCCCCGAAGGCATTCGAGGAAGGACACATCTGTATGGATTGGCTCACTGAGGATGCGGTGGCTCATGAGCACCCGGAGCACGATGATCATAAAGCATCCGACGATGGTATGCCGGTTCCGGAGAAGATCAAGTGAAGCTGCACGATTACCCCGATACGTTGTCCCCTGCTGCTGCGAAGACCTTGGCGTTGCGCATCCAGCAGTATTGGAGGATGAAGGGTAATGCGGGCATAATCGTCTGGTCTGAACCCAGTGCCAAGGCTACCGCTGTAAACCCACGGCCTTACCATGTAGTTAGGAGTAACTTGATAAATGGATTGCCTCCGGTTACGCCCGGTTAATCCACCGGGCACCCGGAACGTGAGAAGCACAGCTTCCCAGCTAAGGGCGGTTGTCGGTGACAAACACGTAAATAACACAGTGGAACCGTCATATGTTTTTACCAACGAAGGTCAAAGTAGTAACAACGAAAGACGAAGCTAACAGGCTCGGTGTTAAGATGCACGATCAAGTTAGGGAATACTATCCCCCGCTTGACGAGTATAAGCTGAACAAACTGCTGGAGTTGTACCATGACAAATCAACGGGCTCGAACAGTTGACCCCTCCGGATCGCTTTGTGCCCGAGAGCCGCTGGCATCAGTTCGGGCCCGTTGACTTAGGCAAATATAGGAGTTCTCAATGTTCGTAATAGACACCGCAGAAGACCTGAGCAATAAAGCCGACAGCATCAAGAAGATGGGTGCCACTGGCATCATGCGGTATTTTAACCCTCTCAGCAACGGCCACGACAGCGGTAAATCCCTGACCACTGCTGAGGCTAAGCGGTGGGCCGAAGTAGGGCTCCCTGTCGGGGTCGTTGTTGAGGGTTACGGTCTGGCCAACGGTACCGGGGTCGATGGGCCGTCAGGCTCCCGCGATGCACGGGAGGTCTTGCAGTGGTTGCCCTCTGTTGGCCTTACACAAATACCTGTAGTTTGGTTCGCAGTAGATACGGATGCCTCTGCCGACCAGATCAATCACAACGAAGTGGAGTATTTCGACGCGATAAAGTCGGCGTTCAACGCCGCGCCGTTTAGCTCGCGGCCGCAAATTGGTATTTATGGTTCGGGCTGGTCTTGCATGAGTATGGTTGGAACCAAGCGTGCCGACAAGGCATGGGTTGCCGGCTCCCCAGGCTGGTCGCATTACAAAGATTACGTGGCCGCAAACGGTTGGACCCTCTTACAGAAGATATATCCCGGTGAAAAGTGGAACGGGTTACCGGCCGACACTGACACCGTGAACCCGAAACTCACACTGGCCGGTGCTGGACTAATTATCCCCTTCGCCTCGGCGCAGTTGCCGGCATGGAATGCGCCGTCCACGCCAGCAAAGCCGGGTATTCCCACCGGTACTGCATCTCCTAGCTTGTGGTCTCGGTTCTGGAATGCATAACATGACAGTCAAAATTCCCCAAAAGCCTGAACTTCTTCTACCGCCAGGTGTGACCCGCCTGGAGCCGAAGAAAGTATCTGTGGATAGTATCACTCCTAAATGGGCGGACGCGGTAGCTTGCTTGAAGGAATTGATCGTCCACTTGGAAACCGAACGATTACCGGTACCCTGTATGATCTACATTGCCATGCAGGCTCACCATCCGGAGGATGATACCAAAAGCATGTATCCCAGCTATTCCTGGTCTGAAAGCAAGGTGGACCAAACACTTCGGTTTAGGGGACTGCTTGATAGACACAAAGCAGCTATGCCGTGAGGTTCTGGCCATATCCGGGGTGCCCGTGCCCGGAAGACTGCGATGACGAAGGTGAGTGTGAGGGTTTGTGTGCTGGGAAGGGTATGGGCTGTGATGTTGAACAAAGATATTTTGCGTACCGCATATGCCTACTTGAACGAGACAGAGCCATTCGTGAAATGGAATTTACCAGACGCAGATGATGTAGATTTTTCGGTGAAGGATAGCAAGAAACACGCTGCTAAATGCCATCCTCCTGAATGTACTCAGTCCGGGAGGTATCTGATTGAAGTTGCTGAACGGCACCATGAGGGCACTTTGAATTTGATGGAAACTATGGCTCATGAAATGGTTCATATTCATGAGTTTCAAGCCTGTATTCCACGAACTAATGGAAAACATCTTCATGGTAAAGTGTTTAAGGCTTATGCTAAACAGGTATGTGAGGCTCATGGGTTTGACATAGCTCAGTTCTAAGGAGTATGAAAATGAAACGACTTGACATAATTATGGTTGTTGCCGCGGTCATCGTAGGATATGTTTGCACCCCCCCTATCCTGAATGCCATGGGCCAGTTTCCCGGATGGGCTGTTACGTCTCCAGGAACTGTACCATCTACGGACCTGAAGCCGATTGCCGTTATCACGCATCCTAAATCCACGAAGGTTGAGAAGCCTTCAGAAGTTCATTTACCTTCTGTTAACCCCCCGGCGATAACGTCGGATGTAACAGTTGTTCAGCCGACAAAAGCTATCGTCACGACTTCTGAAAGGGAGAGCAAAATGGACTGGTTTGATATTTTCCTGCGGACCTTTGCTGTTGTGGGCGCTGTAGTGTTCGTGGTCTATCTGTTCAACCATGGCGTCAAGCCTGCTGGCGCCAAGGTTGCATCCTGGTTCACTGTCCTGAAGAGTGACTTCACGTCACTGGTCGCCCGGGTCGAGAACCTTGAGACTACCGTCGCCGGTACGGCTGTGACGCCCACTGTGGCAGTCGCCGCTAAGGCTTCGGCTGTCAAGGCCGCTACTGCTCCCGCCGCACCCGCGGCTCCTGCTACCCCGGCCGCTACTCCCGCGGCCTAATACGGACCCGTGCCCTGACGCTCTCCACGGGGTAGGGGTCCTTTAACTTATCAAGAGTACCAGTGTAAGCGGGTCCGTCGCCTGCACTGGCCTTGAGCGATGCTCGGCCGTCTAGTGGGGGTGTAGGCGGCGGACCTTTTGAGTGACCAATGGATTTATCAGTTTTAGTTGTTCGTGCTGCTGACGAGGGAATGCCAATAGCAGCCCTTAAGCGGGTGTTCAATAATACTCCTGATGGTGAACCACTTCCCATCCGCAACATCCTTCACGATGCTGTGACACATGGGCGCCTGGTTCAGATGCCTGCGGAAGACTGGCCTGTGAATACCCGTCGAGAAGATCGGGTCCCCACAATCCCTGTGCACGAGCTTCGAGAAGATGAAGCCGGCCTGCTGATGAAACTTGCTCGGGTATTCCGTACAACCCGTCTTGAAAGTAGCATTCTGCTGGTTGTCCTTCGCCGGCACTTCGCCACGCGAGAGATGCTTCACGATGCCGTTGAGGCTAACCGTGGAAACCCGGACGAACCTACGGACAAGAAGATTGTAGATGTGGTAGTGTGTAAGTTGCGTAAGAAATTAACCCCAAAAGGGCTAAATTTACACACAGTTCACTCGCAAGGGTATGAAATGAGTGAGATTGACAGACAGAAAGCCTGGGACCTAGTGCGGGAAGCATTTCCATCATGACCACAGTGCAGTTTGACCGGGAAGATATGAGAAGTCTTGGGGCCCAAGTCAAAAATGACATATTTCAGGCAATTCTAGGCACAAAAGACGTAAAAATACTCCCAGAAGCGTACGGTGAATTTATACTTACCGCCGTATCTTTGTATGGAATTGTAGTACGTGCAGAGCTTCTGGAGACCATGAGTGGCCTGTTGGAACAGCAACAGTTGACGGAAGAAATTATTAACAAGGCTATTGTGTACTTGTGTCGGGAATGTGACCTGAAAGCCGCTAAACTTGGCAATCAGGTAGAACTAATTGGCGAAGTCCGTGATGCTCCCGAGGTACGACACTAACTATTTATATAGAACCCCCTGCTATCGGTTAATAAACAGAGGGTTTTTCCATGGCTCGCCGCCCATCTTCTCAGAACGACTTCCCCTTGTCGGATGATGCCAAGTTTATGCTTGGCGAAATCAGCGCCATCGTAAAAACGCTGCCATCTCGGATGGATAAATTTGAGCAAAAAATGGATAACGCAGTTATCAGTCTAGATAACCGAGTAGCCCATCTTGAGGAATTGAACGCTAATCGCAGTGGTTCCGTTAATACGATGCAGCGCATTGGAACTTACGTGTGGGCATTTATTTCAGCTACTGTAAGTGGCTTCCTAGTGTGGTTCCTTGGGCGGCATAGTTAATCCCACACGTTAGGTGGTTTCATGTCCATCCTCCACTTGGCATGGGCGGCGTGGGCTGTTTAATACGTGGGGAGAAGACACGGCCGATTGCCTGAAGCATACCGCCATGGCAGACCAGGCAGACGTATTCGAGACAGTCGGAGACGTGTGAAAATTCATCCTTGCGTGGGACCGGTTTTCTCAAGCCCGACACCTTCATAAATTCGAACCTGTAGCCCCCGTTGAGGGCTCTCACTAGGTGTGGACAACCCTCCCGGTTGATAAGCATGCTAGGGCCGCCATTTGTATGGCGACCAAGAAAACTCTCTACCGCACGTAGTCTCGGATCGAGGTCGTTGGTGGGAGCCGGAAAGCAAGGAAATCCCAGACGTGACAGAAGATCGAAGCTGGTTTCCTCGCTGTGGGTGCTCCGTGCTACCCCAGCAGGATCGCCCACCAGGACAATCTTGCAGCCCATATACTTTGACTGCATCAATCGCCCGCGAAGGCTCTCTTGACAATGCTTCTCTAGTCCAATATTGTTCGCTGGCACTTCCTCGTGGACCAGGAGGCGGCCCAAGTGATCCGGTTGACATATGAGGCTCCACGGGTCGCGGCCGAAGTCTTGTCCAACTACGATTGGATATCCGGGAATAACATTCGTGTTGTCTACAACATGCCAATTTAACCGGAAGGTTTCACGGAAGACGGCGCGCCCACTCGGATCGTCTCCGTACTCTGCCTTGACATAGCGTTTTACGAAGTCACTATCAATCCCATGCATACGCACCATGCGGTTATAATACTCGCGTCCACGGGCAATTCGGTCTGGATGGTTGAACGGTAGCTTCTTGGTTTCTTCTGTCTGTAGCAGATAGTTGAGGTTCTCGGCGTTCCACGCGAGCCCAGAGGGTTGCTTGAATATTTGCCAGTCAGCCGGGGGGTTCTCCATGAACTTGTGCCATGCGGTCATTTCTGCGGGGAAGTTAGTGTCCGCCACTATGCCGTTCCATGTGGGGGAACCTTTGGCAGCGCTTGGATATCGTCCGATGCGGCCTGACAGCGGGCCCAGGATGTCTATATCCATTTCAATTGCTTCACTCAACCATGCACCGGTAAGCTGCATGGAGAGGAGCCGCCCTTGATCTGCGGCGTCTTCGAGTGGAAGAAAAACCCACTCACTTCGTATATCATCAAAGTTGATGTAATAGGTACCGTCAGAAACTTTCCACTGTCCCATGCGGTTGGCGGCAAGCCATGTATCGCAATCCTTGAGCACCGTGTCTTTAAGCTGCTTCAAAGTTTGCCGGACTACAGCATGACGTGTATATCGAAGTCCATCGTCGCCCGGATGCTGTTCGATAGACCGGCGCACAAGTTCTACAATGACCCCGGTAGTCTTACCTGATCCAACAGGACCGGCGACAAGACGGCCGAAAGCATCGCTCTTAGAGAACGATGCCATAGTGGGGGAAGCATCGTATTTGAAAGCCATATTAGACCTTGATTATTTTTCCGCGAAACTGGAAATGTTCTTCGTCCCATTTTATTACAAGTTCGGGATACAGCAGTTTGCCATCTAGGAATGTAAACACTCCGAAGGCGGAACGCCAGTTCTTAGGGTTGTCTTCGGTATAATCAAGAAAGGCCCGGTGACCGGGTTCAGCCACGCATCCGGTATCGACGCCGTAGCGTGTCCCATTATAATCGGTGTAAGGGATGACTTTTGCGCTATGCAAATGTCCGGTGATAGTCGTGAGCCCGGATCGCAATGTGTTGTTCCACGGTGCATGGTCGCCTCCCTTGAAGCGATGTTTGACTACAACATTGCCATTGATCCAGCAAGACCAACAAGGTTCCCAGATCGGAAAGTGATCACGAAGATGAACACCGTGAAGTTTGGCATACTCCGGTGCAACGGTGGCAAGTCTTGTTTCAAAACGTCCGTCATGATTTCCTAGGGTCCACACTTTTAGTGTCCCACCTGGAAGTGCCCTACAGATTTCATCCAACCGGGCTTGAGCCGTTTCTATTTCCTCTTTAACGGTGGGTTGTTTCTCCCAACCAATCGGCGGATGCCGACTGACTGCCGCCATATCAACCACGTCACCATTTGCGATGAAAAGTTTTGGTTTTAATTCCTTGCACATCATCACCAAGGCACGATGCATTGTGGACTTGGGGCCTGGCCAATAGTGGAAGTCGGACCCAATGATGACTACGCCATTCGGCACATTGTATTCGATGCGGCCAGGATGTTGTTCCAGACCGGGGATTATTCGTTCGGCCGATCTCTTGGGGTTTAGAACACCGGAGGTTATAATAATATCACGTTTTCTTTCCAGTCTGTTTCTTCGCCGTGTAACATCACGTTTTTGTATGTTTAGTTTTCTTGCTGTTTCTGCTGGACCAAACTGTTGGTACATTTCGATGAAGGTATCATCGTCACAGCGTGGGGCACCACTATTGACACCACCCATTACACTCTCTCCGTTGCTTCAATGGCTTGGATCATTGGGTCGCCTGGCATCATATCGATGGTCTTTTCAAAAGACAAGCGGGTATCGGCACCGAGGTTAATTTCAATTTTGAACCGCTCACCGGGCTCGCTTGACCCCGGCACTTTCTTTAACCCTGCCATGTCGGCCAACCATTTGCCAGCCTCTACAGCATGGTTAAGAGGTTCCTTAGGGTCGATCATGCGTGCATAAATATGGGGCATTGCCGCTTCAACTGCCGCGGCGGCTTCTAGCTGGGTTCGGGCCACCGTGTTGAGAGCACTTTGCCACTCAATTCTGGCTGCGTCCACAAGCTTTTGAAAGAGTTCATCTTGTTTAAGCTTTTCGTAACTGACTTGAGAGACCTTATAGGTCGCCAATATGTCCGCTTCCTCGCGGAGCCCTAAGGCAGTCTCGCGCGCAAGACCGGTAACGATGTATGGGGTTAACGGTGTCTCAGGTTCTGGTGTGGTAAGTGATTGATCCATGGCCGCTCTTTCCTAAAGCAGTTTCATTAACAGGTTGCTACTTATGGCCGATATAGGACAAGAAGGGGTGCTCCAGGTAATACCTGAAGCGGTTTTGCAAGCCCAGCAACAGCAAAAAGCAACTGCTCTTGCCCAAGCTCAGGATGCGGCCAAGAACAACGCCCAACAGGATGTTTCAACGCTGGTCTCCTATGTTAAAGGCCAGTACGAGATCATGCGAAACCACCGGAATATACAAGCCGGCTGGTCCGAACGTTTGCTTATAGCTCTTCGAGCCTACAATGGACAGTATGATGCCACGAAGCTCCAAGAAATTCGCATGTGGGGTGGCTCCGAGCTTTATATGCGGAGCATAGCACAGAAATGCCGTGCCGCTAGTTCACTTCTTCGTGATATTTATCTCGGCCCCGACCGCTGCTGGGGACTCAAACCCCCTGTTGCTCCTCCTATTCCGGATGATGTAACCCAGAAAATTGATCAGTTAATGCAGACTGAGGCACAATTTGTCCAGCAAATGGGGGCACCGCCACCTTCACCGCAAGATTTGCAAAGTAGAAAACGTGCCCTTTTAAGTAGTGCTTTTGAGGCTGCAAAAAAGAAAGCGGCTGATGAAGCCAAGACTAGCGAAGATAAGATAGATGAAATCTTGCTAGAAGGAGGGTTTTACGATGCCTTGGCCCAGTTCCTTGTTGATCTTCCAGTGTTCCCTTTTGCTTGCATTAAGGGACCAGTGGTTCGAATGGTTCCGACTATCACTTGGCCTCAGCAGGGGCAAAGTGGCGTACAGCCCGACCAAAGTGGCGCACAGCCCGGCCAAAACCAAAGCGGACAACCTACAATTCAGATGAAGGCCACGCTGACGTGGGAACGGGTGTCACCGTTTGATCTATGGTGGACGCCTGGCGTGGCGTCTATCGAGAACGCCAGCATTATCGAGAAGAGCCAAGTCACGCGAGCACAACTGAATGAATGCCTTGATCTGCCTGGATATAATCAGGATGAACTTAAGGCGGTACTTGATGAATATGGTCGTGGCGGCTTATATGATAACTGGGACTTGACTGATGCCGAGCGTAGTGTCCTTGAAAGCCGGGAGAACCCAGCATGGAACCGGTCAGCCCTTATCTCTCAGATGGAGTTCAATGGGAACGTCCAGGGGCGTGTGTTGCAGGATTACGGACTTGCTGTGGCGGACGAGCTTCGGGATTATCATGTTCAGGTTTGGCTTATTGGTTCGCACGTAATCAAAGCCCAATTGTCCCCGTCCCCCCGTATGCGGCATCCCTATTTCATAACATCATTCGAGAAGGTTCCAGGGACACCAATCGGTAACGGTTTAACGGACATTCTTACGGACATTCAGGAAGCTTCGAATGCAACCCTGCGGGGTCTGATTAATAACTTATCTATCGCATCTGGGCCTCAAGTTGTAATAGATGATGATCAGATCGATCCCTCAGAAAACAGTGAGAGTTTATTCCCATGGAAAAGGTGGCATGTTCGGAAGAACCTGTTGTCCGGTACGACAAGTACGCGGCCCGGCGTGGAGTTCTTCCAACCTCAGGACAATTCCGACAAGTTGATCAAAGTTCTGGAATTTCTGGACAGCAAAGCGGACGACGTGTCAGCTATTCCGAAATACATCGGAGGAGCGGCCGGTGGGAATGCGGGGCGGACAGCATCTGGGCTTGCGATGCTGATGGGCAATGCATCGAAAATCTTACAGACTGTATCAGCGAACGTAGACCGCGAAGTAATGAAGCCGGCTCTCTTGCAATTGTTAGATTTGATCCTGCTCACCGACACCAGCGGGCTATTAACCGGGGAGGAAAAAGTTAGTGTCCAAGGTGTCAATGTTGCAATCCAGCGTGAAACTCAGCGCCAACGCCAGCTTGAATTTCTTCAGGCGACCGCGAACCCGCTTGACCAGAAAATCGTAGGGATCAAAGGTCGCGGACTTATTCTACGGTCAGTTGCTTCTACAATCGGCCTTCCAGGCGATGAAATTGTCCCGCCAGATGACAAGCTTGATCAGATGCAACAAGCCGAAGAGGCTCAAGCACAGAACGCCGGGGCAATCGAAGCTATCAATAAAGGGGTTGATGCCGGTGTTAAGGCAGGCGTTCAGCGGGTCACGACAGAGTTAACAGCCGCTGGCCTTGGAATGCAAGAACAGATGCCGATGGGGGCACCGACCCACATTGGTACTCCAGGAGGGCCTCCAGGTGGCCAGCCGCAACCCGGTGGTGCGCCGATGGGTCCAGGAGGGCCAGGACAGCCCGGTGCTCCTCAAGGCGCTCCAGCGAACGCGGCTCATGCAGCAGCACGGGCTCAGGGCGCTAAGCCTAGTCCATTAACCACACAACATTTAGGTCCGCAAACAGCCTTAACGGGAAACACAAAAGGGCCTAATGCTATTCCTGTGCAAGGAGGCGCAGGATGAGTTTTTTGAAACACTTCAACGAGACAAACCGGGGCTCCAATTTGCCGTTGTATCAAGCACGCGACCAAGTTGTAACACAGATTAGAGAAACCTTGTTAGAAGAGCAAGGTTTTCATTGTGCTGCTTGTGGGAAGAGTAATTCAGGCACCACGCGTCCATGGCATCTAGATCATGATCACAGGACAGGAAATGTTCGCGGGGTTTTATGTTACCGTTGTAATATCACACTTGGCTTCGTGCGCGATGATCCGTTTCACCTTATATCTTTAATCCAATATTTGGGTAAAACGCAAGGGTCATGTTTACCTACTCTAAGTCAAAAAATAGGACCCCGTGCCACACTTAGCGAGACTAGATAACGTTTTGTTTACGGTAGTACGCTAGAAGGAAAGTATGAATTTTGAGCCCAGTTTTTAGCGGGTTTAGGAGCGACGACTATGCCTAATTTTCAAATCCGGTCTTCTCGGTTTTATGACCTGAACACGCTAGGTCCTGTACTGAAACAGGTCGTTGATATCGTTAACGCCGGGAACCTTGGCGGTCCGACTGGGCCGGCTGGTGGCGTAGCTGGTACTGGTGCGACTGGTCCGTCTGGTCCCGCAGCAGTTACCGGTATTACAGGTCCGACTGGTTTCACGGGAAATACTGGTCCTACCGGCCCGAGCCCGGCTACAGGTCCAACGGGTCAGACCGGCCCGACTGGCGCTACAGGGCTCGCGGGCGGCTATACTGGCCCCACTGGGCCTTCTGGTCCTACCGGACCTTCTGCTACAGGTGTAACCGGTCCAACTGGTCCTGCGGGTGCCGCAGCCACTGGTGGTATTACTGGACCCACGGGTCAGACTGGTCCGACTGGTCCGATCCTTACGAACACGGGTCCGACTGGCCCAACTGGCCTTTATGCGGGTCCGACTGGTCCGACTGGTCTAACTGGTCCCGCAGGGCCACAAGGTCCCGCTGGTGTTGGTGCTTGGTTGTGGGTTGCTCCCACGTCCGATCCGCATATCCTTGGTGCGGGATGGAATAACGGTGGAACGCTCGTAGTGTCCGCTGGTTAATAGGAGCGTCCGATGGGTTTTAATATTCTCGCTTCCCGGCACTATGATAAATGGGGCAAGCACCGCGACGTTTTGAAGCAGGTTGTTGACATTTTCAACCTTGGTGGATGCACTGGTGGGACCGCTATTGGAGGACCCACGGGCGCTACGGGTGCAGCTAGCCCTACTGGGCCAACTGGTCCTACTGGTGGAACGCCTGCTAATAAAGCAGGTTTTACTGGTCCGACTGGCTTTACCGGAAAGACAGGTGCGGCAACTGGTCCGACTGGTTTAATGCCTACAGGTCCACAAGGACCGACTGGTCCGACGTTTGCACTTGCGCCAGTTGGTGGTCTCTTTGCTTCTTCGGCTACTGGCCTTCAGGGTCCAACTGGTATCCCTGGCACTGGTGGCACGTCTATGACCGGTGTAACCGGCGCGACTGGTCCGCAACCTGGTACGGGACCGACTGGGCCGACTGGTATTCAAGGTTGTTCCGGCATGCCTGGGACTGGTATTACGGGGCCAACTGGGCCTACTGGTCCTTCAACTGGTCCTACTGGTCCTTATGGTTGGACGGTTACAGGGGCGACTGGTGCGACTGGTATCACGGGTCCCGGCGTTTATGGGGCCTTCCCTGGCGCGACTGGTTGGACTGGTCCTCTGGCTCAGGCATATCAAGGGGATAACGGCCTTGACCCGAACCAGCCTCTGTCGCCTCCGGGCCCGACTGGTGGACTTTTCCTTCCCCCATTCTATGATCCGCACGTTGCCAATGCGGTATGGTTCAAGCCGACATATATTACGCCGAATGTGGGTAATTCACCACCGGCCCTTGAGCCGCCTATCGGGACTACCGGGATGACTGGCATCGGTAAGACTGGCACGGCCGGTCAGGTCGTTGTCCTCTTAGGAAGTTGGCAGATTTCCAGCGGTTAAATTAGTGCTTGACTTTTCCGATTGCGGAGAGTATCAGTAATCGATACTTTCCGCAACCGGAACATGGACCCCACCCATGGCTCAACGTATCTGTCTCAATGCCATCGTACGCAACGAACTTGCGAACCTTCCTCGCATGCTCAAGTCTGTCATTCCTCATATTCACTGTGCGGTAATTTGTGATACTGGCTCTACCGATGGGACGCCTGAGTTCTGCGAAGCTATTTTTAAGGAGGCTGGTTTACCTTGTAAGATTGTCCACACCGAATTTAAGGATTTCTCTCAAGCCCGCAACTTTGCACTCTTGGCTGCGAAGACGTGGCATCAGCCATATGACTACATTCTGCTGGTCGATGCCGATATGGAATTGGTGGCAGACAAGCCTCTGCCACAGTTGACGGCCGATGGATACTCGCTCATTCAGCGACAGGGTGGGCTGGCATATCACAATGTACGGTTGGTGCGGAAGGATAGTCCCGCTCTTTATCATGGTGTGACCCATGAATACATTGGAGTAAACAATCCCCCTCTTTTGAATGAATGGCACTTTGTGGACCATGCGACTGGTTCTAACAGACCGGAGAAAATTGAACGTGACACACGCCTCTTGGAAGGCTATCTTGCTACTCACCCTGATGATGCCCGCTCTTTGTTCTACTTGGCCCAGACCCATAAAGATGCTGGCAAGTTTAAGGAAGCGATTGCGGCGTATGAAAAGCGCATCGCGGTAGGAGGGTGGGACGAGGAAGTGCTTCAAGCGCGGCTTAATGTCGCACGCTGTTATAGGTCCATGGGTGACGAGGCGACTTTTATACTCAAGTCGCTAGAAGCGTATAACTCGCGTCCGAAACGGGCCGAGCCGCTGTATGATCTTGCCCACCATTACCGGTTGAAAGATAACCAGCAACAGACTGGCTGGCTCTTTGCAGAAGCTGGCTCCAAAATTCCATACCCCGACGATATGCTGTTCGTGGAACAGTATATGTACGACTGGGGGTTCTTGGAGGAAAAGTCGATACTGGGGTTCTATAGCGATAAGACAAAGCCTATAGGCTTCGCAGCTTGTGATAAGCTTTCCCTTATGAAGGAAGCACCGCAGGGGGTGCGAGAAGGAGCCCGGACTAACCTGTTCCACTATCTCCGACCCCTCAAGGATTATGCATCGTCGTTCAAGACTAAGCGCATTCAGTATGCGGGTAAAGATAAAGGTTACAATGAGAGCAATCCATGTGTCACTGTCCATAACAACAAGATTTATCTGCTTTTGCGTACAGTCAACTACACGATAACGCCAGACGGTTGGTATGATATGCAGGGGGACACGTCCATCCGGACAAAGAACCATCTGTTGCAGCTTGATGATAACCTTGAGCCTACTGGTGGCATTCCTGTTCTCATGCCAGTTGATTGGCCGGCACCACTACGGACCAATGTGATGGGCTTCGAGGATATGCGTATCTTCTCCGCTGGGGGAGAGATGTGGACCCTATCCTGTTGTCTGGAACAGAATGAAGAATACTGGCGGGATCAGTGGTTTGCCCATCTCAGCCTTGATGGGCAGCTAGGAAGCGCACGGCGTATTGATGTTCTACCCAAGCAGAATGAGAAGAACTGGATGCCGTGGGTTGTAGATGACCATGACTTTATGTTTGTCTACAAACCTGGGGTGATCATTAACAAAGGGGGCATTAAGATTGTTGAAAAGCCAACTGTTCAGCAGATAGACCACTTCAGCGGTAGCTCACAGTTGATCCCGTTCGATGCTGGCTACTTGGGCGTTGTGCACGAAGCCTGGAAATCTCCAGTCACCGGTAAACGGTTCTATCAGCACCGTTTTGCTTACTTTGATAGGGAAGCTATGCCGGTTAAGTATAGCATTCCTTTCTACTTCAATCAGAAAGACATTGAATTTGCTGTAGGTATTGCAAATCATCCTGATAATGCTGAACGGATCATCGTGTCCTATGGCGTGCTTGATCGGGCAGCATGGATTGGTGAACTGCATGCCAATGATATAAGGAAGGTACTATGGCGGATATAAAGGTTGTAACGGGCTATATTCCAATCCCTGGATTTCATCGTGCTGATGAATACAAGGCACTTGGGGAAAAGCTTTTTGAAGCTATCATGCCTCATGAAGCACTCGTGTTTGATGATGAACAACAGAAATGGGAAGATACATGGCTTGCGCAACAGGTTCGATCAATTGGGAATGTAACTCATTCTGTTGCTGATAATCCAACCAAGAATACTTTAGCTTATCATGCGGTTCAACACCAAAAATTCGCATGGTTAACTATCGCTGCTGAGAATGATAATGGTCCAGCTGATATGTATGTTTGGATAGATTATGGCATTTTTCATCTTCCTGACTTGACTGCTAAAGTGGTTAGTGACTATTTGAAACGGGCCCAAGATTATCCAATTGTCACGATGCCCGGATGCTGGCCGAAGCGAAACGAAATTCCGCACGATAGCCCTTGCTGGCGATTTTGCGGCGGCCTTATGGCTGTGCCACGTACGCTAGTGAAACCATTCACGCGGTTCGCTATGGCGACTGCACTCCGACAGATTATGACTACTAGAAATGTTGAGTTCGAGGTTAATACGTTGGCGAGGGTTGAGTTAGGTGGTCAAGTACCAATTCAGTGGTATCAGGCGGACCATAATGCCTCCATGTTTACAGGTGCTCCATGAAGAAAAAGAAGAATAAACATGGACAACTTTTGCGGGTTACATGGAAAGATCATGCTGGATCAGCAGGATGGCGTGATGCGTCTGATATATCAATTAAACATGTGAGTGATTGCATAACAGTTGGTTACGTAGTTCACGAAACAAATAATTGGATTGTTCTAGCGCAAACACATCAAGTTAAGGATCATGATTACCACAGTAATCGTATGTATATCATTAAAAATTGCATCACTAAATGGGAGCGACTATGAAACCGCTTGTAGTTACCGGTTGGACGGATTTAGGGTTTAAGCCTCGTCCTGAGCAGCCCGCTTGTTTGCCACAGGAGAAATATGAAATCCTGCGGGATGGTCTTGTGGAAGCGGTGGGAGTGGGAAACATTCACAACTTCTGGGAATACCCATACGAAGACCTTTGGGTGCCGAAGGAGTTTGATCTAACTACGTTGCGGCCGGATACACCTACACCGCAGGACCGGTTCGCGGATAGTTGGCAACACTTGCGCTGTAACGCATGGCAGCATGAGCGTACGACGTTCGCCATGAAGGCAATGAAAATCCACCCTGATCGTGACGTGATGATATGGCTTGATATCGGCATTCTCAAGCAGGGGTTCTGGAAGAACAACCCTGTCACAAAGGAAAGTATCACGTGGTTCTTTAATCGGGTGAAAAATACGCCCGGTATGGACATTATCCCGTTTCCTGGTATTCTGGATAAAGGCCCGGTGTATCCAGGTTTGAATTGCTGGCGTTTTTGTGGTTCGACCCACATCTGGCCTGTGAGGTTCTTACCACAGATTGATAAAACATACAAAGAACAGCTTCGCGGATGGGTTGAACGCCACCATACCCTGCCGCTTGATCTACCTATCTGGGCACTCACCGAACAACTCAGTGGCTTACCATTCAAATTTTATCAGGCGGAATATGATGACACACAGATTTCTAATTATCGATATGGGAGTTTTTCATGAGTGAAGATTTACTTAGCCAATTGGCTCGTAAACACCAAACGGACAAAGGTGGCAACCATTTAATGTATGGTGGTCAGCCGAGCACTACCTGC
>Ga0181521_10001645_pt1 | contig 27325 bp, 25 predicted proteins | sample PEATcosm2014_Bin_32_FD_119764 | JGI IMG/M metagenome (GOLD analysis project Ga0181521, IMG submission 119764) | Peatland microbial communities from MTU Mesocosm Facility, Houghton, MI, USA - PEATcosm2014_Bin02_60_metaG | ecosystem: Environmental > Terrestrial > Soil > Wetlands > Peat | place...
GAAGATCTACTCCAACGCGCAGATGACCACCCGCCAGATTCGCGCCTATTGCGAGCTGGGCGCCGACGCCGAGCGCCTCCTGGAGCGCGCCATGCAGCAGCAGGGACTCACCGCCCGCGCCCATGATCGCATCCTCAAAGTCGCCCGCACCATCGCCGACCTCGAAGGCGTGGAGAACCTCTCCGTGGCCCACCTCGCCGAGGCCATCCAGTATCGCACCCTCGACCGCAGCTACTGGGCTTGACCGCCGCCGAACAACAGGTTTCATCCGGCTCCCGTTTCTCCGCGTGCTGAGCCAGCTATAATTCTGCCGTGCTTCCCGCGCAAGGAAAGTGAGCCGTAAATGAAGATCGCGTCATCTGCCCCTGTTATCAAGTCGTTTCCAAACTGTCCCGCACTCGACGGTTGTCACTGCGTCACCTCTTCGCTGATGAAGATTTATCGCCACGCCGGCCATCCCCTCTCCGAAGAAATGCTGCTCGGCCTCGGCGCGGGCATGGGGTTCATTTACTGGCAGATGAAGATGGGCGGCAGCGTTTCCGTCTTCGTAGGCGGCCGCGGCAATAGCAAGAACTTCTATCCCGACCTGGGAGAACGCACCGGTGTCGTTATCGAAGAAATCTGCACCTCCAGCTCGAAGAAGGCCGAGGCCGAGTTGCTCGGCGAGCTCGCGCGGCAGCGCCCCGTCATGCTGGGCGGCGACATGGCCTGCCTGCCCTGGTTCGACCTGCCCAAGGGCTACCATTTCGGCGGCCATGCTTTCGTCATCTGCGGCTACGACGGCGCGCGCACCCTGCTTGCCTCCGACATCGATCCCAAGATGTCCGGCGTGAAGAAAGGCATCTATTCGACGGTCACGCTCGACCAGCTCGCCAAGGCGCGCTGCTCTCCGTTCAAGCCCTTCCCGCCGAAAAACCTCCGCATTTCATGCGATTTCGCGCGCTTCCACCAGCCCGGTCCCAAGCAGATCGCCGCCTCCATCGCCCAAACCGTCCAGGCGCATACTCATCCGCCGATCAAGAACTTCGGCCTTGCCGGACTGCGCCACACCGCTGCGATGCTCCCCAAATGGCCTCTGCTCTTCAATAATGAGCACGACCTGCGGATGAACCTCTTCAACTTCTACATAATGATTGAGATAGGCGGAACCGGCGGCGGCTGTTTCCGCCCCATGTACGCGCGCTTCCTCGAACAGGCCGCGCCTCTCTGTGCCAAGAAGACCCTGGAGTCTGCCGCCAGGCTCTTCCATGAGTCCGGCGCGAAGTTCACTCAGATCGCCTGTCTCTTCCGGGACGCTGAAACATCCAAGGCCCTCGACGATAAGATTCGCTCTGCGTCCAGGCTCTTCACTGATATTGCTGCAATTGAAGAAAAGGCTTGCCAACTCCTGCAGAACGTCGCATAAACTAGGCTCCTGCCGCAATGCAGGTCTGGATTCCGTACCGCCGCGTTTAGCCGCAGGTGTGTAGGTATCTAGTAACCACTCAGGTTCCCATAATGTGGAATAAAATACGAAAAATCTCCCGTTTTCAGAAATATTTTTACTAAAACGAGGAGTTTTCTGGATAAAAATACTCTTTATCTTATAGATTTAAAAGCGGTTATTTCTTAAAAGATGCCTGCTACTCCCGTCCCGTCCCGAAGCAGGCACTACCCCCGGAAATAACTGTTGACCTTGAAGCCCTTACAGTATAAAGTCATGATTGCTATCCATTATTAGGGCGGATTAGAGAATGTGCGTGCGCCCGTCCGTTTTTCCCGCATCATAATTGAGCTGCGGCTCATCTGTTGATGCCCCGGTGCATTTGTTCTGTATTGGAACGGGAATGTGGAATGGATGGTTCCCAAGGCTGCAAACTGTATCGCTGATATGGCATAATGCCTGTCCCACAATCTGCGAATGTGCGTCAGCATTTTGAACTAGGTGCTTCTTTCGTGCGTCTAAACCTTGGGAGTGGGAATTAGGGGTAACCCTTATTGTAGGTATGCCCCAGTTGCGCCGCCGGCGTCCGTTTTCTGCCGGTAGGAGCCACTTTTTTTGAAGGAGAATTTCTCATGCGTTCTGATTTAGTTTTTGGAGCCCTTTCTAATGTCTCCAATCGTTACCAGCTATGCCAGTTGGCCAGCAAGGCAACCCGCAAGCTGCACAAGCCGAACACGCGGCTGCAGGATACGACCAATGAAGTTCTGGGCCGTTTTCAACACACCAACCCCGGCTCCGCATTGCCCATCGCGGCCACCGCGGAACAGCCGGCCGAAACTCGTCGTGCTGCTTGACACCACCCCCAAAGGGTATAGTTAAGTCAGACAGCGGTTTCTGACGGCATGCCGTTCAAGGCAACCGCGCTTCCCGGTCTTTGATGCTCCACTTTATTTCAGGAGAGTCTCCAAACACGGCGCTGGCCGGTTGCCGGCATTGAATTCACGCCGTTTCTTTTCCCGGAGCACTTCCCCCATCCGGCTTCATCCGATCCCAATTCCCACACATCGCAGGTAATCATGACCATCGCTGAACTCAAAGAAAAAAACATCACCGAACTGACCCGTATTGCACGCTCCCTGGAAATCCCCGGCACCAGCGGCCTTCGCAAGCAGGACCTGATCTTCAAGATCCTCCAGGCGCAAAGCGAAAAGGAAGGCCACATCTTTGCCGAGGGCGTGCTGGAGATTCTGCCCGACGGCTACGGCTTCCTGCGCTCGCCGGATTACAACTATCTGCCCGGCCCGGACGACATCTACGTCTCCCCCTCGCAGATTCGCAAGTTTGATCTCAAGACCGGCGACTCCATCAGCGGCAACGTCCGTCCGCCTCACGAGGGAGAGAAGTATTTTGCCCTGGTCAAGATCGAGGCCATCAACTTCGAGTCGCCCGAGGAGACGCGCAACAAGATTCTCTTCGACAACCTCACCCCGCTTTATCCCCAGGAGCGCATCAGGCTGGAGACGGTGAAGGAGGCCATCAGCGGCCGTGTGATGGACCTGCTGACCCCGGTGGGTAGGGGCCAGCGCGGCCTCATCGTCGCCCCGCCGCGCACCGGCAAAACCATGCTTCTGCAGGCGCTGGCCAACTCTATCACCACCAACCATCCCGAGGTGGTCCTCATCGTCCTGCTCATCGACGAGCGCCCTGAGGAAGTCACCGACATGCAGCGCTCCGTCAAGGGCGAGGTCATCAGCTCCACCTTTGACGAGCCGGCCGCCCGCCACGTGCAGGTGGCCGAGATGGTCATCGAAAAGGCCAAGCGCCTGGTGGAGCACAAGCGCGACGTGGTCATCCTGCTGGATTCCATCACCCGTCTCGCCCGCGCATACAACACCATCGTGCCTCCCTCGGGCAAGGTGCTCTCCGGCGGCGTGGACTCCAACGCCCTGCAGCGCCCCAAGCGCTTCTTCGGCGCCGCCCGCAACATCGAGGAGGGCGGCTCGCTGACCATCATCGCCACCGCGCTCATCGACACCGGCTCGCGCATGGACGAGGTTATCTTCGAGGAGTTCAAGGGAACCGGCAACATGGAAATCATCCTCGACCGCAAGCTGGTCGACAAGCGCGTCTTCCCGGCCATCGACATCCAGCGCTCCGGAACCCGTAAGGAAGAGCTGCTCATCCCCAAGGAAGATCTCTCGCGCATCTGGATTCTCCGCAAGGTGCTCAACCCGCTCTCGCCCGTCGAGGCCATGGAGCTGCTCATCAGCCGCCTGGAAAAGGTCCGCAACAACGCCGAGTTCCTGGCCAACATGAATCAACTGTAGTTTTTTCAGACTGCAAATCAGCCAAAACTCTTCCGTGCCCCATCCATTTCGCGCTTTTTACGAAATGGGTGGGATACCGCATATTGCATTCAGTCCGTTTTGAGGAGTAACCATGCGCATGCGACTGAGTCTCTTCCTACTGGCTTTCACTATTGCCTGTGCCACCAGCACCGCCGCCCAGGACCGCGGCAGTTGGATGGCGGCCAGCAGTAACGCCAATAGCATCACCGGCAGTATCGCTATCCGCGAGGCGAAGCTGACCATCGACTTCATCACATATCCCATCGCGCACATCCGCAGCCTGCAGCCGGCCGAGGTAGCTGCGGTCTTTGACGCGGACGCGAACTCTGCTGCCAACGGCACGCTCTACCGGCTCAACATTCCGGCTGCCCAGCGGTTCCTGAACAAGAACACGCTATGCGGCTCCGAGCAGACCCAATGGATGGCCACCTGGGTTTCCGGCAAAACTCTCTCGGTCGCCTTCTTCTCCGGCGACGATATGCCGGTCTTCAGCTTTGAAGCGATTAACAAATCGACGGACCTGTGCGGGATCTTTATCTACAGTCGCTGAATGTGAGAAGCCTGTTCCTGGTCGACTTCTCTGTAACACCTGCCTGTAGCCAACTCTTTCCACAAAAGGCAGCCAATGGTAAGATAGAAAGGTCGTGGGGCTGTAGCTCAGCTGGGAGAGCGCCTCGTTCGCAACGAGGAGGCCAGCGGTTCGATCCCGCTCAGCTCCACCATCTCCCTCCGCTTTTCCTCTTCCTCAATTCTCGACCTGAACGTCCTGCCCCACGGCCTTCCCCAATGCATTCAGATACGCATCCAGCATCGCCGTGTGTCCCATCACGAAGCGCGAAACGAACCGGAAGATCGGGTTGTAGACCTCGCCGTCTTCAGTGATCCGCACTTTTGTACCTCCATCGACCGGCTCCAGCGCAAAACTCCACTTACCGCCATAGGGCAGATGCTCGGTTGCAATCCGCCGCTCAATCGCCAGCGGAGGCCTGCTCCCCTGCAGCTCGTAGAGAACCGTCACGTCCCGCCGCGATGTCTCCCGCTGAAAATGTCTGCCATCTTTTTCAATCAGCTCGCACGACTTCACCTCCGGCCGCCACTCCTGGTTTCCGGAGATCAATGCAAACAGCCGTTCAGGAGTTGCCTGGATAACCGCGCTGCGCGATGCCACATGCCGCTTGGGCAGCAGCGACCCAATCAACGCCACCCCTGCCACCAATAGCACCACGACTCCAAACCCGATCAGCACAAACTTCATTTGTCCCCCTCGCTTTCTGGATTCAATAGTATTGCGGCCGTCAAGGCTAAATCCGCCCGGCAGCGCGCAGTTCACCTATCTCCACGTCGTCAAAGACTCGCGAGCGAATCAGAAAGCGCACTCCCTCGGCATTGTCCAGCGAGAACATGCCGCCATGGCCGGCCACCACGTCGAGCGTCAGTTGCGTGTGCTTCCAATACTCAAACTGGCTGCGGCTCATGTAGAAAGGCTCGCCGTCCACCTCACCCAACAGCACATCCGAGTCCCCGACAAGGAACTCGCCGCGCGGGTAGCACATCGGGGAACTGCCGTCACAGCAGCCCCCCGACTGGTGAAACATCAGAGGCCCGTGCTTGGCGCGTAGGGTTCTTATCAGGTGAATGGCCAGATCGGTCGCCAACACTTGTGCCGGTAACTCCGCCATCGCCGCACCGCCCTTCCTGGGATCACCAACAATTTGTTCCCTGTTCCCTGTTTTTAAAAGAAGCCCAGCTTCTTCGGGCTGTAACTCACCAGCAGGTTCTTGGTCTGCTGATAGTGGTCCAGCATCATGCTGTGCGTTTCGCGGCCAATCCCCGACTGCTTGTAGCCGCCAAAGGCTGCGTGCGCCGGATATGCGTGGTAGCAGTTCACCCACACGCGTCCCGCCTGGATGCCGCGCCCCAGGCGATAGCAGCGGTTGGCGTCGCGGCTCCACATCCCTGCGCCCAGCCCATAGAGCGTGTCATTGGCAATCTCCAGCGCATCGGACTCGGTCTTGAAAGTGGTCACGGATACCACCGGGCCGAAGATCTCCTCCTGGAAAATCCTCATGCGGTTGTTTCCCTTGAAGACGGTGGGCTGCACATAGTAGCCGCCCTCCAGTTCGCCGCCCAGGTGAGCGCGCTTGCCGCCGCACAGCAGCTCCGCGCCTTCCTTGAGCCCTATGTCGATGTAGCTGAGAATCTTTTCCAGTTGTTCGCTGGAGGCCTGCGCGCCCAGCATAGTGTCCATCTCCAGCGGATTGGCCTGCTTGATAGCCGCCACCCGCTTCAGCGCTCGTTCCATAAACCGGTCATAGATGCTCTCCTGGATCAGAGCCCTGCTCGGGCATGTGCAAACTTCGCCCTGGTTCAGCGCGAACATCACAAAGCCCTCAATTGCCTTGTCGAAGAAATCGTCATCCTCCTGCAGCACGTCGGCAAAGAATATATTCGGAGATTTGCCGCCCAGCTCCAACGTCACCGGAATCAAATTCTGGCTGGCGTATTGCATGATCAGCCGGCCCGTGGTGGTTTCTCCGGTAAAAGCAATCTTGGCCACGCGCGAGCTGGAGGCCAGCGGCTTTCCCGCCTCCAGGCCATAGCCATTCACAATATTCAGCACGCCCGCCGGCAGTAGGTCTCCCACCAGCTCGATCCACACCAGGATGCTGGCCGGGGTCTGCTCGGCCGGCTTCAGCACCACGCAGTTGCCCGCGGCCAGTGCCGGTGCCAGCTTCCAGGTGGCCATCAGGATGGGAAAGTTCCAGGGAATGATCTGTCCCACCACCCCCAGCGGCTCTTTGAAGTGGTAGGCTACCGTGTCGTGGTCGATCTCCGACAAAGCCCCTTCCTGCGCGCGAATGCAACCGGCGAAGTAACGCCAGTGATCGATTGCCAGGGGAATGTCCGCCGCCGTCGTCTCGCGGATGGGCTTGCCGTTGTCCCAGGTCTCGGCCAGCGCCAGCAGGTCCAGGTTGTCTTCCATGCGCTGCGCAATTTGATTCATTAGGATCGCCCGCTGTGTCGGACTGGTCTGCCCCCACGCCTCGCGCGCCGCATGAGCCGCATCCAGAGCCAGCTCGATGTCCTTCGCGTTGGAGCGCGGAATCTCGCAAAAGGGGTTTCCGGTGATAGGGGTGATGTTCTCAAAGTACTGGCCGGATGTGGGCTCCACCCACCTGCCGCCAATGTAGTTGCCATAACGCGGGCGAAAGCTCATCGTCTTGCTCAGCTTGCCCGGATGCACAGCCGTCGCTGTTGCCATTCTTGTGTCCTCCTCGGGGAATTTCATGGCTGCGAGCCCGGGTGCAGTTTCCATCTTTCGAGTCCACAGACATTCCTTCAAGTCAGCGGCGCGCGCCGGCTTAGGCCAGGGAAACCAGAACTCTGAAAACTGCGAAAGGGGTCGCAGTGCAGGAATCATACACAATCCGCCTTACCTTTGGGCAGCCCCCTAACCTAACAATCTCAAAAAATCTTCAGTTGGACGCCGCGGTATTCAGTTCAAACGGCAAGGTACAATTGTCTGTTTATTGAAACCGCAGCCTCTTTTCAACCCCTATGACGAAATCCGCTTCCCCGCCCTTGCCCTCCCTGCCATCGAGTGCTAACCTTGCTGGCGAGGATTCCAGCCATGTTTTTACGCAATCTATCCGCCGCCCTCCTGGGCTGCGTGCTTCTTGCCGCGCCCGCTTCCTCCATCGCCGCCGGCCGCGGCCCTTCCACTCCAGAGGAGCGGAAACAAGCGCTCGATTACATTCAGCACTTCATGGCCGACCCGCTCAACCCCGCTCTGAAATCGGAAATCAAATGGCTTTTGGAGTGGACGGCAGAAGTTCCCGATGTGCGTGTGAGCCTCTGCAACATCATCGAATTGCCCAGGGGTAACAAAAGTGACAGCCAAACCCTGTTCACCGCGATGGTGCTGGCGCAGACCGCCTTCGCAATTCAAAATCCCGACAAGCAGAATGACGATCTCGCGCAATACCAGGCTGGCGTCGAAGGCGTGCTGCGTATCTATGAGCTCCTGCTGAAGACTAAACCCAACGACCGCCAGCCGTATCTCGACGACCTGATCCAGCGCCGCGACGCCGGCACACTGTCGCAGTGGGTCAAGGAGCGCGCAGTCGCAGGCTGCCACGACTGACGTCCAGTCCGAATCCGCTTTTTGCCTTCTAGCTGGGTCAGGCGGCCTTTGCCGTTTCCCCCGCGCTCGTCTACCATCCCTTCAAGAGGATTCGTGGAACCGACTGAGATCGAACCAACCCAGCCAACGCCGTCCCCGCCGCCCGCGCCGTCATCCATCGCACCCGTCTGGCACACCATCCTGCTGGTCGCTGCCATTATCGCGCTCTCCATTCACGGAGCCTCGCGCCTGTCGGCCATCCATGGCGAGCTCGACCGGCTCGCCACCTACGGCTTCACGGCCATTTCCGAAGCTTGCATGCTCGCTTGGGTCATCTTGGGACTTCGCCTCCGGAAGACTCCGTTACTCTCGCTGCTCGGCTCCGTCCCCTGCACCATTCGCTCCATCGTCGCGGACTTGGGCTACGCTCTCCTCTTCTGGATCGCCTCCCTGATGGTGCTGGGCACGTTGAGCATTGCCTGGTCGGGCGCTGAGGCCGCGCTCACCCATCGTCCGCCGACAACCCACGCTTCCCAGCAATCCGGACAATCACCGCTCTCGCCCGATCCCTCGCGACTCGAAGCGGTGCGCGAGCTCTCACGGCTGGCGCCAGCCAACGAAAAAGAGATTGCTGCCTGGGCCTTGCTCTGTCTTCTGGTTGGTTTCATCGAGGAGATCGTCTTTCGCGGTTACCTGCAGCGCCAGTTCACCGCTTGGGCGCGCGGTGGCATCGCTGTGGGCGTGCTCGCTTCCGCCGTAGTCTTCGGCAGCGCGCATGGGTATCAGGGCGTGCGCAGCATGGTCCTGCTCTCCGTCTATGGCGTACTCTTCAGTCTGCTCGCTCTCTACCGCCGCAGCCTGCGCGCGGGCATCTTCGCGCATGCCTGGCACGATTTTTTTGTCGGTTTGACCCTCTCTTGGCTCCGCTCAAGCCACTTTTTATGACTCGGACCCGAAAATTCTCCCTTCCAGGCTCAAAAAATAGTTGTCTCTTTTTCCACCGTCATGTCGTTTTTCTCTTGACATGTGCGCTTAGAGATTCTATACATTCATCAACTGCAAAAATCATTTGCAGCTCGATGCAAAATCATCGAAAGGGAGAATAACAACAATGGCAACCAAGAAAGCAGCGAAAAAGCCCGCGAAGAAGGCCGCAAAGAAAAAGAAGTAGCGGCACCTCCAACCAAAGGCAACACATCAGGGGAGCGCATCCAGCGTTCCCCTGATGTGTTTTTACGGAAAGGATTAAACTAATACTCGCGTAGAGCCGGAGGGATCCATGACACGCCGCCGCTGGATTGCCGAGCATTGGGACGAAGCCACCGCCACTCTGGTGGGCGAGCAGGCCGAGCATATGGCCCGCGTCCTGCGCGCGCAGCCCGGCCTAGAGGCCGACGTGGTGGCAGGTGGCCACGTCTTTCATGCGCAGGTGGCCGCGGTCACACGCGACGAGGTCCGCTTCAACCTTATCGCCGAGTTGGAGGCCGATCCCGCTCTGCCCGTTACTTTGGTGATGGCCGTCTACAAATTCGACCACATGGAGTGGGCCATCGAAAAAGCCACCGAGCTGGGAGTGGCCGCCGTTGCGCCGGTGATTGCCCGCAGAACGGAGAAGCACCTGGCCGAGGCCGCGGGCAAGCGCGCCGATCGTTGGCGGCGCATCGTGCATGAAGCGGCAAAGCAGGCGCGCCGCTCTGACGTGCCCATCATCTTCGAACCAACCCCTTTGGCCCTGCGCGTGCGTGCCGCCTCCGAGTCTCTGGAGGCTGCGCGCGCCGCTTTCACCTCTGCATATATCGTCCTCGCCGAGCAGGAGCGTACCACCACCCTCCGCCATGCTCTGGAAGAAACCATGACCGCCGCCGGCTCCGAGATGCCCCGTCTGGAGCTTGCCATCGGTCCTGAGGGTGGATGGGCCCCCTCGGAAGAGGCTCTCTTCGACGCCAACGGCTGGCGCGCCGCATCCCTCGGCCCGCGCATCCTCAGAGCAGAGACCGCCGCCATCGCTGCGCTGGCAGTCGTAGCTTCCTATCTTGAGTGATTTTTGGTTGCTTCCCAAGTCTTAGAAGTGAGAATTGGGTTAATCGGCAATTGTATGACTGACTAATGTGCAGGAGGTATCTTGTTTAAGCTCACTCTTACATGCAGCGGCGTTCCAGAGCACGTCGGGCGACAAGCGGCTCTCGATATAACCGAAGAGTTCAAGAGTCGCCCCTGGCATCATGACGTAATCTGCTCCTGGGATGGGGAGTTGTTAGTCCTCGAAGCAGTAAATGACTTCGATGCAGATAGTCTTGCATTGTGTGACGAATTTTCGGACGCGATTTCGGCTTGCATCCAAGAAGGATTCGACGGAGACATCACTATTCTCAGCGTCATTTCGTTGTAATCTTGGGCGGGTGCCGTGCGCCTCACACCTCGCTTCTGAGATGTGGGATCCACTCGCCGCCTCAGGCCTTCACGCTACCCGGTTGAGCGTCGCTCTCAAACTGAAGCCAGCCAGCACAAGAGCAGTAACCCAGTGCATCATCGGCCGCGGGTCGAAGATGTTGTGAATCAGCACGCCCGCTGCAAAGGCTGCAATCGCCCACGACAGGCTTCCTGCAAAACTGATCCACGCCAGCGGACGGTCCCCGGGCCGCTCCACGCGCAACAGGTTGACGGCCGCAATCAGCAGCGTCAACAGAGTAGCGCAAAGCGACCACAGCATGGTCATGGGTTCATTCCTGTACATATAGCACGATCCCCACCCGTGCAACACTCCGCCGAGGACAAGTATCCATGCAAAGATGCGATCAATGATCTTCATGCAATCTCCTGCCGTTGAATTTTCTCTGGTGTGCCTCATCATAGATGCCCGAACCGCACCAGCACACCTGCCAGCGCCCCGCCCAGCAGCGGCCCCACAATCGGAACGTACGCATAGTTCCAGTTCGATCCGCCCTTGCCGGGAATCGGCAGCAGCCAGTGAATCAGCCGCGGCCCCAGATCGCGCGCCGGGTTGATGGCATACCCCGTCGTCCCGCCCAGCGAGAGGCCGATGCCCCACACCACGCTGGCCACCAGCCACTGCCCCATTCCCGCCGCCACACCATTCGCTGCGACTCCGCGTGAGCCGATTGCGAAGGCCACCACCACCAGCACCGCCGTGCCCAGCGCCTCGTTCAGAATATTGATCGGCGGATTGCGCACCGCCGCATTGGTGCAAAAGACGCCCAGCTTGGCCGCCGGGTCGGGTGTCAGCTTCCAGTGGCACGCAAAGTGCAGCGTCACCAGCGCCGCGCCGCCCATGGCTCCCAACAACTGCGCCGACCACAGCCACGCCAACTGCGAATAATCTCCGCTCGTCACAGCAATGGCCAGTGTGATGGCCGGGTTCAGGTTCGCGCCCGAACTGCCGAAGGCCTGTGCCACCAGCACGCCGCACAGCACCGCCAGAGCCCACCCCGTGGTGACTACCATCCAGCCCGCGTCGGCCGCGTACGACTTGCGCAGCGTCACGTTGGCGCATACGCCGTTGCCCAGCAGAATCAGAACCAGCGTCCCCAGAAACTCGCCGAACCACACTGAGTGCATCTTGTCTCTCCAAAAAAATGGAATGTTTGTCTGAACAGGTCTCAGCCCATCCCTTGATTCAACCCCGGCTTACAGCGGTTCCACAATTGCTGTACTCCGAAATCACTCCCCTCAAGTGGCATTTTCCTCAACCGGGGTCCCCAGCGACTGGTTTTGGTCGCTGGGGTGGAAGTAAATGCCACTCTGCACGATATTGGAAAGGGCACGTGAATTGTGGAACCGCTCAGAACCACGTCTTCTTTTTATACTCCAGATACTCTGCGCCGAACTTCTCTTCCAGCACTCGCGCCTCGACCCGGCTGCGCCACACCTGCATGGGAATCAGTACCACTAAGATCAGCAGCAGCCAGGGCAGATTTACCCACAGAAAGAATCCCACGATTCCCAATCCGCCAAATACGTAGATAGGATTGCGGATGCGCGAGTAGAGGCCGGTGGTCACCAGCATGCTCGCCTTGGCCTGTACGCTGAAAGCTCGCCCCAGTTGAATGCGCGCCAACACCAGCAGCAGTAAACACGGAATGCCAATGGCGAGCCCGGCGATGCGCGCAACTGTCCACGGCGGTCCCCAGAAGTACACGATAAGGAACGATACGAAGACAACCACGATTGCCATTGTTACGATATTCAGTTTCAAAAAACAACCTCCATATGTGCTGAACCAAGCATTCTAATACGCGGAACGAATGAAACGCGAACAGAAAAGGCGCGGCCAAAGCCGCGCCCTTCTGAAAACCGGGGTGGTTGCAGGGTAGTTACTGTCTCGGTTGCGTTGCCGGTTCTGGAGTCGCACTGGACTCCGGCGCTGGCGTCTCTTTCTTCTTCTTGTCAGACAGGCGTGTCTTGTCGCCCGTGGTAGTGGATGTCTTTTTCTTATGTTTGGACGTATCGCCGGCCAGGCCTAGCGGTTGAGCCTGCGTTTGGCGATCGGCAATCTCGGCGGCATCTGGCGCGGCGGGAGCTAAAGCGTCAGCAGCCGGTCCTTGTTCTTTTGTCTTTTGCTTTGCCTGCTTGGTCTCCCTGGCGCGATCACTGAAGCGCGTCTTCCTTGTCGGCGCGGCTTGTTCCAGCGGGTTCACCGGCTCCTGGCCGGAACTCGCTGTTTGCGTCCCCGCGCCCGCGTCTTCTATTGTGCTCTGCGGCGCGCTGGGCAGTGTCTTGGTCGGCGCCTGGCCCAGGCGAATCTTTTCCTTCTTCCCCGGTTTCATCGAAGCCTGGTCAGCGCCCTTGCCCTTCTTGCCCTTTGTTGACGGCGCGGGTGCTTTCTCGGCGGGCGCCTCGGCAGCTGCTACCGGCTTTTCCTTCTGCCTGAAGCCGTGTGTGTTCTCGCGGAAGCGGGTACGCTCCACCTTCTTCTTTTTCTTTGGCGCGGGCGCCACATACGCGCTGAAGATCGGCTTGGTCTGCTTGGCGCTTGCGCCGGTATCCGAATAGCCCGGCTTGATGTCGATGAAGGCCTGCTCGCGCATGGTGGTCAGATAGGCGCGCATAGCCGGCTCCATCCGCGACATGAATAAATTCTCTTCCACCTGCTGCTCAACATCCTTGTACTGCGGTATGCCGCCGGCAACGTGCGCCGTCACCTTCAGGATGACGTAGCCCTGCCGCGTGCGAATCGGCTCGGTGTATTGTCCCGCCTTCAGCTCAAAGGTCTTGTCCTCCAGCACCTTGGCCAGTTGGCCGCGCTTATACTGGCCGAGATCGCCGCCCGAAGCCGCCGTCTGTCCGTCGCTGAAGCTGCGCGCCAACTGGCTGAAGTCGCCGCCGGCCTTGAGCTTGGCCTCTATATCGTTGGCCTTCGCCAGTGCCGCCGCCAGCACCGCCGGATCCTCCGGCTGCGCTCCGCCCGGTACCGTTGCCGAAGGGGCTGGAGTGCCGGTGCTCACCAGAATCTCCGCCAGGCTCACGCTCTCCTGCTGCGCATACTCCTGCTTGTGCTGCTCAAAGTAGCGCTGCGCCTCGCCCGGTGTGAACTGAATCCGCTTGCCAATCTCCTGCCGCATCACCAGTTGCGTAATAATCCCGTTGCGGATGTTGGCCTTGAAATCCTCAAACGAGACGCCCTGCTCCTTGGCCGACTTTTCCAGGTCTTCCATGCTCTCCAGGTTGTACTGCTTGCGGATCTCGTTCAGCCGGGTTATCAGCTCGGTTTCGCCGTTGATGCCCAGCTCCTTGCCCTTGGAGAGCCATAGTTGCTGATCTATAAGGTTGCGCAGCAGGTCCTTGTGCGCCTCGGAGATCTCCTGCATCGTGGCCCCGTGCTGCCGCGCTTCGTCGTCCACCTCCTTCATCGCCCGCTCGTAGTCCGAGCGCGTGATGACCTGGTCGTTGACGCGGGCAATCATCTCCTCAACCGTGACGCCGCCGTAGGGACTCTGGGGCGCTGCCGCATGGGTTTGCGCCAATAGGGTGCTTGCGAGCAGCAATGTGCCGAATACCAATGCCGCCGAATTGCGAATAAGTCGAAAATTCATAAGGTCAGAACACCGCAGGGCGCGACTACCCGCTCCCTCTTGCATAGACGTCATTGTAAATCCCTGGGCAGCAGCAAAGCCATCTTGAGCCCGTTTCCCGCCAAATCAGCCAATTTTGCCGCAAATCATTCAATTTCCAACAGGTTTCCGCCCGTCTTCAGACAACCGCCGCACTCCTCGCCCAAAATCCGCCCTTCCGCCCCCAATCTTATCGGCACGCAGGAACGGAGAGAGTAGGGACCTTCAGGCCCCTGAAAGCAAGTCAATTTGATGGCGGCCTTCAGGCCCGGGCCGGGTTCGGCATCTTCGGCACTGTATCAAGGCACGACTTCACAGCTTGCGGAAAAATGCAAATGGAGTAGCAAGAAGTGTCAGGGCACGACTTCACAGCTTGCGGAAAAATGCAAATGGAGTAGCAAGAAGTGTCAGGGCACGACTTCAGTCGTGCCGTAAATGCTTGATAAGAAATGACGGGCTTTAGCCCCTGAGGTATGCGTTTTGTGCTTGTTGCTCGAAAATTGGACTACTTCCGCAAGCTGTTCAGCCGTGCCGATAAAGTCCTTCGATAAAAGGGGTTTTAACCCCTGAACGGAGATAAGCCGGAATTTCATCCCGGCAAATCCCCTTCCACCGATTTTTGAAAATCCTTCCGCGCGCGTGAGCTGTGTTCAAACCACTGACCCCTGCTTTCTGCCGGGGTTCCCCATGCTGTTAGGACATTTGCTTGGATGAGTAAGTTGGACTCATGGCGTCATAGGATGCGCGCAGCCTCTACCTGGCTCGGGATAACCCCCATGACCCATCGAGCCCCGCCGAGACTGCGCTCAAAAGAACCTTCAGAACCTTTTTCCTCGAGCTCACGCGAGGTCGAAGCGATCCAGGTTCATTACCTTGCTCCAGGCCGCTACAAAATCGCGCACGAACTTCTGCTGCCCATCGCCGCACGCATACACTTCCGCGAGGGCGCGGAGCTGAGAGTTTGAACCGAAGACCAGATCGACTACGGTGCCCGTCCACTTGAGCTTGCCGCTCGCCCGATCGCGCCCTTCCAGCACGCCTTCTTGTGTCGCGGACTTCTGCCAGTTCGTCTTCATGTCGAGCAGATTCACGAAGAAATCATTGCTCAGTGTTCCGGGCCGCTTGGTGAAGACGCCATGCTTAGACTGCCCGTAGTTTGCATTCAGCGCGCGCATGCCGCCGACGAGAACCGTCATCTCGGGAGCGGTCAGCGTCAGCAGGTTGGCCTTGTCCACCAGCAGCTCGGCAGCCGATCCCTCCAGTCCCTTCCTAATGTAATTGCGGAACCCGTCCGCAATAGGCTCCAATACCGCGAACGAGTGCACATCGGTATGCTGTTGCGATGCATCCGTGCGACCCGGCGAGAAGGGGACCTTCACGTCGTGGCCGGCCTTCTTGGCAGCTTGCTCCACGGCTGCGCAACCGCCCAAAACGATCAGATCAGCCAGCGAGACCTTCTTCTTCCCTGCTTGCTTGCCGTTGAAATTCTTTTGGATCGCCTTCAGCTTCTGAAGAACCTTCGCAAGTTCGGCCGGCTGGTTGACCTCCCAATCCTTTTGCGGCGCAAGTCGAATGCGCGCTCCGTTAGCCCCGCCGCGTTTGTCGGTGCCGCGGAAGGTCGCAGCCGAGGCCCACGCCGTCGTCACCAGTTGGGAGATGGAAAGCCCGGACGCGAGGATCTTCGCCTTCAGTACGGCAATTTTCTTCTCCCCGATCAATGGATGATCCACCGCGGGAACGGGATCCTGCCAGATCAGATGCTCCTTGGGAACCAGCGGGCCAAGATAACGCGAGACAGGCCCCATGTCGCGGTGCGTCAGCTTGAACCACGCCTTAGAGAAGGCCTCTGCCAACTCCTGCGGATGCGCTAGGAAGCGCCTGGAAATCTTCTCGTAGATTGGGTCCATCCGCAGAGAGAGGTCCGTTGTCAGCATGACAGGTGCGTGCTTCTTCTTGGGGTCGTGAGCATCCGGCACGGTATCGGCCCCGGCTCCGCCCTTGGGTATCCACTGCTGCGCGCCGGCCGGGCTCTTGGTCAGTTCCCATTCATACTTGAAGAGATTTTCAAGGTAGTTGTTGTCCCACTTCGCCGGGTTTGTGGTCCATGCGCCCTCAAGCCCGCTGCTTATCGTATCCACGCCTTTGCCGCTGCCAAAGCTGTTCTTCCAGCCCAGGCCTTGCTCTTCGATGGGGGCAGCCTCGGGTTCCGGACCGACATACTTGAGTGGATCAGCAGCTCCATGCGTTTTGCCGAAAGTGTGTCCGCCGGCGATCAGGGCAACAGTCTCCTCGTCATTCATCGCCATGCGAGCAAACGTCTCCCGAATATCAACGGCCGCGGCAATCGGATCCGGCTTGCCGTTGGGTCCCTCCGGGTTTACATAGATCAGGCCCATCTGAACAGCGCCGAGAGGATTCTCCAGTTGACGGTTGCCGCTGTAGCGTTCGTCTCCCAGCCACTTGCCCTCCGGTCCCCAGTAAACGTCTTCCTCCGGCTCCCAAATGTCCGGGCGCCCGCCGCCGAATCCGAAGGTCTTCAATCCCATCGACTCCAGCGCCACATTCCCCGCGAGAATAATCAGGTCGGCCCAGGAAATCTTCCGCCCATACTTCTGCTTGATCGGCCAGATCAGCCGGCGCGCCTTGTCCAGGCTCACGTTGTCCGGCCAGCTGTTCAGGGGAGCAAATCGTTGCGCTCCGGAGCCCCCGCCGCCGCGGCCATCGGCAATGCGATAGGTGCCGGCGCTATGCCACGCCATGCGGATGAAGAACGGCCCATAGTGGCCGTAATCCGCGGGCCACCACTCCTGCGAGGTCGTCATCAAGGCGCGCAGATCCTTGATCACGGCCTGCAAATCGAGGCTCTTGAACTCCTTCGCGTAATTGAAGGACGCGCCCATGGGGTTGGATAGTGGGCAGTGTTTGTGCAGGATCTTCAGATTCAGTTGATTGGGCCACCAATCTGCGTTCGTTGAGGCTCCAGCCGTATTATGTTTAAGCGCGCCACCCGTTACCGGGCACTTCGCTTGGTCTGACATGGTTCCCTCCTTTGGCTGTTTGCAAATTACAACCCGCTACAGTCTAGTGTTTAAATCCTCATCTAGCAACTTAGTCTTGCTCACTATAGCGTTGTGTCCGCGTATTCTGACAGAATGGTTGTGATTCAGCTCAGTATATCTGCTATAAATCAGGCAGTTGCGAGGTTTATTAATGCGTTCGAGACTGATCGCCTCCCTGCTTATCTGCCTCTGTATCCAGCTTGCAGGAGCGCAGACGCGCGCATGGCTGGGCACAATCACGTTGCCCACCAGCGATGAGGGTGCGCCGGACGAGAATCCGCCGTACGACCTGTTCTCAAACGCACAGATAAATTACCCATACACAATGCGTGAAGCTGTGCGGCCGACGGAGACAGCACAGGCCTGGCGCGCGATTTTTCTTGAAAACGAGTACCTGAAGTGCTCGGTACTGCCCGATCTGGGCGGGCACATTTATACGTGCATTGACAAGGTGAACGGGCAACCGATGTTCTACGCGAACCCTTCGATTAAGAAGGCTCTGATCGGCTATCGGGGCGCGTGGGCTGCATTTGGCCAGGAGTTCAACTTCCCTGTTTCACATAACTGGGTATCGCTCTCTCCGGTGGACTTTGCGTTTGGGAACGATCCGGATGGCAGCGCCTGGGTAACGGTGGGCAATCGCGACCGCGTTTACGGGATGGAATGGACGGTGCGGATCGCGCTGAGGCCGGGCGAAAGTGTGGTGCAAGAAAATGTAACACTGGCGAATCGAAGCGATCTGCGGCGCCGCTACTACTGGTGGAGCAATGCGGGAATCCAGGTGTGGGATGATTCGCAAATCTGTTACCCCATGCAGTTCACCGCATCGCACGGGTTCAAAGACATAGACACATGGCCGGTGGACAGCTCCGGGCGGAACCTGAGCATAATTGCGAATCAGACAGGAGGAAATGTTTCGCGTTTTGCTTATGCGAGCCGGGAGCCGTTCATGGGGGTTTATCACCCGCACACGGATGCGGGGGTGGTGCACTACTCGGCGTACTCGGAACTGCCGCACAAAAAAATCTGGAGTTGGGGCGTGGACTCCGGCGGAATCAACTGGCGTGACGTGCTGAGCGACAACAAGAGCGCCTACGTGGAGGTGCAGGGCGGGCTCTTCCGTAACCAGGAGACCTATGAGTGGATGGAGCCGGGCGAGCAAGTGCGGTTTACGGAGTACTGGATGCCGGTGCGGCAGACGGGAACGATCACCTACGCAAACTTGAACGGTGTGCTGGGCATGCGGCGCTTGCATTGGCTCGACGGCAAGTCAACGCTGGCGGTGGGCTTGAATGTGACGCATAGAGTGGAGGGGGCCAGGATCGCGGTGATCGAGGATGACAAGATCATCCTGAGCACGCAGCAGACACTCGATCCATCGATGACCTGGAAGCGGCAGATCGAGATCCGGCCCGGAGAGAGAAAGTACTCGTTTGAGTTGAGCGATGCCCAGGGCGTATCACTCCTGCGCTTCACCGAGGGCAGCTACGACTGGACGCCGCGAGACCAGGTGAAGGTGGGGCCGATTCCGGAGACCGGGAAGCTCGACCGGGCGAAGTGGACCGATAGCGACTACGTTGCGCATGGTGAAGAACAGGAATTGAACGGGCTGGGAGTTCGGGCCGGGGAGACGTATGCGCAGGGATTGAAGTTGTACCCCACGAGCTTAAAGCTGCAAAAGGCCGCCGGGCGGCTGTATATGCAGTTGCTGCGCTACCAGGAGGCAGAACAGCTCCTCAGCAAAGCCGAGGCGCAGGCCGCCGACGACGCTGAAACGCACTACTACCGCGGGATTGCAATAGAGGGACTTGGGAACGAGGCTGAGGCCCACAAAGAGTTTGAAGCGGCGGGGAGCGATGCGAAATTCCGTAAGGCAGGCGGTCTGCTGGCGGCGGAGTTGAAGGCGCGGCAGAACGATGTTGCGGGCGCGCTGGAGACGCTTGAGAGCGCGTGCGGAGTAGTGGCCAATGCGCGCTGCGCCGAGGAGCATGTTGCTCTGCTGCGCGCGGCAGGTCGCGCTGAGGAGGCGCGCAAGCTGGCGGAGGATTCGCTGAAGTCAAGCCCAACGAGCAGCTTCCTGCGCAATGAATTGGTAAAGCTGGGCGGAGTGGATGAAGCACTGGACCGGCACCTGGGCGCGGAGAGCAACCGTGTGCTTGATCTGCAGCTTGAATATGTGCAGCTGGGCATGTGCAACGACGCTGCGGAACTGGCGGTGCGCAAGTATCCCAGGGCGGCGGGTGGAGAGAGCGAGCCGGGGGCGATTGCGCCGGGGGATGATCCACTCGTCGCGTATGTGCGTGCCTGGTGCCTGGAGAAGATGGGCCAGCCCTCGCGCCAGGCGTATGCCGCGGCGGCCAGCATGGGATTGAAGTTCGTCTTCCCCAATGACCCGGGATTGTGGCCGGTGCTGAAGGCTGCGATTGCGGCCAACGGCCGCGATGGGTCGGCGCATTTCCTATTGGGCGAACTCGAGTTCTCGCGGGGACAGGTGGATGCGGCGCTCGCGGAGTGGAAGAAATCTGAAAAGCTGAAGCCGGATATTCCAGCGCTGCACGCAAGCTGGGGGAAGGCATTGGCTGAGTTTCGCCATCAGCCCAAAGAGGCAAGAAAGGTCTACGAACGCGGGATTGCCGTGGACCCTTTGAATCCGGAGCTTTACGTGGGTCTGGACAAGCTGATGAAGGCCGGCGGCGAGGATCCGCAAAAGCGGGTTGCGATGCTCAAGCGCTACCCGCAGCAGACTGCGCTTCCGGCAACGGTGCTGCGAGCGCTGGTGAATGCCTTGCGGGAGAACCGTAAAGATAAGGAAGCCGACACGCTGATCAAAAGCCAGTTTGTGCCGCGCAAGGAGGGCGAGGCGCCGCTGCAGACAACGCGGCAATAGAGGAAATCCTCCTGCCAGGGTCCCCGGCGACACGGGGTCCCCGACGAGCGATTGTTGCTCGTTGGGGTGTGGGATGCGATCTTTGCTTGCTGGGGTGGCTAGTCCCCAGCCTTCCGCTACCGGAAGGCAGAACCCGCCGTCAAACACACCAGTGCTATACTTGACCCTTAAGGCTGCTCTTTTCAGGCGTTTTTCATGCTCCTGTAACACCGCACTCCGGAGGTTTTCCCGCCCATGACACCCCGCGCCCGCCGCGCCTTCTTCACCGCGGCCCTCTCTTTTGCCGTGGTTCTCTTTTTCGCCGTCTGCGCTGTTGCAGGCTGGTTCCTCCAAGACAAGGTATGGGCCCAGACCACGGCCAACGAAAGCCAGCTCCGCGACAACCTCAAGACCTTCACCAATGTCTATGCGCTGGTGGAGCAGAACTACGCCGATCCCATCGATAACGACAAGGCAGACACCGCCATCTACGACGGGGCCATTCCCGGCATGTTGCGCGTGCTCGACCCGCACTCCAGCTTCTACGACCCCAAGGCATACGCCCGCATGCGCGAGGAGCAGCATGGCCGCTATTACGGCGTGGGAATGACCATTCAGCAACAAAACAATAAGGTTTATGTCGTCTACCCGGCCGAGGGCGCGCCCGCCTACAAGGCCGGAATCCATCCCGGCGACGTCATCTACGCGGTGGATGGCAAGATCGTCTCCGTGGACGGCAAGATTCCCGGCGGACTGACCTCATCCGACATGGTTGCCAAGGCCCTCAAAGGTCCCCGGGGCACTCACGTACAAGCCACCATGCTCCGCGAAGGCCAGCCCAATCCGCTGGTCTTCGACCTGATTCGCGACGAAATTCCCCACCCCTCCGTGGACCTGGCCTATGAAATTCGACCCGGCGTGGGCTACATCCACCTCACGCAGTTCCAGGAGGACACCGCCCAGGATGTCATCAAGGCCATTGACGGCTTCGGCGACCTGAAAGGGCTGGTCTTTGACCTGCGCGGCAACCCCGGCGGTCTCCTCAGTCAGGCAGTGGAGGTCTGCGACCACCTCCTCGCCAAGGGCCAGGGCATCGTCAGCCAGCGAGGCCGCGCCCACACCGATCAGGTGTACTCCGCAACCCATGGCAACGGAGGCCGTACATTTCCTATCGTCGTGCTGGTAAACCGGGGAACGGCATCAGCCGCCGAAATCGTCTCTGGCGCACTGCAGGATCATGACCGCGCCCTCATCGTCGGCGAAACTACATTCGGCAAGGGCCTGGTGCAGACCGTTTACGACATGGCCGACCACACCATGGCGCTGGCGCTCACCACCTATCACTATTACACGCCCTCAGGCCGGCTCATCCAGCGCGACTACTCCGGCGTCTCGCTATACGACTACTACACCCACGGCGGCGCGCAGCCGGCAGACACCGCCAGCCGCGAGGTCAAGCTCACCGATGCCGGACGCACCGTTTATGGCGGCGGCGGCATTACGCCGGACGAAAAAATCGAGAGTCCTAAAACCAACCGCTTCCAGGAGACGCTGCTCTATCACGATGTTTTCTTCCACTTCGCCCCGGTCTATCTGGCCAACCGTACCGTGGACAGAAACTTCCAGGTGGACGCGGCGGTGCTCTCGGAGTTCAAAAAGTACCTCACGCACGAGGAGATTCCCTTCACCGAGGCCGAGCTCAACGGCGTAATGGACTGGCTCAAGATCAGCATCAAGGAAAAGATCTTCATCATTCAGTTTGGCGAGACGCAAGGCCTGCGCACCCGCGCCGACTGGGATCCCATGATTCAAAAGGCGCTCACCTTCCTGCCCGAAGCCCAGGCCCTGCAAGATAACGCTCACAAGGTGCTGGCCCAGAAAGCCATGGCGCGCAGCGAGGCGCGGTAGGCAGCGGCCCTCCACAATTTCATCGCTCCACTTCCTGTAACCGCCGTCACAGCGCGCCCTCTTGCGCCGACCGTAGCCTCTTGAACGGAGTTGGGGAGGATTTTTCATGTCAGGAATTGCCGCGGAAAATGAAGTAACCGTTCAGAACCTGATGGCCGCTTTTGAGGGCGAGTCGAACGCCTACGCCAGGTACACCGCCTTTGCCGCCAAAGCCGATGCCGAAGGCCTGCACGGCGCTGCCAGCCTTTTTCGCGCCGCCGCCCGCTCCGAGCAGATTCACGCCGGCAACCACGCCCATGTGATCAACAAGTGGAGCCTCCGCGCCGAGTGCGAAACTCACCCGGTCGAGGTCAAGTCCACCCTGGAAAATCTCAAGGCCGCCCTCAACGGCGAGCAATACGAGATCGACACAATGTACCCCGGCTTCCTCGAAGAGGCCACCGCGCGCAAGAACACCGGCGCCATCCGCACCTTTACCGGCGCGCTGGAAGCGGAGAAGACTCACGCGCGGCTCTACAGCGAAGCCATTGCCCTGCTCGTTGCCGGAAAAAAGTATTCCTGGATTGGCGAGGCCCGCGACTTCTACGTCTGCCCCGTCTGCGGCTACACCTCGGAGACTGAGGAGGAGCACGAACGCTGCCCGGTCTGCAACTGCCCCTGGGAAAAATTCGAGATCATCCGCTGATGCTTTGAAAATGAGCGGCCTTGGAGCCTATCGGCAAATTGTAACGCCAGCCTCCATGTAGCGCCGGCCTCCTGGCCGGCTGTAGCGTGGGTCTCCAGACCCACGCTTCTCATCCACGCACTGCGCATATTTTTAAACGACTAGCGTTTTGATTCTTTTTAAAAACAACATTCCTGTCTAAAAAGTCGAGGGCTTGCCCAAAAACTACGAATCGGACTCCAGGAACACGTACGTCCGGGTCCACAGTCTGCCCGATAAATGGCGTGTGTAATTGCTGCAATAGTAACTGCAGCTTAGCCGGTCAACCTTGCAAAACACTGAGTCGGATAGAGCGCATTGGCTATTTTGACTTCAACGGCCATTCTCAGCAGCACTCGACCTCGCCAATTTCGATTTGGGACCGGACCTGGCCGGAAACTGGGAGCTGACGACATGAGTTACATTGTGCAGCTTCTGTCTTTGATGGTGCCTTGCGTGGCAAACATTACGATGTTCGAAACTTTGATTTGTTCAGGCAGTTCCGTGAAGTAATAGTTAAGATTGCCTTCGAAGGTCTGGACGCGGGCGGCGGGTAGCTTTTCTACGCGGTGGAGAGGACCTTCGGGATCCCAGCCTCCGTATTGTGCCGACTCGTAGGTATAGCAGTGGCTGGCGGTGGTATCGATGAGGATATGGGCCATCACGCTCTTGTCCTTGCGCGTGCTTTCAAGCTGGCGCACGGAGGCGATGACTTGCCCATTGAGCTTGAGCTGGTCGGCTTCAGGGCAGACTTGCGCAAAGGCGAAGTCAAGATCGGCGTAATGGCCGGCGTCCACATTTTGTTCGAGGGCGCCGACGGCAACGCGGACTTGCCCACCGCCGCGGTTATCGACAAAAACAGAGAGGTGATGCCAGCCCTCATCGGGTTCGGTGACGTTAAGGTAGTAGACCGAGTCTTGATCGCGATGCGGGGCAAAGTTGAATGAATCCGCGCGCCAGCCGCATGGGGTAGACGCCTGGACGGAAAGCGATTTCAACGTCTGATCGGGGGTTGCGTGCTTGTCTCCGGTGACCTCAAACTGACTCATTCTTCCGGGTTGGAATGTGGTGATGACTTGGCCGTTCTGCACAACTCGGTGATCGTGGAATAGAAAGGGATAGTCGGGGCCCGCGGTTGAAACGGTGTAAACGGGGCCGCGACAAGCTGATGCCGCCAGCAGGGCCAGGACGGCTAATCCCAGGCAAACGCGCGGAGCATATGGCAAATTGGGATTCATAGGGTCATTCATCATTTCCTGATTTTCGAGCAGGCGAACTCCGGCTCAGTTTTGTGGACACTTGCAAACAGGATACTCTTGCCGATTAGGGGAAGAAAAAACGGATTGAGGAATCCGCCATTTGGATTGAATGTTACAGGTAATATTCTTTGGCAGATTCGCGGACGTATTGTCGTCAATCCGGAAGTAAATATATAGAGCCACCTCGGTAAGAGGTAGGCAAAGTTTGAGCAACTCCTGCGTAGCTCGGCTCGTCGGGTGCCCCGGGTCCCCTGCATTTGGGGAGCCGGGAATACACGAATTCCTGCGAGCGAATAGCGAGCGGCTGCCCCACCGCAGGTGGTTGGCGGGTGGCCCTTGTCTCATACCGTAATTTATCAAGTTGAGGGTGCCCCCGGTCCCTCGCTTTTGGGGACCGGGGAGGGGGAATCGAACTCCCGGTAACGCATCCACTCGGGCAGTTGCCAACCTCTCTCGCGGGCTGTCCACTCGGATTCGATCTCTACGATTCCATGTATACCAGTCTGATAGTGGCGAAAGCTTGACCATTTCCAATCCTCTGGTTTCGCCACCAGCCCTCGACGAACCGGATTGCGATGAATATAGCGCAACTTCTCCACGAACTTCTCGTGCATTGAGATATTGAAATCATAATAATGCGCCTGCCAAAAGGGTCTTTCGCGACTGCGCATCGAAACCGACAGCTTGAGGGCCTGAACGGTTCTGGATAAAAGCCCGCGCCCTGGCTCATTGACCAACAGATGCACGTGCTCCGGCATCACCACGTAACCAGCAACTGCAAAAAGATAGCGCAGCCGAATGCGCTCCAACGCATCTTCAAAAAGCTTCATGGCCGTGCCTGACGACAGGTAGGTACGACGGCGGAAACAACTCAAGGTGAGGAAGTGGAACTCCCCCGTTTGTTGATAACGGATGCGCTCGCCTTTCATACACTGCGAGGATACTCCAACCGAAGCCGGTTTGGGCAGAGAAGCGCTTCCATCCCCGGCCCCCAAAGGCGAGCGTCGTGAGGCCTTCACTGTGCCTTAGAAGGTGATGCTAAACCGGAGCCACCTGCCTATTAATATTCCTAAGAAAGGGTAATGTCGAAAAGCTATCTCTTCGCAATCCGCTTTATATGAGTATCTTGAAAGATATTATCCATATCTGGTACTTACCCCGCCCTCCACATAAATAATTTACAGCCATCAAGCTCCTGTAAAGGTATTCTAAATTTACAGTCAAATTCATGGAGGAGAGCCGATGGACACAACAGAGACGTTGTTAAAAGCAATTTTGGCCATCGTCTCCAGGGCGACAATTCCGCCCCAGGAACTATCTAAAATCATCGGGCCTACCGTGAAGAGCGACAAGCAAATTCTCGCGTATAACTTGTGTGACGGCGAAACGTCCCAAGCGGAGATTTGCAAGAAGGCGAAGCTGGAAAAGGGCAACCTGAGCACTTCCATTACTCGCTGGGTCGAAGCTGGAGTGATGGCGCGCGTAGGGCCGGATCGGCTTCCCATGCACTTGTACCCACTTTCGAAGTCCGCGAGGTAAACAATGGCCGACGACGTATCGGAAAAGCTAGATATCCTCATCAAACTTCAGGCTGCTGCGCTAACGGCAGGTATGGAGTCGATGAAGAAAAAGATTTTGTTTCTGTCGAAAGCTGGACTGCGTCCTACACTTATAGCCGACATCGTCGGAACGACGGCTAATCATGTGAACGTCACATTGTCGAAAGTCCGCAAGCCTTCGAAGTCTTAATAACGCAACGCTATCTAAGGGGGAAAGCCTTGGCCACTGGACAATCAAACGAATTACTCGAAGAATTAAAATCTGTGAAAATGCTTCTCATTCTTCAAGCCATGGCCTTAGGTTGTCAGCAAAAGCACGTCGCCGCGGCTCTCGGTGTAAGCGAGGCCACGTTAAGCCGCATGTTACCGAAGGGTCTTGGCAAAGAACTGGCCAAAGTTGCTGAGCGCCAATTCATTACCGCGTTGGAGGGTCGATGACCAACGAACAAGCCGATCAGATTCTGAAAGAACTTGAGATGTTGCGTAAGCTCAAAATGATCGAGCTATTCGACAAGGGTTATTCACAGGCGCAACTTGCCCAAGCTTTGGGTGTCAGTCAGCCTACCATCAGTCGGATGGTGCCAAAAGTCTCGACTAAAAAAGGCTGACGTTATGGCTGACAGAACGCCCGTCGTTGATTGGTCAGGTAATTACGAGGAAACCTGTCTCCAGCTTGCCAAGCATCTTGGTAAAAACAAGATACGTCGTAAGTTATTCGATGAGATTTACGGCCGCGTCTCGAAACCGCGCTCCAGAAAACAAATGGTTGAGGCGACCAAATTAAAGTCGAGCGACGGCCAGCAAGCGCAAAATGGACTGGATTACCTCGCAAGGTACGGTCTGATTATGCGAATCAAAAATGAAGGGAGTGTCGCCGTTAATGATGGAAGCCATTGGTTATATCTCAAAGACGAAAATGTTCGTGCTCACCGTTTACAAATCTTGAAATATGCAAACAATCCTAAGGAGGCGAACAAAGTGCCGACCAAGCGCCGACCACATGGATCGACCACTGTCGTTGTGACGCGCCGCTACCTGAAGAAGAGGAAGCATTTGGACGTTTTATATTTAACCGCCAACCCCAACATTGATCTCCGGGTTGAGGCGGAAGTGAATCAAGTGCAGCAAGAAGTGCGTGGCTCCAAGCTCCGTGACAATATCGACGTTCACTATCGGCCAGCTGCGAATTTGGATTCTCTGATTCAAGGATTGAATGATCACACTCCAGCCATCATACATTTCTCCGGTCACGGTAATGAGAGTGGTGTCGGAACGGATGATGCCAAATCAGCTCGTTCAGCAGGAAAACTGGTCTCGTTCGAACTTCTAGCGAAGGCAATCGCTGCCACAGATACACCGCCGCAGGTTATCGTTTTGAATTCGTGCAAAAGTGCAGGGGCAAAAAAGTCCTTCTTTCCGCCGGCCAAAGCGATAATCGCCATGGGAGATTCAATTGGCGACTTGGCCGCGACCGCTTTTGCCGCAAAGTTTTACGCAGCAATTGCCGCAGGACAATCGCTTAAATCGGCGTTTGCGCAGGGAAAGGTTGCCGTCGAAGCAGTCTCAATTGATGAGGCAGATACGCCTGAACTGATTCTGGCCGAAAACGTCAATCCAAAGAAAATCATCCTGACCTGAGACTGGAAAACATATTGGTCATCCGACAGGTGACTACGATTCGCTCTCCTTACCCATCCACAAATGATGACGCCGGGAAACCACGAACTCCCTGGCGCGCAAGCGTCGTCCGCCCGGGCGGCAAGCCCTTGCAGATTATTTCTCATCTTTGTTGCACAATAATCCTTAGAAGCTTTCCCTCCAATCGTCCCGGCACGTCCTTTTCGCACCGCCTTCCAGCCGAAAGCGGCCAAAAGAGGCCAAAATGTCCCGTAACTCCTTATCCTGGACGATTTTGCAGGGAACTCCTTTGTTTTGACGATTTTACAGCGCAACCCTGCCTGTAACCTCAAGAAAACAAGGATTTTGCGTCCAAAGTATGGGTGGGGGTA
>Ga0181521_10001646_pt1 | contig 27322 bp, 43 predicted proteins | sample PEATcosm2014_Bin_32_FD_119764 | JGI IMG/M metagenome (GOLD analysis project Ga0181521, IMG submission 119764) | Peatland microbial communities from MTU Mesocosm Facility, Houghton, MI, USA - PEATcosm2014_Bin02_60_metaG | ecosystem: Environmental > Terrestrial > Soil > Wetlands > Peat | place...
CCAGGAGAAGCTCACCCGCTGTCGACGGACCTTGGAGCAGATCAAGCCCGGCTGCACCAGCCCCAAGTCCAGAAAGCGGAAAAAATGAACTGTCTAGTTATTTCGCAGACACTACACTAGGACTGCATGATGCCGAAAGCGCGGACACGAGTTCCGCGCGGCCCCAAGAGCAGCGCCACAGCACGGTCGGCAGTTTGGCGCGGCTCAAGGCGATGGCGGAAGGCGGCTTCGGGAGGCGGCAGGAGCGGCTGATCCGGTCGTCGCCGAACCAGAAGCCGTGCCACGAGAGCCCTGTAACTGAGCGTTGACAGTTGTCGTGGCCAATCCTTTTCGTTGTAATCGCATCAAAGTAGGGCGGCTGGCAGGCCTGATAACGGATTGGGAGGGCAGCGGCCCGACCGTGGTCACCGGCGAGGACCGGGGCGAGGTTCGTCTCGACCGGTTACTTTCTGCCCGAACCCATGGTTGGGCTTGGGCGGTTCGTCTAAACGCCGCAGAATTTCTTGATCGGACATTTCAGGACTGACGTTGAAGCCAGGAATCGGCTCACCCCACCGACGGTTATATGTTGTCCAGCGCTCATCAGCTTCCTGGGGCGACAGGGTCCCAGTGAGGTAGCCCGCAACAAAGTCGGTTGCATCTTGGAGACGGAGTTGCGCGGACTTCGTAATATCGCGTGCCTCTCGTTTCAACCAATCAGCCATCTCTACAGGAGTCAGGACTTCGGTTTCGTCTTGTTTCAGCAACTTTTCTAGCCTTCTGCGAGCTTCAGCGTTTTCATCGGGCTGAGTCATCCTGCCTCTCTCGAATACGAGTTGCGACAGGAATGTAGGCTTATTGCTGCTGATTGTCAACGCAATACATCAATAGCGTTACGGCTTTTCGGAGCGGACTCCAATGATGGCCACTGCATGGCGCTTGGTGGATGCAGCTTGCTTTTGGCTGGCCTTCTAAATCCGCGGGGGTAATGAACCGTTTAGTGTTCACTAGGCTCTCACTCAGGTTTATCCTTGGCGACCGGTGTGCTGTCAGTGCCTACGCTCCGAGGGGAAGGCGTTTGGTTGGCAGCACTGGGTGGCGTCCAGTCGACCATATGGTAAGCGGCCGTCATATGGGATCGAAGGTACTCTGTAGGCTCCCCGAGCCCGGTGACAAGGACAGTGCCGAAGTTGCGCGGGTCAAACTGCTTTCTGTATCGCATGCGGAGTGACACCTCGCGCATGTCACGGAGTGTAAGCTGCACATAGGCGTATATGTCGTGGCCTAACAAGTTCTTGCCCTGGATTAGAACAACGACTACTTCATCCAATAGATCCTCATCGATGTGCAGCACTGGCGCATCAGCAGGTATGGACCCTGAATCGTCACAGCCAGCCCAAATGTTGTTCTTGGCGATGTGAAGGTAAACGTGATCATCAGTAATCAGCAGCTCTACGGCGGCGGAAGAGACCGTTATGACTTGCTGGTTGGGCCGTATTTCTAACGCGTTTGCTCCGTTTGGATTGGCGAAAAAGGACAACTTGTAACCCTTGGCAGCACGGATGATGATGGGGTCTTGTAGGCCCTCTGTCAGGTAATAGTCGACAAGGTGCTCACGCAGCTTCTTATAAACACCTCTTAGCGTTGAATCTGACGCTGGATCGAATGTTCCTGGCAGCTCCAAGCAATCAACGCCTATCGAATACGGAATCAATTCTCCAGCCTGGAGATTCTTGGTCACGAGACCGCGTAGGAGCTGTTTCTCCTGAAGACGATCGTTGAAGGTCCGGCTCGCACAGATCCGTAGTGCCTGCTGTTCGATCGACGCGGGGTCCATGTTAGCTGGGAGCCACCGGCTGCGTTATCTGTGCGCTAACGCTCAACCCGTTGATATAAAGGCGGTTATCGGCGATCATGACGATATGGAGATCAATGAGCGTGGCGCATATGAGGGGAGATCCAGTGGAAGCGCCGTTATCTTGGCACCTCACTATCCGCGCCACTCTGATGGTCTCACGGGCAGGCGAGGTCCGGGTGACCAGACATTGGTTCATCCAAAGGCCGATTCTAACACTGGGCCACATTGCGGCGGGAGCCGCAGCGGGATGCTTGGCGTCGGTGAGTGCGTAGCTGGCACAGAGGTTCTCGTGGCACCACTCACCCACGAGCAGTTCATCCACGCCATCCGCGAGATCGTGGTTCCGCGTTTAAACGAGGAGGCGGATCGCCGGAAGCTGGTTGCATCCAAACTTGTGTATGGTGCTGGTGACGGGCGTGCGGCGCGAGGCGTTTGCTTCTTTGACGCTTGGCAACGCGACGAGGGTTACGCGCTGCTTGAGGTCTGCGCGTTTGGTGAAGAGTCGGAGGTGCAACTTGCGGGCACTACGATCCATGAACTCGGGCATTGTCTGGCCGGCCCAGATGCCGGCCACAGTAGTGAGTGGAAACGGGCGTGTACGTCTCTTGGCCTGATTCGATGCGAGGCAGCAGGTCAGGCGTATGCGGCGTACGATTTTGCTCCCGAGGTCTGGGAGCGCATCGCACGCCTGCCCAGCCCTTCAGATGGTGTTCCGACTCGTCGCACAGGAGGTAATTCAAGCCCTCGGCCGTGCCCTTTGGGGACAGGCACGCGCGGTGGAATAAGCCGCGGTCCGGGATCAGGCTCACGACTGCGCCTTTACAAGTGCGAATGCCAGCGCCCGGTGAAGGTGCGCGTCGCGAGCGATGATTTCCGGGCGCGATGCCTGAGGTGTGAGAGCGTTTTTCAGCGTGCAAGTGCATCCGAACGGCCTCGCGTCGCGGCGGTGAGCAGGCACAACAGCCCGTGAAATAGCGGCGCTCGCCGCTACAAAGTTCAGCAGTGATTTCGAGGTAGTTGGCCGCGCGGCAACAGCCGTGGCGGCATGCAGGAGAAGTGTGTCTTGACAAAAGGAGGGACGGTAGATGGCTGACCAGAACAGCGAAATGAAAGCAGGCAGCGCGATCGCGAAGGCTGGCGGGCTCGCGGCGGCGGGATGTCTCAAGGCGACGGTGCTCACCGGCGCTATAGCGGCTGCGGACATTCTTGCCGGTGGGTTGATCACGCTCATTGCGGGGTGCGCGGCCCTGTATTTTACGGGCGACTCGGAGAAAGGGAGGAAACGCTGATGAGAATAACCGAGGTTCGTTTCGGAGACCTTGGTGGAGAGCTTCCGGAAGGTTTCCTGGTCCATCACGATGGCGGGGTTGCGATCTTTCGCAGTCTTCGCGGTGGGCAGGTGGACAAGGTGAAAAGCAACAAAAGCAGAGACTCTTATCACAAAGAAAGCGAGGTACACAGCAATGCCAGCAAACGGACCGCAACATTCGCAGACTGACCTCTGGCTGCCGGACAACCCGGTGTTCAAATTCGAAAAAAGCCACCTCTACTTCGGTGATCTGTACTCGGGAATTTTATGCACGGGAGCCCCGAGGTCGGGGAAGACATCGTGCGTGCTTGCCCTCTTGCGGAGGATCGTTCTGCGGATGGGCCTGGGCGCGATGGTGTTCTGCATAAAACGAGACGATGCGGAGCCGTGGTTAAGAGACGCCAGGCTCTATCGGCGAGAGCAGGACGTCATCCACGTCACCACGACGAATAATTCGGCGCTCGATGTGATCCAACACGAGGTCAGGCGTGGCGGACCGGGAGCCGGGAACGCGAACAATATCGTCAAGTTGCTCACGACGTTGGCGCAGGTCGGAAAGCCGCAGATCACGTCAAACGGCGACGATGCGTCCAGCTTCTTCCGCAACAGCATGGAGCAGCTTTTGCGGGCGGCGATAACGATTCTGATTGCCGCTGGCGAAACGCCCTCCATCACGAACATTCGGATGCTGGTCAACTCGCTGCCGCCAGCCCCGATACCAGAGAACCCGGAGAAGCACACGCCGGAGATTATCGACTGGTTTGCGGAGTCGTATCTGGGGCGGCTCATCACGCGAGTCATCGACCGCAACAGCGCCGGGGAAGTGGACCCGGACCGCTGGCGGGCGACGGAACACAGCGTAGAGGTCCTCGCCAAAGAATATCCGAATTTAGCGCCAGCGACTTTTACGAGCATTTTGCAAACAGCAACTTCTGTCATTGACAAGCTATTGACCCCGCCGTTTGACCGGATGCTGTGCGGCGGGCGCTGCACCTACGTTCCAGAGCAGACGTACCTGCAAGGGAAAATCATCGTCCTCGACGTTCCGACGGTGGAATTTGGGGAAGCGGGAGAACTTTTTCAGATCGCAAACAAGCTCGCATTACACGGCGCGATCATGCGCCGGGACGTATCGAAATATCCCCGTCCGGTTGCACTGTTCGGGGATGAATTTCAGCAACTTGCCATCTCCCAGGATGCGCAGTTTGCAGAGGTGGCGCGGTCTCAACGGGGCTGCTGCATCTACGCCACGCAGAACCTCCAGAACGTCGCCCGGCGGCTGCAGGAACACAACCCCGGCGCTGCCACTCTGAGCCTCGTCGGCAACATGCAGACGCGGATTTACCTGCAAAACGGCGAGTCGGAGTTCACCAACGAATGGGCCGCCAAGTCGTTCGGCAAGGACTACCAGAACGTCATCGAGGGCAGCTTGCATGGTCCCCACATGCGGAACGATTACCGCTATCTCGTGGAGCCAGCGACGTTCGCAAGTCTGCCTACACCAACACGGGAATCGCCGTATGCCGTGGGTGTCGTGTATCGCGGCGGACAGGTTTGGAAGGAAACCGGGCTGCCCTGTCTGTTCTACGGCTTTCCCCGGCTTGGATAAAGGAGAAGAACATGGAAAAGCAAAAACAGCAAACGTCCCACGAGCAAGACTCGTTCATGGGCATGGTCAATTTCGGCAAAGACGCGATGCACTTCGCTGCATCCGTGTGGAGCGCGCCCTTTGAAATGGCGCTTCGGCGGCGCATCGGTTCGCGGTACATGCACCCGGTTGTGCTGATGTTCGCGGCGTTCATTCCGCCAGCAATGTGGGCGGTTCTCGGTATGGCGGCCAAGTTCCTCGGCGGCTCGGAAGGTCTGATCGGCATGGGCACGGTGTGCTTCGTCTTGTGGGCGCTTCAGTGGATTCACAGCTTCCACGTTCTGAACGTTTTCATGCACCCGGAAAAGGAGGAGTTGAGCTACGAAGACGGCAAGCCCGCGCCGTTCTGGAAGCTCCTGCCAAAGGGCGACAAATGGGCGATGCAGCGCTTTGTCTACGAGCCGGGGCTTGTGCTTTGCCTCGGCCTGATCCTGCCTTTGATGGGCATTTTAACGCGCACGGCTGGACTATATTTCGTCATCGGAGCCGGGGCATTGTTTCTAAAAGCCCTGTTTTTGTACTGGAGGGCTTGGGAGCATTTACGGGACATTTTGGACGAATTCGGCCTGACGAAGAAGATGGCCGGGGCATCGGGGAGAATCAGCAATGCCGAGTCGGTTCAGGCAGCGTTGCGGGCGCCCATGGGAGTGCCGATGGCCGCATGTGTGGCCGTTCAGGAGACGGCCAAAGAGGCGCTGCCCGCCGAGCTACAGAGCTTGCTCTCCGAGTCAAAGGAAACGCCGGAAGCGGAAGGCAAGAGCGTGGAGCAGGGTGTCGCTGATTTGCTCACGCCAGCGAAAGGGGGTGAGTAGCGTGACGTTCTAAAGAAAGGGATGGCCTGCGGTGCGCAACACAGGCCATCCCCCAACAGAACGGAGGCGGCTATCATGGCGAAGAACTTGATGGATGTGAACGAACTTTCCGAGCGGCTCCGAGTCGCAAAGGGCACGCTGTACAACTGGGTGAGCCAGGCGAGACACGGACGCGGGCCGTTTGAGAATGGCGAAGGACGGCTGTTTAAGAAAATCGGGCGCTGTCTGCGATTCGATTGGGACCAGATCGAAGTCGATCTACAATGGGATCGGCCAGCAAGGGGTGAAGGAGCCTAGAAATGGGCGAAGTCTTCAAGCGTGGCCGTGTTTACTGGATCGATTTTTATGCGGGCGGCGAACGAATCCGCGAATCCGCAAAGACGAAGGTTAAACGTGAAGCCGAAGAGTTCCTTACCGTGCGGAAATCGGCGGTGCTGCAGGGAACGTTCGCAAGAGAAAGGAAGGTGACGCTCAAGGAATTGGGCGAGCGCTACATGGGGCATTCGAAGATGTTCAAGCGCAGTTGGAAAAGAGATGAGCAACTTCTGGGCGACCTCAAGCGGTTTTTCGGGGACCCGCTATTGAAAAACATCACGGCTGACCGGGTCGAGGAGTTTCAGAGGACGCGGAAGCAGGAGGTGTCAAACGCGACCACGAACCGGGCCGTCGCATTACTGAAGCGGATGTTGTTCATGGCTGAGAAGTGGGGAATGCACTCGGGAAACGTGGTCCGGTTTGTTCCTCAACTGCCGGAAGCGGAGTTTAACCCGCGAATACTGAGCAATGAAGACGCGCAGAAGCTGGTCGATGCCTCGCCGGATGACGTGCGGGATTTGTTGGAGTTCGATTTGAATACGGGCCTGCGGAAATCCGACGCATATGGATTGAAGTGGGAAAACGTAGACTTGGAAAGGGCGGTGTTGAAGTTCGTCGTCAAAAAGACGAATAAGGTGCAGGAGGTGCCGTTGAACCCGGCGGCGTGTGATGTTCTCCGGCGGCAACCGAGGGTTTCGGAATACGTGTTCATCAACGCAAGAACGAAGAAGCCGATTAAGGATATACGGGTAGTGCTAAACGGGGCAGCAGAGCGCGCGGGGCTTGGAAAATTCAAGCTTCATACGATCCGCCATACGGTCGCAACCAAGGTCACGCGGGCGACTGATTTGGCAACGGCGCAGGTCTTGCTGGGGCACAAAAGCCCCAATACGACGAGGCGGTACGTGGCAACCGATATGCCGCGAATGAAGAATGCGGCGGATGCGATTATGTGGCGTCCGGACGCGAGCGATGACAAGCCTGTGCCTGAAGAAAATGCAGATGTGGAACGTAGTGGGCACAATTTGGGCACAATGCCTCGGCGGATTGCCGTCGAGGAAAATGTGGTATAGTAGGCGGTGACCACAACTCCCTGAAAGCAAGGGGGTTGGAACCCCTGGAAACGGGGGCTACCGAATACGGAGAGGTGGCTGAGTGGTCGAAAGCAGCGGTTTGCTAAACCGTCGTACGGTCAAAAACTGTACCGGGGGTTCGAATCCCCCCCTCTCCGCCATTTTCTTTCGTTTAGAATCAATCGCTTAGATCCATTCCGGTTTGGCGTGTTTCCTGCGTGTGGCAGAATGAAGGCATGGTCACGGCCTATCGGCGGCACCAAGCACGCTGCAAATACGCCAAGTATCGAGAACCCCGCAAGCATAAGGACTGTACCTGTCCCGTCCACATGGATGGTTTTGTAACCACGCCATCTGGCGAGAAGATCGTCATGCGTGGCTCTCTCGAAACCCGCAATTGGGCGCACGGCCAGATCAAGCTCAATGCGATGATCGAACCGCACCTTCGTGGTGAGCAGGTCTTGAAGGACATCACCGTTGAAGACGCCATCAAGAAATTTCTGACAACGAAGCGCACCGATATCCCGGCACGAACGGACATTGGCAGCGAATCAGATTCGGTCACGGCCTTTCGAGAGCGGCACGGGGGAAAGGCTGACGATGAACAAGAACAGGTGAGGAAATACCGGGACGTGCTGTCGCCCCTAAAAACTTTCTGCCACCAAAACGGACTTGTGCTGCTGAAACAAATCACGGTGGACCACCTTGATGAATTCAGAAGTACGTGGAAGGGCAGACCGGTCTACAAGGACGGAAAGATCGTTGACCATAAACCGAAAACCCAAGAAGGAAAGCAGCGTTACCAACAGAATCTCGCAATTTTTTTCAACCACGCCGTAGACAGGGAATGGATCTCAAAGAACCCGGCGTCCAAGCTCACGAAGATCGTAGTACCCGAAACCGCCATCAATCCGTTCACGCCGCAGGAGTGGAGCGACATCTTCGGCCACATTGAACTGACGTTTCCCAAAATTCACAAAATGGTCAGAGCTTTCGTTCTGATTCTTAAAGAATCGGCTTTGCGAATAGGTGACGTGGTGAAACTGCGACCCGAAGATATTTCCACAAGCGGTGAGATCGAGATTGACACGCAGAAGACCAACGAGTACGTTTGGGTAAACTTACCTAGTGAGGTAATTGCCGCATTGAAGTCGTTTGAACCCAAGTGCCGCAACTATTTCTTCTGGACAGGAAATGGGCAACTTGAGACCGCAAAGAAGGATTGGTCCGCAAAGATGCTCAAGCTGTTCCAGGCTGCTGGCGTCGGAGGCGGGACGGCGAGACGTAGCCACAACTTCAGAAAGACTCTGGCCGTAAAGGTTGCCGAACAAGGCGGACTTGATGCAGCAATGAACCTACTAGGCCACAAAAGCATCAAGACGACGCAAAAGGCATATTCCAAATTTACTGAAGGGCGGAAGGACCAAGTGCGAGAGGCGCTACGTAAGGTCAGGGAGTCAGAGAAGTCGAACAAATTGATTGATCCGGCTCACACATCTCCTACTTCTTGACACGGAACTTCGACACTTCACGCTCGAACACATCAACTGGCACAGTGACGGTTTGATATCGTCTGCGTCCACGTTTCCCGGAACCGGGCATCACCAACGCATCCACCACCTTCTTGAAGTACGTTCTTGTCCACCATTCAGTACGGCCTAGCTTCTGTGCCGCTTGTTTGATGGTCAGAGGTCTCGCTTCACCCGCATGGTTCGATCCGCCAACGGGTGCGCTCTCTTTCGAGTTCGCATCCCGCATCTTCTGACATCTTCTTTCAAATTCTTCCTTCTTCATTCACGGCGTTCGCAGAAACGAACAAATGGAATTTTCCGGCTCATCTACTTGCTCTCCTTTCGATTGAAATTTTTTCAGCGCCACTACACACTGGCCGGGGCGCTGGCCGGGTTGTTGCGTGGCCGTCGATGGCTACGCAGGGTTGATGATCGCTGTATGCCATTGAGTTCACTTGGAACCGGCGACTGCTTCACTCAGTCGCCAGCGTTTGTGAACTACTCTTCGTCTTCTTCGTCTTCGTCGTCTTCTTCGGTTCCTTCTATCAGTCCAATTTCGAACGACACATCGGTGTCTTCCCAATCCCACCCTTCATTCGACTGCTCGGCGATGGATGCTGCTTCTTCTTCACTGGCGGCGTCCACTTCGATAGTGCCGCTGGACGTCACCGTTTGGGTTGCGAATACTATGTATTTCATAAGTCTTCCCTTTTTCATTTTGCGTGGCGGCACAGCCGAAGCCATGCCGCCCGGTTGTTAGTCGCTCATTCGCCAATTGGCCGGTAAGAGCGACGAGTTGATGTCATGGGTGCTGACGATTCTGGCCATCCAGGTCGCCAGCTTTCCGGCCACAAAATTTTTCATTCCGCCACGGTCCCGTCTGGCCGCAAAACGCCAAGGTCACGTAGCATCTTTTCTACAATCTGACGGTGCGGTTCCGTCATAGTGCTGAGCGCAAGGGGGATGTAGTAGTAGCGCACCCAATCCACGTGCTGTCGTTCGCCACGTGATTTGCGGAGCGTGTGCGTGGTGTTCCGCCGCTTGCGCTGGATTTCCGAAATCGTCATTATGCAATTTGCCTCGTTTCACATACTTTCTCAGCGCCAACTTCTGCCGGGGCGCTGGCCGGGTTTGGGCTGCGTGGCCGTCGATGGCTACGCAGTGTTGCTGACAGTGGGGCCGCTAATGAGGGACCACCCAGGCAGTCCCACCAAAAGGGCATTTAACTTACCGATTGCATCTTCGACTGATTCGGCGTGAACACTGACCTTGATGGTTTTAGCCGAATTGCCGATCACTGCGTTCCATAGCATAGACGGGATCGCTTCAATCTCACCGGCGAAGTCAACAGCATCCTTCAATACGGCTTGTTTGGCTGCTTCGGGGCTTGGCGATTCCACCGTCGTGTTGAGTTGTACGTTATATTTCATTTCTTTCCTTTCTTTCCTTTCGCTTCCGCATCCACGCACACGTATCCTCTTGGTGCTCAGAACCCGGTTTTAACCCGGCTTCCGGCGCTGTCGGTTGTGCCCTTAGATTCGGGGAATTATCTTTTCTGGCTTCGGGTTGCGCTCCAGGTTGCGCTTCCTCCCACCTAAGGCCAGTTTAACACGGCCTTGCGACTCTGTCAAGCGTAACTCCCTGATACTAAACGACTTACGTTCGGAGTTGAATTCCAAGTCCGACAGGTGATTTGTAAGTCGTTTGATCGAATCGGCTTGCGTGCTGCTGGCGTTAGCTATGCCGCATTTCGGAGTTGATTCCCAAGTCCGAGAACGTCAGCAAGTCGAACAAGCCAAGGGAGTTCGCTTTGGGGCCTCTGTGGTGTTGCAGAAGTATGTGGAAGAATGTTGCGATTCGGCGGCATTGTGACATAGGCGCATCGTTTGGGAGCCTGTGTCGGTGTGGCGGGATCTATTTCTGTTTAATGGCTTTGTAGACAGAGCCGCATCGTTTGGGAGCCTGTAACTGGTGTTGCAGCGTGTGTTGCAATTTGGTTGGCCGGAACGATAGTTGTTGAAAGTCTTGTGGGCGTCCGCATTGGAGTGGTTGTCGGAGGATCAATCGGCAAGGTGTAAGAGGCGGCGGGCGTCTCGTTCAAAGTTCACTGGTGTGCCGCCTTCTCCAGCGCCGTTCTCAACGGGTCAAGAATCGCCGCCAGTCGTTTCTGCCTCGCCCGATCCGGCATCTTGGCCGTGTTGCGCTTATTAGGCTTCACGGTCCAGTACGGAATTCGTGCCTCTGCTGTCTGCATGGCCGGGGCCGATGTAGGATGCCTTTTCATTTCTCACAGTGTTCTTGGCTGTCCAGGCTGCAAAATTCTTGGGCATCTTCGATAATTTGACGCAACAGCCTACGCTTATCAAGATCTTCGACCTTCTTGGTCCTGCGTGTTGGTTTGCCGCCCGAATGTGGACCTGCTGGTTCAGCGGTGGGCAGCGCCGGGGTTGCTGTATAGTGTTTTCTCATTCTTCGCCGCCACGGTACTGATCGGCCTTCTGCATCTCCGCTTCCGCCTTTTGCTTCGCCCTACGAAAGATGGCGGCAGCGGTCAGGCGGTAGGCGTTCCACAGTTGTTTTACCGCATCGTCACCAAGCTCGTCGCACATCTGACGCTGTAGCTGTTCTCTTTCTGCGTCGGTCTTAGTCTTCCTTTTCTTCATGTCGTTTTCTCCATCTTCGGGTTCACCATCTTCATGCTTGTTGCCGGGACCACAGCAGCCGTATTGTCTCGCCAACCGTATCGTCAATCAGGTGGTTTATGTACCGCACGTTGCGGAGTAGATCGGGCGTGAGCGTTGCGACCACTCGTCTGGCTTCGGCAAGGGCCAGTCCTTCAACCTCGTCGCAATCTTCCCACGAGAAACTGTCGGGTGCGTGGTGCAGGATGGTGTCTTGAATTTCGTTCCGGTAGTGCTGAATGGCCCACTTTCTCAGTACTGGTAGCGAGTCGGTTTGTAAGGTGTGTGGCATCATGTTGAATCTCCTGGCTACCGCAGTACGGGTTCCTGCATCGCCGGTTCTTCTCGCCGCCGTTGCCCAAGATGTGCGTGAATGGCTCGTCTAATAAAGGCCGCTCTGGATAGGCGTGCATCATAGCTGGCGTCGGTGAGCAAACCGTGAAGCCGTGGGTCAAGGCGAAGGGTCATGGCGTGTGTGTGTTTACGTTTCATAATGGTGGTGGCGTTGATACCTCTATTTACCTCAGCCGGGCTTTTGAGATGCCAACGCCTTCCGTTCAGGTCATCGAGACGGCAACTCTTTCGACGGCCAGCCATCCAAACTTGACAGGAACAGAACCGATGTTATGATAGTACTATCCATGTAAGTCGAAGCATCGGTCTCTTGCGATACCGGAGAAACCAGTTCTGCTAAATATGGATCAGGAGAACGCCAGCCGCTTTCCGGTGTCGCAGTCAGGGACAGTGAGTGATACAGGTTGGATAGCTTCTGAGGCACAGAAAATCCAGAGGGCGCACTTTGAGCCACTGGTTGCAATGGTGAAAGATCACCGGGGCGTCATCCAGGTTATGCGTCTGATCGCATGAGGTCGATCAGGCTAAAGTTCCCTAGAACCGGCTCCTTAGCACATCCCCACTGGAAACGGTGTTGGACACAAGGGAATTGATGTCCAAGCAGAGGAAATTCTGACGGGCCTGAACAGCGGTTCTTCCTAAACTTTCCCACGCAGTTTTGCGCTGGTGGGTATCCTCAACCTGTCTTGAAAATAGATTTTGATGAAACTCGTTTCCGAAGGAAACGGTTCCGAAGGAACTAGATAGCAACTGATTTTAGTTCCTTTGGGTTCCAAAGAGTACTCTTGGTGCCCTACCTGGCCCTTATTATATCAATACGACACCATGTCGCATGTTAGTGCTTCGCACGAAGGCTTCGCCTTCATACCTACTGGTAAGCATTCCATTTGGGGTGTAGTAATTGACTTATGGAACGTAGGAATTGAATCCATATACGTTACTTGAAAGTGGCCCTTCAAGGGTAATAGCCAAAGTGGACTTTGCACGCAAAATGAAATCCACACGGAAATGGTGAACTCACCGGCCTTGCCGATCAGACCACAGAAGAAGGTGATCGACACATGGTCAGAAGAAATGCAATCCTACACCACACCAAGTTGGCCTTCGCCGGTTTCAGAGAAGTAGATCTACGTTTCTACAGGTGGAAAGCAGTCCCGTCGCCGTTGCTCCGGGACCGCCCTTGGGCGAAGTTCTGGAATGCCCTTTAGGGGCCTCCAGGTGGTCGTCAGGGCAGTCGGCACGGGCCGGTTGATCTGAGATGCCTGGACGGTTTTCAATCGTTCCTATGGGCTGGAATGCGTGTGGCGGCGCTCTTGGTGCCGTGATATGCGCCGGGAACCTTCGATTCGCCGGGGGGAGACGCCACACCGCACGCCGAGATATACGTCACCAGCGGCGGTATGGTCGGATTGGAGCGGCGTGGCGTATAGCGGCGACGGTGGGAACGGTATCGCCCAAAAGCAGCATGGAAGCGTATTGACGGCTTGGGCCGGTAGGCGTCTTTCAACACGACTATCCCACCGGGATGATCGCCGGGGTTCTCGCCCGGAAACAATCAGAGGCCCCGAAACCTTAGCAAATCGGGTTCTACGGTGCCCCGAACGCTACGTGAAACACTCCTGGCAAATTGAGCTACACACCTTTTCAAACTCACCGTACACCGTCGCCCGATGTATCCCCTTCTTCCTAAGTTCGCCACGGATCTTTTCGGCGCTGGCGGGATCAATGCTGATTATCCGCATCCGGCCTTTGTGCCACTCCATACCGGCGAGAGGAATGACCATCTTGCCACCGGCCTTCCGGGGATGAAGGCGGTGAACAGTATGCCAACCCTTCTGCAAGGCGACCCTTACGCTGTGGACGCTCGGTGTCATGATTCGAGTCTTCTCCACTCGTTCCAGAACTTCCACCGGGGGATGCTGCTTGGTTTCGGCGTCCACGATTTGCGCCTTCTGAGCATGGTACACGTAAACCGTTGGCCTGACCGGGGTAGCTTCGACTGCAAAGAATAGAGCGATGGCGTGTACCTCAGTCCAGTCAAGCATCCTGGTCAAGAGGCCGTAATGCTGGCCGAAACTGAGCCAATCCCAATCATTTCGTGGCCGCATTGGGGTGTTCCACGGAATTCTGTTCTTCAACTTTTCCAGGGCGTCTCGTTCCTTCGTGTGGATGGCGTCAACTTGGGTTCGATACTTCCGAAACAGATTGGGCAGAAGTTCCCATTCATCACGCTGCCCACGGTAGAGCTTAATGTGGGTGTGGTCAATCGGCTTCAGATTTGCGATTGCATTCTCGTATTCCACAAGACTGCGGATCAACGTTGGGACCGGCATAGAGCAGAATAGTAACACTCAGCCCCGTCAGGCGGATCGAAGGACGATTCACGGCAGTTCTCGAAAGCGTTCATCCTGCTCCATCAGAGCGCACCATTCCGCTCCGACTTCCAGCTTGTGCGGCAACTGCGGTCCTCTGTAGGTGTTCAGGACAGCACTGAATTTTGCCCGCTTTCTGAATTTTGCCCACCAGGAATCGTAGCGGTGAAAAGTTAGATTGGTAAGCGTCGTCGGTGAAGTCCCAACATTCTGGACCGTGATTTTGAGAAAGGTGGGGTTGTTCGGCGGTGGCGGCATCATGACCATACCGGCGAAGGCCGTCACACGGAGCTTGGGGCCAGATGTCAGCTTCGTGTAAACGTTCCAAAGCAGACTGCCAAGGCCGCTACACGCCCCAACCCATGCGGCTACAACCGTTGGGTTCATGTCCCAATCTTATCAGCGAAGCATTCTAGCCGGAAATCGTTCACTGGAGCTTTCGGCCCGTCAAAGCGTCCGAAAAACCGTGGTCTCCGTACACCTAAGCGGCCACCGTTTTCTTCTTGCGTTTGCCGCTGGAATCGGGCTTGTCGGCAGCAACAGTTTCCGTACATGGCTCCGACTGCCGGTAGCTGTCGAGCGCCGTCATCGCCGGGATGCCAAGTTTCTTTCCGATGGCCCGCCAGGACAAGCCTTCCTCATCCCGGAGCCTCACAACTTCGTCCCTGCGAAATACACGCTTGGGCCTTCCGACAACTTTCCCGGCAGCTTGAGCGGCCCGGATGCCGGATAGCGTGCGCTCACGAATCATCTCTCTTTCAAATTCGGCAACGCTGGCAAGAATCTGGAGAAGTAGGCGGCTGGTGGGGTTCTTTTCGTCCGTGTCGAGAGATTGGCTTGTGGCGATGAACCGGACGCCGTGGCTGGTGAGTGCGGCCAATTGCTGATTCAGGTGGAGCACGGAGCGGCCAAAACGATCAATTTTCCAGACCGCCACGCAGTCGAATTTGCGCTTGGCGGCATCGGCCATCAGACGATCCAATGCAGGACGGCTGGCCTTGGCCCCGGAGAAGCCGGTGTCAACGTATTCGCCGCCGCTCTTCCAATCACGGTGGGAAATGTACTCCCGAAGCTCCCGCAACTGCATCTCGCAATTCTGATCCGTCGTGCTGACTCTGGCGTAAATGGCGCAGCGCATACTATTATCGTACACTATTTCCGTACATTTGTCAATGCGTGCCAGCCGACACCGGGGCGTTGACGCCCATGCTCAACCACAGTGAAAATCGGAAATGGGTTCCCATCCGCAAGGGTTATACTAACCGCACCCGCCCGCAGCCGGGGAGGGAAAAGTCCGCCTAAGAAAATTTCAGAAAAGGTACTCCGGGCAAGATTCCAGGCCGGGACTCCCTGAACATTTTTCCTGCCTTGCAAATCTTGAAGTGGGACTCCAGGTCTGAGACTCCGAGCAGTATTTTGCGGCCTGGACTCCCGACAGCGTCGTAACTTCCGTGGTGGTCAACTACCTTACGGCGTCGTTTCCATCCAAGAAGACCATGATGCGTCCGTGAATCTGATCCCGGATACGGCGGAAAGCGGCCCTTCGCACTTCTTCCGATCCTTCAACCGCTGCCGGATCATCGAACGGCCAATGCAGACGCTTCACGTTGCCGGGGAACACGGGGCAAATCTCGTTGGCGCTGTTGCAGACGGTGATGACGAAATCCAGCGGTTGCCCGATGAACTCATCCACCGACTTGGACCGATGGTGGGAGATGTCAATTCCAATTTCATTCAGGACTGCAATCGCTTCGGGCCGAACGTGGCTTGGTTTCGTGCCAGCGGAAGACACGTCGAACCGATCACCGGCCTCATGCCGCAGTAGCCCTTCAGCCATCTGGCTTCGAGCAGAGTTGCCGGTGCATAGGATGAGCACACGCTTTTTATCGGTCATGAAAGTTTTTCCTTCTCATGCAAGTGAGGCACCACCACATCTCTTGCTTCAGCGGCAAGCGGTGGGATCAACCACGCAAACAGCGCCGTCGCCGCCGTCGCCCCGGCCAACTGCGCCGCAACGAAACCCGGAACATCAACAGGACGAATGCCTGAAAATGTATCGGTCATGCTCCGGGCCAGGGTCACGGCAGGGTTCGCAAACGACGTGGATGACGTGAACCAATAGGCTCCTGTGATGTAGGCACCCACGGCGAACGGAACCACCGATGAGCGCAGACGGACGCAACCCCAAATCACTGCCAGCAACCCGAAGGTCGCCACGAACTCGCTGAACATTTGGGCCGGTCCAGAGCGAACGTGACGGGATGCTGCCAAGATCGGTTCGCCAAACATCAGATGTGCCGCAGCCACTCCTGTGAACGCTCCACCAATTTGGGCGGCGATGTATGCCGGTACGTGCCGCCATTCAATCCCACGTTGCCACGCATCGGCCAAGGTGACAGCCGGATTGAAGTGCGCTCCAGAGATCGGGCCGAAAGTCAGGATCAGGGCCACGAGCATTGCGCCGGTTGCCAGCGTATTGGCGAGTAGGGCGATGGCGACGTTTCCAGCGGCCAACCGCTCTCCCATGATTCCAGAGCCAACCACGGCGGCAAGCAAGAAGGCTGTGCCGACTGCCTCTGATACAACCCGTCTTGCGAAGCTCATTCGATCAGGCACAGCACGAAGGTCCGCAACAGGGGTTGGCATCGACGGGTTTGGAAGCACGAATGAATGCGCTCATGAATTTTCCGTCCACCTGCGGAGCGATGGCCTCAACGTCGATCCCTTGATCGTGAAGGAATGCACGGGCATCTTCGAGCCGGTAGATGCGGGTGGGTTCAATGTCGATGTTCTTGAAACCCGCAGCCGCCAACTTCGCCCTGTACTCGTTCTCTTCCAAGGCCCCGGCGACACATCCGACCCAAAGCAGGACGCTCTGGCGAATTTCGGGCAGCATCTCGCCTCTCGTAACAACATCGGAGACGGCGAAGCGGCCACCCGGCTTTAGCACTCGAAATGCCTCTTTGAGAACCCGGCCCTTGTTGCCGCTGAGATTGATGACGCAGTTCGAGATGACGACATCAACGCTATTGTCGGGGAGCGGAATATTCTCAATCTCGCCCTTCAGAAACTCCACATTTTCGACGCCGGATTTGTGCTTGTTTTCGTTCGCCAGCGCCAACATCTCATCTGTCATGTCCAGGCCGTATGCTCTTCCCGTTGGGGCGACACGCTTGGCGGAAAGCAGCACGTCAATCCCGCCGCCCGAACCAAGATCCAGCACGGTCTCACCCGGCTTCAGTTCGGCCAGCGCCGTTGGGTTCCCGCAGCCAAGTGATGCCAGTACAGCAGCCTCTGGAAGTTGCCCCGTCTGTTCCGCATCGTAGAGATTGCTCGTGATGGGGTCACAGCAACCGTCCAACGCCGCCGATGCTCCACAACAGGAGCTTCCGCCGCTGGTGACCCGCAGAGCAGCTTGGCCGTACTTCTCTTTCACTACATCCTTAATTTCCATGGGTGACTCCTGGTTTAGTTGTTGTCCACGAACTCAATCACTTTTCCACGAATCTGATCTCTTGCCCGTCGAACTGCTTTGCTGTGTTCTTCCGGCGATTCGGCAAGCGCAGGATTGGCGATGTCCCACTCAAGCCTCCAAATGGCTCCCGGAACAATAGGACAGGTGCGCTCGTTTTGACGGTCACACAACGAAATCAGGTAGGTGAACCGCATTCCCAAGAACCTGCCTACGTCTTTCGGTTCTTGGCCGGAGATGTCGATCCCGATTTCTCGCATAGCATGTACGGCGGCGGGATCAATCGGGGTCTCTTCGTTTCCAGCACTGGTTATCTCAAAACGCTCACCGGCCAGATCACGTAACATTGCCTCTGCCATTTGCGTCCGACACGAGTTCCTGGTACACAGAAACAGCACCTTCGGCTTAATCATGAGCGTCTTCCTCTACTTGCAAATCTGAATGATCTTGTCCGGTTTGATAGCCTTTGTCCTGGCGCAACATTCGGAAAAAAGAAACGTCAGCAACTCCTGGATCGCATCGGTGTTCGCTGTGTATCGCAGGAAGCTGCCTTCCCGCTTCACGTCGATGACACCTTCGTGTTTCAGCTTGTCCAGATGGTGTGAGAGGTTGGATGCGCTGACGCCTAGTTCGGCCTGAATCTCGCCAGCCACCATGCCGTCCGGGTGCGCCGTCAGGAGAAGCTGAGTGATGCGAAGCCTGGATTCAGTGCCGATGGCGGCAAGCATATCGGCAAACCGAACAATGTCTTCTGGATTTGGTGTTTTCGGTTTCAACAGTTCAACAATACTTGAAATGTCGAAGACTTGTCAAGGACTTCCTTAGTCGCCAAAATACCTGCGCCCGTCGAAGCTGCCCACGGCCACCGCCCTCTCCCGTCCATGTGGAATGCGCTACCGTGAATGTTACGAAAGGCTGACATGCCCACACCCAAGCTCACCGCCGAAATCATCACCGCCGCCATCGAAGGTTTCGAGTCCCAAAAGCGCCGGATTGACGGCCAAATTGCCGAACTCCGTGCCATGCTGCCCGGTGGACCCGCCGAATCCGCTGCTACGCCGGAACTGCCTACCAGGAGGCGCAAGACATTTTCTGCTGCCTCAAGGCGGAAGATGGCGGCGGCGCTCAAGAAGCGTTGGGCGACGAAGAAGGCGGAAGCTGCGAAGGCACAACCAGCCGCCGCCAAGAATGCTGCCGTGAAGAAGGTAGCCGCCAAGAAAACGACGGCGAAGAAGACGGCTCCTACACCGGCAGCGGCGGAAACTACCGATCAATAAGAACCTTCGCAGCAAGGGAACGTCCACGATGGTGGAGATCCGAACATCAGTGTGACCTGTCGTCTTTTTCCACCACAATATCCGGCGCAACGGAGACACGGTAAGGAACAGGATCACGGACTTCGGAACGCATCATTTCCAGTAGCTCATTGGGTAGTGCGGGCATTCCTACAAAGGTCACACTCACGGTGCGCTTCCGAATATTTCGTCGGTACCGAAAAACAAATTCACCGTGGGGGCACTGGGGGCAGTGTTCCAAACAACAATAGATGTTCTCAACTTGTCGCCACCGTCCTGTTGACTTATCGCCAATTGTTCTAACCACTGAATGAATCAGATTCTTGTCGCCTTGGTGTTCTGAGGCGATGTCGATCTCACGCCGCATCTTGGCGTTCTCCAACTCTCGAACGAGTGCCTGAACATCAGACGCAAGTTCTCTAAGATTCCTCAAAGGCATCCTACGTAGATGCTGAAGGAGGCGTGAACGTGTCATATCAAGGAGACCCCTACCGATCTACTGAAGCACCAACACCTCTCGAACATTATCAACCGACCATGACTTGAAACGACTCAGAAAACTCTGGCCTAGCAGCAATGATCCCTTCGCTGGTGCGATGCTCCCCGATACATTCTCCAGCACTCTGTCACCGACTCGGAGTGATTTGATACGGAATGTGGCCGAAGGTATCGTTGAGCCGTCAGCCAGAACGTATGTCTTCGATCCTGTAAAATCGGCGTCAGACAGCGTGCCCGTTCGCCAGAGGGTTGATACAACATCTGCTGGAATAATAACATCGCTGGCACCGCTGTCAATGATGAAATCCAAGAGCATTCTGCCGTTAATTAAGACTGGCACAAAAAGGATGCCACCTTGTCTTTCAAGACGAACCTCAACGCTTGACGATGAAGCCGGTGCCCCGACGTACTTACCATCTTTGAATTGCCCGACAACGCTGCCGCCGTTGACGGAAGTCAGGACGCCGTATCCGTTGAAGTCGCCATCACTGAAGTCGCCGACATATGTGCCTCCGTTGGCATAAGTGAAAGTTCCGTGTCCGCTTACCACACCATTACGAAACTCTCCGACGTACTTGCCTTCATACTTGCCATTCTTGATATAAGTCTGAGTACCTTGTCCGTTAGTATCCCCATTACGAAATTCTCCAGCACGGATCTCTCCGCTAGGGAAGCTAAGAGTTCCGTATCCGTTGAAGGTGTCATCACGGAACTCACCGACGTACTTTCTACCGTCTGGAAACGTGTAGGTGCCTTGCCCACTAGACTTCCCGTCAAGGAACTGGCCGACATACATGGCTCCGTCTGCGTGCGTGAAGGTGCCCTGACCGTTGAACTTCCCATCACGGAACTGGCCGACGTACTTTCCGTTTGTGTTGGTAAGGGTGCCCAGACCGTTGAACTTGTCGGCAAGGAATTCGCCGACGTACTGACCTTCCCCGTTGGCAAGCGTGAGGGTTCCTTTGCCGTTAAACCTGTCGCTATGGAATTCGCCGACGTACTGAGCAGCCCCGCCGTCAACAGAGCGGCTACCGATGCAATTATCCCAGTAGAAGTCGTTCTTCGAGCAGTTCCGCAGCTTCCTCTGCTTGGTTGGCGTCTGGGAAAGCGATCCCAGTGCACACAACAAGCTGAGAACTATTGCTCTGCAAGCCATTCTGCCGCCATTATTTCACAAAAACAGGCGATGGCGGTTTGGTTTGGCGTGTGCGGGTGGCAGGGAATCCTGGCGACATCCGGCCCATCGCTGCCCCGGCGCTAGAATAGCCTACGATGGCAGAATTCCTGGAGCGACAGCGGACGCCTGAAAACTACTGGAGAGCGGTCATCCTCTTCGGCCAAAACGTCGCTTCGTACAAATTCGCTCTCGCCAAGAGCCTGATCGAACTTTCCGCTCTCGAAAAAGAGTCCGTGACGCTGGAGGATCTAGCTGAACCGTTTTCCCGCCACATCATCGAGCATATTGGCAAAGCGCCGAAGCAAGCCACGTCGTCATCGAGCCGATTTCTGGATTCCTGCCGGAAATTCTCTGCGGGAGAAGTCAGCAAAGACGAATTGATCGCTCAGACCGCCAAGTTGGGGTTCAACAACGTCATCGACGCCTTCCACATCGTTAACCGGGGCGAGATCCCAATTCGGTTCTTCATAGATGACCGCAAGAACGGCGGCGGGATTCGATTGACCGATGAATTGTTCCGGCTGCGTGAACGGCTACAGTTTGGGAACCTCCCGCACGAAGTCGAAGCCCGGTGGCGTCTCGTTGAAACGGCTTGGCAACTGAGGGTAGCCAGGACCGCTCTGGCCGTCCAGGTTGACGATGATTCGCTCGTAATCTCACGGGACGGGCGGCGGGTGAGTCTCACCAGTTGCCGGGATGCTTTGAACGGATACCAGAAGGGGAAGTGCTTCTACTGCTTTGGGGACATCTCCGTAGAAAATGCCTCCGAACGGCTGGCCGATGTGGACCACTTTCTCCCGTGGACGCTTCTGCAATGCGACGTGGCGTTGAAGCTGAATGGGGTCTGGAATCTTGTCCTGGCTTGCCGGGACTGCAACCGTGGTATCGACGGCAAGTCAAGTCGGTTGCCCGCCAGGAGATTCTTGGAACGGCTCGACACCCGGAACGAGTTCTTCATCACGAGCCATCATCCGCTTCGTGAAACGCTGATGGCGCAGACCGGCGAATCCAGAGAACAACGTGTGGGGTTTCTGAATACGGCATACTCGACAGCATGGGAGTGGTTGATCCACACGTGGCAACCGAACTACGAGAATGAAACCGCCTTCTGATTACCGCACATCGACTACGGCGTACTACGATGCCCACGCCAGCGAGTTCTGTGGCAACACGGTCTCCGTGGACATGAGCGAGTTGTACGTGCCTTTCCTTCGTGAGATTCTTTCTGGTGGCCGCATTCTCGATGCCGGGTGTGGTTCGGGCCGGGATTCGCTGGCGTTCATGGAGAAGGGCTATCAGGTGGTCTCGATTGATGCGTCCAGCGAGATGGTCGCAGCCACGTCCAAGCTCACCGGCCAAGCGGCGTTGCTGATGCGCTTCGACGAAATCTCCTTCGATGCTGAATTCGATGGAATTTGGGCCTGTGCATCGTTGCTGCATATCGCTCGACAGGACTTGCCCGCAACATTGGAGAAGCTGGCGAAGGCGCTGAAGGCCGGTGGCGTCTTCTACCTGTCCTTCAAGCACGGAGACGGCGAACGGTTGGAGAACGGGCGCTTCTTCAACGACATGAATAAAACGCTTTTCCAGACAGCCATCGCCACGCAGCCCGAACTGGAATCGCTGCGGGTCTGGATCACGGATGACGTTCGGAACGAACGCAGGGGAGGTCAACGGTGGCTCAACGCCATCGTTCGACGCCGTGCATCAAAAGCTGGCGAAGATGGTGACCACGATGTGCGATGACCTGTTGAAGCCAATCCGACTGTGGACACGGGCCGAAATCCTCTCCCGGCCATCTCCGGTTCCGAAGGCACCCGGTGTTTACGCTTGGTACTTTCGTTCGCTCGAATGTGTACCGTCAGCGGCGTGCCAATCGTGCGGTGCCTTCCGACTGCTGTACATCGGGATCTCGCCATCGGCCCCACCCGTAAACGGCAAACTACCAAGCCGCCAGAACCTTCACCAACGGCTTCGATATCACATGCAGGGAAACGCTGAAGGCTCCACGTTGAGGCTGTCGTTGGGCTGCATCCTGGCGGATGAATTGGGAATCGAGTTGCGGCGAGTTGGAAGTGGAAGGCGGCTGACATTCTCAACCGGCGAAGCGGCGCTGTCGCAGTGGTTAGAAGAATACGCAAGAGTGGCATGGCACGTGTGCGTAGAGCCGTGGGAACTTGAGGAAAACTTGATTTCCACCCTCAATCTGCCGCTCAACCTGGACATGAACACCGCTAACTCTTTCCACCGGGTTCTCTCAGAATTGCGGATGGCGGCGAAGGTCAGGGCAAGAACGCTGCCGATCCTGGCACGGTGAATCCCAACTAGACAAGGTGCTTCTCGTTGTGAAGATGTGAGAGGTTGGCTTATGTGGAAGAAGCTGCCAGACGCCACCGTCAGCCGTCAAAACGAACGTAAGGTAAGACTCTACGCTGATGAGGATATCGAAGAAGAGGTTGTCGAGTGGCTGCGGGAGAGGAAGGTTAACGTCATCAGTGCCCGTGAACTAGGGCACAGAGGAAAACCTGATTCCTTCCATGTAGCATTGGCCTTCAAGAAGCAGCGGTTTTTGCTTACCAAGAATGGAAAACACTTCCTGCCAAACCGGGCAGTTCCGCTAGACCGATTCCACGGAATCATCGTGGTCGAAGGCGACATGAGCGACATGGTGCCGTATGCAAGAGCGATGACTCATGTTCTCAAAATCATAATTCCCTTTGATGAGCACTGCACTGGAACAAAATTCCATGTTCAGCAGAGACATCTGACAATGTACTTCCGGGACTTCAAGGGCCAATGGCGAACGCAGCGATTCAGTATGGAAAGCGGCGGCCCGTTCGAGTGGGTGGAGCCATCATAGTCATGGGGTCTTGCGTTTCTGTAGTTCTCGCTTCATGTGTTTCAAAATGTCTTCCTCCACCCGATAACGAAGCTGCGTCGTCGCTACGTCGCAGATTTCATCTACAACGGCATGTACGCCTTTCGTGATGTTGAACTTTTCCCATGCCTTACGGCCATACTCACCTGGATGGACGAGATTCCGTACCTTTCGGGCTTCGTGTGCAAAACCCGCAATCGTTGTGCGCTTCCCCGCCCAAGTCAGGTGTTTGGAAGGGAACCATGATAGTTCCGCCGCAATTTCGATCAGTTGGTTCAGCGTGAATTCCAGGGCCTTGTTGCGCTTCCGTCTAAACCTCTTGCCTTGATAAACCTTCGTCCGTTTAACATCCATTGGATACAGGAGGCACGTGGCTTGCAATGCCGCTTCCAATGTCGAGACCTCCATGATCGTGGCCGCTAAGTAGGCTTTCGATTTCAAGCAGCGCCTTGCCTCACGGTGGTACATGTTCGCCAATTCCATCAAACGCTCGAATGTTTGCATATCAGAGAATGTCGTGAAGAGCCTTCGGCAAAACATACGGGAGGCCATGTTCGGCCACCCGCTGCCGAAGCGACGAAATGACGGCATCTCGAACGCTTCCCGGCAGTGTCAGCAGTTCCGCCCGGAATCGCTCGATGCCAAGTTCACAGAACGACGCTGGAAAAAGTTTAGTTGTGATGAAACCGTGTCGAAAGGACTGCTCGATTTCCGCTTCCAATCCGAAGTAGTGTTTCAGGGTAAGGCTGTCCAGTTGTATCCAGTAGGGTAAGCGAACCACCGTGCATCCCTGCTTCCGGGCGATCTCGTCTTTGGCCCGGTCAGCCTTGATCTTCAACGAATGGCGATAGTGCTCATCGCCATCGTATTCAACGACAGTGACCACGCCGTCGATCTGGTAGGACATGTCCCACCGATACCGGCTCCCTTCCACACGAACCTGATCCCCCAACCAGCCATCTGGCAGTAGCCGCTGAAGTGCCGCTGACAGCTTCGGTTCGGTGAGGTAGCCGTCAATCTTGATTGCCGTCAGGCTCATGGTTCACCGCCGTGGGTTTAAGATCCGCAATGTTCTTCATCGAAATACGCTGTAGGCGTGGTACTCCAGGTTCTCCGCTGAAGGTCTAGCCCACGGTTCTGCTGGCTCCCGTAGAACCCGGCCTTCGAGATTGTAGTAGTCCTTCCCGTTTTCAAATTCTTCCCTGATCCGCTTGCTTACGACAATCTGTCGATTCTGCGGGTCCACCGTCAGATAACCGTCATCAAAAAGCCTGTGAAGATCGCTCCGCAGCAGCAGTCCGTTTGAAACTTCGTGACGCTTCGCCAGGGCATACGGCTTGATGTGCGCCGCTTCAAGGACGGGCAACGTCCTCTCGCCAGTGATTGCACATCTGCGGGAGTAAGCATCTGTAACGACGATGCGGAACAAGCCTTGACCCAATCGTGGAAGGATGATCTGAGGCTTTCCAAAACCGCCAGAGTCGATGGCGGCAACGGTGGCGGTGCCGTCTTCGAGCCGTGTGGTGGGACCGTGCTTCAGCCTTTCGCAGACGGATTCCCACAGCGCCTTTCCAGGACCGTCTTCCGTGTCGAACCTTTTCCCGGCCTGTGTACTGAGCTTGAACTCCGGTGGGCTTGGAATCCAGTCGGATCGGTGCCAAAAGAACGGTTCGGCCAGCATGATGCAGCCGATGGTGGGATTCTCATTTGGCGCAATGGGGCTGCGACGGTAGTGTGCGATCCGCTCCCGCATTTCAGCCTGAGTCCGCACGCCGTTTGCTTCTCCGAACGTATCCCAAACGAGATTCACTGGAAGCTGGAGGAACCGGGTAAAGAAACCGCCGCCAGCGATGTAGTTTTCCGGTGCGTGGAGCTTGAAGAGCAACAGTTCGCCGGGTTGGAGCACCTTGAACGTGGCTTCGGGTGACGGACGCCAGAAGTTCACTTCCTCCACATCCGTTTTGGCGGCGTGGAGCGCAAACCAGTCGTTGTCTGTCACAGCCACGTAGACATGCATGGCAGCGGAAACCTCAGTTTACTGCTGTGCGATGAGTGGCGGGCACAGAGGCACATCCCGTCAACTCGACGCCGCACGGCAAGAACCGAGCCAGTCTTCGACATCCTCCCGTCGATAGCGCACAGCAGCGCCGATCTTCAAAGACTTCGGGCCTTTGTGAAGCGTGCGCCAACGACGGACACCGGCAACGCTGATGTTCAGGAATTTCGCCACCTGGGTATCGTTCATCAACTTCTCATCGGCCTGGATCGAAGGTTGGGCCTGTGGGCGCTCAACGACGGCATTCCGGGTTGACTGGCGATACTCGTTTTCCAGTTCGGCAATCCGCAGGTTAAGCCGTTCGACTTCCTTTATGGCAAGCAGGTGGACTTCACGCAGGAGTTCGATGATCTTGGTTTGGGTTGGGTCCATGCACGCATTATTGCCGTTGCTGTCGCCGGGGATGCCGTCGTGCCACCGGGCTGATGCGGAGCGATTCTGAGCCATCGGTGCGCTTGTGGCGTGGTGCCTTGTGCGTGCCACCAAGACCCGGCTACCCCTATTCCCCGGAGAAATGGGCTACCGTGGGATTCGTGGAGCACGTCAGCGAAGACGATCTCGAACGCTACGCCATGCGGACCCTGACAGCGCCGGAATCAGACCGCTTGGAAGAGCATCTGCTGATTTGTTCGGCGTGTCGGGATCGGATTGACGCCACGGATGAGTACGTGGCGGCGATGAAGGCGGCGGCGGGGAAGATCAGGCAGGAGGAACCCACACGATAAGGGTCAGGGCTGAAATTCGGCGTGTTTCAGGCGTGTTTGGACCCCCTCAAACTGCCACTTTTCCACACAATGCACAATCCGTAAGTTCGAGAAGGCATTCATTTTCAATGTCTACAGAACCAACGAATCCCCCCCTCTCCGCCATATTGTTTTCATAGGTTTACGGCCAAAACCAAAAATCATCGGCCAATATCGGCCAAGCTGGCGTAGAATGAGGCATGTCCCTGGCCCTCTACAGGCGCCACCGCGTTTCGAGGAACTGGTCGCGGAAATCGGGTCGGCGTTCATCGGGATGGAATTAAACATTCCGACAAGCCTCGAAAACCATGCCAGCTACATCGACCATTGGCTATCGATGCTTCGTGAAGATAAACGTGCGATCTTTCGAGCCGCAGCGCAAGCCCAGAAGGCGGTCGATTTCATCTTGTCCTTCCATCCGGATTATGCGTCCACACTTTCGCAAAGCCATGACGGGTCACTCCGTTGCGGTTAGGGCCAACGGCGGCGACCCAATCGCCCCGTTGCACCCGCACACGATAGCGGAGATTCATGCATTGTCAATGAACGTCGATATGGTGCTGGGGTTTCATCCCGATTTCGCCGCGCACACAGAACCGGCCAGACCGGCAGACCCTACCGCCGATGAGCAGCCGAGGGAGCCGATTATCGTCTGAGCGTATTCGCCCTATGTTCGCTCTAATGGGATAATAAACTCCAAGGAGTGACCTTCCTCACGCATGACGCATCCGCTGATCGACCCCACAGCCAAACAGGGAGCATTTCAAAAGCTTTATCATTACCAGACATTTAAGACCGATTGTCTCGCCGATTCGAAGGAATATCTGCGCGCCGCGCTGCGAGATCGTCGTCTGTTCTTCGGCCATCCGCACGGCGTCAACGATCCATGGGACTATAGGCCGTTCTTTGATTACGCGCCGATGCTGGCAAATCGAGCGGAACGAGAACACATGATTACATTCCTGAGAGCGAGGACGCCTCTACTTTTCAATCACCCACAACGGCCGGTTTACGAACAGATGCTCATGACGGACGATGATGAACTGAAAAAGGCCGTAGAAGCGTGGACGAAGAATCTACAGGCCGAACTCGCCCATCGGCGGCTTTACTGCCTTACGCCGTTTCCGAAGAACATTTTGATGTGGTCGCATTATGCCGACAGCCACCGGTGATTTCGCTACTCTGAATTGGCCCCTTTCGATACTCTGATTTGGCCCCACCTGTAAACCAGAAACCATGTATGTTGTTTCGGGCTGGAACGCCCGGAAGGAGACGTGGTTTTGGAGAACAG